>Ga0315281_10015947_pt1 | contig 10048 bp, 10 predicted proteins | sample YL17G07_0_MG_FD_204540 | JGI IMG/M metagenome (GOLD analysis project Ga0315281, IMG submission 204540) | Sediment microbial communities from Yellowstone Lake, YNP, Wyoming, USA - YL17G07_0 | ecosystem: Environmental > Aquatic > Freshwater > Lake > Sediment | place: USA: Wyoming | collected...
AGGCTCGAGGCGGCCGCGGGCGCGGCGCTGTCGGCCGCGGCCTCGCAGGTGATGATCTGCGGCAATCCGGACATGGTGACCGATTCAGTGCACGCGCTCACGCAGCGCGGCATGAAAAAGCACCGCCGCCGCAATCCCGGGCAGATCACGGTGGAGAATTATTGGTGAGACGGGTCGGGCGCCTCGTGACGCTGGCCGCCGCCGTTGCGGGGCTGGCCGCCGCCGTTGCAGGGATGGGCGGCTGCGCCATGGTGCGCATCGCCTACAACAACGCCGAACCGCTGGTGCGCTACACAGCGCACGACTATTTCGACCTGAATGAGCGGCAGAACGAGCAGTTCAGGAAGCGCTTGCTCGCCTTCCACGACTGGCACCGCGTCAACGAGCTGCCGCTCTACGGGGGGCTGTTGAAGGCGGCGGCGCAACGGGGCGAGAAAGGCATCACGCGCGAAGATGTGGCCTGGGCCGCGGCGGAGATGCGCGCGCGCTACCGCGTCATCATCACCAAAGCGGTGGAGGATGCCGCGCCCATCCTGGTGACGCTTTCACCGGCACAGATCAGGGAACTGGAAAGGCGCCTCGCCAGGGCGAGCGACAAGTACGCCAGGGAATTCCTCCCCGACGACGGAGACAAGCGCTTTCGCGCCCAGGCGAAGCGCTTGGTGGGACGCTTCAAGGACTGGACCGGCACGCTCACCGACGCGCAGGAAGATCGTATCGAGCGGTTCGTGAAGGCGCACATGCCGACGACGCAGATGCGCTTCGACAACCGCAGGCGCTGGCAGCACGAAGCGGTCGAGCTCATGCGCAAGAACCGCACGCCGCGTGAGCTCGCGCCGCGCCTGGCGGACATTTTCGTGCAGCCGGCCAGGCACCGCCTGCCCGAATACGTCGAGGCGCTCGTGGTGTGGGAGTCCGACTTCACTGACCTGGTCGTGGACATCGATCACACGTTGACAGCCGAGCAGCGCGCGCACGTCCTGCATCGCATGCAGCGCTACAGCGAGGATTTCGAGGCGCTGTCGGCTCAAACGGGCGTCGCAGCCGCAAACTGATTGGCGATTTTCAGGGTGCTCTGGACGCGGTGGGAGGGAAATTGGGGTTTTATGCGTCTGCCTGTCTTGAACAGTTGCGAAGTTGCAACTGTTCAAGACAGGGAGATCCATTAAAGTCAAAATTCGCCACCGCTTCTGTTTCCGCGCGCTGATCTGATGCGTCATGACTCCTGACCCTGCCCCGGCCTTCGCATCAGGCGCCCGTGCCGGGCTGCCGGTGGTGCTGGGCTATCTCTCCATCGGTTTCGCGGCCGGCGTCGTGCAGCATGCCGCGGGACTGTCGGTGGCCGAGGTGATGCTGATGTCCCTCGTGCTCTACGCGGGCTCGGCGCAGTTCGTCGCCGCCAGCATGATCGCGGCGGCCAGCCTGCCCTTGGCCGTGATCGCCACGGTGTTTTTCGTCAACCTGCGCCACCTGCTGCTCTCGGCCGCGCTCGCACCCCATTTCGCCCGCATCCCGGCGTGGAAGAACGCGCTCATCGGCGCGCAGCTCACCGACGAGACCTTCGTCGTCGCGCTGAACCAACTGCAGCGCAGCTCGGTGGGGCAGGGCATCTCCCCGGCCTGGATGGCCGGTCTCAATCTCTCTGCCTACGCGGCATGGGCGGTGGCCAACCTCGCCGGTGCGCTCGCGGGCGGACTGGTCGGCCATACGCGGGCGCTCGGCTTCGATTTTGCGCTGCCGGCGATGTTTGCGGCGCTGCTGGTGCTGCAGTTCGCTGCGCAGGCGAGCCGCCTGCGCGCGCTGGCGGTGACGCTGGTCGCCGGCGCGCTCTCGGTCGGGATCGCGCTAGCCCTTCCGGGAAACTGGAACATCATCGTCGCTACGGTGGCGGGGGCGTCGCTTGGCGCGGCGCTCGAACTATGGAAATCCGGGCAGACGTCCTCCTGATCGTGCTCGGCGCGGCGCTCGTCACCATCGTGCCGAGGGTGGCGCCGCTGGTGCTGCTGTCGCGCATCGATCTGCCGCGCTGGCTCAAGGTCTGGCTCGGCTATGTGCCGGTCGCGGTATTGGGTGCGCTGCTCGCAGGCGAGATATTCGTCTCGCGCGGACAACTGGTTCCGCTGGCGTCGAACGCGGCGCTGCTGGCGATCCTGCCGGCTATCGCCATCACAGCCCGCTACGGCTCGATCATCGGCGCCGTGCTCGCCGGAGTGGCCGCCATGGCCATGCTGCGGGCGCTGGGCGCGTGAATAGATGCCGAAGCGAAGGAATACGGGCCGACCGGGAACCGTAAACGCCATGACCATGCCCGGTTTCGAGCGCCCATCCAGGAGGACACCATGAAGGACACCATGAAGATGACTCTGCTGATCGCCGCCTTGCTGTTCGGACTTCCGCTGCCCATAGCCGCGCTGGCGGCCGGAACGGACAGCCAGCCGGCCGCCGCCCCGCAGGACCCGGACTACGACAACGGCAAGCGGGCAATCGAGGCGAAGAACTGGAAACTCGCGCTCGAGCAGTTCGGCCGGGCTGCGTCCCGCGATCCCGGCAACGCCGACATCCACAACTACCTCGGCTATGCCCATCGGAAATCCGGCAACCTGGAGGCGGCCTTCAGGAGTTATGGCGAGGCGCTGCGGCTCGAACCCGGGCACAAGGGTGCGCACGAGTACATCGGCGAGGCCTATCTGATGGCCAACAACCCCGCCAAGGCGGAGGAGCACCTGGCGGCGCTCGACAAGATCTGTTTTTTCTCCTGCGAGGAGTACCGGGACCTGAAAAAGGAGATCGAGGAGTTCAAGCGGCGGCGCGCAGGGAAGTAAAAAGAAAGGCCGGGCACCCATACATTATGGATATGGCCCGGCCTTCCGGATCGGCCCGCAGGCGCTGACCTGCGGTGGTTGTGACTTACTTCAGGTGCCTGCTGACCAGCTTGGTCATCTCGAACATCGACACCTGCTTCTTGCCGCCGAAGACTTCTTTCAGCTTTTCGTCGGCGTTGATGTTGCGTCTGTTTTTCGAGTCCTGCAGTTTGTTGCGTTTGATGTAGGCCCAGATCTTCTTCGTGACTTCCGTCCGGGGCATCGCGTTGCCGCCGATCACCGCACCGAGCGCAGCGCTCGGGGTCATCGGTTTCATGAACGCTGCATTCGGCTTGCGCTTGGCAGCTGACTTCTTCGCGGGTTTCCGAGTTGCCTTTTTCTTTGTCGCCATCCTAAGTACTCCCTTCTCGAGATTCGGGTCTGTGATCTGAACTTCACACACTCCGTAACGCTCTGTGCGGGTGCGTGCGACGTGAGAATGCGTCAGTTGGAGGGCGTTGTCAATCTCCTGTGTTGTATTTTTTTCGCATTGGGCCGGCGGTCGTCGCGGATGGCGGCGCGTCACATCAGGCTGTCACGTCAGGCTCTATAATTGCCGCTCGATCCTTCCGCCGCCAGGCTTCCCGTGACTTCCAAGTCCCCCAGCATGAAATCCGCAAAGAAAAATGTCGCCGTCCTGGCCACGGCACAGGCCCTGCTCCTCGCCAACAACTCCACCGTCATCGCCATCAACGGGCTGGCAGGCTACGCGCTGGCCAGCAACAAGGCTCTGGCCACGCTGCCCGTCACCGGCTGGGTGATCGGCGCGGCGATCGCCACCTATCCGGCCTCGATGCTTATGAAGCGCATCGGCCGGCGCGGCGGGTTCACCCTTGGGACCCTCATCGGGATGCTGGGTGCGGCAATATGCTCGACGGCCGTTGCACTGGGCGACTTCTGGCTGTTGTGCCTCGGAACAGTGGTGTTCGGCGCCTACAACGGGTTTGCGCAGTACTACCGCTTCGCCGCAGCCGACGCCGCGCCCATGGACTTCAAGAGCAGGGCGATTTCGCTGGTGCTCGCGGGGGGCCTGGTCGGCGGCATCATCGGGCCTGAAGTCAGCAAGCTCACCGTGGAGGCGCTCTCGACCCGCTACCTGGGCGCCTACCTGTCGCTGATGGTGTTCCTGGTGATTGTGCTTGCCGTGGTGCAACTGCTGGACATTGCGCCGCCCTCGGAGTCGGAGCAGCGCGAGCCGGGCAGGCCGCTGGCAAAGATCGCCGCGCAGCCGGTATTCATCGTCGCGGTGCTGAGCGCCGCGCTGGGCTACGGCATCATGAACCTGCTCATGACGGCGACGCCGCTGGCGATGGGCATCTGCGGCCATCCCTATGCATCGGCCGCGTTCGTCATCCAGTGGCACGTGATCGGCATGTTCGCGCCGTCGTTTTTCACCGGGTCGCTCATCAAGCGCTTCGGCCTGCCGCAGGTGATGCTCGCGGGAGCGGCGCTGCTGCTCGTATGCGTCGGAATCGCGCTGGCGGGCGTCGCCGTGGCGAACTTCTGGTTCGCCCTGGTGCTGCTCGGGATCGGCTGGAATTTCCTCTATGTCGGCGGCACCACGCTGCTCACCGAGACTTACCGCCCGTCGGAAAAGGCGAAGGCGCAGGGTGCCAACGATCTGGCGATTTTCCTCGTCATGGCCACCTCGTCGCTGGCATCCGGCATGCTGCTCGAGCGCAACGGCTGGGAGACGCTGAACTATCTGGCGATCCCGTTCATTGCCGCCATCGTGCTCGCGCTGGCGTGGCTGATGGCCAGCCGACGGCGCGCCCTTGCGGCGTAGGGGCGCCGGAGCTGACCGCAGGTTCCCGACACCAGGCTGACGGCTGACCGCTCACAACTGACAATCGGATGAGTATGATGCTTGATCCGCAGGCGAGGACCTTGCTCGAGCGCGCGGCGCAGGCCAAGTATCCGCCCGTCCATACAGTGCAGCCTGCGGTGGCGCGGCGCATGTACCGCGAGATGTGCCGGGCATTGCAGCCCCCGCCGCCCGAAGTCGCGGAGGTCGCCGATCTGTCCTTCCGCGGGCCGGGAGCGCAGGTCGGCCTGCGGCTTTACCGGCCAAGCGCCGCGCAGGATGCCCTTCTTCCGGTGGTAGTGTTCTTTCACGGCGGCGGATTTACCGTCGGGGATCTCGATACCCACGACGTTCCCTGCCGCACGCTCGCCAATTTCTCGCGCTGCGCAGTGCTCGCTGTCGATTACCGCCTCGGCCCCGAGCACAAATTCCCCGCCGCGTTCGAGGACAGCGTTGCCGCGGTGCGCTGGACCGCCGCACATGCCGCCGGACTGGGCCTGGACGCGGAGCGCATCGCCGTCGCCGGCGACAGCGCAGGCGGCAACCTGGCCGCGGCAACGGCGCTGGCGCTGCGCGGCGAGGGCCCGCGCATTGCGCTGCAGGTGCTCATCTATCCCGGCCTGGACATGCGCGGCTTGTCGCCATCGCACACCGAGTTCGCTCACGGCTACCTGCTGGAGCGCGAGGATATCCTCTGGTTCATGGGCAATTATCTGGGGAGCGAGTCCGACGCGCTGGATTGGCGGGCCTCGCCGCTGCTGGCGCAGGATCACAGCGGGCTGCCGCCCGCCCATATTTTCACGGCCGGCTTCGATCCGCTGCGCGATGAGGGATGGTCGTACGCGGAGAAGTTGACCGCGAGCGGGGTGCGAGTGAGCTACGAGTGCTTCGAGGGCATGATCCACGGGTTCATCACCATGAGCGCCGCTCTCGCCGCAGCGGATCACTTGCTCTACCGCGTTGCGCAGGGGCTGCGTCTCGCGTTCGCGAGAAAAATGGGGTAGGCGTGGCCAAGCGACGGCACGCATGGTACAAGGCAGCAGGTGCGCCCCGAGCGGCTTACAGCGCCAAGATTTTCCGTGGTGTCGAGGATGCGCACCGCGGCGGCACGGGTGATCCTGAGACGGTCGGTGACATCGACCATGCCAAATTCGTGTGTGTTGTCGGTGCCGAACAGTTCGAGCGCCCGCAGGCCGTGCTTAAGCGATTCGAAGTGCTCCGGCCGTGCTGGAGTTCGCCATTTCCCGCCCTTACGTTTGCTGATGGCTTGACATGATGAATTCGGGATGCCAGCCTTCGACCGCGAACAGATGTTCGCAAATCCGTCTAGCGGAAAAAATCGCCCGATGCGAGCGGCTGCTTTGCCGTTTGCCGGGATGTCCGATGCCTTTGCAGACGCTGCTTTGCATCATGGGGTCGAGGCGAATGTCTGGACTGGTTGCGCAGTGAGTGGTCGTGTTCGGAACTCGATCAATTGAGTCTTTAGGAGAAGGCCGTGCAGCCATCGATGTTGGAAGAACTCGTTCCCGTACCGAATCCGTATCCCGTCGTATCGGAAGTCCTGTACCCGGAGGTTTGGCAATTGTGCGAGCAGGCCCGCAGCCTGGCGTGGGACCCGTTCAAGGATATCGATTACAGTGATTTGGAAAAAGCCGATCTGCCGTCCGAGGTGCGTGCGGCTGGCGGCGAATGGTGGAGCCTTCGCGCCTGGATGGAGCACGGCGCAACCCCTTATGGTGCCGAGCGCTTGCGCGAAGCGATTTTTGATCATCAACCGTTTGAGATCAAGCAGCACATTACCAACTTCATCGCCGAAGAGTTTCGCCACCATGAGGTGAGCTTCCGTATCGCCAAGGCTCTGGGTGGCTATGAATCGACGCCACGTGCGGATTACTTCAAACAGATCATTCCACGCTTTCACGACGAAAAAGATGAAAAAGCGATGAGTTTTTTTGCGGGTTTGTCGGTCAATACGCTCTTCGAGCAACTATCCGGCGACCTATTGCAGGCACGTTACGAAAATGCCCGCTTTTCATCCATCAAGGAAGCCTGCCGACTGGTGCTGCGTGATGAGAGCCGTCATATCCAGTTTGGCCGCATCATCATGCGGCGCTTTTTCGGCGAATTGAGTGATGATGAAAAAGTTGTGATCGGCGCCAAGTTCGCCAAGAAACTGCGCGGCAGTCTGTTGAACGGAGTCTATGCAGTCGTCAATCTGCCCGAGGATGAACGTGAACGCTCTGGCAGAAACCGCGCGCTGGCAGCTGAGTATGGCTTAGGCGCGACACACCCGGACGAGGAGATCGACATCATTCGGCGCGGCGTGGATAAGATTCGAAGAGATGTTGGTCAGTATGGTGTCGAAATTCCATGCATTCCTGAAATTGACGACAACCGCCCGTTGATCCTGCCGCATTAGGGCGTGAAATGATGAGCCCCTCGTAGTCCTACAGTAACGTTTTTTCGTTAATCCACCGCGGAGGTCAACATGAGAGTACCAAAGATACGCCGTAATAGTCGTCGCCCCGACAACTGTATTGGCTTGCTCGTTGCGACGGCCCTTGTCGCATGCCCGTTGGCGGCAAGCGCGCAAGCAGAGTTGAACATGCCGATTCTGGTGCCGATCACCGGTTTTCTCTCGCTGGAAGGAACCAGTCAGCGCAACGGCGCGCTGCTTGCGATCAAGAACGCGCCCTCATCGGTAAGGATTACCGCGGAAGTGACCGACACCGGTTCGTCACCGGAAGGTGCTACGACCGCGCTGGAACGGTCGCTTTCGCGCGGTAAGGTGTCTGCGGTGGCGGCATCGATGCTCGGCACGCAAATGCTCGCAATGCTGCCAGTGGCTCTGGAGAACAAAATACCGCTTGCAACGGTGTCCGGCACCGCCGACATCACCGAGAAGAACAATCCGTACGTGTTCCGCTTCTTTCCCGGCGATGCAGTCGCCAAGGGGGCGCATGTTCGCTATGTGCTTGAAGAGCTGAAAACGAAGCGTGTTGCCCTGGTATATCAGACAACTGCGTACGGTCAGGGTGGACGCAAGCACATCATCGAGTTGCTCAAGAAATCCGGCATTGAACCGGTGATGGAGGAAGCGCTTGAAGTCGCGGTTAAGGATATGTCGCCGGTTATCGGTAAGGTGCAGGCGGCAAGACCGGATGTGATCATGCTGCACTTGCATAGCGGGCCCTCGGCACTGTTCATCAAGCAGGCCGCCGCGGCAAAAGTGAATTTGCCGATCGTTACCGGGTCGGCGATGAGTCAGCCCACAACCGCGGCTTTGCTGGAACCGGCTGAACTGAAGGGCTTGTGCGCCGAAACCAATGCGGCACCGGTTGCCGGCGGTTCGCCGCAAATGGACAGGTTTCTGGCGCAATACCGTGCCGAATTCAAGTCCGAGCCGGATGGCTTTGCGGTAGGCCAGTATGACGCGACGTCGATGATTATCGATGCCGTTACCAAGGGCGCAAGAACGCCGGAAGATATCCGCAAAGCGCTTTCTGGCGGCAGCTTCAAGGGCCTCGCGATGACCTATAAGTCCGATGGCAAAGGCAACATGGCGAATTCGGCCGTGATAATTTGCTATGACGGCACAACGCGCACGCCGAAAATCACAAAGCGGTACGACTGATCGCGATTCACCGGGCGCCGCGTGCTGCTGCAGATCCTCGCCAATGCACTAGCGCTTGGCGCCGCCTACGCGCTGCTCGCTTTGGGGTTCGTATTGATCCTCAACGCGACCGGCGCGGTCAATTTCGCCCATGGCGATATGGTGATGGCCGGTGGCTACGTCGCGATAGCGATGGGCAGCCTGTTGCAGTTGCCGGGTGCGCTATTGTTGCCGCTGGTGGTGGCGGTGATGGCGCTGCTTGGTTTCGTGTTTTCGTGGTTTGCATATTTTCCGCTGAAGAATCGGCCGCCGGTCTCGGTTTTTATCTCGACGATCGCGCTAGGCATCATCTTTCAAAATTCCGCGAATGCGATTTACGGTGCCGCACCCCTTAAGGGCCCGCCGCTGCTGAGCGAAGGGATCTTCGACATCGCGGGCATCACGATAGGCACGCAAGCGCTCGGCATCGTTGTTGTCGCCATTGTGCTCATCGTTGCGCAGCATCTGTTGCTCAGCCGCTCTGGAATTGGTCGCAAGCTTCGTGCGACGGCGCAGGACCGGCAAATGGCGGAAGCGGTTGGTATCCGCGTCAATCGCATGATTGCCATGACTTTCGCCCTCGGTTCGGCGCTCGCGGGCGCGGCGGGCTTGATGCTGTCGAACACATTTTTCATCACTCCAACCGACGGCACCAATTACGTCATCAAAGCCTATATCGCCGTCACCATCGGCGGTTGGGGTAGCCTGAGTGGGGCGGTCTGCGGTGCGCTGCTTATTGCACTGTTCGAGGTACTGTTCCCGTCGCTGCCGCTGTTGATTCCATCGCTCAAGACCATTGCACCGTGGTTGTTCACGCAGACTGCGTCCACAATTCTGCTGTATGTGGGTCTGCTGGCAATCATGTTTTTCCGGCCCCAGGGATTGTTCGGCGAGACAGTGCAGCGGCGCGTATGAATGCGGCGACGCGTTCGGTGATGGGTTGGTCGAAGTCGGGTATTCGACCGCTTCTAATCCTCGGAATTATTCTGCTGACGCTGTGGCCGACGTTGATGACCTCTGCCTACCAGTTGCGTATCTTCACCATTGTCGGGATCTATGCGCTGCTGTCCTTGGGCTACCAATTCATCTTTGGGCATGCCGGTGCGCTGTCGCTGACCCAGGGCACTTTCTTTGGCGTTGGTGCTTACGTGACCGGAATTTTGAGTGTGCGATACGGACTCGGTGGAGAATTCACCGTACTGCTCTCGATGGTGTTGCCGTTGGCGCTCGCCGCGCTCATTGCAGCACCCGTGCTGCGGCTTGATTCGCATTACTTCGCATTGGCGACCTTGGGTGTCGGGCAGGTGATGCTGCTGGTCGCTATAAGCTGGCAGGATCTGACCGGCGGTTCGAACGGGCTTTCAGGCATTCCCGGCTTGACGTTGTTTGGCCTCGAATTCAAGAAGGGCTACGGTATCATGGCAGTGGTGTGGGCCTGCGTCGCGGTGGGTGCGTTTGTGTCCTGGCGAATTACGCGAGGCCTGTTTGGCGCGGCGCTAATCATCTCGCGCGAGAACCGGATTGCCGCGCTGTCGACCGGCATTGATACGGCGCAACTACGCTATGCGATGTTTCTGCTCTCGGCAATGTTTGCCGGGCTTGCTGGCGCACTGTATGCGCACACCATCCGCGTGGTATCGCCGGAGGTGCTTGAGTTTCCTGTCATGGTTGCATGTTTGACGATTGCCGTTGTCGGCGGGCGCACCCATATTGCCGGTGCGATCCTGGGCG
>Ga0315281_10015948_pt1 | contig 10047 bp, 11 predicted proteins | sample YL17G07_0_MG_FD_204540 | JGI IMG/M metagenome (GOLD analysis project Ga0315281, IMG submission 204540) | Sediment microbial communities from Yellowstone Lake, YNP, Wyoming, USA - YL17G07_0 | ecosystem: Environmental > Aquatic > Freshwater > Lake > Sediment | place: USA: Wyoming | collected...
CGGGGATTTCTGCGAGGAGTATATTCCGTCGAAGCTGTTCGAATACCTCTGGGCGCAGCGGCCGATCATCGGGCTGGTCTGGAAGAATCCGCATCTGGATCGTATCTTGACGGAATTGGGCCACATACCGGTGGCGGCCGATGACGCAAATGGAATCGTTGCCGCTCTCGAAAAACTTGTCGCGCGCTGGGAAAGTCATGACCTCGCAGACTCGGGTCTTGCCTCGCCCTATTCGACCGAAGCCGCGGTGAACCGGTTGTACGGCTGGGCGCGGGAGGCCGTCGAGCGCCGTGGTCCGATGGAATGAGCCTTTGGAACTGCCGGTCGTCCTGAAGACGAAATATGCCTATCACGCGCTGCTTTGGCTGCTTCAGCCCGAGGTCGTACTCGATGTCGGCAGCATGGACGGGTCGGATTCCAAACGATTCAGAAAACTCCTGGCGCGAGCCGAGATTGTTGCTTTCGAGGGCGATCCGGATTCTTGAATGGTCCAATTTCGGACGTTGAGGCCGATCCGTGTCGGACGGAAGGAATCCTGAATTGCCCGCGTGCCTGTTCTCGAAGCCTGAGGCGCCTGAAGATGGTTCGGGAAGAAGACCTCCCCGCCGAACGAGGCCATTCTCGAAACAGTGGTTCGCCCGTGGCTCTCAGGCCAGACCCGCATAATGCAAGAAATGGACGATAAGAAGGCGAGTCATCCTGACGCCGGTCGCTCGTCGGACCCATTGCGGGATGAGCCTGTTTCGCAGCGCGGAGCCACTGCGGCCACCGCTGTCGCCAGTGTCATTGTTCTCAGCTACAACAAGTTTGCCGAGACAACCGGGCGTTGCCTGGACAGCCTGGCCGACGATGCGGAATTTCCAAGTTGGGATGTCGTGGTCGTCGACAATGCCTCAGACCAGAAAACGCGATCATCGCTCGCTGCTGCCGCCGAGAAGCACCCTTCCCTGAGGCTCATCCTCAGTGAAACGAATCGAGGCTTTGCCGGGGGCATGAATCTCGGGATGCGGCAGGCGCGCGGCGACGTTTTCATTCTGCTCAATAGCGATACCATCGCGCCGCCGGGCATGCTGGGGCGAATTGCAGACGCCGCCCGTCGCAGTTCGCATATCGGTCTCTTGGGACCCGTTACGAACGCTGCCGGAAACGAACAAGGCATTTTCACCAGCGGCGCAGGCAGGGATGACACGGTGTCCGAGGGAATCAGGTTCGCAAACGCGGCAAGTGGCTCATCGCCCATTCGGGCCTATCGCCTGGACTTTTGCGGCGTTGCCATGCGCAGAAATGTTTACGAGAGAGTTGGCGAACTCGACGAAAGTTTCGGTCGCGGATACTACGAGGACTTCGACTATTCGCTGAGGGTGCGTGGCGCGGGTTATGAACTCGCCATCCTCGAAGATGCGTTCATCTATCACGAGGGAAGCGCAAGTTTCAAAGAACTCGGGAAGGAGACCACGCAACTGATTGCGCGAAACAAGGCATTGTTGTTGGCGAAGCACGGCAACGATATCCAGTTTGCCCATAGCCGGGATGCCAATCTGTCGGTCCTGAAGCGATACGCGCTGATGTCAAGTGCAGGGCATACTCCACCCGCATACCGGGTCATGAATCGGCTGACTCTGGCGAGAGCAGATCAGCCCAAGAGTTGGTGGAAGCGCTGGCGCCACGCCAGGCGTGTGGCGGTTGTCGAGCAGTCTTTGCAACCTTTGCTGTTACTGAGTCGCCCTGTCCGGAAAGAATCAGAATGAGATTTTACGAATGCAACCACTGAGCCTTTTTTGCAAGAGCTATCTGCCGGATTTGCAGAGGGCCAGGTCTCTGGTCGAGAGTGTGAGAAAATTCAACCGGGATCGCATTCGTCTTTATTTGTCCGTCCCGCAGAAGGATCTTGCGGCATTCAAAAACAATATGGGCGTCGAAGGTGTTGAGTGGGTGACGGATGAGGATATTGCGTCGACTGTCGGCCCAAAGAATCTCACCCGTTTGACGCAGACGCCTGGCCATTTAGCCCAACAGGTGGTCAAGTCCGAATTCTGGAGGTTAAGGCTCTCAGAGAGTTATTTTTGCCTGGATTCAGATTGCTTATTCATCCGGCCATTTGGAGCATCCGATTTTCTGGCCCCGGATGCGACGCCGTACACAGTGCTTCACGAGGGCAAACCGTTGCGACAGTTTTGCCGCGCGCACGCGTTGACGCACGAAATCCAGAATTTCGATGCGGAAAAAAATGCGGCTCTGAAAATCTTTGGTCGGACCGGCGTCATTTATAACTTCGGGCCCTTGCCAGTCGTGTGGAGTGCAAACGTCTGGGCATCTCTGGACGAGAATTTCCTGCAACCCAGAGGAATGTGCCTGTTCGATGCCATCCAATTGCACCCAAGCGAGGCGACTTGGTATGGAGAGGCGCTGATGAAGTATCGAGCAATACAACTGTACCCGAGAGAGCCATTCTTCAGGGCTTACCTTTACTTGGAGGAGTACATCCAGGATCGCGCAGCCGGAATCGGCACCGAAACGCTTGCTGCTGACTATATGGGGATCGTATATCAGTCAAATTGGTATCCCAAACGACTCCGGCCGGTCAAAAGACTCGCATACACGATAAAGAAGGTCATGCGAAGATTTGGGCTGCGATGAATGCTGTCAACCAGTTTCGAAGCTTCCCCCAGTTGCGATCCGACAGACGCGCAGTGCAATCGCGATTTCAGTTCAGACGCCGATTATTCCTTTAAGAGCAACCATGAGCATCAGCGACTACTATTCAAATGCACGCAGGGAAGTTACTCCGCTTTTGCCCGGCAAGTTCTCGTCCGTTCTTGAGATCGGATGTGGAGAGGGAAATACCCTGGATTGGCTGCGCCAGGAGCATGGGGCTCGCGTGTGTTGCGGGATCGAAATAGATTTGAGGGCAAGCGAGGCCGCGCGAGCGAAGCGCCTGACTGTGGTGACCGCTGATATCGAGCGGGAAAACGTCGATTTCCACGGGCATCGGTTCGACCTAATTTTGTGCCTGGACGTCCTGGAGCACTTGCGTGATCCCTGGTCCGCTTTGCAGGCCATTGCAACTCATTATCTTAACGAAGGCGGCTACGTAATTGCCAGCATTCCCAACATCTGTCATTTGTCGATCCTCTCCGGGTTGATTTTTCGCGACGAATGGAACTATGAAGAAGCAGGGATCCTGGACATCACGCATTTGAGATTTTTCACCCGCAAGACGGCACTGAAGCTCTTCAGAGGGGCAGATCTGGATGTCGACATAGTAAAGTCACGTTTTTCCCGAAAGACGCACCGAAACTTGGATTTCCTGACCTTTGGAATGTTCCGCAGATTCCTCACGCTGCAGATCTTAGTGCGAGGTTGCAAAAGGGCCGCGGGAGGAACGCGCGTAGCCTGACGTGCAGGGTGCGCGACTTTGACAAGAGAAGCCGTCGATGAATTACGGACCCGGAACATCAATAAGGTTGCAGCCGTGAAGCTGTCTGCAATAATCATCACGAAGAACGAAGCGGCCAGCATCCGACGTTGCCTCGAGTCGGTGAAATGGGTCGATGAAATCATCGTGCTCGATTCCGGCAGCTCGGATGACACCGTGAGCATTTGTCGGGAGTTCACGCCGCACGTCCATCAAACCGACTGGCCGGGCTTCGGGCCGCAGAAGAATCGCACGCTCGAACGCGCGACCGGTGACTGGGTGTTGTCGCTGGATGCCGACGAGTGGGTGACGCCGGCTTTACGCGACGAGATCGAGCGCGCCGTCGCGCAGCCGCGGGATGTTGTCGCGTACCGGCTACCGCGGCTGTCGAGCTTTTGCGGCCGCTTCATGCGCCATTCCGGCTGGTGGCCGGATTACGTCGTTCGCTTGTTCCGCCGCGGCGCGGCGAAGTTCAGCGACGATGCGGTTCACGAACGGGTGATCGTGGAAGGGAAAACCGGCACCTTGCAGGAACCCCTCATGCACGAGACCTTTGTCGATCTCGATGAACTTCTGGCGAAGATGAACAACTATTCCACTTTGTCCGCGCAGGCGATGCAGCGCGAGGGCAAACGCTGCGGATTGTCGACGACCGTTGCTCGCGCGGCATGGGCGTTCATGCGCACGTACTTCCTGCGCGGGGGCTTTCTCGACGGCCGCGAGGGCTTCATGCTGGCGGTGGCGACGGCGGAAGGCACTTACTACCGCTATGCCAAACTTCTGCTGATGCAGAAGCAGTGATGTGCGCTATGCAGGCCGCGCGCGCGGCATCAAGCCAGGTCGCGGGTTTGCGCCTGCCGGCAATTCCGGACCGAGTGCTGGTGATCGTCACCCGCCGCATTGGCGACGTGCTGTTGACGGCGCCATTGATCCGTTCCATCAAGCACGCCTGGCCTTCCGTGCAGATAGATCTGTTGGTGTCCGGCGGAACGCAGGGCGTGCTGGCGGGAAACCCGGACATCGATCGTATCGTCGTGGCGCCGCAGTCGGGACACTGGCGCTTCATCTGCCAAATGTGGCGCCAGTACGATCTGGCCATTTCCACTTCTCCAAGCGACCGGCCCACGCTGTATGCATGGCTGGCCGGAAAGTCGCGCATCGGCGTGATGACCGGCGGCATCAAGAGCGCCTGGAAGCGCGCGCTGCTGAACGCGAGCGTGCCGTTCGACAACCTGGAATTGCACACCGTTGTTCAGAATCTTCTGCTCGCCGATTTGCTCGGACTGCCGCGCCGCTTCGAAACACCGATCGAATGGTCAGCGCAAGACGAGGCTGCGATCGCCGGTGTGTTTCCGGAATTCGGTCACACAAAATTCGCGGTGCTGCACCTGTATCCGAAGTTTAATTACAAGATGTGGCACCTGGAGCAGTGGCAGGCCCTGGCGCAGTGGTTGAACGCCCGCGGCTTGGCTGTCGTCCTCACCGGCAGCGGCGACCAGGAAGAAGAAAACTACGTCGGCCGCTTTGCCGATACCGTTTCGCCCGCATCGGTCAACCTCGCGGGCCGGCTCGATTTCAGCCAACTGGCGCTGTTGCTGAATCGCGCGGCACTCTACATCGGTCCGGACACGGTCACCACGCATCTGGCCGCTGCCGTGGGGGCGCCGACCGTCGCTTTGTTCGGACCTTCGAATCCGGTCAAATGGGGGCCGTGGCCGCGCGGCTGCGAGGCACCGGTATCACCTTACACGTTGCGTGGCACCCAGATCGTCGGCAACGTGGTGCTGGTGCAGGGTGCCGGCGCCTGTGTTCCCTGCCTTCAGGAAGGTTGCGCGCGCCACGTCATGAGCGAGAGCGTCTGCCTGCAGATGCTGCCAGCCGCTGCGGTGATCGAAGCGGCCGGGAAGCTGTTGAATCGGGGGAGCTGACATGCACCCGATCCAGGTTGTCGAGCCGACGCTGGAAGGCTATTCAGGCCATTGCCACAGCCTGGTCACCAGCCTGTGCCATGCCCTGGACGGTGTTCCGATCGACCTGTGGAGCGCAAAGGGTTCGGAAGGCATGGACTTCGGATCGCAGGTTGAGATCCATCCGCGGTTTCGTCGCCGGATTCGCGTGCTGCAGACCTTGCTGCTGTATCGCCGCCTGTTACGCAGCGGTGCGCCGATCGTCGTCACCACGGCGCGTCGCAGCGATCTGGTGTCGTTCAATCTGGTCGCCAGCGGCGAGATCGCGCCCGATCGTGTGTTCTTGTATTTCCACTGGCTGCGCGATACTCCCGCCAAACTGCGCTCGTTGCGCAAACTGGCGCAGCGGCAGCCGCATATCATGATCTTCGGCACCACCGCGAGCGTGGTCGACCTCTTCAAACGCTGCGGTTTTACCCGCGTAGGTCTGCTGCCCTACCCGTCGCCGCCGGCATCGGCCGGCGGCGGCCCGGCTCCGTTCCGTCAATTGCTCTATGCCGGCGCCGCCCGGCGGGACAAAGGTTTCTCGCTGATAGTGGATCTGGTCGAACTGCTGGCCCGCGAGGGCGCGCGGATCCCGATCACCGTGCAGATCTCTGCCGATCACTATGGAAAATACGATGCGCAAACACGCTCGGACATCGCTCGGCTCCATGCCGTCGGTTATGCACCGCTCAGGCTGACGCCGCAGACTCTGACACCGCAGGCCTACGCGGCGCTGTTTCGGGGCAGCATCTGCCTGCAACCTTACGATCGGGACGAGTTCCGCGATCGGGTCAGCGGCGTCACGCTGGATGCCCTGGCGCATGCCTGCCCTATAGTTGCGACGGCGGGTACCTGGAGCGCGGAGCTGATCAAGTCTTTCGGCGCCGGCGTCACACTCGATGTGCATAATGCGGCAAGCCTTCTGGAGGCGGCCCGGAAAATCGAGCGGGATTACGCCGTCTTCGAGGCGGCAGCGTGTTCCGCGGGACAGGCTCAGAACCGCAAGTCCTGGGCGCCACTGCTGGAATTGTTGCCGCATGAGACGGCTGCATAAGACGATGCGGGCTATCGGCCCGCAGGCTTGGTAAGATCAATTCATTACGAGTGAAATTCGCCGGTGGCTCGCCTGAAAATATTGTCGAACGTTTACGCTGATTCCGGCGCCTGTTAAGCGACTCATCATGAAATCCGATTTACCCCCAGTTCTCCTGACATCGAGCGTCATCGCCATGGATCGTTCGGTAGCCCTCAAGGATCCGGCGCAAAGAATCAGCCACACTCTGGAATCAATCGAAAAATGGCTGGCGGTGCATCCGGACATACGTTTGGTGATCTGTGACGGTTCAGGACATGATTTCTCCGAATCCGTCAACCGCGCTTTCCCCGATAGCTCGATCGAGAGTCTTTTTTTCGATAACGACAGGCAACTCGTCGAACGCCACGGCAAAGGCTATGGCGAGGGTGAGATCATCAAGTACGCTCTGCTCAATTCGGCGTTCTTGAGAGATGCAGACTGGTTTGCAAAATGCACGGCCAAGCTGTGGGTGGATAATTTTCTCGACTGCCTGCGAGAATGGAATGAATTCCTGCTATGCAGGGCCTATTTTGCGGATGTTTTCAGCTTCAAGAAGACGAAACTTGAATATATCGACACCCGGTTTTACCTGGTCAGGAAATCCGTTTATCTGAAATATTTTTCCGCGGCGCATTTGAAGGTGGGTGAAGCGTACGGCAAGAGCATCGAAGACAATTTTTTGCAGATTGTCCTGGGAAATAATCTCGAGCGAGTGCTGTTTGCTTCTCCTCCGGTCATCAGCGGCGTGGGTGGGGGGGCGGGCAAATACTACAAGACTGGTCGGGTTCGAAGACTCAAGGATTCCCTGCGCTCAAAAATTGCTCAGTCGAACCCTTCTTTTGCTCGCCTGTTCAACCAGCCGGCAAAGAACTGAGTCGGTCAGGATCGGCCAGAGTCTTCTGGCTGACGATGAGGCCGTAGAGTAATGCAATCGTAAATACTTGCATCTCCAACATCTGATCTCGTTGGGTTGAATCGAAAAGCGCTCGAATGATCCAGACGGTGGACATCAAAAAGAGAGCGACCGCATAAGGCCTGACGATCTCGCTTTTTCGCAAGGACCCGAGGCCCAACCATGCGAAATTGAGCAATACCAGGAAATACAGAATCGCGCCGGGAATACCGATCGCCAGCGCGGTATCGAGCCAGCCGTTGTGGGCATTGGCGAGGAGGATTTTTGGAGTACAGATTTCTGAAAGAGCAATCTGGTAGGCCTGTCTGGACTGGTTGATGCCCATCGGGTGGGCTGCACAGAGTGACAATGCAGCGCGGGCAGCCATGACTCTTGCGGCTTCGTTGCTCGTGACGCTATGCAGCACCCTGGCAATATCCGGCGCGCTGAGTCGTCCTTCATCTTCCAGTATTTTCTGAATGACACCGACCCCTTCGCAATTGACGACCAACGGGTCCCCTTTCAAACCCATCTTCAGCCTCGCGACAAGGCCACCCCATTTTCCGGGATCGCCGACAGAGTCATTTGTCGAGACCGCTTGCGCGATGACCAGAACGACGAGCGCGACGACCGACAAAATGACAATAGGTCCCAGATACGGCTTTCCTGGCGCAGCGGTCTTGTTGGACGGGGCAGCCAGAGTGACCAGATACCCACAAGCCATCAGTATCAGAACAAAGCCCGTTCCGCCGCGGCTGCCGGCAATAACGGGTGAGGCAATGCAGACGGATAGCAAGAATACGGACAGTGCCTTTTCGAAGGAATGTCTGGCCTGATAGAGGAAAAATACACCGAGGAAGATCGTGGCCTGAATGGCTGTATAGCCAAGATCGCCATGACTTTCATGGATTCCCCAATAATTCCATGGAACCGCCTCTCGTGTCAGGCCTTCGCGTACTGACAGGCCCAGATGAATCAACAAGGGGACAGAAAAGGCGAGCCCGAGAAAAAGCGGCAATCTGCGCGAAGCGCCATGAGGAATTGTCACACCAGCGCCGGCACCAAGGAGCGAGAACAGTATCATTTTTCCCCACTCCTCCTGAAAATTCTCCAGTGCCTGATCGAAGTCGGTCGAAAATAAAATCAGATGAACAACCAGATAGGAAAAAAAGATCAGGAGAATCCAATTTTTCCGGAAGAACAGCCGCCAGCCTGGATTGGAGATAACAACGCTAATCAGCAAAAGCACCGCAAATGCGTATCGGAGCGCAATCGCATGCGGCATGTTCCATATTGCAAGCAAACCAAAGACAGAAGTTAGAAAGACAATAGTTGCGAATCTCAAGGCGGGAGTGGACATCTTACTTTTTTGAGAACTTACTTGAGAGTTCTTACCGGGCGCAACAAAATGGGCAGGCCTGGCGTGATACCCACCTGATTATTTCCCGCAAAAGCGCGGTCATTTCCTGCTCGCTTTGTCGGAGGCCTTCAGCATCTTGCCGATCTTCGTGCCGGTTTCTACCTTGCCCAGGGGCTTGCGACCTTTCTTCTGCAGAATTCCCAATCCCCGTTCAATCCGAACCCTCGGATAAACGCGAGGAGGCAGCCGAGTCATTTGGGGTTCAAAACCTTTTCGACGAATAGCGATGCCGATATCACCGGTATATCCTCGTAATGCTGATTCTCGAAATCCTTATCGCCGGTGACGAGGTAGTCCGCCGCTGGTCGCGAGGCTGCCAACTCCAAAAACGGACGATCTTTTTCGTCGCGAATTGGTGCAATACTTGCGCGGGGACGTACCAGTTGTGCCACCTGCCTCAGCACGGTCAGGAACTGGAAAACCGTAACGCCAGCGCGCCGGAAGTAACGTTGGAGTTCGGAGCGATGAAGAACTTCCTCTAGCTCGGCGAATGTCGCCGGGCTCATGACAGGAATAATTTCGCCCCTTAAGACGGCATCGACGATGCGGGCGGGTGGACCGATCTCAGAGATAAGACCCGAGACGAGCACATTCGTGTCAACGATGACCCGCACGCGCTTGTCTTACTTCATCGACGAGCGCAGAAACCTTCTTGTCTTCGAGCGGACTCAGCTCGCGTGCGGCGCGGCGCAGATCGCGCACCAGTTTGCCGAGTTGCTTTCGTGCAGCAAGACGTTGTTTCGATTCGATGATGACGACGGCGCCCGCCCGCTGCACGTTGATGTCATCGCCCATCTTCTTGAGCCATTCGGCGGGAATCAACAGCCCGTTCTTCGTGTACTGTGCACCACTCATGTTCGCGTGAGCGCCGTTTCCCGGCATCCACCCCATTCCCATTACAGAAAAAAGTATAGCACGAGCAGTCAGGCGATTAAGGGATAGCATTCGCATCAACGACCAGTGGCGGATTTGCTTTGATTGGGAAGATGGCGATGCTTATAACGTCGAGATTCCCGACTACCATTGGGAGGCGAAGATGCCGAACAAAATGAGGCCGATTCATCCCGGGGAAGTGCTCAAGGAAGAGCTCGCGGGGCTCGGCGTGTCGGCGAATGTGTTTGCGCAGGCATTGGCGGTGCCGACCAACCGAATCACCAGTATTCTCAATGAGCAACGTGCCGTCACGGCTGACACGGCACTCAGGCTTGCGCGGTACTTCGGGACCACGCCGGAATTCTGGATGAACCTGCAGACGGCCTACGACGTGAAAATCGCCAGGCAATCCAACTGGAG
>Ga0315281_10015949_pt1 | contig 10047 bp, 9 predicted proteins | sample YL17G07_0_MG_FD_204540 | JGI IMG/M metagenome (GOLD analysis project Ga0315281, IMG submission 204540) | Sediment microbial communities from Yellowstone Lake, YNP, Wyoming, USA - YL17G07_0 | ecosystem: Environmental > Aquatic > Freshwater > Lake > Sediment | place: USA: Wyoming | collected...
GACGTCCATGTGAACCGAGCGCCCGTGAGGGGGAAAGTGATTTCGACAGTTCGCAAACAAGGTACATTTCTCCCCTTCTTCCCGACAGACGATCCCAGACGGAATGAACGACCGACAAATGAGAGAAACACAATCTTGATTGGCAATGAACAGACGACTATTGCCATAGTTCAGATGGCCGGTCACTTGGCAAGGAAAATTGAGTGTTGGGTGAGACCGGGAGACGTCATCGAACAGGGCGCCCGGATAGGGAGGATCAGGCTGGGGTCCCAAGTTACTGTGGTTTTCCCTGCGCAGCAGGACCTGGCTATTGCGATTCGGCCAGGTTCTCTAGTGAAGGCAGGTTTGAGCGTCTTGGCCAGCAAAAGTCGATCGATTCGGTCACGTCCACAGCTTGTTTTGATTCAACGTAGAGACAGCTTCAAGGAGAAGCTTCTTACTGGATTCCTTGGCACGGTCCTAAACGGCTATCTCAAAGTGAAACTCGGACTGTTGCTCATTGCTCAGCGAATGGCGAGCCGAAGACGGTCAGGCGGAAGAGCCGAGGGATAGCATGCGACTTGTAGTGCCTGCAGCCGGACGTGGGATGCGTCTTGCTGGGAGCGATAACCCACTTCCGAAACTCCTGATTCCAATTCTTGGGCGACCTCTGATATCGCACCTTCTACGTATGGCGAGCGCAACCGGTCTCTTTTCGGAAGTGGTCATAATATTGGGGCCGTGGTTCGAAACCGTTGCGGAAACCATTCAGGACCTCGCGTCACACATAAAGTGGCAATCGGCGACTGAGATCCTGTGCATCGAGAATCCAAAGTTCGAACTCACAAACAACGTATACTCGCTCTATCTTGCACGAGACTACTTGGAAGGTGAGGTCGTAGTTCATAACAGCGACGTGCTCGTCGCGCCTCCTCTACTCACTCGATTGGGGTCCGGGATCCAAGGGAAAGCCCGAGTGCTTGTGGAAAGGATGTCACCGGTGCCAGAAGGAGAAACAAAGGTCGTAGTCGATTCTGTAGACCAGGTGACAGATATTGCTGAGGCGATCGGATCCGACAAAGCCCGTGGAAGATATGTTGGAGTCTCTGCACTCGATTCGTCAGCGTGCGAGGCCTTCAGGGATGCGGTGGTTTATTTGGTGGAACATGAGGAAGTGGGCGTGTTCTATACAAAGGCCCTCAGGATGCTCGCGATGCGTCGACCACTTGATGCAGTCTGGACGACCGGACTGCCATGGTTCGAGATCGACACCATTGAAGACCTCAGGTCAATTGGCTCGAGCGCCAGGGAAATCGTGCGGCAGATCAAGATGCCCGCCACTGGCCGATATTGCCAATTCAGATCGGCTAAAGAAAATCGCGCATAGAAAGCTCCTCATACTTCTATCGCTGTATGAGTATGTGAGCACGTTTGCAGTTCGCGGAGTTCAAGCAACGGGCGAGGAAGCCATACTACACCAACTACATGGCCATTGTCTTCTCCAGAGTCTCGGTCAGATTATCGTACCTCTTCGCCCATACTTCGATTACTCCCAATCAGCTGACTTTGCTGTCCACGTTCGTTGCCATTCTGGGAGCAGCAATGATTCAGTGGTCGACATACTACGTCAGGATTACGGGGACACTGATTTGGTTCCTTGCATATGTTCTCGACTTCTGTGACGGGGAGATCGCTCGTTACAGAGACATGAAAACAGAGTTCGGCCATTGGTTCGACGTAGTTTCGGACAGAATGAAGGATGTCGCGTTGTTCACGGCCGTCACGCTCTTGGCTGTCAGGGAATCCCAATCGACGATCACAGTCCTGGCCGGTCTGCTGGCTTTGGGTGGGACAATGGTATACGCCTACTCAGTGAGCGCGAGGCCAAGTGACAGGCTAACAACGCAGTTCTCACCGGACAGGTTCGGAAACGTCAACTATGCAATCATGGCTGTTCTGGTGCTTCTCAATGAAGCCGAACTTTTCTTGTACGTTGTTGTGCTAGTGACATCTCTCGGACTTCTATTCAGCATCTACTCGACTTGGTCAAAAAGTACCCTAGCCTATCGTTAGGTGCCAGGACACTTCAGACTAGTCTGCCATCTATTGCCCAGAATCGCTATCGCAATTCAGATTCGATGTCGAAACATGTCACATTGTGGCGTCCTTCAGCACGCATACACACTTTCGCGAAAGATCTTGGAATACATGCGCCTCAACTTGCTACTGATCTCGTCGCATTCTCTGTCGTATGGGAGTGCAAGTGCGGAGCCAATGGGGTTTCTGACAGCGTTCCACATGTCTAGGATTACGGCAATTCGCCTGACCCCATCCTTTCGTAACCCTTTCACTTCAATATCGCGGGGTCGCCTGCTCGCGTTGACGAGAAGGCATACGAGCGCATCGCATTCTGATGCCTCTGCAGGGTCAGATTCGCTTACTCTCCTTCCATAGTCCTTCAGGATGCGGACTACGGTCTCGAATTCCTCCCAAGTAAGTGTACGTAGGACTACCATGCCGACAGCGTTCTGCGGCAACTTGAGCCGCGATACAGAACTCCGATGCTAGGTCAATAAAAAGGCTTCATGATCTCATGATCGAATTGGAGCTCGCAGATGATAGATCAACAATCATCTCAGAAAGAATCGTCGGTACAACCCAAATCCCTTCTGAGCGATCATGTACCTGATCGGGGAATTTACCAATTTGTAGAGTCCGAATTCGACAAGTTGTGCTCCATATCCGCTCTTGAAGTCTCTGACACCATCTTCCTCCCCCGGGGTTCCGGCACCAAGAAAGTCGAAAACCTTGTACCCGTGATCTTTCGCCCACATCATAGTCTGCCAGACTAGAACGTCATTCGGCCGATATCTACGATAGGATAAGGCCGATCCTTGGTACCAGTTGTATACTCTGTCCTTGTATGACAACACTACGCTAGCTGCGACAGCTCTGCCATCGAATCTAGCCACAAATAGATGGATAAGACCCGCGGGGTCAAGGAGTCTGAAGGCGTTGTCGAGGAAGGATCCACTTGGGTGGTGAGCCAAGGGAACTCTTGCGTTCGTAAGCGTTTCCTTCAAGAGGCGGTAGCATTCCGCAATATCCACCCTTCCTGTCGCCTTTTCGACGCTGATGCCGATCCTCTCAGCCTTGCGTATGCCTTTTCTTCTATCGTCCCTGAGTCTGCACCAGATCTGTTGCATCGGCTGAGTCAAGTCCATGAGAAGATTCAGGTGCTTGTTGTATTCGAACCCACTAGAAATCATGATGTCTCTGATTGGAGATGAGTCGAACGAGTGGTTCTTCACTTCCGCAAACAATGCGCGACGTCGGATACGTTTCTTACACTCTTGAAGCAATTGGGCAAGTCCGCCGAGATCACCATTCCTTACGTACAGAGGTCCTCCAAAGACGATGCAGCGCCTTGAAAGAGAAGAGAGCACGCCTTCTCTTTCACACACAAAGTGTGCAAGGAGCCCAGAGGAGAATCCTTCGTTACGTTTCAGACCTAATATGAAGGCAGGCATTCCTGATGCCTCATAGACCTTGAGCATGTCATAGCTTTGGAAAATGGTACCGCAAGGGTTTGTCCAGACGAACCGATTCCAATCTATGGACTGTTTCGCGTCAACTTCAAGAATCTCGAACCGCTGCAAGACGGCGTTCCCCACGCGACTATGTCTCAGACGTTTCTATATTGCGGTGCCCATGATCGATTCAAACAACTGTTCAAAGACAAGTCTTGCCGCAACCACTATCACAGTACACCAAGGGACAAGATCTAGTACTAATAGCGCGACCCAATCGATAGGCGACCTAACGCTATTCTCAAGGCTGTACCTGTTAAATACGTCGGCCAGCCATCTGTGCAATGCCGTTCTATTCGAGATTCGAAGAGTGAAGCGGCATGCTCTTGAAAATAAAGAGACTGGCGTGGGTGGTACAGCACCCACAGATTGTCCTAGGAAGCTTGCTGCGTTCAGCAGGAAATCGTGACCCGATGATGCTTTGGCAAACCCTGTCGCTATTCGTGTCCGAAATGATGGAGGGAATGGCAACAGAAGGGTACACCGCTGGGTCATCAGATTCTGCCGGATACCAACCAACATACTACCACATCCTGCCGTTACTGTTGCGTTACCTAGGTCCTGATGATACTTTCGTTGATGTGGGATGTGGGAAAGGTCGAGTGCTGTGGTTCATTGCAACGAGACGAAGACTGAGAAAAGCCATCGGCATCGAGATTGAGCCTGAGCTGGCACAGATCGCGAGGGAGAACATGAAAAAAGCTAGGTTACGCACGCCTGTTACCATCACAGAAGCAGATGCGTCGCAAGTCGATCTGAGCGAAGGCACCGTCTACTATCTGTACAACCCATTTGGACGAGAGACCCTGCTAAGATTCTTAGGGAACATTGAAAGGAGTCTACAGACTAATCCGCGAGTCATTCGAATAGTCTATCTGAACCCCAAGCTAGGTCAAATACTTGATGACGCGAATTGGCTCCACCGAGAGTGCGATGGCTACCTCCGAGTTTGGAAGAACCAAGGCAGATTTGCGCGTGCCAGCATACCTCTCGCTGAGATATCAGATTGAACTGTTGGGCTTCACGGGTTCATCCAATACTCCTCGCGGAGCCGAGAGCTTGGTGGTCGGCGCTGACTCTTTTTGCCGGCTGTAGGGGGTATACGCTTCCATGGGATCGTCGGTGCTTCAGGTTTAGCGATGGATTCTCTTGACCGGTGCATGTTCTCCACGGTTCTGACTGGTCCCCCAGTTCTCAAGAACTGGGAGCAACAACATACACCCAAGCGAAATCGTTGGAGTACACTCTCAGCAGGACTGGATTCTGGTCTCCCACTTCAGGATAATCGAGTTGGTCGGCTTGAAGGAACGCGGCTCTCTCAATGAAGCAATGTGTTTCGAATATCACCGCGTCATAAGGTGACGGTCTTCCGTGCGCGAGCGTTGCGTAGTCTATCGGTCTCTCAGGGCAGACATCGGCGACCTTGAGCCCGAGAGCTTCACGGTAAACGCTTCCGTACTCAAAACGTCCCACAAAAATGGCTGACACGTTTTCCGAATATGTGACAGACTGAAAATTCGTCGCCGAATTGAATATGGTCGTACCCGTCACTGTCAACGATATGAGAAAAGCGGCTGTCAAGAATGATGTGAGACGCCTTTTCGGCATCTGGGATATCGCCAGAGCGAGCCCGGCGGCGACCATGAAACCGGTAAGCACCACGGCGCGTTCTACGTAGGATCTTCCACCGAGCGGAAGACCGAGAAACGCCACTATTCCGCCTACTGCCAACATGCACCATAGAACGAGTCCCGGTCTGCCATCTTTCCTGAGCCATGCTATTGCCAAGGTCAGGCCGCCGGACACGTATACAATTGCGGTAAACAGCACCTTGGCAACTATGAGTTCCCCATAAGACGACGAGGGCCTTGCAACAGCCTGTAAGAAAAGGACCCCCACGCCTTCACTTGCGACAATGCTGACTATCTCTCTCAGAGTAGCAAGAAAGTCACCAAACGTGTACACTGTCATCCACATGAAGTATGCCAGCCACATGACTACGAAAGTAAGCCCCATCGTCAGCATGGGCAAATCATGTTGATTCTTCCGTCTGGTCAAGACGAACCATGTCCATGTCGCTGCAAGGACAACGAGCGTCGCAAGCGAGACAAGTTGATGAGTCATCACTATTGCGGGAAAGAACAGTGTCACGATAATCGCAAGGGCTTTCGGCGGCAAACGTTCACGATATGCAGTTCTTATCATCAGGGCCATAAGCGTGATGAGGATCGGCAGGCAGTAGACTTGAGCAGAGTAGTGATACCTAAATGGCCATGCGACTAGGAGTGCCATGCAAATGTACAGCGTCAGCATTCGATCCTTGAAGAAATTCCTTCCGAACAGGAAAAAGGCTGGAAGATACGCGGTCACCACTATCAGCAGGGGAAACCATTTGGTCAGAGATGAAGGCGTGATCTGCGTCACCAAAATCAGGATGCCCGTCGCGTAGAAAACTCCGGGCTGGATGTCAAAATACGGATCCACGTAGGCGTTAGCTCTCCCGGTCTCTGCCACATAGATCGCCCTGCTCATGTGCAGAGGGGCATCTCGAAAATCGGCTATGTAGTACGGTTCGATCGCGATAGGCAGCACGAACATGTAGACAACAACCGATATCACAGTCGCCCACAGAATCGCCTTCGAGGACTTGTCATTTCTCCATACAAGGAAGAGATTGAGACCTATCGCGACGCTCAACATGACGAAAAGACCTGGGAATCTTGACACTGGACCGAGAAGATCCGACATTCCGTAGTACCCTACGTTAAGAACAAGACTAAGGCAGAGCATCAACGCAATTAGAACGGTCAAGAAAACTGTGTGCAGCCCTGCAGTGTCACGCAACATCTTGAAAGACAACTACTGCGCCCTTGGAGACGTGTTTCATCGGTATCTCTGTCAACTGCAGGACCGTTCTTGCACGCGCTTTCTTAAGGCCTTTTGTCACCGACCGTCTAGATTCTGTAGATCTTCCATGTGGCAGTGTGTCTACCGACAAGAATGTTTAGAGTCCCAATTAGGGCAAAGATCTGTATATCAAGAAGCGCAGCTAACCAGCTCGGCCTGCCAATGAGATAGGAGACGAGGACTGCCAGCAACCCTGCTAGTACGGCTCCGAGGTAGCCTGCAACGAAGCTGAGCCATAGCGTGCTTATTAGACAAATCAGGAGCAAAATGGGCGAGACCACAAGCAGGAAGAAGTTGATTGGAAACACAACAGACCCATAGCTGCCATAGCTCGGATTGAACATTATCTTCATGTTTTGAAGAAGGACTCTGATGATCCCCTGCGCGCGGCGTTGTTTCTGAGCTATCCTGTCATGGAACCTAGTAGGCACAAGCTCCACAGACCTAACATCATCATCCACAAGCGTCCTTAGCCCTTTCTTGCGGATTCTCACGAATTCCTCTGTGTCTTCAGCCATAGACTCTGGATCCACAAATGTAAGGGCGCTTCTCCTGAAACCCACATACGAGGGGGAGTGAGCAACAATAGTGCTGTCAACATTCGATTCGGCAATCTGAAGCTTAGTCAGGAGGCTACGGAAGGCCGCCTCCCGGCCAATGTTCAAGCATATACCTGTGACGCCTCCTACGCGATCGTCGGCTGGGAAGACCTGTATCAGCCTGGCCAATTCCTCGCTAGATGCTGCAGTACTGTCACAATCCGTCTTGACAAGAATCTCTCCTCTCGCCTGGTTGATTGCTTCATTGAACGTCCTTGCATTGCCCGTTCTCTCTGGCTGTTCGATCAGCTTGATTCTTGCATCTTTGCAGGCGTATTCCCTGACGAGTTTTCTAGTCTGATCGGTTGAACAGTCAATTACCAGTATTTCGCCATCGTATTTCTTGAAGGCCGTCTGACTTAGCAAGTTGTCAAGCTTTCTCACGATAGAAGTGCCTTCGTTGTATGTTGGCAAGAAGACCGTAAAGCTGACAGCAGCATTTGGGTCTCGCTTGATAAGAGTCCTGCGTCCGTGAATAATCACAAACGCCAGTATTAGCCCATAGAGCGCAGAGAGCAGTATCAACAGCGCAGTAAGAACTGCTTGTAACCATTCCATAAGGATCCCACATAGCACTCTTCAGGATGGGAAGTCATCACAAAGCAGGCTAGGATAAGCCTGCTGAAGTGCACACTGTCAAATCGTCCCAATGGCTCAACCTCGCTTGGTCGGTACCCATGCGAAGAATCTCAAGATCCCATTTGGAAGACAGCGCTCGCAGACTCAGTCTTCCTTCCACCTCATCGAACATGCGATTCGTATCGATTCGATAGTTGATCAAGGTGGTCAGCGAATGGGGTCAGCCCCTGCGCCCTATATAGGCCTGATCATTTGTTCGATAGGCAGCGTGGGCAGGGTTACAGAAACGAGAAAGAGAGCGTGGGCGTCTGTCTCGAGGTCTCTCAGAATGACAATAATCGCATGCGAGCCTGTCCTCGTTGCATCTGTCAAGGGCTTGTATATGTTCGTCTTTTGGCAACCTGAACTCGGTTTGAATCCAAGCAGTCGCATTATTCTCCCTGGTGGCGGCTTGAGCAATATGGGCTCTAGTCGCGACGCAGACGGTGACGGCGAAGCTTGCCCTAGCGCCCTTCGCCGCTGTTTGCACTCCAAAAGTGAGTGCCATGGTCATAGCAGCGTGAATGGGTCCTCAATTGCCTCTGCGCGCGTCACAGACTTGCGATTGACATGAACGGGGGGATTGGGTTCGGTGGCCGGCCAGAGCGTAGATTGGGACGACCATTTCGACAAATAAGCGTGGAAATAGCTTCCTCCAGTGGTGTGCGCTTCACTCCGAGTCTAGTCCATGCAGCGCTCGAGTCGAAAGAGACTTCTTCGTCTAATGAATCAAGCTGCTGAATCGTGAGCACAGGGCGGTCAAGCATTTTCGCACAAATCCTAGCAGTCAATCTTGCCAATCTAAGAGGGATTCCAAGAACGAGCTTTCCACGCTCGCAGTCTGGTGTTGCCATCGCGGCAATGTCTCTAAGGTTGGTGTCAAAACCTGAGAGATCGTATTCTTTGTTGAAATGCTCCTCGCGGAGAAGAACCGCCTCAACAGCAGCTACAGCATCTTGGACAAACAAGGGCTGAATCTTCTGTTTTCCCGATCCGATGAGAGGAACAATGGGAATCAAACGATTCTTACCGACAAGTTTGACAAGTCTTGTGATGTTGCTGTCGTCCCCTTCTCCGAAGAGTGGAGTGAATCGAAGTATAGTATAAGGAAGCTGTGCGTCCCTGACCAATCTTTCCGCTTGGGCCTTGGAAGTGGAGTATGCGTTCTTTCTCTTAGCGTAGACGAGCGATGTGCTCAAAAAGACAAATTGTCTCACTCCCAATTGTCTCGCTGCCCAGATCATTCTTCGAGTCCCTTGGGTGTTTGTCTCATAGAACACGTTTTCAGGGAGCCAGTACCGTTTGACCGCCGCCAAATGAATCACGGCTTCAACACGAGCGATAGCACCGATTCTGTTGACGGCGTCAGAAACGGATTCGTCAATGCGGATATCGCATTGCACCCGCACACGACGATTGTCGTGTTCCATCTCGGAACAAGGTCGCTTGGTCAACTCAATTATCCTGAATCTTCTCTTGAGGGCTGTCACGAGATACTTTCCCAGAAAACCATCACAGCCCGTTACTGCGATCGCTGTTGATGGGTCAACAATATCCTCCGGAGAGTTCAAGAAATCGCCTTCAAAGCTTTTCTGAACATCCACGAAGAGCGAAGGTAGTAACTGCAAAAAGCCTTCTCCTTGAGCCTCAACAGTTCCTCCGCCGTTAGACTACGGTTTCTCACGACAGGGGTATAACCATCGAAGGATGCCCAATTGCTGGTTGTTATGAGATCTCTGACTTGGTCGTAGTACTTTGTTCCGGGGTACGGTGTTAGAATGGTGAATTGGGCCAAAGTAGTGTTTAGTCGCTTGGCGTATTCAATGGTCGCTCGGACAGTTTCTTCCGTATCATCGGGGAAACCCAAAATGTAGAACGCGACTACCTTGACTCCTCTACCCTCTAGGTAGTCGATCATCTCCTCTTGATGCTTGAGTCCAACAGTTTTCCTCGAAGCATTCTGTAGGATTGCCTCATTCGGGGACTCAACCCCCAAGTTGATGGCCTTCATTCCAGCTTGGCACATTTCATCGACCAATGGTTTGTCGAGGCAATCTGCCCTTGTCTCGCAACACCATCTAATCGAAATCCGTCTTCTGAGGATTTCTCTTGAGATGTGGATGACCCGCTGCTTGTCCAAGGTGAACACCGGGTCTCTGAACAATAGACCCTCAACCCCATAGGTGTTGACGTCCCGTTGTATCTCTTCCACGACATTTGATACGCTTCTCTTACGGAAGGTCGTGCCCTGAAGGACGATGTACGGGCAATAACTACAATGGTAGGGACATCCTCGGCTTGAGAGTATTGTAAGGAATGGCTTCTCACTTAATGTTGGATAGTAACGATATCTA
>Ga0315281_10015950_pt1 | contig 10046 bp, 5 predicted proteins | sample YL17G07_0_MG_FD_204540 | JGI IMG/M metagenome (GOLD analysis project Ga0315281, IMG submission 204540) | Sediment microbial communities from Yellowstone Lake, YNP, Wyoming, USA - YL17G07_0 | ecosystem: Environmental > Aquatic > Freshwater > Lake > Sediment | place: USA: Wyoming | collected...
TCCACGTAGAAGAACGGGGTGAAACCCTCGGGATCCTCCCAATTCTCGGTAAAATAGATCCCCTTCACTCCGCGGTGGCGGGGATGGTCCGAGATCACTCCTTCCAACGAGGCGAGCAGCACGGCATCCATGACGATCGCATGCGTGTTTGCATGGTCTTTATGTATGCTGTTTCGCCAATGGGTGATGATATGCGTTGGCTTCACTGTGCGAATGACATCAGCAATCGATCGTTTCGTCGGCTCGTCATTGGGAAGTTCACCGTCGTTGTACGGCGCAAAAAGCACTTCGGCGCCGAGCACTTTCGCCGCCGCGATCGCCTCGCGTCGTTTCTGTTTGCCATACTCTTCCGGTTTCATCTTCGGATTCCCACCTTCGCCGAGCGTGAGATGGAAAATGACAACCCTGCTTCCCTTCTTCACTTCTTTGGCAAGAACCGCTGCGCACGTTACTTCAACGTCTCCGCAGTGGGCCCCGATGGCCAGTATGACACGCTTGGAGGATTTCGTCATTGGAATTGTGGAGATGGAATGGTGGAATAATGTGCGCCAGTCCTAAGGACCCCTTCGGGGAGGCGCATGCGCCTTTCCGAAGGAACCCTTTGGGTCGGCGCAGAATCTTGTAATCTAGCAATCCTCAAATCTTACAACTTTTTCTTCAACAGAATGAACCGCCGCGTCTCTTTGAATCCGAACTTTGTGTATACCTTCGCTGCAATATCATCGGTCCACATCACCCATGCGTTATGATGTCCGGCTTGCTTCATTCGTTCGATCGCACGCGCCAGGAGTACGGTTCCAATACCTCTCCCCTGAAATTTCTCGCCGACCCCGAACGGACCGAAGTGCGATCCTTCGAACTGGCAATAGCCGATGATGTCATCGTCCTTGGTCACAACTGTGATCTGTTCCTCCCGGAATCCTCCCTCGGACATCTTGCGCAAGTTGCGGCGTTCGACGCGGACCCAATCAGTCTGCATGGTACGCTCAAGGAAGTCAAGGAATTTCACGAGATCAGTCCGTCGATAGGCACGTACCTCGATTCCATCCTCAGCGAGCTTTTTTTGTTGAGTGTTCACTTTGTCCGAGATTTCGAAAAGAACGATCGACGCGTCCATGCTGAGCGCTTCATGATACGGAACGTACCCGTTCGACTGAAAAAGTTCGAGCAGCGGCCCATACGCCGACTTGTCGATACCCGGTGTGAAATAGCCCGGCGGATATCCGGAGACGACACATTCCGTCTTGCCGAGACTTCGAAACCGTTTTTCAATTTCTCCGATCAGCGAACGGCCGACGTCGCGGAGAGATGAGCGCGGATGGACTGCGAGAATGGTGATCCAACTGCTTGTTCCTTTCGGATCGTGTTCACCGAGCGGCATACGCTTTGCGTACGCACCGATAACGAACCCGACAAGCTTTTCATTTTCCTTTGCAAGAATAATGGTCGAGGGGTCAAAATTTTCGTCAAGTAAGACGCGCGATTCGAATACATCATGCGTAATCGTATCAAGGGGAAGCGCCTCTGACCAGAGCGTGAGGATTCGTTCCCGGTCGGCGTCGCTATAGGACGAAATATTCATATGCGAGTAAGTGAATATTTTCTGTGTGTGCTAATGCCATTTCTCCAAAATAATATCGTGTTTTTCAAAAACGAATTCACCGCAAAGTTCAGTAGTGGTACACTTTGCTTTTTTTAAGAAGATGTAGGACATCTTGCTCGAAAAATCGTAGCAATTTGAAAAATTCTTCTAGGTCAATTACCAAGATGTCCTACATCTCGCTAAATCGTACCATTACCCCAAGTTCGCTGAGGACGCGAAGATTTCTTAATATTTTCATAAAAACTTCTTTGCGACCTTTGCGACCTTTGCGTCCTCTGCGGTAAAAAGAACAAGATTTAATATTAGGACCTGCACTAGTAACTGATGCCAAGCGATATGAAATGCACCGCTCCGAATATTCCGAATGGTTCATACGCGTAATCGACGCGAAGGTTTGTCCCTGATACGGATTGCCGCACGCCGACGCCCGCCGCGAAGCCGCGTTCATCATAGTTCGACATGTAGCCGACGCGTGTTGTGAAGGCGTCAAGAAATATATACTCAGCACCATATTTCACCTTCTCTCCGAAATCGCGGGGGTGGCGAGTTTCAAAATTTACGGTGAGCGCTTTCATGGCTTCGTCCTCCGAGAAAAACGTGAGGGGGGTGATCGCAAATCCAAAACTCACCGCGAACGGCAGCGGAAAAGATTCATTCTCGTATGTCACTTCGCGGGAAATATTCTGCATCGTCGCACCGAATCGAATTCCGTTGTAGAGGAAGTCATAATAAGCGCCGACATCCATTGCCCAGACATTTTGCTTGTACTTTGCGTGTTTCACAATTTGATTCGCCGACTCGATCCATGCGTTTCCGAGATTTTGCTCGGCATTCTTAATGTGTACACCGAACGAAAAACGGTCGTTCATCTTTTGAGAGAAGGCGATACCGATCGCGTATGCTTTTGGGGAAAACGTTCCCGTCTCGACATACCCCGCAGGGTTGACCGACGGCTCGACCGCATATGTAGAGTAAAATGTGCCGTAGTCCATATTCAGCAAACTCAGGCCGATCACCCCGAAATCACCAACGCGGAAAGTAATGGCGCTTGCCGCATAATTGATATCGGCGATCCCCTGGGTATAGTTGAGGCTGAGGTCGCCGGAAGGTTTCACCCAACCGAGTAAGGCTGGATTCCAGAAAATTGCATTGGACGTATAGGTGGTGGTTAGCCCTACCCCTCCGCGCCCGACAACTTCAGCGGAAACGGGATTTTCGAGAAATCGAAATCCCACCTGCGCCTGTTTGACGATCTGAGCGTTTACTCCGCTTGAAAGTGCCGCAGCGGTGATCCAGGCTATGGTAAAGTTTCTGAGAGATGTTCGCATTGAAGTCTCCATTTCTTATTCTGCTGTGTCAAAATATTCTTGGAATCCTGTCGTCATCGCACAATAACAAATTTCACAAATTGATTGTCGAGTTTCTCGCCATTAAGCCCTTCGCTTTCCGAGACGACAACAATATAGATACCGCTGCTTACGAACTGGTTGTTTTCCGTCCGTTGATTCCATTCCTGATCGGCTGTGCCATAGTGTTGAATGGTCTTTACAAGATCTCCTGTCTCGGTGAAGATCCGCAACGTACACTTCACGGGAAGATTGAAAAAGAAAATCCTGTTGGGTGCTCCTTTAAATCCTGTTGTCCCGGTCGAAGTGCCGGCGGCGGACGTTGCAGGATTTGGCACAACTCTCACCTTTCCCGACTCGCTCAACCCCGGCTTAAACGAAATAACGGGCAATTGTGATCGCGTAACCATCCGCGAGCTTTCCAATCTCTCTCCGCGCAAGGGATCATCTGCGATGCTGAGACTTTGCATTCCGTTGTCGAGCGCCGTTACGGCATAGTAGTAATCGACCCCTCGCTGCACATCGTTATCGACGTAGCTTGTCTGCGCACGATCGGTCGTTTCGTAGACCAATTCCCATTTGTCAGTTGATTTCAAATCAAGGGGATCGCGGACAAGATATGCTCCCCGTTTACGATAGACGCGCCATGCATTCCAATCATCGACTCCCGTGACCGCATCTTTGAAGTACGATGCGTCGGGATATGACCAAGCTACCGAGTTCCGGTCGGGGCCTGATGTCACGGCAATATCGGGAGGCGGAGGCGCCGCAGGAATACTGTTCCCGGCACTGAGACGCTTCCACGCCCAGTTCGCACGGTCGAGGACTTTCCATAACGAGTCTTTACCTTTTAGTACCCATGCATTCTTTGCGGAATCAGAGATCTGCTTTGCAAGCCAGGCACGCCCGATCGAATCTGCATAATTCCACCCGATGCTTCCAACTCCTACGGCGTAGACAAACGTGACCGAATCGTACCGGCCTTGCGTTTTGTTTTTCGTCAATTGGTAGGGCCCGTTCGTAATAAATCTCATCGGACCGTAATCAGGTTTCGTTGCTCCCAACGATGTAATGGGATCGAGCGGGAATCGTCCGCGGGCGTCATCGCCACGGTATGTTTGTAACAATCCAATATCCCGTCTTCCCCATAGATCCGCGTTAATGCCTGCGTGCGGCATTGAATATGGCTGCTTAGGATCATCAACTTTTATTGCGGCGGATTGATCTGCATACAGAAGCGCGTAGCCGCAAACCTGAGTCGAATTCAAAAACCCGGTGGTGCGGTCCGGATCGCCTGTATCATCTTTCGATCCATTGGAATATACAGTCGTGTTCGCACCTTTCGCATCCCAGTAGTACGCAACGTACAAGGAATCGCGCGATCTCGCACCTGCCGGTATCTCCGACGCTCTCTTAAACCAACTATCGAGATCATCGACTCCCTCAAACGAAAAACCTCCATTCACAAACCGTTCTCCTGCTTTGGAGGGTCCGAAACTAAATGCGAGCGGCCACCAGAACCCAATTGTCTGATCGGGAATCGTATCGGTAGACGCCGAAGCCTCACGAGGCACCTTTAACTCTCCCGTAAATTTGTGTGTCGCCTTCCAGATAAAATAATCCGAATGCCCGGGATTGCTGAAACCATACATCTCAACATGACTCCGGAAACCGAATTGGTTAAGGACATCTTCCCACTCGAGTTTGATGTCGGATTTGATCGTTGGATCAACATACCATGCGTACGGCGGATCGAGCTGGATCCCGTCGACGACAATATGCGGCGGACGATAGCGGCGTATTTCCCTGCACCAATCTGTCTTGCCGCTGTTAATAAGCGCGTCGTTCCCGGCGCCGATGTAATTATACCGCCTCACACCCGAAGCATTAAGTATACCGTTGGTATCAAGAACGACCGGATTGAAAATTTGGTACAACATGTTCGATTGCCAGCGATCAGCGGGCCAATAGAAGATCTCGGTCTTCTCCGGGCCGGCTCCGGTCAGCATCCAGCTGAACTGTGTCTGCAATTGTCCCTCACCCATCAGCTTATTCATGCCCAAATAAAAATTCCCGACATCCATGGTCATCGGCGGCACCTCATAGTTGCGGGGCTGAGCCACTACCGCAAAGGACAGCAAGAGAGCGGATATTAGGATACGATTGACTGTTGTTTTCATAAGCCACCTATCGTAAGACAATCATTGATCGTGTGAGAGAAGCGTTTTGATGTTGTATTCTATACATGTAGATGCCGCTGACAAGGGAATTTGTTGATACCGAAACTTCATATACACCCTGCGATTGTTCTCCGTCGACAAGCGTCTGCACTTTTCGTCCGAGAGCATCGAACAACTTCAACGTCACTCGTCCCGCCGTCGCCACCGAGTATCGAATGATAGTTTGCCCGTTGAACGGATTGGGATAATTCTGCTCGAGCGTCATCGATGCAGGAATCTCTTGTGATCTCGATTGGACTCGCGTCGGTGAACGAAGCGATGCGCCGATCACATCAAGCAACGGCTGCTTCCCGCCCAGAAGATCTTGTCCGAGAGCCCAAATGATCGTACCACCAAGCGTTTTGGTCTTAATGTAATCGCATTTGATCGCGACGGATGCTGAGTCATCGTAGCTGATCACTTGCGTTTTTGCTGCGTTGATGATGTACGGAACCTGTCCCTCCGAATCCCAGCTTCGCACCCAACCCTGCTGCAGTTTCGGTGCAATGGATGAATACGCCAGTTGCGATGCACCCGTGCTCGGTCCATACATCGACGATGCCGTGAACATCCAACCGTAGAAAGGAGTCCCGATGAGGAGTTTGGACATCGGAACAGCGCGCGTGCCGTTATAGTACCCGACCGAATAATCGATCCACCCTTCTGAGTTGGTGGAAAAATTTCCGTAGAGTGCGGAGTTCGGTCCAGATTTCGCTGTCCAGCTTCCGTAGAAATCGTACGTCATGATCCCGATCCAATCGAAGTCATTCTTCATCGCCATAACATCAAACCATTGTCCCGACCAACCAGTTGCCGGCACGGCCATCGAGATGGAAATGGCCGGGTTTGAATTGTTAAATGAGAGCCGCAGTTCGTGGATGAGCGCCGTAAGATTTGCCCTGTCGGCGGCTGTCTTCGGGTATTCCCAATCGATGTCGACGCCGTCAAAATAGTTCGTTGTGCAAAATGCGGTGATATTCTGTATGAATTTATGCCGTGCGCCGGTATCGGCGGCCATCGGAGAAAACCCGTCCGACTGTCCCCATCCGCCAAGCGAGATGACAACCTTTACCCCCTTCTCATGTGCGGCTTGGTTTAATTCAGGGTAAAGAAATCCCACCGGCACGCTGAGGCTGCCATCAGCGGCAGGAATGAGAAAGGCATACGCAATGTGCGTCAAATTCTGATAGAGCACCGCGGTGTGTGGCAATGTTGATTTATTCCAGCTAGGATAGTAGCCGACGACAAGCTTATCAGCAGACGTTGCCTGCTGGAGGAGCAAGAACACAAGCGCCGCTACTGAAATATTTCGTATGGTCATTTTCCGCATTATCCAATCACTTTAGAAATTCAAACGAGCACCGAACAAAATCATGCGCGGATTGAGGAATATCGGCGCTTCGTACCAACCCACCTTGATATGATCGTCATCGGACTTGTACTGTCCCCACTTGTCCTCATAGGTAATACCCGCACTATCCGGGGACACCACTATTGGCTTTTTGTGCGGCGGCTGAAGCGATGCTTTGTACTCGTCAAGCTGAGCGCGAGTCATGTTTGCTACCGTGAGCCATTTATTGTTAGTGAGATTTTTTATTGTGGCAACAAGCTCTATGCTGCCGAATGAAAGGTCGAACGCTTTCGACGCGCGCAAGTCGATATTCCAAAAATTGACGACATCGACATAAATGCGGTCTTTCACGTTGGTCACTTCCGGATTCCAGAGATACCTTCCGCCGGAACGCCACTCAAAGAAGAGGTTCACAAAAATTCTATTCAGCCACCGCACTCCGCCCCACTCCGGGCCGAAGTCTCTCGGCGTGTGGAGATTAAGATTAATATTCGCTCGTGGACGCGGATCGGAGTTGTACAGATCTGCGCGTCTGGTTTCAACTGATGTTTTCGCTGTTAGGCGATTTTCGTACACATCAGAGAGTCCGGATTGCCCGCCGCTGTAGAGAGAGTAGTCGTACATTGCATTGAACGACACGAATTGCCCGACGGGTCGTTCAAAGCGAACCTCGATGCCCCGGATATCGCTATACGCATCATTATAGTATCGACGGACGTCGTTATCTCCGTAGTAGTTAATAAAATTTCGGCTCAGTGGCTCGTTCCGGTTGTCTTTATAGTAGGCAGTGAGATTCAGGAGCAACTCGGAGAAGAACATCTGTTCATAGCCGAATTCGTACGAAACGGTGCGTGCCATATCGAGATCGGGGGTCGGCACGGAAACCTTTCCGATGTCGACTATTTGATTGTAGAGAAACCAAGTAGGTGGCCGTTGGTAGAAGTGTCCGTAGTTGAAGTACATCTTGCTGATCTCAGTAATGGGGAATGAGACACCCATTCTCGGCGACAAATACGTCTGTGTTTTGTTGGGAGTCCTCGGCCAACCGGGAGGATTCTCCAGCAAGTCGCGGAAATAAAGCCATCGTTCGTAACTCCCCCACGTCCCCGGTGAATTAAGATACACCTTGTCATAGAAATCTTTATAGTTGACGTCACTCGGGAAGCTGGCAACAAACCCTTCCTTCATTGGATTGAAAAAATCAAGCCGCAATCCGGCATTCAAGATCATTCCTTCAAACTCAAGTTTGTCCTGGATGTACGCTCCTAACTCCAATGGCGTTGCCCTGTAATATTGCCACAGGTCAGGAGTGAAAGCGATTTGCGATTGTTTCCACGTCCCCGTGTACACAAAGAGATTCTGGAGGCGCGAAGAAATTCCAGCTTCTATCTGGTGGTGTCTGCCCAGCTGTTCCGTCAGGTCTCCCTTGAATTGCAGAACGGTGGAATGAGAAGAATCTGCTCGCTGCAGGCCGCCGTACATGAAAAAAGCGCCAGTTGCGTCAGAACCATTGTTCGTCGATCCATTCGGGCTCCCAAATTCAGGCGTCCTGAGAAAGCGCACTTGTTTGTTGCCAGGTATCGTATAATAAATCCAGGCGTCGGCACGGGATGTGTCGAGAACGAACGGTGCCAATTGTTGGCTCGTATACCCCATTTGAAAATCCAGGGTGTAGAAGCCGGAGTTGGATATTGTGTGTGTAAATTTTGCACCACCAACAAGGTACTGTTGATCATAATTCTGAAGCCGGCTTTTGTTAAACATCTGCTGGAGCCCCGGAGTCCCGGCGATAAGCCCCGCTTGCCGTTGCACTGAACTCGGCGTGTTGTTGAGGAATCCATAGCTTGACGATTCATCGACCAACGCGCCACCGTAAGTTACTGTTTGTCCGCTACTCACGCTCTGAATTTTCGCATACATTCCATTGACCGACAATCGCATATTCTCCGCAAGCTGTGTTGTCAATTTTAGCTGGGTATTCCAATCGAGATAATTGTTCCGAGGACCGACGGGAAAAGCAAGCTGCGAATTTTCATATTTGAATCCAACGAGAAATGTTGTCCGCTCGGCAAATTCCCCGAGTAACGGGATCCCCGCACCTGGAAATGGGCCGGTAATACTCCCTTCGAGATAGATATTTGGTTTATTGTTGAATGAGTACTGCGGGTGCTGATGTCTCCACAGATCGAGCCTTTGATTGGTATCAAGTCGCGCAAACGCCGCATCTGTCGACGACGCTTTTTTCCATCCCTGCCATACCCAGAACTCCGATGGGACCGCTACGGAATCCTCATGGGTCACAATTCCGTCCATTGCGTACTGACCTGAATATACTCTGTACACCCACGAATCATCACTCCAGGGATTAGTCCCAAAAAATCTGTTTTGTCCACTCGGCGCAATATCTGCCTTGAGCGACACCTTATATCGGTCGTGTTGCCCCTCTTTAGTAACAACGTTCAACAATCCGGAACGTATACCGCCGTACTTCGCTTCAAATCCGCCAGTGATCACTTGAATTTCTTCGATTGATGTTGAGTTCAAGGCGAGGTATGAATTTTCCGAACGCGGGTCTTGCAGTGAAATTCCATCCATGCGAACGTCAGTTTCACGGATCGCTCCTCCGCGCACGCTTAAGCCATTTCCCTCTGCGCCGCTGACAAGCTCGACACCTTTCACTTTACCGATAAACTCGTCCATGCGGATAACCGGCATTTCCTCCATTCGCGTGGCAACGATTACTTCCTGTGTTGCCGAAACATCCTGTTTTATAACTTCCCGTTTGGCAGTAACAACGACTTGATCTACCTGAATCGAAGTTGCGGAGAGCATGAAATCAAGTGTAATCGTTCGGTCCAGGTCTACCTTCACCATCCTTTGCGTCGTCGGCGTGAATCCGATCAGGCGAGCAGCGAGAATGTAGGTACCGGGAGGGACGTTGAGAATGAAGTAGTAGCCGTCGACGTCCGTCGAACTGCCAAGCGGTCGCCCCAGCGGCGATTCCGATCCGTCGGACGCGATGGAATGCGTGACCACAATATTCACGCCGGGCAGAGGTTCCCTTGTCTCGCGGTCTAAGACTCTACCGGTAATTTTCCCGTTGGCTGCATCCGCGTCGTTGGTGAGAAGCGGAAGGCTGATGATGATGCAAATAATGAAGCGCATCGTGGCGGATACTACTGAGAGGTTTTTCATAATGAACCCTATCGTTATATAGTGTTCAACGCATGTGCGGACAACGCGATTACAGTTGTAGACGTAGTAACACAAAGATGAGGACGGGAAACGATGGAAGCGATTGCCGAGAAAAGCAACCTATGAAAAGTTTCCCTGAGAGATGGGTACGCTGGTTTTGAAGAGACCGACGCTCGCCTAATTCCGGCACAGCCTGGTAGAAATGAAAAAGGCATGATCGAGATCATGCCGTGAGAGAAACGCTAAGGTTGTTGTACCTTTGACTCACGAGATATGGAGCACCCATCACTCGATACGTCCACTATGACTGGCGGTAAGTATAAAGAATATTT
>Ga0315281_10015951_pt1 | contig 10046 bp, 12 predicted proteins | sample YL17G07_0_MG_FD_204540 | JGI IMG/M metagenome (GOLD analysis project Ga0315281, IMG submission 204540) | Sediment microbial communities from Yellowstone Lake, YNP, Wyoming, USA - YL17G07_0 | ecosystem: Environmental > Aquatic > Freshwater > Lake > Sediment | place: USA: Wyoming | collected...
CGCCGTAATCATATGCCAAAACAGCATACGCGACGGCCGTCGCCCGCCTCAGATCCCCAAGCTTGTCGTAGACTCGCCCGCAAAGCTCACGCTCCAGGCTGTCTTGCTCAGCTGTTGGGTCAGGGATTTTCCTCGCATCCGACCATTGCTCGTTGACCAGGTACAACTCCTCTGCAGCTTTTTGTCCTTCCGGAAAATCCTTTAGCCTCGGATCATCAGGACGTGGGACTTCGTCCTTGAAAAGCAGCACATCGTCTGCTGACCAATCCGCGATCAACGAACCGCGCACCTTGGATTTTGCCCAAGTCAACGCCTGTTCCAAATTCAGAAACAGACAAACTTCGGTATTTTTTACGTAGACATCGACTCGGCCAACTGCCAGTTCTCCGGCATCCACCCAAACTTCTCTTTCGGTAAATTCATTGAACCTAAGGCACTGTTCGAGTAGCTTGCCATCACGAAACATGAAACGATAACACCGGTATTTATCCGGATAAGTCCAAGCCTTGTCCGATACTGGCAATACATTCCACTGCGTTGGATTTCGAATGGCATGCCAGGCCACTACTGTGCGTTTGGCCAATGACTTCTCTAACGTCGCCATCCGCTTTTCGTCATTTGCACGGCGCGCTGATCTGAGTTCGTGGCGGATGAGAGCGATCTGCTGTTCCATGACGTTTTCTCCGGTTTTAGTTTTTATCGTGTTGTCAAAAGAATGCGGAAAAATAGCATAAAAATGAATAAAAGTCAAGGACTGGACCGTGGGACTGGACCGTAGCTTTTAGACGGTAGACGGTAGGAGCAACTTAGTTATAGCTACCGTCTACCGTCTACCGTCTTCATAGTTTCTGGGTAAGAAAAAACCGCCTTGAGAGACGGTCTAAGAATCAGAGCTGGCAACGGATATTGGGATATCCGTCGTTGTTCCAGTCCTTGAACTCGGCAGTGCCCGTACGCTTGCCGTTTTCGACTCGGCAGATTTCGGTTGTGCCGGAGCAGACGACAAATGTGCCTTCGGGGCAGGGATTCTGCGGATCGTTGGTGCAGTAGTAACCCCACTTGGTGGGATCGTCGCCCTTGGTATCAGCCGCGGCCGGCGCAAACTCGACGAACGTGCCGGGGTAGTTGGGCGCGGGCTGGTTGTTGGAATCCGGTGGGATGCAATACAGCTCATTGTCGCCTGGATTTCCCCAACACCACGTGCTCCACTGCGTGTCATCCGCGTCGTAATCCGGGAAGTTGAGCCACCCGGCCATGACCTTGGCTTTGCTCGGTCCGGCCGGTGCGCGCATGAACACCGTAATCATCTGGTTGGTGCCAAACTGCTGGCACTCGGCCGAGAACAGAGCGTCTGTCGGCGCAGCTTCGGGCTGTGCTGCTTCGGGGGCCGCGTCTTCCTGAGGCGGAAGCGCGTCAGACGCAGCTTCGGGTTGAGCAGCTTCCGGAGCTGAACCATCCGAAGTCGATACAGCCTCTGCTGCCGCATCCGGCTGGGGGCCGAAATACGCGGCATCCTGGGCAGATCCCTGCTGCCCCGGGTCCATCAGCGCCGACTCACCCGAGCTGCAACCGCCAAGACAAGCGGAAAAAACAGCGAAGAACATGGCGAGAACAGCGATCAAAGCGGACTTGGTGATACGCATGGCGTACTCCTTTTTGTGGGTTCAAGGTGCTCATCTACCGTGAAGCAAGCGATAGCGAATTTCAACACAAAATGGCCAAAATGTCAAGAATCGGATAAAGAAAAAATCCTTCGAGTGAAGGATTTAGAGCGTGCAAACGATGTGCACTTGGCCGTTCTGGTCAGGATCCACGTAGAATGCGGAACCGGAAAGAACGCCGCCAGAAGATTTGCAGACTTCGTAGAAACCAGCGCAAACGGTGTATGTTCCGATCGCGCACTTGTTGAATTGGCACAGTACGGTGCTGGGGGTCGCGCCGTAGGTACCAGTTATACCGGGTTGGAAGTCCACAACAGTACCATGAAAAGCAGGAGCCCGCTCGTTATTGGCAAGCTTGGGGAAGCAGATTGTTTGGCCCACCCCCTGGTCACTCCAACACCAGCCGTTCCAACCGATATCCGGCGGGCTTGCATCCCCTGCATCCGGATCGCTTGGCGGAAACTTTACTGAACCGAAGACTGTCACATACAGGCTGGAGTTGATGGCTCCGGCACTGGCATAGACCATAATCTTGCCCTCTGCGCCATTTTGATAACACAGAGGCGAATACGGTGGCGGTTCGCTGATTGAATCCTGGACAACATCCATGGGAACGACGTCTGCGACGACATCGGGTTCCTGGATCGGATCCGTAGACACGTCAGCTTCGGGCGCAGAATTATCGGCGACGACATCCGGCTTCTGGATAGCATCCGGTGTCGCGTCATGCACGTGCTCCACGACCACATCCTGACCGGCATCGTTAGCCGGTTCGGTGGACGCATCCTGCAAAATATCCGGCGTGGCTTCGAAACGATCGCCGCCGCAGGCGACGAACGCGAACGTAAATAGAAAGAACGCAATAATTGCTTTTACCAACTTATTCATTCCACCCTCCGGCAAAGCGCTTGGCTTAGCAGTTTTCTGAGTTTGGTTGTTATTAATTGTTTAACACAAAAAACCGAATTTGTCAATCCGCTGGACTGAATCACTGAATGTCCTAATCACCCAATCACCAAAGGAATAATCAAATTGACAAATACACAAATATTCAAAATCTAACAATGTTTTGACGATTTGATAATTTGGTTATTCAGTCATTCTTTTGTTGATTCGTCGCGTTTAACGCGATTTGGTTATTCTTCTTGTTCGTTTCCCATCTTCCCGCTTTTGACCGCGGCGATGACAGCATCTATGTCGCCGTCCAAAATGGTCGCGATATTATGCCACGACTTTTTTATGCGATGGTCGGTGATGCGGTCCTGCGGAAAATTGTAAGTACGAATTTTCTCAGAGCGGTCTCCGGATCCTATCTGCGAACGACGTTCGGCATCCAGCTCTGACCGTCGTTTACGCTCTTGTTCTTCCCACAATCTGGCACGCAGAATCTGCATGGCGCGCTCGCGATTTTGCGTTTGTGAACGCTCGTCCTGGCAATTAACCACGGTGTTGGTCGGTATATGGGTGATGCGCACTGCCGAATGGGTGGTATTAACCGATTGGCCGCCTTTACCTCCTGAACAAAAAGTATCGATACGCAAATCCTTGGCGTCTATTTTGAATTCGGTCTCTTCCAGCTCGGGCAAAACGGCAACCGTGGCCGTCGAGGTATGAATACGCCCTTGTTTTTCGGTTACCGGCACGCGCTGCACGCGGTGCACGCCCATTTCGGTTTTAAGGAAGCCGTACGCGCCCTGTCCTTGTATGGAAAAAATAATTTCTTTATAACCTCCTTGCTCGTTCCGTGATTCAGAGACAAGCGACGATTTCCAGTTGTGACGTTCAGCCGCGCGGACGAACATGCGGAAAAGATCGCCGGCGAACAAACTCGCTTCATCGCCGCCTACTCCGGCGCGGATTTCGATGATCGCGTTGGTATGGTCATACGGTCCGGGCGGAACCAAGGCGATCTCGAAAGCTTCACGCGCTGCCGTCTCATTGGTCTGCAAATGCGGCAGTTCCACGGTCGCATAAGAACGCAATTCTTCGTCGTCCGAACCCGCCGCTTCCTGGGCATCCTTGAATGCGCGGTCCGCGTCGAACCAGGTTTTACCGGCATCGACCAAAATTTTAACGTTGGCGTAAGCACGCGAACAATCCCGGACTTTGTCCGAGTCTGATCTGGAAGACGCGTCGGCCATCTCGACCTCGAGGTCGGTCAGCTTTTTCTGCGCTTCGGCGAATTGTTCACTTAGGGTGGGCATAAGTATATATAAAAAACGTCCTTGGATCGCCACCGCATACAGTCTGTCAAGTCCTTAAAGTCCGAAAGTCCTAACGGTATTCGGGACTTGAAACTTGATAACTTGCAACTTTTAACTCGGGGAGATTTTGAGGACGTGGAATAACGGCTTGCCGCCGCTATTCTTCGACTAACAAAGCAGGCTGTTTGGCCGCCTTCTTTTCGGCTTTGACCTTGGCGCGTTTTTCGGCCTTGGCTTTCTTGCCGATGGTGGTTCCTTTGGCCGCTTTGGCCGCTGATTTTTCGTTGAACTTTTCTACGCGGCGCTCGGTATCGATAAGCTTCTGCTTGCCCGTATAAAAAGGATGGCATTTGGCGCACAACTCAATATGGGTGGCCTTGACGGTCGAACCCACGGTCAATTCGTTGCCGCACGCGCAGATGATCTTGGCGTCCGGGTAATATGTCGGGTGAATGGCTGCTTTCATATCGGGCATAGGTTAGCAAACCTCTGGCCGCTTGGCAAGGACCGCGCTTTAGAGTAGATTTGGCCCATGTTAGCCAAAGACTTTTGGTACGACCTGCCGCAGGACCGGATTGCCCAGGCTCAGGCCAAGCCGCGGGACAGTTCCAAGCTCATGGTTCTGGAACCCGGAAAGCAGCGCATCGATCATGCGTATTTTTACGATTTACCGGATTTTCTCAAACCCGGAGACCTGCTCGTGGTCAACGACACCAAGGTTTTTAAGGCCAGATTGACTGCCACACATTGTCATCCTGAGCGAAGCGAGTCCGACGAGCGTAGTCGAAGGATCTGGATCGAAAACAAAAACAACAAACCAGATCCCTCGACTGCGTCGGACTCTGCTCGGGATGACAAGAAAAAATTTGAGATATTTTTGTTGCGGCCGGACGAAAAATCCTGGATCGCCTTGGCCAAACCCGGACGCAAACTAGCCGTTGGCGACGCCCTGACTTTTATCGAACAAGTGACGGCTGTCGTGGAAGCGAAAAATGACGACGGCACAATAGGCCTTCGTTTTAAACTACCAGCGGATAAAGTCTTCGAGTTTGCTGACCGCAACGGCGCCGTTCCCGTTCCTCCTTACGTCAAAGAAGCTCCGGTTGACGCAGATGACTATCAGACGGTTTACGCCAAACAAACCGGTTCCGCAGCCGCTCCGACTGCAGGATTCCATTTCACGCCAGAGTTGATCGAAAAAATTAAAAAGATGGGAGTCGGATTCGCTTCCGTGACTTTGCATGTGGGTCTCGGAACTTTCAGGCCCATGCAGACGGAAAATGTGGAAGAACACGTCATGCACGAAGAATGGATAGACGTACCGGACCAGACAGTCGAGCTTATCGAAAAAACCAGACGCGACGGAGGTCGTGTAATTGCAATAGGTACGACGTCCGTGCGGGCACTGGAATCGGAAAAGCGGCACGGCTTCACCAAGGTCTTCATCAAACCCGGCTTCGTCTTCAAAAACGTTGATGCCATGATCACCAACTTCCACTTGCCTGAATCAACTTTGCTCGTACTCGTATCAGCTTTCGCCCAATACGAAATGGACGATCCGGATGCGGGACGCAAATTCATTTTGGACGCTTATCACCGGGCGATCGAAAACAATTACCGCTTTTATTCTTTCGGCGATGCGATGTTGATCGCATAAAAAAAGTTCGACCCCGACGTAACATCGGGGTCGTAGTAGAATTGTGCCGTCGCGCCTTTCCGCGAGGAAACGGCGGCACTGGCTGCCAATAGACTCAGAATCATTGCGCAGAGACGCTGCATGCGGAGTTTATCGCTGCGCCGATTTTGGAGATTCGTCTTTGACGTCGGAGATTGCTCTCCTTGGTCTGGGTTTTGCTACTGGGCTACGGACCGTTCCGCTCCAGGAAGCATCCTTTGTGTCAGCTATACATGGTGAATCTCCTTTCTCATTTACATAGTATCCATACTCTTGTAATTCGTCAACCTGAAAAGAAAATGAAGCCCCACGGGGCTTCAAGCAGTAGACGCGTTGCGGGACATGGCCTGGGTTTTTTCCTTCGCCCTGATTTGGTACTCAGGACACTGGCCGGCCCAGATCCGTCCGTGGGTGAATTTGCGGTCCATCCAGTTGACGTCGGCCATGCGCGGGTCGAGCGGCAGCTTGATGCCAGCCACACCATCCATGTGGAATCCCAGCATGCGTTCCGCTTCGACAAGCAGACGCTCGGCCCGACATGCGCAGGTTGGGACGGCCTTCGCCGACAAGAGCACGCAGATCGCATCGTCGTAAGCGTGCAAAAAGGACAGCAGCTCCCGTGGCAGCTTGTCGCGTGCCGCCTGGTCTTCGGCACCGATAGCCAGAAATCCCAGCGAATCAATGACGCCTTCGAGTGAGGCGATATTGCAGCCGGCTTGGCGGATAAACTCGCCATCCACTTGATCCACGGGTGTGGAAACCAGCCAGTCGTGGAGTCGCGCGTGCGGACCGCGCTTGTCCAGGACAATGAGTTCCTGCGTGGTCATGAACCCGGACGCCGGATCGGTGAAATCAAGCGCCCAGCGCTGGGCCAGCACGGCCAGAGCCACGAAACGTTCGTAATCGTGCCGCGCTTCGACATAGCGGCACCGGGCAAAATCCTGCAGCCACGGCTTGAGCTTGATGTCCTGCTCCCAAATCTTTTTCAACGCGGGCAAAGTGCAATGTGTCATTCAATACCTCCTATGAGAGGTTTATTATTATCAGATAACTTGCAGCGTGTCAATGATGTCATTCGGCATCCGGGTACCAACGCACGTCAAAAGCCTTGTCATTGATGATTATGGCCAATACGTCGGCGTGAATCTGCGCCGGTCCGATCCCCTGTTTGTTCGCATAAACTTCGATGGCACGGTAAAGATGTTCGCGTTTGCGCCGCGTAAAAGATTCTTCCGGAAAACCGAAAACCAGACTGCTGCGCGTTTTGACTTCCACGAAGCGCCATTCATCGCCGTTGCGAACGATCAGATCGATCTCTCCCAGGCGGCAGCGCCAGTTGCGATCCACGATGATAAAACCTTTATCGACAAAAAAAGACGCGGCCAGATCTTCTCCGCTGCGTCCGAAATGCTGTCTGTAATTTTTCGCTTCCGTCATTTTGAGGAGTGGGGCAGCCATTTGTTAATCTTTTCGCGCTCCGCCTGCATGGCCCGCTTGGCCGGAATTTCAATTTTCAGATAACGGTACAATGTCCAGACCCATACTGCCAGTCCGATGAGCCATAGCAGATAAAAAGCGCGCATGCTGAACAAAGGAACTCTTTCGTACGAAAAGAAGTACATCAACAAACCAAGCAAACCCATGATGAGCAACAGGCTGCCCGCCCGCTCGACAGCGCGGCGCATGAACTTATCCTGACTTTTTTTGACTCCCACGATTTTGGCCAAAATGCCGACGGCGGCCATGATTGTAAAGGCTACGACCAAAAAACGTCCGGCCCAGGGTACGAAGACCGGCGGTTGCAGTTGGAACCAATAGGACAATGTGAGAAGCGGCGTCATATCTGGCACATAGATTCGCACATCCGGGAGACCAAAGACAAGAACGAGTCAAGAGTCTCAGTCCTCGATCTGTGTTTCGGTGCGTTCGTACAATAAACCGTAATGCGAATGTCCGGCGTCAATTTCGTCCAGTAATTCCAAATACGGGCTCTGGCAAATAACCTGGCTTTGTTCTGATGACAAGCGCCGTTCGCCCGGCGGACCGATGGCCGTGGCCACGGGCTTCCATTCTACGACCAGGATGCGGCCGCCCGGCTTGGTGAGGCGCGCTATCTCGCGTATTAGTGCTGCGCGATTTTGCGAAAGATAAAGGTTGTTGATAAGCAGGCACAGATCCAACTCGCCGTCAGGAATGCGCGTGGATCCGTAAACGTCCATGTCGGCCCAGACTGTTTTGATGTTGAAAAACTGTTCCCTGCGCGCCAGTCGTTCGACATCTTCCAAAACGCTGCGCTGGATGTCCACTGCATAGACTTCGCCGTCAGGCCCGACCAATTGTGCAGCAGGTAAAACAAAATGCCCGATGGAGCCGCAACCCAAATCGGCCACGTGCCAGCCGCGGCGGATGCCAACGCGTTCCAAAAGTTTGAACGGATTTATCAGTTCCGTGCCGCTGTGCAACATAAAACCATGCATAGTATAAAACGCGAAAATTATTTTGCCGGCTCGAGGTGCAGCCAGGATACGAGCGTCGCTTGAATGAAAGGTCCCCACAGGCCGGTAGCTACCATGAAGCCGATAAAACACATGAGCAAGCCGATAAATTTATACATCAGGCGCGAACCGCCGGCACCTAAATACTTATCAGCCCAGTCGATGGAACCGAACCAGTCGTAAATCGTGTTGCCTTTAATGACGATTACGGCTCCGACTACTACCATAATCAAACCCCAGATGATGTTGGAGAGCATATATTAAGTATAGCAGATTTTTAAGCACGCTCCCACGTCAATCCGTCGGAAGCGACTTTAACCGTGCCAGAATAGCCAGACTTGCGTACCTCGACTTCCATGGCCGCCGGTTCGTCAAATCCTATGTAGTGCGTGAGCCACAATTCCTTTACCTGGCCGCGAAAAGCAATCTGTCCGCACTGTCCCGGGCCCATGTGACCGTAGCCGGCAGTATATTCGTGGCCGATGCGTTCGCTCGTATCCGCGATCAGCAAATCCGCTTTTTCCACATGTTCAAAAATCGATTCGGTTATGCCCGCATCGCCGGTGTAAACGACAATCCCCTGCGCGGATTCGAGCCGGAAACCCAAAGCCGGATGCTGGCCGAAACCGTGATATACGCCGAAAGCCTTTAGCATCAGGCCCGGAAAAATTTCCTGTTCCCAGCCTCCGCGGATGGGCACGAACGTGGTATTAAATTGTTCGGGAAAATGGTTGAGCTTTCCTCCAGCCTCGGGATGGTGCCAGTTCCATACTTGGGAAAAACCTTCGACGGAAATTTCATGCAAATACACGTTCAACGAATCCACTCCCGGACCCTTGGCTCCCCACAAGGCGCGACACAGTTTTGCCTGCATGAACTGCGGCAAGGCTGCATGGTCGGGATGGACATGCGAAATGGCCAGATGTGACACTTTGCCGTAATCATAACCCGCGTCTTCCAACCGATAACGCACGCCTTCGCTGGCATCGATCAACAACAAGTTGCCGTTATATTCGACTAAAAAACCCGGCGGGAAACGGCGCGGACCGGGCAGGCAACTATTCGCGCAAACACCTGTGCCTAAAGCGATAATTTTAAGCGGCATAATGCGCACAGTATAACACGCCGAACAGTTGAACGCAGCCCACGGCAATCTAATTCTGATTTTTCTTAATACATATTCGAGTAGAGATCTGATCAATCACCTCCGTTTCGCTACGGTGGAACACTCGAATGTGCAATAGATACGACGAATATCGTGGGGTGTACTACTTCTTTCCACAACTTTCTGTTGCAACTGCCTTTCTAGTCATGTATACTATAGTTATCAAGCTATGGAACTAACCAAACAACAAACTAAAGTCAGTTTATTCTCTGTTGATGAGTTTTATAATCTGGATTTAACCAATCCGTATTTTAACTCACACCTCATTACCTACATAGGAAATAAACGCCGTCTTGCGCCCTTTTTATACAAAGGTTTTTCTAAGGTTCGGGAAAAAATCGGAAAGAAAAAACTAGTTGTATTAGACGGATTTGTGGGAAGTGGCGCGGCGGCGCGCTTATTAAAAGCCTTAGCAAGTGAAATGCATGTTAACGATCTTGAAGATTATGCCGAAACTGTTAATCGTGCTTATCTCGCTAATCAATCAGAGATAAACATTGAAGAACTTGGAAAATATATCAATTGGCTCAATGCAAACAAACTAAAGACAAAATCAAGCAAAATCGGTTTTATTGAGAAAAATTATGCGCCTGAAAACGACAAACGTGTCAAGGACGGCGAAAGAGTTTTTTATACCACAAACAATGCACGGATTATTGATAATGTCCGATGCCTGATTGACGACATTCCAGAAAAATACAGACATTTTTGCCTTGCCGCACTTATCAATGAACTACCGCGCAGCAGAGCTGGCGCGGTATCGGATGTTAATCGAAGAGCTTGAGGTTTTGTGACGGTATGCCCTGCTTAGCGACATAGGCACGAATCGCGTCTAAGCCACCGCCT
>Ga0315281_10015953_pt1 | contig 10046 bp, 12 predicted proteins | sample YL17G07_0_MG_FD_204540 | JGI IMG/M metagenome (GOLD analysis project Ga0315281, IMG submission 204540) | Sediment microbial communities from Yellowstone Lake, YNP, Wyoming, USA - YL17G07_0 | ecosystem: Environmental > Aquatic > Freshwater > Lake > Sediment | place: USA: Wyoming | collected...
CTCTTATGCTCCCAACGCGTCTTTTAGGGGTTGAAGATTGGTGGCCCGATAAACTTGCATGGACATGGGGCGTTGGAAATGAGGCGTACGCAAAAAACGACGGGGTTAAACAAGTCGTATGGAATTTATCAACTGAAGCCAGATGGTATTTCAATCCTAAAACATTTGCCGGATTTGGATGGCAGCATTATTCTTTTGCGGGAATTTCAGATCCAAATGTTGAAGATTTTATTGCCAAGAACTCCATTGACACAACAGGCGTGAATGTGCGCGATATTTTATCTTTGAAATTTGCCAATCAATTCAAAAGTTTTGATGGGAAATTTTCTGCTGAATATTTTTTAACGCGAAACTTGTGGGAGTTATATTTTTCCGACATGCTGTCTTCCGACCCAAAAAAACACAGAGCTTACAATTTTCCCGTCGCCGGCGGTTTGAAAACCTCGCTTGACGTCGGCAATCTTGCGGACCTTTCATTAGGCTTGCAGGGAGAATATTCTGAAAAATCATTTCCAAAAACGTCCGAATTTGCAGTCAATTTGTTTTCTTCCAATAAAAAAGAAAAAGGCGCTTCCGTTTTTTACCGCGTCACAAACGGCGTCGGAAAAAATGCAATTCGCGTCGGCTATCATGGTTTTGAAATGGACGGAGCCACTTACGGCATCAAGCTGTTTTCAAAATCATTTTAGTTTTTCAACCATTATATTTATAAGCACATATTGCCATATATATAAAACAAAAAAAGGAGGTATAAATAATGGGATGTAGATGGCTCGAAGCTATTTTAGCGGTTGTTATCATTGTCTTTGCTTACTGGCCAACAATGGTTGTATCGCAACAGACTTCAACGTGGATAATAATTGTTTCAGCTGCATTGTTACTCCTTCATGCTTTATTCTGCATGAAATGCAAGGGAGTTTGTTCCGGATTATTATCTGGTTCAAGAGGCAGAAGTAGAAGCAGAAGAAGATAAAATTTAATTTTTTATTTTTGTTCTTCTTCCTTTTTTTTATTTTTATTTTTTTGGGATACTAGGTTACTCGTCGGTAAAATTGAATAATTATGCGCTCGCACTTTTGTGCTCGCAACTAATTGCTACGAACCAAACTTCGTTAATGTTCTTCGCGATAGAATATTTTAGTGTGGAGAAATCTGACGGAGTCGATTTTGAAACAAGATTAATTCAAGCGAAGCGAGACAAATTAAAGATTTATAAAAATTGGTGGTGAAAATATTTGGGTGCAGACAATTAATAGGAAAGACTAGAATCTTTAATAAATTAACTTTTAAATTCTCTAATGCTATTCGCTTGAAGAAGAATTTTCCATTTCTTTTTTCTTTCTATATTCTTCCAGTCTTTCTTTATTTGTTTCGCATTCTTTGTTGAAACATAACATCCAAGGTCTTTTCCCCTTTCGTATTAGCATTATCATCGGAAATTCGCACTTCTCACAATTCTTGTCAATTCTCTTCGGCAATCCATTTGGCGGAAGAGAATATGTATTCGTGCATTTTGGATAGTTGTTGCAAGCGATGAAAAATCTTCTGTTTTTTTTTGAATAAGTTATTGCAAGATTTCCCATGTTGCAAACTGGACATGGATTAAGTTTATTTTCTTCTTTTAATTTTTCAGTCAAATAAGCATTTGCTTTCAATAATTCCTTTCCTATCTCGATATTTTTTTCTTTGAACTGCTCTGCGATTTTTCTTATTACATCTTTTGCTTTTTCTATGACATATTTTTCTTTTTCCAAGAAATTATTTTTTGCCTCCGTGATTTTCTCCATTTCTTTCTCAATGTCTCTTGTGAGTTTTTCGTCAATTATAATTGGAGAATTTTTCTCAAGAGTTTCTATAAGAGAAATTCCAAGAGATGTTGCTTCGACGCTTTTTCCTCGCACGTAGTTTCTGTCGTAAAGCGTTTCAAGTATGGAAGCACGTGTAGCCTTTGTTCCAAGATTTCTTTTTTCAAGCTCTGAAATTATTGAAGCTTGAGTGTATCTTTTTGGTGGCTGAGTTTCCTTTTCCTCGGTTCTCAAGTCAATTATTTTTACTTCACCTTCTAAGTCTGGAATTTCATTTTCCCCAAATTTTATAGGATAAATTTCAAGCCATGCCTTTTTTCTTATTGAAGAACCAATTGTTGAAAATTTTAATCCTTCGACTTCAACCTTTATTGTTTTCTTGTCAATTATTGCGTCTTCACAAAAAAGCGAGAGGAATCTTTTAACAATCAAATCATAAATTTTTCTTTCTTCATCAGAGAAAGAACTCGTTTCGCCTTGTCCAGTTGGATATATTGATGGATGTGCCGGGTCGGATTTTTTTCCTTCAACAGGTTTTTGTCTTTTGATTAGTTTCTTTACACCGTATTTATTTGAAAGTTTTTCAAGTATTTCCCAGTATCCTATTGAATCTGGAAGTTTCTGACTTGAAGTTCTTGGATAAGAAATTACTCCTGCAAGATAAAGCGATTGCGCTATTTGAAGCGTTCTGGAAGGATTCATTCCATGCAATCTATAAGATTCTGTTTGCAATGCTGTCAAGTCAAATGGCGGATTTGGCGGAATTAATTGTTCTCTTTTTTCTGTCGTTGCGTTTGTATTTCTTCCAACTAAATTTGAAAATTTTTCCAATTCTCTTTTGGTAAAAATATCTTTGTTGTGTTTTAATTCCAACTCGTGTGAATTTTTTACTTTGATAAAAACTTGCCAATATGTCTCTGGCTTAAAGGACTGAATCTGTTTTTCTTTTTGAACTACTAAATTAAGGGCAGGTCCTTGTATCCTTCCTATCGACATTATCCTAAACGCCCCAGTTGATTTTATTGCATTCATCAAAGCTCTCGAAAGATTAATTCCATAGAACCAATCAAGATAGTGTCTTGTTTCCCCGGCAATTGCCTGTCCCCAATTTAGACTTGAAGATTTTTTTTCATAAGAATCATTTAGCTCGTTGTCTGTCAGTGTTGAGAATTTCATTCTGTTTGCGTCGGCTTGTCCACAAATAAATCTAACAATATTCATTCCTATGACTTCACCTTCTATATCATAATCTGTAGCAACTGTAATAGATTTTGCATTTTTTGTCAAACTGAGAATCGTGTCAAAATATTTTTTTGTAAAATCTTTTTCTCTTGCCATGAAATTTGGAACCCATTTAATGTCAAAAGCCGGAAATTCTCCTCTGGAAATTTGCTTTAGTGTAAAGAGATGTCCAACTGCGCAGGCAACAACTATTTTTTCTCCTTTTCTATTAACTTCGTAATAAGGGATTCCATGGAAATCTCTTTTAGTTGATTTTCCAAGAGCTGAAGAAATTTTTAATGCTGCTTGCGGCTTCTCAGTTATTACAAGTTCATAACCATCTTTTTTTAACTCTATTTTTTTTGGAATGAAATCTTTATAAGAAACTTCTTTCTTTGATTTTTTCCTTTCACTAACTTTTTTTATTTTCTTCTTCTTTTCTTTTGGAGCTTTTATTGCGAGGACTTCAATTTTTTCAAAATCCTTTGGCTCACGAGTTTCAACTTTTTTTTCAATAGCCCTTTTTATTGTGCTTTCATCCACGGGGAAATAACCCTCTGCAGATATTTCAGCCTTGGTTTTTTGAGGCTTTTTTCTTGGCATTTTTCTCTTTAATAGCAAGAGTTTTTAAGTTTTTAGAATTTATTATGGACTATTTTATCAATGATACGATATAATGCGTTTCATATCCTGCTAATTTTACATCGACTTCGTTAAAATGCCGTCTTCCAATTTCCTTAAACTTTTCAGCATGGAATAAAGAATAATCAATGAGATTCATATTGTTCATAACCCTATTCATTGATTTTACTAAATGATTTACAGATAATGTTTTTTTTCTTTTTATTCTGGGAAATAAGTACCGTCTTAAATTTTCACGCGGGTGAGCTATTATTACCAGCCCACCATCATTAACTTGATTTGAGAGTATTTCCATACTTCTTGATAAATCTGGATTATACATACTTCTACATGCAACAATTTTATCTGCTCTGCCTTCCAATCTTTTTCTGTAGAAATCCATAACATAAAATGTTATATTATCTTTAGTCTTTTTTCTTGCTATTTCTATGGCATTTGGAGAATAATCTATTGCCCTTACCTTTACTGTCTTAGGGAATTTTATTGTCAAATTTCCCGTGCCACACCCAAATTCGTCAAGAAGAAGATTATCTAAATTACCAAGGCTTCTAATAACCTCTCCATACAATTGTTCATCAATTTCTCCAGCAACAAAATCATATATTTTTGCTATACTATTCCACCCAAAATTAGAAACCATGTCTTAGCACTTTTTTATTAATTTATTAAAGTTGTGGAATACCTATCCTTGGATCAAATCTCAAAAATTTTCCCTATCCTACTGACGTTGACTACGCGTGTTTTTCCTATCATATCCTCGGCTCCAGAAGCTTCATGTATATGCGCGCAGATTGCAAGATTTGGCTGAAATTTTTCAATGGCGTTTCTTACCGCCTTTGAGCCTTTAAATCCGGAGAATTCTGATTTTGTTCCAAAAGGATGAATATGAGTTACCATTATTTTTTTGTCTAACCCTTTAACCGCTTCATTGCCTCTTTTTAGCAAGGTATATATTTCAGAATCGCTTATCATGTTTATTCCAATATCTGCCCCACCAGCTCCAAAAACTCCCACATTATTTCTTATGAATGAATATCCGTGTATGCTTTTTGTCGGAGAATAAATTTCTGCTAGAAAATCAATTGTTGCAACAGATTCGTGATTTCCGGGAATTAAGAGAACTTGTTTTTTTAAATCAATAAATGGTTTTATTATTCCTTTGAATTCTCTTTCGGCAAACGTCAAATCTCCAGCTAAGATTACCAAATCCACATTTTCCTCTTCGGCTTTTTTCGCAAGTTTTTTCATTAGCGCTGAGTCTCCATGTATATCTCCTACTGCTAATATTTTTGTTTTTTTGTTCATTAAAATTTTTAATTAATTTAATTAATAAAATTAATTATCAATATTTCAATTTAAATCTTCCTATTTTGTAACCACTGTTGAATAACATAATACTATCTTTCAAAACATTTAAAAGCGTAATACTTTCTGAATATATATATTGGTTAATACCATATTAAATAAAATGAAAGACAACTTTGATATCTTTTTCAGAAGAAAGCCAGCGTTGATACTGGTATCTCTTAAGAAGAATACAAGGATGAGGTACGGCAGCATTCTTGCGAAAGAAGTAGACTGCACATACAGCCATGCGGTAAAAATACTGCAGACTTTGGAAAGTCTTGGTTTGGTTAGTTTCGAAAAAAGAGGGCGAATAAAGGTGATACAACTTACCAAGAAAGGAAAAGAAATCGCGGATGCGATTGAGAATATTCAGAAACTAGTAAGATAATTATTTTTTGAGTTTTATATTTCCGATAGAAAAACCTTGCCCTTGAATTCGTTAAGATTTTTGATTAAATGAAATTTTGCAAAATAAATTTTAAGAAATTTATTCCAAATAGATAAAAGATTGATTTGATGAAATAAATTTTAATTGTTTCTAGAAGGCTTATCTTTCTTTTTAGATGATGACACCAAATCAGCTCCTGCCCATCCCCTTCTAAAATCTTTTTTTAATTTTTCTTCAAGAAGACTAAATGGCAATATTCTTTGTCCATTTTTAAAAACTTCTTGCATTTCATATCCAACAACTTCCACAATGAAATGCTTTCCTTCAATCATTGAATTTTCAGCAAATAATTCTTCAAGGGTTTTTCTTGAACTGAGAATATCTTTACCTATTGCTCTAAGATAATCCCATCCTTCTTTAGTTATCACATAATTTCTTTGAGGGTGCTCTTTAGCTTCACGATAGCTGGTAGTTTCATACATTACGTTTTCAAATGGACCTTCTACCTGTGGCCTGTTATAACCAATTGTCATGAATTTCCATAAATTAGGTATTTTTAAATATTTGTTATTCTTCTATATCTAATGGTTTTGCAATACAAGCTGAAAAAAGAAAAGAGATGGAAAAAATATCCTGGAAAAGACAAAATGAAAGTTCTTGTTTCAAAGTGTGATTTTAGACTATTGAATGAAGCGAAGACAAAGATTCTTGTTCCGAAGGGAAATTACAGTCATGTTCTAAAGAGATTCAGACAAATAGAATTTTTCAAACATCGAGGATAATTATCTTTTCTTTGGATTGCTCAAATTTGCTTCACTTCGTTCAGATATTAACTGTTTCGAAATCGGCTTTGCTTGATTTCTCAACTAAATAAATTTTAATGACAAAAAACTTTAACAAAATTTTATTAATCATCCAATTGCGGTTTTTGCATCAGCACTTGTTTGCCAATTTTCGTCAAAAGAAAAATTTGGAATTATCTTTTTTTCTTTTTTTCGTATCTTACCCACATTGCAGCGACAGATTTAGCCCTTCTGCTTAATCTTCCAAGAATAGATCTTCTCAAAGCCGTTGATTTTACTCTCTTGTTTTTGTATAATGCTATAATTGGTTCAGCGACTTCCTTCAATAAATCTTTTCTTCTTGATGCTGAAAGTCCGGCTTCTCTTGCAGTCCTCTCAATTGCCTTTCTAATTTTTCCAGGGCTAAATGCTTGTTTCCTTCCGCCTCTTTTTATTACCGTTCCCATCTTTTTATAATATATATTAGAATATAATCTTTATAAATTTATCTTGGATTTTGTTTTCAGGAAGATTTTTTAAATGAACATTATTATCTAAAAATACGGCTTCGTAGCTCAGCCTGGTCAGAGCACTGGACTCTTAATCCAGGGGTCGTGGGTTCAAATCCCATCGAGGCCATTTGCTTTTGGAATTATTTTTAAACTATAAAAGACAAAATAGTTCATGGGGATTCTAATAAGGAGGAAGCATGAAAATCTTGTCTATACAGGAATGGTCAAGCTTGCAATCATTTTCTTTATCGTCTCACTTGCGGCATCTTTTATTGATACTATTTGGGCAGTTTACTTGAATGGTTTTTTACACAATGCTTCCTCAGTAGGTTTCTTTTCAAGTTTCCTTTCTTTTCTGGCTTTTGTATCTGCATTCATGCTCGTTCCATTTATAGAAAAATCAAACAAGCCTGCTTTGTATTCAATTTGTCTTTTGCTTAGCGCGGTCTTCAATGTAATTTTTGCATTAAATAAAAATTTCATGGTGTTTGTGCTTATTGCAATTTTGATAACTTTAATTTCTGTAGTAAGAATGATAACTCGTGGAATTATTGTTAAGGATGGTTCTAGAAAGAAATCTCTTTCAAAGAGCGAGGGAATTGTTTTTTCATTTAATAATGTCGCGTGGGTAATAGGCCCGCTTATTGCAGGATTTGTTTTAGTTGAAGTCGGAGTCTCTTACGTTTTCTTCCTCTCTGCAATTTTTGCCTTTATTGGATTCCTATTATTTAGAATGACTAATGTAAAAAATCCAAAAAACAATAAAAAATTTGATGGAAATGCGATAAAGAATTTCATCGACTATTTCAGAAACAAAGACAGAGTTATCATTTATTTGCTTACTATAGGAATATCTTTCTGGTGGGTTTTGATTTATCTTTACATTCCGCTTTTTATAATTGAGAAGGGTTTGAACAAAGGACTGATAGGAATATTTCTTTTCTTGGTCGCTGTTCCATTAATATTGTCAGAATATCCATTATCAAGGATAGCGGGAAAGAGGGGAGCAAAAACTCTTTTTTCAATAGCTTATGGTTCTCTCATTGTAATTTGCATGGCTATATTTTTTATAAAAAACTTCTACATAACTCTCGGATTGCTTGTTTTTGCAAGTTTCTTCCTCGCAATGCTGGAGCCGACGACAGAAGCATATTTCTTTGACATAACCAGTAAAACTGGCGAAGAAAATAAATTTTACGGTCCCTACAATACTTCTCTTGAAATAGGATTCATAATTGGAAAAATAATACCTGCAATAATTTTAATATTCTTGCCGTTTAATTATATTTTCTTAGCATTCGCCGCTTTTTTCCTAATCTTATTTCTTCTTTCTTTCAGAGCAAGAAGAATAATTGAAGACAAACATTAACGATATTCACGCCACGTGTGCTCGCACTTAGTGCATTTGAAGAATTTTGTTTCGGCTTCATCTCCAGAACGTGTTTGAACTGTCCAGAAGTAGCATTCATCGTTCTTGCATTTTTTACATATTTCTGCGACTTTTGGAAATGTTTGAGCGTCTCTGCTTGAGATTACTACAATTTCATTTTTTTCCTTTATCTTCTCGCTAGTGTTCAATTTGACTTTGTCTTTAGTAGAATAATTGCATCTTGGACATCCGTAATTTTTTGACTTCTGGACAAGAACCGCTCCGCATTTTGGACAAAATTCCATGTTATATTTGGAAATATTGTCATGTTTTCTTTAAAAAACCTTTCATTAGAATACACTATTCCTTTAGGGTAACTATTATTTGAAATTTATTTCATTTACATTGAGATTCACTTCATTAAAATAACTTAGTGTCTTTTTTAATGAATCTTCCCACCTTTCCTTTAATTCATCAGGCAATTTTGGAAAAACAACTCTTTCTATACCACTTTGTATCACATGAACAGCACATCTATCGCATGAGGCAAATGGATATGTATATAGTGTATAGCCCTTTAAACTTTCATCAGCACTTAAGATTGCATTCATTTCACAATGAACTATACGACTATATTTTATTTCTCTGTTATTATAAAGTTCTTCATTATCCTGCATTCCTCTTGGAAATCCATTGAAGCCAATTGATGCAATGGTTCTATCTGGTCTTATTATTGCTGCACCTGTTTTTGTCGATGGGTCCTTGCTCCAGTCTGACACAAATTTGGCCAATTCCAAAAATCTGATATCCCATTTGTCATCTGACATTTTTTAATCATTGTAATTTAATTTAAAAGTATTATTGTAAAAAACGTCCACTAATTTTCTCTGCAGAACCCTCTTTCAGATTGCGATTTGCTTCCTTCGAAGAAGATAAGTTTTACCCAACCAAGATATGGACCTATTTTTAGAATCGGTCTTCCGACAATTTCTTCGGAAGTTATGGAATTTTCAAAAAATAATTGTCCGTTGTTATTATCTCCCATTGTTGAGAAAATTCTTTTTCCATTAACTTCCTTAATTCCCATTACTCTATGAATTACTGGATTTCTTTGATTAGCAGCATAGATTATTATGTCCCCAATTTTTATTTTATCCGGATTTGCTCTTATGACAAATAAAATATCTCCTTTGTTCAATCCACTTCTAAACCAGAAACTTCCAAATTCATCTTTGCTGATGTTTATGTTTGAATATTTTTGCTCGTGTTTTGAAAACCATGAGTCAAAATTAGAAAGAAGATTTCCGGAGTGATACATTGAACAAGATTCAACTATTGCTAGGGGAAGTTCTGTTCCAGTTACAAAACTTAAAGATGGAAAGAAAATAAATTTTATGAAGACGAAAATAAATATTATTGAGAAAATCCAACCCTTAAAACTTTCATCTTTCCAAAGAAGAAACCAAATTTTATTCCAAAATTTAACCAAATCTCTTTTTAGACTCATCTGATAAAAAATGCTGGGATGTTTTTAAAGTATTTTATTTTGTGCAATTTTTCACATAAATACTTTTAAACTCACTTCAATAAATTAGTTCATGGTAGAAAAAGAAAAAATAAATTTTTCATGTTTCCTTGCTTTTGGTTAAGATGGTGGAAAAAGAGATAATAAAAAGAGCAGTTATTGCCGGCGCTTCACATGCAATGGATTACAAGGAAAAAAATCCAAGGGCTTCCGAGTCGGAGATAATGTCTCACGTCACAAGAGAGATGCGGAAGATAATCAAGAATGTTGAAGATGAAGAAAACGATTTGTAAAAAATTCTATTTTAAAACCCAGAAAAATCGTAACATTTAAAAATACACTTGAAGTGTATACACTAAGGTATATACTAAACCTCCTTTACACCACATCCTTGAGGATGTGGCTTATAATCATGGAAACAGAAAAAAAAGCACAAATAAATCTGAGAATTTTAA
>Ga0315281_10015954_pt1 | contig 10045 bp, 9 predicted proteins | sample YL17G07_0_MG_FD_204540 | JGI IMG/M metagenome (GOLD analysis project Ga0315281, IMG submission 204540) | Sediment microbial communities from Yellowstone Lake, YNP, Wyoming, USA - YL17G07_0 | ecosystem: Environmental > Aquatic > Freshwater > Lake > Sediment | place: USA: Wyoming | collected...
TAGCCGGCGATAACGCGCCACGGGTTACGGATTACGGTGTTCGTCAAAGCCTGGCGCAAAACTTGGCGATCGATAACGGCGACACTGCCGGTTCGCGCTCTGCCGCCGCCGCAACCGCGTCCTTTGAAGATTTTGCCGCGAGCTTGCCGGCAGACGGCAACGCACAATTGGCCGCCCGCTCCGGCGAGCGTCAAACATCGGCGATCGATCTCGTAGCTGGCGGCGCGCCATCGCCATCCGCCGCCGTCAGCGTATCTTTCGAGCGATTCGGCGGTGACTCGGTTAGCGCCGCACCTGCGGACAACCCCCGCGGCTTGCCGGTCGGCGATCCTAAACCGTTGGACGATCCCCACGGCTTGCCGGTCGGCGATCCTAAGCCGTTGGACGATCCCCACGGCTTGCCGGTCGGCGATCCCAAACCATTAGTTCCTCAGGCCAACAATTCTCCCCAATCAACGACTGGCGACGCTGCGGCTTCCGTCCCGCGCGAGGCCGGTCACGTGGCCGCCAGGAAAGCTCCCGACGATGGCGCCTTGGACCTGACTGTCTCCGTAGCGCCGACTTCCCGCGCCCAAGAGCGCGCGTTACACGCGGAAGCTCCTGCCACACCTGCCTCCGATCGGTCGCAGCCGAAGCCTGCGGCGGCGCGAACGAATGGCCCGGCCGCCGAAAGGGGGGTGGCCGAGACCAGACTCGGCGGCCAGCCGGGCGCCGACGCTTCCGGCCGTCAAACGGCATCGGTTTCAGATGCTCAAGGCAAATCGGCTCCTTCGAATCAGATTCCGGATTCGCGGATTCCGGATTCAATCGATCCGCCCAATCGCCCCACTCTTTCCGACGACAACAAACGCGGCCCGGCGTCGCGGAACGATTCGGCTCAGCCGGCTTCGCATAGGTCCGGTGCCGATAATGGCATTGCGCCCGCAACGACGTCCGTTTCCGACAGCCGCGGCGGCGCATCGCGCCCGGTCGTCGGCCCGGCGCCGACGCTGCGCATGATCGCAACCCCGGCTCCGGCCGCTAGAGTCGCCAATCTCAGAATCGATCTGGCGGCGGGACAGAGCACTCACGCCACGGTGCGCGAACGTTCGGGCGCGGTCGACGTGAGGATCGTCACCGCCAACGAGCAAAGCGCGCAACTGATCGGCTCCGAGATTCCCTCGCTGCGGCGGGCCCTGGACGCCGCCGGGATGCAACTCAAGACCGTCGACGTGCGGCATCAGGGCGGCGGCGAGCGCCGCCAGGACGAAAGGCAGCAGCAGCCGGCGACGGATCGCCGATGGCAATCCGGTCGAAGCGTCGATGAATCAATCTTTGCCATCGAAGAGGTGAAATAATGATCTCAATCCCGCCCACGGTTTCCTCACCGCCGACCAACACCAGCCCGGAGCTGCCAAAAAACGGCGCGCTCACCTCGCTCGATTTTCTTCGCATCCTGGTCGCGGAATTTCAAAATCAGGATCCCACCCAGCCGAGCGATCCGACCCAGTTTGCGAGCCAGCTCGTGCAGTTTTCCAACCTCGGCCAGCTCGAAGGCATCAAGGCCGAGCTCGGGAAATCGCCGTCGAGCGGGCTGATGCAGGCGGCTTCCGCTTTTATCGGACGCGAAGTGGTTGCGCCGGGCAGCGCGGTCGGAGTGAAGGGCGGCAAGGCCACCTCGATCGTGTACACGCCGGGCGTCACCGACGGTTACAAGGCGATGGTCTATGACGCGGCGGGCAATCCGGTCGACACGGTATCGCTGGGAACAGTCCAAAGCGGCGCACCCCAGACCTTCGCCTGGCAGCCATCGTCGTCGGTGTCGGATGGAGTCTACGCGGTAAGGATCGTCGACAGCCGCAACGTCGCGCTGAGCGGCCTGCTGGAGCAGGGAATTGTGCAAAACGTCTCGCTGTCGGATGCGGGAGTCACCCTGGATCTGGGCAATCTGCCGATTTCCCAGGACGCCGTTCAGAAGGTCGCGCAACCTTAACACTCGTCAATTCACGGAGGACAACGAATGTCTGGTAATACGCTTTCAATTACTCAAACCGGATTGCAGGGTATCACTACCGCGCTGCAGGCGGTGAGTGACAACCTCGCCAACGCCAACACCACCGGCTTCCAGTCGGAATCGGTCGAGTTCGAGACCCTGCTGGGATCGCTGGTGGGCGGCAACATGCTCGGCGGCGGCGTGGGTGTGGCCGGCATCAACCGCGACTTCTCCCAGGGCGCGATCGTTCAGAGCAGCTCGCCCACCGATATGGCCATCCAGGGCAACGGATTTTTCGTGCTGCAGGACGCCTCCGGCAACATCACCTATACGCGCAACGGCCACACCATCATCGGCCCCGATGGAACCTTGCTCGGCGCCAATGGTTCGGCCTTGCAGGGTTTCGCGCTCAGCGCGACGGGCGTCCCCAGCGGAATTCTGGGGTCGATCACGATCCCTCAGGGCGTGCAGCCGCCGACGGCGTCGGCCAACGTCGCTCTCAATGGCAACGTCGATTCGACCAGTGCGGTGATCGGCGTCACGCTCGATCCCACTGACCCCGCAACCTACAACTCTTCGGTCAGCGTCCAGGTTTTCGACAGTCTGGGAAACAGCCACGTGGTGACGTTTTTCTTTCAGAACGCGGGCCCGGACTTGAGCCTTCCGCCGAACGAAGTATGGAACTGGCAGGCCACTTTGGATGGAAGCTCGGCCGGCCTTACCAACGACACCGGTTCCTTCAGTTTCGACAACACCGGCAATCTGGTATCGGGCGCTATACCGGGCTCAACTCTGGACGCTGCCCTGACCGGCGCGGCCCCGCTTTCGCTCAATCTCGATTTCAGCAGCCTGACCCAGTTCGCCGCCGCCAACGCGACCAACGCCACCGCCGACGGTAGCGGCGTGGGAACGCCGCTGGCGGTCCAGGTCGACAACATGGGGCTGGTAACGGTTTCCTACTCGAACGGCCAGTTGGTCAAGATTGGCCAGGTCGCGGTTGCCAGCTTCCCTTCGGTTCAGGGCCTGACCCTCGCTTCTGGCGGCGTCTACCAGCAGACCATCGCCTCGGGCTCACCTACTATCGCGACCGCCGGCGCGGGTGCCGCGGGCACCATCCGGCCCGACGCGCTTGAAACCTCGAACGTCGACACCACCAGCGCACTCGTAAACCTCGTCGTTCTCCAGCGCAGCTTCCAGGCCAACGCCAAGGCTCTGCAAACCGCAGACAACATCCTGGCGTACGTCAACCAGCTGGTGACCCAATAGGCGTCATGTCAACCAAGCTGATGAAGCTCGCCACTGTCGCGGCCTGGATGTTGCCGCTGATGCTGTTCGCGATGGGCGGCACCGCCGACGCGCTCGATCTCAAGATCGACATCGGCGGCCGTGCCGCCGGGCCGCTCGAAGTGGCGGGCCTGCTGACGCTAATCACGCTGGCGCCGGCGATTCTCATCATGCTGACCTCGTTCACCAGAATCGTGATCGTGCTTTCGTTGCTGCGCCAGGCGCTCGGCCTCCAGCAGACGCCGCCCAACACGGTCATCACCGGGCTCGCGCTGTTCCTGACGATACTGGTGATGGCGCCGACATGGCAGCGAATCCAAAAGGCGGCGCTCGATCCCTACCTTGCCGGCAACCTCGCGCCGGACAAGGCGGCAGAACTGGCCAAGGCGCCGCTGCAGGAGTTCATGCTGCGTCAGACTCGCGCGGAAGACATGGAAATGGCGCGCCGGCTGCTGGCCAAGGGCAACCCGGAGCTCTCGACCGCCGATCCGCGCTCGCTTCCGTTTTACGCGCTGGTGCCGGCCTTCGTCTCGAGCGAGCTTACCTCGGCGTTCCGGGTCGGATTCCTGATCTATCTGCCCTTCGTCGTGATCGACCTGATGACATCGGCGGTGCTGATGGCACTCGGGATGTTCATGCTGCCGCCGGCCGTTATCTCGATTCCGCTCAAGCTGCTGATTTTCACCCTGGCTTCGGGGTGGCCGCTCCTGCTGGGAAGCCTCGCCGGCAGTTTCGCCTGAAAAGCACCAAAGGGGGGAAAACTTCGTGACACCCGTACTCGCCGCCGACCTGTTTCGTTCCGCGCTGTGGACCGCGCTACAGGCCGGAGCGCCGCTGCTGATCGCGATGACCGCCGCCGCGGTGATTTTCGGTGTTATCCAGGCGTCGACCCAGGTGCAGGACTCGTCGGTTTCGTTCGCGCCCAAGCTGGCCACGGCTCTGATTGTGGCCTGGCTCGGGGCCGGATGGACCGCTCGCTTGCTCAGCGCCTTCATGCATCGCGCGCTGGTCGCGATCCCGTGGGTGGTGGCGCGATGAGCGTAAACATCGGCGATGACTTGGCGCTGGCCTTCGGGCTGCTGTTCGCGCGCTGCGGCGGAATGTTGATGGCGCTGCCGGCGATGCTGGGCATCTCCCTTCCGGTTCGGATCCGCTTGCTGCTCTCGACGTTGCTGGCGGCTTCGCTGATGCCGATGGCGAAGATGGCGCTGCCAGGCGTCGTCGGCACGTTTCACGTCGCTCTGATGGTGGTGCGCGAGCTCGCCCTGGGAGCGACGCTGGCCTTTGCCGCGGCGATCGTGGTCGGCGCGGTGGTGACGATGGGCGACGTGCTGGGCAACAGCATGGAGCTTCACGGCGGCGCGATCCTGCGCGGCCCGATCCAGTTTCCCAACGTGCTCGGCGACGCGTTGGGTACGCTGGCCGGCCTGCTGTTTTTCATTGCCGGCTTCCATCGCACGCTGATTCTGGGGCTGGGCCGCAGCCTCAGAGTGGCGCCGCTTGGCGTCGCCACGCTGCCCGGCATCGACAGTATGATTGCCGGCGGCGGCCGGGTGTTCGTGCTCGCGCTCGAACTCGCGCTGCCGCTCCTGATTCCGCTCCTCATACTGTCGCTGGCGCAGGGCATCCTGGCCCGTCTGGCGCCCCAGATAAATATGCTCATGGCCGCACCGGCGGCGATCGTGATCGCCGGTTTCGTGCTTCTGTTGATGGATTCCCACGGCATCGCCATCGGGATTACGCGGGCCTGGGGCGCGATGATCGATCAGGCGCTGGGTTGGACCAATGGCTGACCGCGACGACAAGGTCTTTCCTGCTCTCCCGCAGCGTCGCAAGCGGGCCCGCGAGCAGGGTCAGATCGCGCGCAGCAACGATCTGACCGCGGCGGTGTCGTTCGTCACCGCCACCGTCGTGCTCTCCTTCTCGGCGGCCGCCTTCGGCCGCTGGAACATCGACGCCTTCAGGGCCGTTATGAGCGCGGCCGGCAGCGGCGACCCGGACGGCGCTTCGATCCGCGCCATCATCTGGTTGGTAAGCGCGACCGCGGTGGTAACGTTCACTCTGAGCCTGGCCTCCGTGATCGGAGCAGTGGCGCAGGGCGGATTGATCTTCGCCCCGGCCAAGCTGAGCCCCGACCTCGGCCGGCTGAGTCCGGCCAAGTATTTTAGCCGCACCTTCTCGGCCGCCACCCTGGTCGAGCTTGGCAAATCGGCGGCAAAAATCCTTCTGATCTGCCTGGCCGCCTGGTTCACCGCCAGACACGCGTTCGAGCTTTACGCGGCGCAGGGCGGAATCGCGGTCGGACTCATCGTTCTCGATGCCGCGGTGCGCCGGCTGTTTGCCTGGAGCGCGCTGGTTGGCCTCGGGATCGCCGCTGCCGATTACGCTTTCAAGCTTCACCAGCATGAAAGCGATCTCAAGATGACCCGGCAGGAGTTTCTCGACGAGCTTAAGCAGGAAGAGGGCAACCCTCACGTCAAACGTGCGATCCGCCGCGCGCAACGAAAAATGTGGAAGCGCGCACGCGGGATGCATCAGGCGGCCGCCGCAACCGTGGTCCTGACCAACCCGACGCGCTTTGCCATAGCGCTGCGCTATCGGCGCGGCTTCGACCAGGCGCCGCTGGTTGTGGCCAAGGGTGCGGGCGAAAGCGCTCAGCGGATCATTTCAATCGCCCGCCTCGCTGCTGTTCCGGTGTTGGAAAACAAACCTCTGGTGCGGGCGCTGTTCCGCGTCACCGACGTCGGCGATTTCATCCCGCGCCAGTTCTATCGTGCGATCGCCGAAGTCCTGGCCCTGGTGATGCGCATCCAGGCCCAGGGCCAAGTCGCCAAGGTGGCATAGATGGCGGAGGCAAGGAATCAAACCGCGCTGATGACCCTGTCGGAGCTGGCGCTGCCGGCAACCGCGGTGCTGGTACTGGCCGGGATGCTGGCGCCGGTCAGCGCCACGATGCTCGACGTGCTGCTGTCACTCTCGCTCGCCTTGTCGCTGGTGGTGCTGATGGTTGCCGCTTCCAGCCGCCAGGCGCTCGATTTCTCCGCCTTCCCCACCGTGCTGCTGATCGCAACGCTGCTCAGGCTCTCGCTCAACGTGGCCTCGACCCGCCTCATCCTGCTTCACGGAGACATGGGCTCGGCGGCAGCCGGCGTGGTGATCGAATCGTTCGGCCGCGCCCTGGTGGGCGGCAACTACGCGGTCGGCATCGTCGTGTTCGTGGTGCTCGCGATCATCAATTTCGCGGTGGTGACCAAGGGCGCAAGCCGCGTGGCCGAGGTCGCCGCGCGCTTCACACTCGATGCGATGCCGGGCAAGCAGATGGCGATCGACGCCGACATGAACGCCGGCTCCATCGGCGAGGAAGAGGCCCGACGACGCCGGCGCGAACTCTCGCGCGAGGGCGATTTCTACGCCGCGATGGATGGTATCGGCAAATTCGTCCGTGGCGACGCCGTCGCCGCCATCATGATCATGGTCATCAACCTCGGAGCCGGCCTGTTCATCGGAATCTTCGAAAAGGGCATCAGCCTGAGCGAAGCGGTCCACACTTACACCATCCTGACCATCGGCGACGGATTAGCCGCCCAGATTCCTGCCCTGCTGACCTCGACCGCGGCCGGTGTAATCGTCTCGCGCTCCGCCAGCGAACTGGATTTGTCCACGACCATCGGCAAAGAGCTTCTGCGCAACCCCGCCGTGATGTTCGGCACCGCCGGCTTGTTCGCCCTGATCGCGATACTGCCCGGGCTGCCCCATATCCCGTTCATCGCGACGGCGTCGGCGCTGGCTGGTCTGGGATGGCGCGCGCGAAACCTGGCCGCGGCCGCTTCCGAAGACGCGGTTCCCAAACCCAAGCCCGCCGCCGATAAAAGTGCGAGTCAGCCGTGGCCCGACACCCTTCGTCTCGAGCTCGGCGCCGGCCTGGTGCCGTTCGTGAGCGAGCCCTGGAAGCTGACCGATCGAATTCACGCCTTGCGTTCCAAGCTGCGCGACGAATTGGGCGTAACGCTGCCGCCGGTGCGTATCGTCGACAATCTCGGTCTCGACCAAAACGGATACCGCATTTTGCTCCGCGGTAACGAGGTCGCGCGCGGCCTGCTCCGTCCAAGCATGAGTCTGGCGATTCCCGGGCAGCGCGGTCCGAATCCCGCCGTCAAGGGTATCGAGGCGATCGAACCCGCTTTCGGGTTGCCGGCCCGATGGGTGAGCGCCGAGCACGCAAGCATTGCCCGGCAGCACGGTTACACGGTTGTCGACGCGCTGACCGTGCTGGTGACGCACTTTGCCGAGGTCGTGCGCGCCGGCGCGAGCGAAATTCTGACCCGCAAGGACGTCGAAGGGATGCTCGAGCAGGCGCAGAAGGTGGTGCCTCGAATCGTCGAAGAGCTGTCCGGCCTCAACATTCATCTCGGCACGGTCTACCGCGTGCTCCAGCTACTGCTCGCGCAACGAATCTCGATCAGGGATCTGCCGCTGATACTCGAAGCCCTGGCCGCCGACGCGGGCTCGACCAAAGACCCCAACGAAATGGTCGAGCGCATCCGCCCCCGTATCGGGCGAGTCATCTGCGAGCCGCTGCGCCGCCCCGACGGTACGCTGCCCGTGCTGGTGGTTGAACCGGGCCTCGAAGAACCCTTCTTCACCGCTGCCGCCGCCGACCAGAACTTCCCGCTGGACCCCGCGGTGCCGCGCCAGGTCACCGAGGCGATCCGCAAGGCGGCCAGTGACACCGCGGCGGCCATGATGGAAGCGCCGGCGATCATCGTCTCGCCGCAAATCCGGCGGATCTTCGAGCGCGTGGCGCGTCGCGCCTCCAAGCATCTGGTGGTGCTTGGGGCGACCGATATTCCGCCAGGCGTGACGCCGACCATCGTTGGGAGGATCGGATGAAACCCCATCCAGCGGCCGCCGAGATCCGGGACGATTTTGAGCCGCTCTCCGGCGCACCGACCCGGCCAATGGACGTCAAGACGCTGGTGGAGAATTACCTGCCGCTGGTCGCCAAACTGGCCGCTCGGGTCTGGCTCTCTCCCCGCCTCGGACTCACGCGCGACGACCTTTTGTCGGCCGGTGCATACGGCCTCTTGATGGCGGCAAGGCGCTTCGACCCCGGTCGCGGGGTCGGATTCGGGGTCTTTGCGCGCTCGCATATCCACGGAGCCCTTATGCGCGAAATCAACACCACGCTGCGTGCGGTTGGCGGCAATCAGGAACAGGTGCTGGTGCCACCCGGCGAGGAAGGCGAATCGGACTCGCTGCCGGACACTCGGGGCGCAAACCGCGTCGATGCGGCCGAGGCCGCCGAGATTCGGGAAATGATGGAGTACACGCTCACCAAGAATGAACGGCTTGCGCTGACGCTTTACTACTTCGAAGAGCTGACGGTGGCCGAAGTAGCCGCCGTGCTCGAGGAGTCGCGAAGCAGAGTCGCCCGCACCATCAAGGGCGCCCTGGGCAAGCTCAGGAAGGCGATAACCACCGGACGGGAGGAGAAATGAACGGATTGTTTTTGGCTGCTTCGGGCGCCGCCAGCCAGGTCCAGGCACTCGATATCAGCGCTTACAACCTGGCCAACGCGAGCACGCCCGGGTTTCGACGCTTCGAGCTCGTGGCCGAGGCCGTGAGCAAGGCCCCGTCACCCTACGAGTACGCCACGGTTGAGGCCTCCGCACCGCGGCTCGATATGGCCCAGGGTCCGCTGCGCGATACCGGCAACCCGCTCGACGTGGCGGTTGCCGGACCTGGCTTCATCCGGGTTCAGGGTCCGCAAGGCGAGGCCTATACCCGCGACGGGCAGCTCGAACTGTCGCCCGACGGCACGCTGCTCGCGGCCGGGCATCCTGTGGTTAGCGAGGGTGGCGATCCGATCATAGTGCCGGCGGGCGATATTATGATCGCTGCCGACGGTTCGATCACCGTCAACGGTCAGCCCAATGCGCGAATCGGGATTGCCGATCCCAAGGGTGCGGCGATGACGGCGGCCGGCGGCTCGCTCTACCGCAGCACCGACGGCGAGCGGCTGCCGGCCGCCGAAACCGGCAGCGAACTTCGCCAGGGCTTTCTCGAAGACTCCGGCGGCAATCCGATCACCGGCGTGGTCGAGATGCTGCGCATCATGCGCGGCTACGAGTCGGCGATGCGCGCCGTGCAGACTATCGATCAATCGCAGGAGCGGACGATTCAGGCGCTAACGCTTCGCGCGTAAACAGCACAAGGGGGAAACCAATGCTTCAGGCAATGTCGATTGCTGCCACTGGGATGGAAGCGCAGGATACGCGGATCCAGGTGATTGCCAACAATCTGGCCAACGCTTCCACTCCGGGATTCAAGGTCTCGCGAGCCCGATTTCAGGATTTGCTTTACGTAAATGAGCGTCAGGCCGGCACCCAGTCATCTCAGGTCAGCCAGGTTCCAACCGGCGCATCGCTCGGTCTGGGCACCCACACTGCGGCCGTCGACAAAATCTTTACCGAAGGGCAACTGGAAAGCACCGGCAATCCGCTCGACGTTGCGATCCAGGGCGACGGCTTTCTTCAGGTCACCCTGCCCGACGGCACTGTCGCTTACACTCGCGACGGCAGCCTTCGGCTCGATCAGAACGGCCGCCTGGTCACGCTCGACGGCTACACCCTGCTGCCGGGAATCAACGTTCCACAGGGCGCGCGCAACCTGACCATCGCACCCGACGGAACGGTCTCGGTCCAGATCAACAATCAGACCGTGCCTAGCCAGGTGGGACAGATCCAGGTCATCAAGTTTCTTAACGCCGCCGGTCTCGAGCCGATCGGA
>Ga0315281_10015955_pt1 | contig 10043 bp, 11 predicted proteins | sample YL17G07_0_MG_FD_204540 | JGI IMG/M metagenome (GOLD analysis project Ga0315281, IMG submission 204540) | Sediment microbial communities from Yellowstone Lake, YNP, Wyoming, USA - YL17G07_0 | ecosystem: Environmental > Aquatic > Freshwater > Lake > Sediment | place: USA: Wyoming | collected...
GACAGGTACAAGGGCGAAGTCTGTCTGCAGGCGGGGGCATAAAGGGATGTATGCGGGTGGCCCATCCCTGCCATATCAAAAAAGGAAGGAAAAGAAATGTCTAAGAAAAACAAACGGGGCAAAACGCCCAACAGCCTTGAACTGCCCGACGAGGACCGGTGGCGATTCGAGGAGGCGGCCATGAAGGCCCGGCCTCTGTGCGACGCGCTGGCCCGGTTGGAGGATGCAATCTGGTGCGTCATCGACGGCGCCGTTCACTCCCTCGTTGAGGAAGGCAAACTCGACGCCCAGTGGTACTACTCACTAGCCCATTTCTACTGCAAGGATGCCGTTGAGTCCGCTAGACACAGGTGGGATGGCTTCAAAGGCGATCCCGACGAGCTTGACGGCATCGTGAAGGAAGCCGTCGACCTGCTCGTTGATAGCGACTAACGATGATAATGGAGACCGGGCTGAAGGCCTTCGTAATGGAACCACCCGCCCCACTCGAAGAATGTGCCCGAGGCCCGGTCTCTTTCTTTAACGAAAGGAGAAAACCATGAACAACAAGTCAAGAAAGTCATCTGGGATCAAAGCCAGGACTGTCATTGTCCGGGTTCACAAACCTAGGCCGAAGATCACCTACCCGCAGGTGACGGTTCCTGAACAAAAACCGGAACTGGCCCAAGTGGTGGTCAGGATGACAAAGGAGAATACGAATGCGAATCCTAAGAACAAAGGCACTCAAGTTAAAGGCCGTTCTTCTAAGTCATGACGGCGGCCAGAGCTGGACTGTAGGTCGGCAGTATTATCTGACCGACCTGGACACGAACCTGCTGCTTAACGAAAACATGCAAGGCATTTTCTTAACACAAAAACAGGAGAACACAAATGACAAACGCGCTAGCGACGGTCAAGTCTGATCGTCAAGAAGCTACACAATTCTTAACGGCCCTTTTTGGGCAATACTTCTCGGACAACGACGGCTGGGTGGAGTTCCGATTCTTACCGCCGGAGAAGGGACAGAAGCTCGACTTTCTGCCCGCCTGGGCACGGCAAGGCAAGTTGGATGCCGGGGGATGGAAGGAGCTTAGCCGCCGAAATCAATCCGCCCACATCATCTTCGGGGTCAATCCACGAACGATACAAAAGGGTCGGGCGGTGGATATCGAGGCGATCATCTGCCTGTGGGCCGATGTAGACGGGAAGGACGAAGGCAAGGCGGCGGCCTCAAAGCGGGTTGAAGAATTTCCTATCCAGCCGTCCATCATCGTGGACTCGGGCCAGCATGGCTATCACTGCTACTGGCTCCTCCGGCGCCCTCTGCTGGAGATTACGGATGACATCCGACTTGAGGTCCGGCAGATTCTCAAGGGGCTGTCCAAATCGCAGTTGAAGTCGGATCCGCAGCGGACTGACCTATCTTCCTGCCTTCGGCTCCCCGGGACCATGAACATCAAGCCGGGCATGGAGCCGAAGCGGTGCACACTCGTCGAGTGCCATCCCGAGAGGACGTTCACATTATCCGACTTTGCCTCATACCGGGATGCCTCGTTCAAGGAACCGGAAGGATACGACGAGGAACTGCCGCCGTTCGGTGAGAGGAACCTGCTCGTAAGCTCCGAGTCTGAGGCCGAAGCTCTTAAGGCGGTAGACGAGCTCCTTATCTCCAAGCGACACATCACCATGATCATCACGGGCAAAGGGAAGGGCCTGAAGAATGAGACAGACCGTTCGGCCCGGGACATGGCGATTATCCGGGCGCTGGTCTGGGCACAGTACGGCTATGCCACGATCAAGTCCATCTTCTTCAATCCCTGGCTCAAATGTGCCGACCGAATAAAGGAAGCGGGCGAGGCGAAGCTGAAGTGGGATGTCCAGAAGGCTCTGAAGTGGTACGAGCAGCTGAAGATTCATGGCACCCCGCAGAGCCGATGGATTCTGACCATCAAGAATAACCCTATCCTGACACCGCCCGAGAAGCAGGCCAAGATCAAAGAGTACGTCGTCGCCGATCTACTGACCAGCCCCGAGGCCCTGGGCGAGGGCTTCTACGAGGATGAATCCGGCCCCTATTACTTTTTCCATAACGAGGAGCGATCCCTGATTGACCTGGACAGTGCGGAGTTCGATCACTTCGTCGAGGGGCGATATGTCATCACCCAGAACGACTTCACCGAGGTCAAGCGGGCGCTGAAGGCGGCGATCTACGCGAGCAAAAAGAAGGTCACCCCTCGATTCGTCCACCATTACGACGAGGAGGCCGGGGTGCTCTATCTCGACAATGGGGCCAACGGCATCTATCGGCTGGACAGCCGGGAGATCAAGCTGCTGGACAATGGCGACGAGGGCGTGTTCTTCAAGCACGAAGGCGGACTTGTCCCCTTTGAATGGAAGCCGGACGCCAAAGTGGTCAACTATTTCGACCACGACCCGCCGGAGGAGTATGCCCGGCACGGACGCCCGAAGTACCCATTAGGGCTCTCTTTAGAGAAGTTCCAAAACAGCTACCTCGATGAGTTCCTTGTCTCCCGAACGTCCTTTGCCACGGAAGAAGAGCATCACATCTTGCCCGAGGAACAAAAGCTCCTCCTGATCATCTATTTCTATTCCCTGTTCTTCGAATCCATCCTCACGGAGAAGCCGATCGTCGCGTTCATCGGCAAAATGGCCAGCGGAAAGTCCTTCATCTCAACCTCAATCGGGAAGATCCTCTTCGGGTTCCGCTTCGACCGGTGCAGTTTCCCCGATACCGACGACAACTTGAAAACCGTGCTTGGAGAGGAGCGATATGTGGTCTTCGACAACGTGACGAGGATCAGCCGGGACCTTCAGAACACCCTTTGTAACTATGCCACGGGCCGACCGAAGATAGGGAAACGGGAGCCATACAAAAAGACCCAGCAAAAGGGAGAGCCGCATTGTTTCGTGGCCCTCACGTCGTGCGAGCCGAAGGGCTGGCAGCAGGACCTCATGCGGAGGGTCCTGTTGTTCAACACCCAGCAAATCGGAACGATCATCGGCCAGGACGAGCTTTTGGCCCCGCTGATGAAGAACCGGGACAACCTCATGACGGAGATTATCGAGAATCTGAACTCCGTGGTCGCTATACTGCGCCAATGGAAAGATGCCCACCCTGAGAACCCGCCGGGGATCATCGCGTCGTGGATGTCGTTCGGGCAGAAGGTGACTAGTTGGTTCGGGAGCCGGCAAGAGTTTCGGGCGGTCATCGCCAAGCTGGCCGCGAAGAAAGAGGAGACGCTTTTGGACGAGGACCCGCTCTGGTGGGTCCTGGAATACATACTCTTTGAGCATGAGGAGTATTGTTCCATCGAGCCAATAAGCACCCGCGCCCTATTCCAATTCCTCTCGTCGGAGGCCGATGATATGAAGCTCCGAGAGTTTCAGCACTGGTATAAGAGCCCGGCGGCGTTGGGCAAGCGGCTGGCCAACATCAAAGAGGAGTTGGCGAAAAGGATCGAGGTTGAGGAGATTCCCAGTCGGGCTCGGATGAAGCTCTGGGGCTTCAGAAGGAAGACGGAGACGGGGGAGGCGAAGCCGGAACAAACCGTAGGACCGGATTGGAACGAGTTGGCAAAGGCCACGGCTCGAAACCTTAAAGAACCGGAATTGGCACCTCCCGACGAGGAACTTCTTTCCGTGCCTGAGACAGATGAGGACATGGTAGAGTTGGGCAGGATGCTGGAAGAAACGTCGCCGGACGATCCGCTCTATCTGAGGATACTACAATTATTGGGGAGGTTTAAACCCGGAACGTGATCAGACGGGGGCGGTAGTCCGAAATGATGCCCGGGGGCTCGTCGCCCTGGGCCTGGGTACTGGCGAAGCCCGAGAATTAGGCCGCCGGACCCTAAAAAGCCGTGATAAAAGGCCCTAGAAACGCGTATAAAGGTCGAACGGCCCTTGACCTGGGCAAGGGATAGGTTTCCCGCCGAAGGGCCGGGGAAAGGAGAAAACATCATGTCGGATAGTCATGTAGAGTTGACGGAGGAACAAGCACTCGAGGTCACAAACACCGCGAGCCGGGAGGCATTGGAGCGCGAGCTGGACAGGCTCCAGCGGGCAAATGTCATCTACCGTTGGTTCCCTCCCGGAGGCGGCAACGACACTACCTATTTAATCATTTGGGCCCCGTATGTGCCGGAGCCGGGGTGGTGGGGGTAAAAAGGAAGGGGCAAGCGAAACCTTAGTCCGGTTTCTCGTTGCCTTTGATGGCATGGCCTTTTGCACTGATGCCACCCCCGCCGTGAACTTCTGCGTGGCCCGATATATTCAAGCCGACGATGTCGCCCTTCTTGTTAATATTAAGATCAACGTGCGCATCCTTTATCGTGGCTTTAAGATAGTGACCGAGGACGTTCATAGTATATTGAAGTTGTTGCGTCGAATCCCGAAGCTGTCGTGCGGACATGAAATAGAAGATCGCCGAGGCGGCGAGGGCGAGGATTGTGATGATGAGGGCAAGAAACGTGGCGATCAATCCGATTACCTGCCACATCGTTCCCTCCTCTGGCGCGGCCTTATGATGTGGCGCAATGATAGAAATGTCAACCACCCCTGACACCAACCGCACCTGAGTTCTTCCAGCCAGCGGGCGGAGATAGGCGGGGGATTGAAATGCGGTCGTAGCTGATCAATAATCATGCCTAATGGGCGGGAGATTGTAATGAAAAAAAGCGCTTTGTGTATTCTTGGGCTCGCTATCTGTGTTTCGTGTGGCCACAAGCAACCTCAAATCGATAGAGTCTACGAAGAAGGAGTCGAGATCGTTCTCAATCACACCCAGCCCTATCATGTTAAGGGAGCGCCAGTGTCTCTATCCCTGCAACGGGAATTGGCAATTGACACGGAGCGTTCTGATCTGGCTGAGAAGGGTGTTGTCGATATCTGGGGTTTTGATGTGACTTCTCTGGGCGACATCTATATTTTCCAGTCCCCGATGAGAGATGGCAATCTCATCTCCAAATTCGACGCGTCGGGGCGATTTCTTAGATCTTTCGCCCCCAAAGGCCAGGGACCGGGCGAGATTCAATGGCCAATCTTCCACAGGATTACCGCCAATGAGGATCTCTCCCTGATGGATATGATGACGAAGAAGCTTCTCGTGTTTGATGGGGATGGCGCCATTTTGCGAGTGACGGAAGTGCCGCTCGATATCAAGGGGAGCTCCCTTCTTCTTCAACTGGCCTCCGGGAACAAGCTCTACCGAAAGATCGAATGGGAGCCGGGCAAAGAATCTCCAGGCCTGGCCATGATATATTCCCTGACCAATCGCGAATTGCGGGACATTAAAGAGCTCGATCGGGTCGTGTTTCCGCAGCCGTTCAGTGTCTCGAGGATCCGGCTTCCTTATCCACTCACTTGCTGGACTGTTACGCGGGACCGGATATATATGGGCAATCCCGATAAGGGCTATGAAATCCGCGCATATGACCTGAACGGGAATCTCGTTAGAAAGATCAGGAAGGAATTCCTCGCTGTACCTTTTCCGGAGAGTAAGAAACAGGGAATACTCAAAGCTCTCGATTCTCCCCAGCTTTCTCCTCTCAAGAGCAAGCTGGATTTTCCCAAGTCCAGTCCTCCCTTCCAGCACCTCTTCTGTGATGATGAAGGACGATTGTATGTCATGACTTATGAGGCTGGAGAGAAACCGGGGGAATATGTCTTCGACATATTCACTCCTGACGGTGTTTTCTTTGCCAGGGCGAGCTTTGAGGCATACCTGTCGGCGGACCTTTTTGCGCCAGGCAGTCCGACCGATTCCTGGATAATTTCGAAGAAAAACCGTCTATATGCCATCCGTGAAAAGCCCAACGGCTATAAGGAGCTTGTAGTCTATCAAATGATGTGGAAATGAGGTCCTGGCGGCAGGGCATGGCCCCGCTGATCATAAGGACGCCGGTTAGGGAGGGTGATCGCGCCTCAAGAGACAGACGTTTGAGGAGGCGCAGGATTCTCTTTGGGACCGTACCGGGTAGATCAGACCGAATCCTGCAAAATGGAACGCGCAGTGCGCCGCTCTGGTTATAGCAGGAAAGGAGGTTGAAATGACAACTGATGAGCGTCTTGCGAAGTTAGAACGAGAACTGTCTAGGGCCAGAACACGATTCCCTTGGCTGGTCGTCGGGGCAGGCCTATGCTTCATGTCGGTAGCTGTCATCTATGCCTTTGGGCGGTATCAGACGACGTTCACACCGCGTGCTACTAGGGCAAGCACAAGCAAGGAACTCCGCGCTACGAGTTTTGTCCTAGAGGACGCGAATGGAAAGCCGCGTGCCAGCCTGGGCATGGACGAGGACGGAGTGGAGCTGCGTCTGAGATATGGGAATGGTAATATTGGTGCTGCGCTGTGCTTGCATGATGAGAAGATGGTGCTAAGCCTGTCCGACAATAGCGGCAAACCGCGCGCCGTCCTTGGTGTGACCAAAAATATGCCACTGCTTTGCTTATATGATGAGAAGGAAGAACCTCGCGCTACGCTTGCCGTGCTCGCGGATGGGCCGCATCTAGTGTTGCGCGACGAGAAAGGAAACCCGCTCCCTATCCGATGACGGTTTGGGCGGTGATCGCGCCTCGTTATAGGAAGACGCTTGAATTAGCGCGGAAATCTCATTATTCTGCTGAGTAACGAGAGGTTTCAGAACGTTCAATAATTCATTGGGCTAAACGCTGTTCTTAAAAATGTACGTGCCAATACCGAGTCACCTTCAAGAGGACGAGGTATTCTCCTTTATTTCATCTCTCCAGGCCCACATTAACGAACCAGCGATAGTGCTTGATTATGGTCCTGTTAGATATGCTTACCCGTTTGGTGCGCTAGTGCTCTCAGAAGAGATAAGAAGAATAACGAAGGTCAGACACGAGCTGGGCTTTGAGACTAAGTACTGCAACTATGATGAAAAAAATTATTGCCATTCATATTTGTCTCACATCGGATTTTTTAAGCATCATGGGATCGCTCAAGGAAAGAAGCCAGGTGAAGCGACAGGAAGCAGTGCTTATGTCCCATTTCGCGAGATATCTTTTCCTGTGCTGAAGCGACTATCTGAGAGACGCGGAATTAAAGTAAACGATGTTATTGACGAAGAAGCGAGACGCTTAGCGCAAATCGTTCTTCAGCTGGGCGACATAGTTAGGGGCCACCCTGTCGCTTATTGTTTTCGAGAGATAATCCGGAATGTATTTGAGCATGCAGAAACTGCATCTTGTTCCGTTTGCGCCCAAAATTGGTACACGGGTGAACTCGAAATAGCCGTGGTTGACAGAGGGCGGGGAATCTTCTCTTCGCTTTCTGAACGGTATAAAATCAGTAGCGATAGCGCTGCGTTGAGGGAAGCTATAAAACCAGGAGTTTCCCGTGTCGAGGATAAACCTCAAACCGAGGATGTTTGGCACAACTCGGGCTATGGCCTTTACGTTTTATCAGAGCTAGCAAGTCGTACGGGGCATTTTATTTTGTGTAGTGGGAATACTGGGCTTTTCTGTCAGGGGGATGAAAAGCTTGATAAGGATTATCCGTTCTTTGGCACCGCCGTAAAACTCAAGATGACAAAACCTAAAGGCGTGAATATCCACGACTTGATTACGGCAATAATCAAGGAAGGCGAAGGAGGCGCCCCTCAAGGGGCAAAGCGGGCTGCCTCGAAGAGCTCAAAAACGATGTAGAGATCGGTCCCAGCGACCGAAGTAGACGCCGTTGATGGCGATGATCGCGCGCCTCGTAAGGATTGACACTTGAGGGACAGGTAGAATTCTCACCGACTGAACTAGCTCGGCCTTAGATCGACCAGCGGACTGCGGAGTCGATGGGTTGCACGAAAAATGAGAACTTCTGGTCTTTTCGTTGGTCTTTATCTATAGAAGGGTGAATCTTATATTCGGAAAGGATATGACCTATGCCATTCCCACAACAAGACCCTCGGCCATTTACACGGGTAGGCATCGAGACTCTGAACCCTAACCAGCTAGGAGTCTATGGTCTCTTTAGACAAGGACAATGGATTTACATTGGCAAAGGCGATATACGCCAACGCCTGCTCGATCATTTGAATGGAGACAATTCTTGTATAACGAGGCAGACGCCCACCCACTTCGTCGCCGAAGTAACGTCAAGTATGGACGAGCGAGAAAGACAGCTAATCGTGGAGTTCCAGGCGATTTGTAATCAGCGGGTCGGTTGATCATAGATGCGGTTTGTTTACCCTCCCGACTGCTCCTTGCATTGACTGCCCCATTCTCTTAATGTTATTCTTTCCTCCATCTGGCGAATAGATGAGCGCGTCTATTAGCTACGTTCAAAGGCTCTTCGATAATCTTCTCTCTCATTTTCTGATCCGGAGCAACATGCTATGGGACACATAAGAATTGGTGTTTTACCGAAAACCAGAAAATGGAAACAGGTTATAGATCTTCTTAATTCGAAGGAATCTTCTACATCTGATATTGCAGCAGAAGTGGCTCGGGCGGCAGGGGATTTCTTAAAAGAAAAGAGGTTTGATCCTTCCCTGGCATTTTCGTATTGGCTCTTAACACAACTAACCTACCGGGCAAAACAAGATGATTATGTTTCGGCCTTGAGGAATATCAATCTTGATATAAGCAAGGTTAATAATTCGTTCGATTTCATAGGCCAAATAGCTGATTATTCCAGAAGCCAAATCAAGGAAAGAGGTGCCTCTTTTCCGTTTTCTGATATCGCTCAACTCGCCCTCAGGGAGGTATTGTTCGAATCGATAGGAGAAGAGAGCAAATCGATTTTTGGCACCTCCCTGGAAGATATTAAAAGGGCATGCCGTAGGTATTCCGCCCCGGGTCAATTCTCAATATTAGCGCGGCTATATTTCTCTAAAGTCTTCACAAGAGGCCTAAGATTTCTAATTGATAAAGAATCCGCGAATAATGTGGGACTCGGAAAACGATTTGATAGTGTATTTGATATATCAGAGTTCAACGTCGCCCTTGAAACGTATTGTTATCAATCTGCGAAGATTGTAGAGAAGTTTGCAGAAGGATGGTATTCCAAGAGGAACTGGCAGGGAGAGATATCGGAGAAGGATGCTCAGGGGTTTGTTGCTGTTGCCGTCGAGAAATTTCGCACTGAAATTGCCAGGGATAATTAATGCGAATTTAAATGAAGAAGATTCTCGTTCTCTGCAATCATGCAACTCTCGGCGAAATCCCGCCTGGAATTGAATATGATGAGCATATCTACATAAACGCCAGTTTGCCTGATCAAAACCTAAGACTTCAGATAGAGAATATAACCCATAAATTGATTAAGGATATAGGCATATTATCTAAGGATTTATTGACAATTGCCTCCTATGTTTATTATGCGGACTGTTCAGTTAGGCGGGGTTCCGAACTCGATGTTTTTGCCAAAGATTGGAAGAGGGGATTTAACTTTTATATACCTGTTAATAATCCGGATTTTTGGAATAGCAAGAATATAAACGGAATGCTGAGAGATACTCTAGAATTTCTATCAGGAGACGATTTTTCATTTACGTTCCTTCCTCCAAAACCAACCATTACTCAATTCTTCATAACTTTTCCCGACGCACCTCAACCGTTTCAGGGAGCCGATTGCGTATCCCTATTTTCTGGAGGATTAGATTCCCTTGTAGGAAGCATATATAACCTAAAAGAACTAAATCAACGTTCTGTATTGGTTAGTCACCGGAGCCGCCCAAACCTCGATCGGCTGCAAAAGGAACTAGTTGGCCTATTGAATGAGAGAAACACGGAATGGTCATTTCCTCATTTAAGCATTTGGATCAACCGGATGGGCAATAGGGCGGTTGAAAACACCCAGAGAACCAGATCCTTTTTATATTTGTCTCTCGCGGCGGCGGTCGCATCCGAGTTAGGAATTAATAAGATTTCTTTATGCGAGAATGGGATTGTCAGCATCAATATTCCGATTTCTGGGCAAAATATTGGAACACTCTTAACGCGGTCCACTCATCCAAAGTTTTTGACGCAATTTGGCGACTTAGCACAACACATTTTTACCAACATTAAGATCAGCACTGAGAATCCTT
>Ga0315281_10015956_pt1 | contig 10043 bp, 4 predicted proteins | sample YL17G07_0_MG_FD_204540 | JGI IMG/M metagenome (GOLD analysis project Ga0315281, IMG submission 204540) | Sediment microbial communities from Yellowstone Lake, YNP, Wyoming, USA - YL17G07_0 | ecosystem: Environmental > Aquatic > Freshwater > Lake > Sediment | place: USA: Wyoming | collected...
GAAGTGCGCGAGCGCGAGTTTTACGAGAAGCCCACCACCGTGCGCAAGCGTAAAGCCGCTGCCGCGCGCAAGCGCGAACTCAAGAAGCTCGCCCGCATCAGCCTGCACACCACCCGTCTGTACTAAAAACCTCTCTGCACGGCCTGCGCCATGAGCCTGCGAGACCGGATCCACCAGGACATGTTGGCCGCGATGCGCAGCAAGGACGAGGCGCGTCTCAGCGCCATCCGCATGCTCTGGGCCGCGATTCAGCGGCGCGAGGTGGATGAGCGCATTACCCTCGACGACACCCAGGTGCTGGTGGTGGTCGAGAAAACGGTACGCCAGTCGCGCGACGCCGTTGAACAATTCCTCAAGGGCAAGCGCCAGGACCTGGCCGACAAGGAAAACCGCGACATCGCTTTCTGGGAGGTTTATCTCCCGGTGCAGGCGAGCGAGAAAGAGGTTGCCGATCTCATTAACGAAGCCATCGCCGCCACCGGCGCTGCGTCCATCAAGGACATGGGCAAGGTGGTGAACATGCTGAAGCCGAAGCTTCAAGGCCGCGCCGACATGGGCAAAGTGAGTGCTGTGGTCAAGGCACGCCTCGCGGGCTGAGCCCGCCGTCGTTGAAATTCGAGTTCCCGCCAGCGCCATCTCGCGCCGGACCAAGGCCACGCTAGAATAGCCCCATGCCGGGCAAAATCCCTGAGAAGTTCATCGACGATCTGCTGTCGCGTGTAGACATCGTGGACGTGATCGACGCGCGCGTGCCGCTCAAAAAGGCTGGCAAGGACTACAAGGCCAATTGCCCCTTCCACGAAGAAAAAACACCCTCGTTCACGGTCAGCCAGGACAAGCAGTTCTTCCATTGCTTCGGCTGCGGCGTGCACGGCAGCGCCATCGGTTTTCTGATGGACTACGAGCACATGAGCTTCCCCGAAGCGGTGCGCGATCTGGCGCAGCGTGTCGGGGTCGAGGTGCCGCACAGCACGTCGTCCGCCCCGGACAACAAACCGGATGTCAGCGCCGCGCTGCTCGATAGTTTAAGCCGGGCCGATCTCTTCTACCGGCGCATGTTGCGCGAGCATCCCAAGGCGCAGGAGGCCATCGATTATTTGAAGCGCCGCGGACTCACGGGCGAAATCGCCGCGGACTTCGGTCTCGGTTTCGCGCCGGATGGTTGGGATCCTCTCTTGAAGGCAGTGGGTACTGACGACAGCGCGCGCGAAACATTGCTGGCCGCCGGCTTGCTGGTGAAAAAAGACGGTGGCGGATTCTACGACCGCTTCCGCAATCGCGTGATGTTTCCGATTCACGACCACCGCGGCCGGCTGATCGGTTTCGGCGGGCGCGTGCTGGATAGCGGCGAGCCCAAGTACCTCAACTCGCCGGAGACGCCGTTGTTCCACAAGGGCCGCGAGCTCTACGGCCTGTACCGCGCGCGCGATGCGCTCAAGCGCGCGGGTCGGGCGCTGGTGGTCGAAGGCTACATGGATGTGGTGGCGCTGGCCCAGTTCGGCCTCGACTATGCGGTGGCGACCCTCGGCACCGCTACCACTCACGACCATCTCGAACGTCTGTTCCGCCACGTGCCGGAGGTGGTGTTCTGTTTCGACGGTGACCGCGCCGGCCGCGAGGCGGCGTGGCGGGCGCTGGAAAATGCCCTGCCGGTACTGCACGAGGGCCGGCAGGTGAGCTTTCTGTTTCTGCCGGATGGCGAGGACCCGGATACCCTGGTGCGCAAGGAGGGCGCAGAGGTTTTCGGTGCGCGCCTGAAGTCGGCCCTGCCGTTGCCGGAGTATTTCTTCCAGCACCTGGGCGCGCAGGTCGATCTCAATCGCCTCGATGGCCGTGCGCGGCTCGTGGAGCTTGCCCGGCCTTACCTTTCCAAACTGCGCCCGGGGGCGCTTCACCAGCTCATGCTGGTGCGGTTGGCGGAACTGAGCCGGTTGCCGGTTGTGGACATCAACCGCTTGCTGGATGGCGGCGGGAGTCCCGTGGCCTCAGCCGCCGGGCGCGCCCGTCGTTCCGCCCCGGGCGGCCAGCGCCCATCACTTTTGCGCAGTGCAATCGCCCTGCTTCTTCAGAATCCGGCTCTCTCCCGACTGGCGATCGATACCGGAGAATTTCAGATATTGGAGGGTCGCCCGGGGGCGGGCGCGGAGTTGTTTCTGGATTTACTGAAACTGCTCAAAGACCGCCCAGACATAAAAACAGGTTCTATAATTGAGCACTATAGAGATAGTGGGCACCAGCCTTCCCTGGCTAAATTGGCCGCTTGGGAACATCCGGAAGACAGCGGGGACGTCGAAGCCGAGTTTCGCGGGGTGCTGGAGCAACTGCGCCGCGAGGTGCGCCGGGCGCAGACCGAAAGACTGTTGAACAAGGAGCAATTGTCTGGCCTTAATGACGAGGAAAAGACTGAATTAAAACGACTATTGAAGGAAAAAAGTGGCAGCCCCCCCACCTAAAGACCTGAACACCTTGGGTGTAGTCAGTATTTAATGTAAACTGAGCGGTTCTTTTTGGCTTAAATTTTCGGTATTTCTCATGGATCAAGAAACCCAGCGGTTGCAGCTCAAGAAGCTCATTATCCAAGGCAAGGAACAGGGCTTCCTGACCTACCGGGATATTAACGACCACCTCCCCGAAGGCGTGCATGACACCGACCAGATCGAGGCGGTGATCAACATGATCAACGACATGGGGATCGAGGTGTACGACCAGGCCCCGGACCCGGACACGCTGCTGCTCAAGACCGAAACCGCTGCCACCGAGGATGAGGAAGAGGTTGACGAGAAGGCCGAGCAGGTGCTGGCCTCGGCGGTGGATAATGAATTCGGCCGCACCACCGACCCGGTGCGCATGTACATGCGCGAGATGGGCACGGTGGAGTTGCTCACCCGCGAGGGCGAGATCGAACTCGCCAAGCGCATTGAAGATGGCATCCGCGAGAGCATCGAGGCGATCGCCTCCTGCCCCGCGACCATTGGCGAGGTGCTGCGCGTGATGGACCTGATTGAGACCGATCAGACGCGCCTTACCGATCTGGTAGTGGACTTCATCGATCCGAATGCCAAGGCCGAGCCGTTGCCGACAGTGATGATGTCCGACGATGACGCCCCGGCTGCCGCCAAACCCAAGGACGGGGAAGAAAGTGAGGACGGTGCCACGGAAGAAGATACCGGGCCAGACCGCGACGAGGCGCTACGCCGTTTTGCGCGCATCCGCCGGCTGCACGCGAATCTTTCCAAGGCCATGGAAAAGGGCGGCTCCGGCACCCCCGAGGCGTTGCGTGCGCAGAAGAAACTCACCGAGGAATTCCTGCAAATAAAGTTCGTCGCCAAGCAGATCAACCGCCTGGTGGAGGAAGTACGGACGCTCGTCGAGCAGGCGCGCGCGCAGGAAAAGGTCGTTATGGACATCTGTGTCGGCAAGGCGCGCCTGCCGCGCAAAACCTTCATCAAGCTGTTTCCCGGCAACGAGGCCAATCCGCGCGTCATCAAGAAGATTCAGAAATCCGGTGAATGCAACGCCGATACCATCGAGCGCCATCTGGAGACGATCGTCAACGCCCAGAAGCGGCTGATACAGATCGAGGAGCGCGCCGGGTTGCCGATCAGCGAACTGAAGGAGGTCAACCGGCGCATGTCCATCGGCGAGGCCAAGGCGCGCCGCGCCAAGAAGGAAATGGTCGAGGCCAACCTGCGCCTGGTGATCTCGATCGCCAAGAAGTACACCAATCGTGGTCTGCAATTCCTTGACCTGATTCAGGAAGGCAATATTGGCTTGATGAAAGCGGTCGATAAGTTCGAATACCGGCGCGGTTACAAGTTCTCGACGTACGCGACCTGGTGGATCCGCCAGGCGATTACCCGCTCGATCGCCGACCAGGCGCGCACCATCCGCATCCCGGTGCACATGATCGAGACCATCAACAAGCTCAACCGCATCTCCCGTCAGATGTTGCAGGAGATGGGCCGCGAGGCGACGCCGGAAGAACTGGCCAAGCGCATGGAAATGCCCGAGGACAAAATCCGCAAGGTGCTCAAGATCGCCAAAGAGCCGATTTCCATGGAAACGCCGATCGGCGACGATGAGGATTCGCATCTGGGTGATTTCGTCGAGGACACCAGCGTCACCGCGCCCGGCGACGCCGCCACCCTGGCCGGTCTCAAGGAAGCGACCGAGGAAATTCTCAGCACCCTGACCATGCGCGAGGCCAAGGTGTTGCGCATGCGCTTCGGCATCGACATGAACACCGACCACACCCTGGAAGAAGTCGGTAAGCAGTTCGATGTCACGCGCGAACGCATTCGCCAGATCGAGGCCAAGGCGTTGCGCAAATTGCGTCACCCGAGCCGTTCGGAACATCTGCGCAGTTTCTTGGATTAAAACGGATTTTTCTCGCGCCCCTGCCCGAAGTGATGCGGCGGTCGACGTGCGCTTTCGTAAATAATTTGGGCCTGTAGCTCAGCTGGTTAGAGCTGGGGACTCATAATCCCTAGGTCGCAGGTTCGAGTCCTGCCGGGCCCACCATTTTTCATTTTCGCCGATTGGATCGAGACGAGGACCGCGCGCCAAGGATGGCGCGGTTGCGGTTTCGCCGGTCGGGGCCGCGCGCGGCGCGGCCAGCGGGCGGTGCCGGGCCAGAATGGCCCACGGATTTTCGTAAGCGACGCGCAGGGTTTGGCCCGAAAGCCTGAGGTTCGAGCCGATCCGTTTCAGGAAATCCTTGAGCGATTCGAGATCGTGGCCGGAGGCCACGATTTGGGCTTGGTGAGCCGCGTTTATAAAACTTTGAAGCGGTTCGAGCCAATGATTTCCGTTTCGCTCGTTCTCGGCCAGCCGCTCCGTCACCGTCGCCTTCTCGCGCAACAGTTTCTCCTTCCGCCCCAGGTATTCCTCGCGCGTCACGGCCCCATCAAGGTGCGCATCCAGAAGGCGGTCGAGTTTGGCCTGGAAGGCCGAGAGGCGCGCTTGGCTCTCCTGAGCGAAACCGGCCGAGGTCTGGGCCGCCTCTACTTTCCATTCTGCAATCCGCCCCAGCATCTTTTCGGCCCAGACATCAGGCAGCACGACCTGTTGAACGACCTCCCGCACCTGAGCGGCCAGGGCCTCCTCGCGGATATAGCGCTGCGTGCACGGCCCAAGCTTCTTGGTGCAGCGGTAATAGTGATGCCCTTTCTGCCGCTCAGCCGTGATGGCGCCGCCACACTCCCCGCAATGCAAGAGCCCAAGGAACGGGAAGGATTCCCGGCGCTTGGTATGCCCCTTCCCCCGGCGCGCCATCACTTCTTGGACCCGTTGAAACAGGTCGCGGGAAATCAACGGCTCATGCGAGCCCTCGTACAGCTCGCCCTTCAAATAAAACTGCCCGACATAGAACGGGTGCATGAGCAACCGCTTGATGCTCCCAAGGGCGAGCGGTTTTCCCGAGCGGTTCACCAGGCCAAAGGCGGCGACCTGCTTGCGGACTTCCTTAAGCGTGAACCGGCCGGCCGAGTAAGTCTCAAACATCCGGCGCACGAGGGGCGCGGTGGCAGGGTCCACGACGATGGTGCGTAGCCTGGGCTCGTTCAGATACCCGATCGGGGGCTTCCCCGGAAACTCGCCGCGCCGCAATTTCTGCCGGATGCCGCGCCGGACGTTCTCGCTTAAGTTGTCCACGTAATACTTGGACTGCCCAAACGCGATGTTGAGCATGAATTTCCCTTGCGGCGTGCTCTCGAACCAGAAGGTCGGGAACTTGAGCGCCACGAGCTTGCCCGTGTCGAGCAGATAAATGATCCGCCCGCCGTCCACCGAGTTGCGCGCCAGCCGATCCGGATGCCATGCGAGGATGCCCGCCGCCTCGCCACGCTCGATGCGCTCTATCATCGTATTGAACACAGGTCGGCCCGGCACCTTGGCGGTCTTGGACTCGATAAACTCATCCACGATGGCGAGGGACTCCTTGCGGGCAAACTCGCGCAGTTCGGCAAGCTGCGCCTCAATCGAAAGAAGCTGGCGCTCCTCGTCGTCGGTGGACTTGCGGGCGTAGAGAAAGAAATTCATGCGCGTCTCCTCATGACGTTCGGGCAGACTTCCTTGCAAGCGGTTCGTGTCCTTCTCGAATCGCTCAAGGGTTTTCTGAAACGGATCGGCTCCGGATAAACATCCGGCCCCGCGTAAGCGGGGCGAACCTCAGGCTTTCGGGCCAAACCCTGCGCGTCGCTTACGAAAATCCGTGGGCCATTCTGGCCCGGCACCGCCCGCTGGCCGCGCCGCGCGCGGCCCCGACCGGCGAAACCGCAACCGCGCCATCCTTGGCGCGCGGTCCTCGTCTCGATCCAATCGGCGAAAATGAAAAATGGTGGACCATCTTAACCGAAGCTCGAACCTTTTTTGAGCAGCGCGAGCCGTGATCCGGACACCGACGCTGCCCGCCGACACACCCCGCAACCCGCCCGCCAGCCGAAATACGCGGCTGTCATGCGGCTTGCAGTAAAAACCCCGCTCCCTCCTGAACGTCGGTCGCGGAGTGGTGCGGCCCTGGGCCGGGCCGCGCCTCGCTAGGCCGCTCGGCCTTCACCCCGGCTCGGCCCCGACTGAGCGTCGGGGCCGATCCCCGCTTTGCCCTGAAGCGTGTTTTCTTCTCTCGGGCGCGCAAGTCTTTTTGTGGGGGCGGTGGGGGTGGCTTCAGGGCGGCGCGCACAGGCAGGCGAAAACCGCAGGTTGAGCCCCGAGCACGCTGACGGCGGCGCTCTACCGTGTTACGAGAAACATGCTACTCGCTAATCGGATACCTCTTTGAGAATCTCCAATATCTCAGGTAGAAATGCCATTTGTTTTGGGTCCGTTGCTTCTCGAAAGCGAAGCGGAATGAACTCACGGAATTCCTCGGAAGATGTTGGACGGTTTCTGAGGAAGGCTTCGAGCATTTCCCTTCGCAAGATCGCTCTCTCGTGGTTCGGGAATTTTGGAAGTATCTTGTTCTTGTACAGCTCAAGCAGTTTCTGTCTGGCTTCGGTGCCCGACAAAGCCAATTTCTTCTGCTGAATCGTAGTTTGCACAGAAATAGGAGGCGCGGGCTGCCTGCTCGAATCGGTCACGGTACCGACGGTGCTCTTGACAGTAGTTTCCTCAGGTGTGGACCAGAGCGGTTGTATCGCACCACCAGACTCACGAACACACTGTTCGACTCTCTGAAGTACGCGCTTGATCTCGGCCTCGCGATTATTAAACCAGTCAGTGGACCAGATACGGTGAATCTTCCAGCCACGACTCTCCAAGACATCCTGACGCAGTCTGTCTCGGTCTCTTGCGGAGAATGCAGAATGGTACATCGCACCATCGCATTCCACGCCAAGAATGAATTCACCCGGCCGTGTTGGATGCGCTACACCGATGTCAATGAAATATCCAGCTACGCCAATCTGTGGCACTGCCGTATAACCGGCCTGCCTTAGCACATGCGCAACGGATTCCTCGAAGGGGGAATCCGCTTCTTTGCCTGTCAGCACAGCCTTGGCGGTGACCACTCCACCTTTTTCTGCGTACTCAAGGTAACTACGCAAAGCACGGACGCCTGGCGAGCTGGAACTTGTCACGAGGACGTCGCTGGCGGTCATTGAGGAAAACACTTCCATGCGCTTCTTCGCGCGCGTCACGATCACATTCAGTCGCCGCCATCCGCCCTGCGAATTGATCGGGCCAAACCGCTGCATTATCTTTCCCGATGCGCTGTCAGGGCCGTAAGTCGTGGAAATGAAGATAACGTCACGCTCATCCCCTTGGATGTTCTCCAGATTCTTTACAAAGAATGGTGCGCTGTTGGCGTTGTGATGCTGGATAAACTCATCGAGCACGGGATTCGCCGTGCGGAACCGCTCGATATAATCTTCGATCAGCTCTTTTTGCTGGATGTTGAATGTTCCAACACCGAGGCTCATCTGCTTATGATGTTGGGCATGCGCCATGACGGCGCGTGCGACCGTTTCGGCTTCCACCTTGTTCCGGCGGCTGTCATACACCGCACCCTTGATGTAATGGAATCGGACCCCAAGGCCGTGCCCAATGCCAACAGGCGAAGGGAAGAGGATCAGGTCCTTGTCGTAGAATTCATGGTTCGAGAAGTTGATCAATGACTCATGTTCGCTGCGGTAATGCCAGCATAAGCGCCGAGCAGGACGATAAGCTTGCATGCAGATGTCGAGTATGGATTCTGAATCATCCAGGGCAAGCTCCTCTTCCTCGTCAATTTCTGCTTCGCCAAACCTATCGAAAAAGCTTGTTGGAGGAAGCTGCTTTGGATCACCAACGATGATGATCTGTTTTCCTCGCGCAATTGCGCCCAAGGCTTCCTCTGGTTTGACCTGTGATGCCTCGTCCATGATGATCAAGTCGAATTCAAGCAAGCCGGGTGGAACGTACTGAGCTACTGACAGGGGACCCATCATGAAACAGGGTTTGATCGCCTGCAGCGCTTTCCCGGCTCTGGTCATCAGCTGTCTGATCGGTACGTGACGTTTCTTCTTGTTGGTTTCATGGTATAGAAGGCCCATTTCTGTGTATCGCTTTACAGGTCCGGTAGATATACCGGCTGACGGCTTCCGAGTGCTAGCTTGGTGGGCTATCAGTTCGCGGTTGAGCCGCAGGATTTGTCTATCAATCTCGGCGAATCTGGCACGGATTCGTTCGTGACCTATGCGAGTGAAATCGCGGAGCAGCGGGTGCTCGCGGATTATTGTCCGCGATAACGAGTTATACAGCGCAAACTCGAATGCCTTGGGCAGATGTTCAGCCGAGAGATCGCCCGCCTCAAATCGTTCAAGGAGAGGATGCAGGCCGATCTTCTTTGTATGTTGGACGGCACGACAGTACTCAGCCCATTTTCCGGCGGATGGCAGGTTGGCGACCCAAGAGGAGAGTCTTTCGTCTATCTTTTGCAGCGGTGAATCAAGCACCCCTGCATTGAATATGCTCAGTTCATCATATTCCCCAAACCTTCGAATCTGTTTGAGGTCTTCGTTCATGCTGGTGGCATGCGGCCGAATCGCGTCTGCGATCTTGCTCAGAATTTTTGCGCGTCCTAACGTATCGGCATCAAGCAGCCATCGCTCAATAGCGACAGGCAATCCACAGGCATGAAGCGACGCTATCCAGTCGCTCGACAGGCGTATCTGTCGAAGAGCATCCGCAGCGCTCGACGCAAAACCGGCAGTAGCCGCCATAAGGCGCTGATGTTCACTCCCGAGCGCGAGAATTACGCGCTCATCACGTGACAACAGAATGCTCAACAACGCCCTGTTCGAGATAGTCTGTCCAACCTCACCAGCCCAGGACAGAAGACGCCGGAGTCTTGACCAATCTGTATCGACGCCTAAAAACAGAGCACCGAATCTGTCGCGGTACTCTTGATTGCCTGCAAAAGCGCCCTTTGCGTCAATGTAACGAACCAATTCGCCTACGTTCTGTGTCCAGCTACCGCGCGTCAGGGCCTTCGGGTCTTTTACAAAACCTAGGAATTTCGCCTTCGCCTGTCTAAATTCGGACGATAGGAATCGCAGTAGACTCCGCTCATGTGTTTGCAGGGCGCGAAGGATGCTATTGAGGGACTCGCGATCGGGGAGCGACGCAAGGTTAAATTTCTCTTGTAACTCGATGGCCTTGATGGAGAGTTTGCTTGCCAACTGCTCAGCTTTATCCAAGAAATCTGCCGTATCTTGAGACAGCATTGACGGCTTAGCATGGTTTACGAGATCGCCAGGTGCCTTGGAGGCCAATCGAGCCACTTCGCATATTTCACGTATCTCGCGCAAGCTCGCTGGGTGAGAAACTTTGGCAACATCCGCAACTCCCTTGCACATCTGCTCAAGGGTCTTGAGCTTGCTCGTCATGCTCTTACACCATGCGCTTACGCGATCCACGGTTGCACTTGTTGTGCTAGCCGACAAGGCTAGTTGCGTAAGTTCCTCGATGGCTTGATAGAGCGAGTGAAGATCGCCATCTCCTTCGAAGTCTTGTGGCGAGTGCCCGCCCGTCGCCGGCGAGATCACTGCGCTTGCCGATTCGATGAA
>Ga0315281_10015957_pt1 | contig 10043 bp, 8 predicted proteins | sample YL17G07_0_MG_FD_204540 | JGI IMG/M metagenome (GOLD analysis project Ga0315281, IMG submission 204540) | Sediment microbial communities from Yellowstone Lake, YNP, Wyoming, USA - YL17G07_0 | ecosystem: Environmental > Aquatic > Freshwater > Lake > Sediment | place: USA: Wyoming | collected...
TTGCTTGATGGCCATGGACGGCGTGCCGAAGCACTACAAGACCCAGAATAGATGACTACGAACGTTATGCCGCGTGAACAATAGGAGTAGAATATCTCGCTATGGGAAACGCAGCGCGGCATCTTCTGGAATCCTTCGAGGCATTGCCCGACACCGACCAACGTGAGGTGTTGGCGCAACTCCTTCGCCGAGCAGCCGAGTTGCCTTACGCTTTTCCATCCGATGAGGAGCTTGTTCAGGCGGCCGATCAGATATTTCAAGATCTCGATTGTCTCGAGGCCAAGGGTTGAAAGCACCGCTTCGCGGCGAAGTCTGGATGGTTGACCTTGGGCTGGCCGCAAAGATCCGCCCGTGTTTGGTTATCAGCGTGCCAATTGGAGAATCCGACCGGTCTCTCGTCACGCTCATCCCGCACACGACAACCCTTCGACAATCGCGCTTTGAGGTTGCCGTGCCCGTCAGGTTTCTTCGTTCAGGCGCATTTGATGCCCAAGGAATCGTCACCGTGCCTACGGTAAGGCTGATGAATCGCCTTGGTACCCTCTCCACTGAACAGATTCAGGCGGTCGAGAACGGCGTGTGCGCGTGGCTCGGAATCAAGATCGGGCCATAACCACCGCATCCACACGGACGCTAAGAGCGACACGCGCCCGTGATGCGGGGCGTTAAGCGCCCCAAAGCAATGTGTTTTAACCCACTAATCGCGCCTGACCCTTCAATCGGCCGAAGAGCCAATAGGGACGCGCTTCTCCGGCTATCCATGCAATTCCTGCCTGCCGGAGGTGAAGGGTTTGGACTGCGGCGAGCTCGCGCCGTTCAAGCCGGGCGCTGCACGGCGTTCGCGACTCTGCGCGCCGCGTCAATCACATCGCTGGCCGTGATGCCGAGCGGCCCCTGGCCCTGGGCGGCGAGGCTGTCGGCGGCAGCGCCGTGCAGCCAGACCGCGGTCGCCGCCGCGTCACGTGCGTTGGCGCCCTGCGCCAGCAGCGCGGCTATCATGCCGGCGAGTACATCACCCATGCCGGCCGAGGCCATTCCCGGATTGCCGCTGGTATTGATCAGCCAGGATCCGTCCGGGCTGGCGATAATGCTGCCGTTGCTTTTGAGCACGGCGACGGCGTGGTAGCGCTGCGCCAGCTCGAGCGCCGCTTTCACGCGGTCGGCCTGCACCGCCGCAGTGGTGCAGCCGAGCAGCCGCGCCGCTTCCGCCGGGTGCGGCGTGAGCACGCACGCGGCGCTGCGTTTTGGCAATCGCGCCTGCAGCGTCTTGCTCGCCGCGATCAGGTTGAGCGCGTCGGCGTCGAGCACCAGCGGAACATTGGCATCCAGCACTTCGCGCAGCAGCTGCCCGGCTGATGTTCCCGTGCCCATGCCGGGGCCGGCGGCAAAAACCGAAACCATCCCTGCCTCGAGCAAGTCGCGCGGCGCGCGCAGCATCAGTTCGGCTTGGGTGTAGTCGAGATAGGGCGGGCGTTCGGTGAGCAGTCCCAGAAACACCTTGCCCGCGCCTAGCTTCAACGCGGCGCGGCCGGCCAGGACCGCGGCGCCGACCATGCCGTGGGCGCCGCCCAGCACGCCGACGCTGCCGGCGTTGCCCTTGTGGAAATTGAGAGGCCGCGGCGGGAGGCATTGCAGCAGCGCCGGTCCAGTCGTCGCGCCTTTGTTTTCGAGCATCGATGCGACGTCCAGGCCGAGACCGGCGACGCGGATTTCACCGCAGTGATCCGGCCCGTCCAGCGTGAGCAGACCGGGCTTGAGCGCGATGAAGGTGATGCAGTGGGTGGCGCGCAGCGCCGTGCCCATCACCGCGCCGGTATCGGCGTTGATGCCGCTGGCGATGTCCAGCGCGAGCTTGGGTCCGGGCAGGCGGTTGATGCCATCGATGAGTTCGGCGTAGCCGCCCTCGAGCGCGCGCGCGAGGCCGATGCCGAACAGGCCGTCGATCACCAGGTCCGGCCGCAGCGCGGCCGGCGGCGCGGCATACGTGTTGCCGCCGCAGGCGCGCCATTTTTTCAGTGCGGCGAGCGCGTCTTCGGACAGTTTGTGTTCGTCGCCGGTGAATACCAGTTCGACGCGATAGAACCAGCGCTTGAGCCGCGCGGCGACCTCGAATGCGTCGCCGCCGTTGTTGCCGGGGCCGGCCAATACGAGTACTTTTCTGCCGTACTCGCCGAGCAACTCGCGCGCGTATTCGGCGGCGGCGAGGCCGGCCAGCGGCATCAGCGGCGCGGCGCCGGGGCGCGCGGCGGCGATGCGCTCCAGCGCGCGGATGTCCCCGCTCAGGTAGACTGGTTGGCCGCTGTGCTCGCGCATCGGCTTGGACGCATCAACTCTTGCCGAGCATGCGCTGCGGCAGGTAGGTGACGATCTCGGGAAAAATCCAGATGATCGCGACCGCGATCACCATCAGCATGAAGAACGGCAGGGCATGCTTGCCGATGGTAAAAATATCCTTGCCGGTCATGCCTTGCAGCACGTACAGGTTGAAGCCTACCGGCGGCGTGATCTGCGCCATTTCGACCACCAGCACGATGAAAATGCCGAACCACAGCAGGTCGATGCGCGCCGCCTGCACCGTGGGCAGGATGACCGCGGCAGTGAGTACGACCATGGAAATGCCGTCGAGGAAACAGCCGAGCACGATGAACAGCAGCGTCAGCACCGCAATCAGCATGGTGGGCGAGAGCGCCTGTCCGGTGATCCAGGCCGCCATCGACTTGGGGATGCCGGTGAATCCCATGGCGGTGGTGAGGAAGGCGGCGCCCATCAGGATGAATGCGATCATGCAGGAGGTGCGCATCGCGCCCATCACGCTGCCGTAGAACGTCTCCGAGTCGAGCGAACCGGAAACCAGCGACAGGATAAGCGAGCCCACCACGCCGAGTACCGCCGCTTCGGTAGGCGTGGCGACGCCGGTGTAGATCGAGCCGATCACCGCGGCGATCAGCAGCACCGTCGGAATCAGCAGGCGCGAGGCATAAAGCTTCTCGGCGAAACGCATGTGGATGTCCGAGGGCGGAGTTTTGTCGGGGTTGAGCAAGGCCCAGACGATGATGTAGCCGGAGAACAGGCTCATGAGCATGATGCCCGGCAGCACGCCGGCGATGAACAGCCGCGCGATCGAGACGTCGGCCGCGACGCCGTAGACGATCATGATGATGGAGGGCGGAATCAACAGCCCCAGGGTGCCGGCGCCGGCGAGCGAGCCGATGACCATGGGCTCGTGGTAGCCGCGCTTGAGCAACTCCGGCACGGTCATCTTGCCGATGGTGGCGGCGGTGGCGGCGGATGAGCCTGAAATCGCCGCGAAAATGCCGCAGCCGATGACGTTGCAGTGCATCAGCCGTCCGGGCAAAGTCGTGAGCCAGGGAGCGAGGCCGCGGAACATGTCCTCGGAGATGCGGCTGCGGAACAGGATCTCGCCCATCCAGATGAACAGGGGCAGAGCGGTGAGCGACCAGCTTGCGCTCGATCCCCACACCGTGGTGGCCATGAGCTTGCCTACCGGAGTGGAGGTAAACAGCTCCATCGCCGCCCAGCCCATGGCGAGCAGCACGATCGCGATCCATACGCCGCCGGCGAGCAGCAGCGCGAGCAGGCCGAGCAGGAACAGCGTGATGCCGAGGGTACCCATTGCGCTAGATATTTTCCGACATCGCGATTTTCTTGCTCTGTTCGGCCACGAGATAGGAGGGCGCGCCGCGGGCGAGCACGGTGATCAGGTCGTCCAGCAGCGCGATCGACATGATGACGAGACCCAGGGCCATGCCGCTCTGCGGCAGCCACAGCGGCACGGATACGAGTCCCTGCGACACGTCGTTGATGGCGTGCGAGGTCCAGGCCATGTCGGCCGCATACCAGGCGAAGAAGCCGATCAGGAAAGTGCTCGCGGCCAGGCACAGTGCTTCCAGGAACCTGCGCTTGCCGCCGCTGACGCGGTCGACGAGCAGCGCCACGCGGATGTGCTCGTTGCGGCGATAGGTGTGGGCAAGTCCCAGAAACGAAGACGCAGCCATGCAGAAGCCGGCGAAATCGTCGAACGAATACGCGGCGAAGCCGAGCAGCCGCCCGCAGATCTGCGCCAGCGAAAGCGCTGCGATGAGGACCAAAAAGACTCCGGCGAGAACGCCGGAGCCGAGGTAGAGCCATTCAAGGGTTTTTCTCATTCTTTCAACATTGCGCTTTTCGTGGCTTGTGGCTTGTGGTACGTGGTACGTGGGCTGTGGGTCGCGTCGATCGTGGTTCGCCGTCGACACGCCCCCTAATTGTCATTCTGAGGCGCGCAGCGCCGAAGAATCTGCTTTCCACGCTTTATGCTTTACACAAAAGCAGATCCTTCGCTGCGCTCAGGATGACAGCGAATAGCTAGCGCAGTTCGTTCAGGATGGCCTGCGCGTCCGGACCGGTCTTGGACACCCATTGCTGCGCCATGGTCGCGCCGATCGCGTTTAGTTCGGCCGCCAGCTTGGCACTCGGCTTCGCCACGATAATGCCCTTGCTCTCCATGGTCTTTTTGTAATTTTCGTTGTTTTCCGCGCTGGCGGCCCAACCTTGTTCTTCGGCCTTTGCCGCGATCGAGATGATCTGTTTTTGCAGCGCCGGATCGAGTTTGACGAACGCGGCCTTGTTCACGATCACCATGTTGAACGGCAGGAAGGCCTCGGTGTCATAGTAATACTTGAGGTAATCCCAGGCCTGGGTGTCGACGCCGGTGGCGCCGGAGGTGATCATCGCATCCACCAGACCGGTGAGGAAGGCCTGTGGGATTTCAGGCACCTGCACCGTGGTCGGAATGGCGCCGATCTGCTTCGCGAATTCCGAAGTATTGGGATTGTAGGTGCGGAACTTTACGCCCTTGAGGTCGGCGATGGAATTCAAAGGCTTCTTGGTGTAAATGCCCTGCGGCGGCCAGGGAACCGCAAACAGCACTTTGATCCCTTGCGCGTCCAGGCGCTTTTCGACATAGGGTCGCGCGATGCGCAACAGTTTTTTCGCGGCGGGATAATTGGGCGCGAGAAACGGATTCGAGTCGAACGCGAAAATCGCGCTCTCGTTCGACACCACCGAAATCAGCAACTCGCCGATGTTGACCTGGCCGGTCTGTACCGCGCGCTTGATCTCCGGGTGCTTGATCAGCGATGCGTTGCTGTGCACCACGATCTCCAGCTTGCCGCCGCTGGCCGCTTTGACGTCGTCGGCAAACTGCTTGATGTTCTTGGTGTGGAAGTTGCTGTCGGGGTAAGGGGTAGGCATGTCCCATTTGGTCTGCGCCTGCGCGCTGCCGAATGCAAGGCCGGCGACGAGCGCGGCGAACAGCGATTGCTTCAGTTTCATGTTTGCTCTCCTTTTTTGATGCTATTGGATGTGAAAATCGTGTTCATGCGATGCCCGCCATTTCCAAGACATGTTCTGCCAGCGCGAGCGACGCGGTGAGTCCGGGGGATTCGATGCCGAACAGATTGACCAGTCCATTCACCCCGTGTGCGGACGGCCCCTGGATCAGAAAATCGCCGGCTGGTTTCCCCGGGCCGTCCAGCTTGGGCCGGATGCCCGCGTATCCCGGCGCTAGTTGTCCGTCCCTGAGCCCCGGCCAGTAATCGCGTATTGCACGATAAAAACCGTCGGCGCGGCGCAAGTCGACATCGTAGTCTATTTCCGCTATCCATTCCACGTCCGGTCCGAAACGCGCCTGCCCCGCCAGATCCAGCGTCAGGTGCACGCCCAGGCCGGCCGCTTCCGGCACCGGGTAGATCAGGTGAGTGAAGGGCGAGCGTCCGGCGAGGCTGTAGTAGTTGCCTTTGGCGTAATGGCAGGGCGGGACCCTGTCCTTCGGAAAACCGTTCAGGCTGTCCGCCACACGCTGCGCCATGAGCCCGGCGCTGTTGACCACGGTGCGCGCCACTATGCGCATGGGCTCGCCGCCACCGACATCGAGCGCAATGCCATCGGCCCGGATTTCGCCGCCGCGCACCGGGCTGTGCAGGGCGAGCATGGCACCATGGTCCTCGGCTTCGCCCTGGTAGGCGAGCATCAGGCCGTGGCTGTCGACAATGCCGGTCGAGGGCGAGTGCAGGGCCGCCACACAGCACAGTTCGGGCTCCATTGCCCGGGCCTCATCCGCGCGGAGCAGGCGCAGGTCGCGCACGCCGTTGGCCGCGGCATGGGCTTGGATCTTGTGCAGCGTGGCGATCTGCTCTTCCGCGGTGGCCACGATCAGCTTGCCGCAGCGCCGGTGGCCCACGCCGTGCTCTTCGCAGTAGCGGTACAGCAATTGCCTGCCGCGCACGCACGAGACGGCCTTGGTCGAGCCGGGAGGATAGTAGATGCCGGCGTGAATGACTTCGCTGTTGCGCGAGCTGGTCTCGGTGCCGATCGAGCCCGCGGCTTCCAGCACGATGACTTCGCGCCCCGCCAGGGCCAGCGCCCGGGCGCAGGCCAGGCCGACCACTCCTGCACCGATTACAACGCAATCTACCCGTTCCATTTCTTAGGGCTCGTTTCGGCCTGGCTCGTAGATTCGGTCCTGGCCGGCCATCCTCATCGATCCAAAAACCCACCCTCGCGCTGATGCCGAATGGCGAGAATTATCGCGGCATCGCGCTCTACCTCGTATTGGTACAACGCCACATAACCAGTACGCCCGCGCGAAATGAGCAACTCCCGGTAGCCAAGTTCCGCCGGCCTGCCGACGAGAGGGTGATCTTTGAGAATCTTCAGGCCACCGGTCAGTACCTGTACCGTTGCGCGGGCGGCCGCGGGATCGGATTCCATCAAGAATTCCGCCAATCGTTCGATGTCTTGCAACGCCGAAGGGGAAAATACGAGCCGCGTCACGGGAAATTCTTAGGGCGTACTGCAGGACGAAGATATCAAAAATTGTCATTCCGAGCGCAGCGAGGAATCTGCTCTTGCATCGAACGAAAAGCAGATTCCTCAGCCTTCGGCTTCGGAATGACAGCTAATGTTGAAGTCGCCATTTAGAGCCTGACCGCTTTAGGACGTTTAGCGCGCTTGCCTTTGAGTTTGTCTTGCAGATAGCCGAATACTTCGTCGGCGTCATACACCAGGCCGTATTGCGCGACCTCCTGCGCCGCGGCATGCGCCGCGGCTACGAATACTCTACGCCGCTCGGCCAGCGCCGTTTGCGCCGCGAGAGCTTCGACCATGAAGGCGTGCGGCGACTTGCCTGCGTCCGCCGCGGCCGCCGCAATGCGCTCCTTCAGTTCTTCCGGCAGTTTGAGGGTGGTAGTGGACATAGAGCGCTCCGGCTGTACGGTGTCACCAAAGTATCACCATGGTTCGCGAGCGTCAACATAGATTTCCCGAAGACCCCGAATGCTTTTCATGCTTGGCCTGTCCGGGTCCGGCGTTGCGGCGTCAAAGAATGGCGAGTTGGCTGTTCTTCAGATCGGTGATGAGCATGGAACCCGGCGCGTGCGTGATGCAGAAATCGGGTCTGGCTTCGGCGATCACGGCTTGCGGCGTGACGCCGCAAGCCCAGAACACGGGCAGTTCGTCGTCGGCGACTTCGACTGCATCGCCCCAGTCCGGCCGGCCGAGGTCGCGGATGCCGATCAGGTCCGGTCTGCCGATATGCACGGGCGCGCCGTGCACGCCGGGAAAGCGCGAGGTGATCTGGATCGCGCGGATCGCATCGGCCGGGCGAAACGGCCGCATCGATACCACCAGCGGTCCGTGGAAGCCGCCGGCCGGCGCGGTCTGGATATCGGTGCGGTACATCGGCACGTTGCCCCCGCTGTCCTGGTGTCTGAGCCGCAGCCCGTCCTCCAGCAGCGCCCATTCGAAGGAGAAGGAGCAGCCGAGAATGAAGGTCACGAGATCGTCGCGCCAGAGGTGGCCGATGTCGGCGGGCTCTTCCACCAGCTCGCCGTGCCTGAACACGCGATAGCGCGGGACGTCGCTGCGTATGTCGATTTCGGCGCCGAGCGCTGGCAGCGCCGGATCGCCCGGCTCGCCCACTGCCAACAGCGGGCAGGGTTTCGGATTTGCCTGACAGAAGCGCAGGAAGCCGGAGGCGAGGGCGGCGGGCAGGATGACGAGGTTGCCCTGTACGTAGCCGGGCGCCAGCCCCGAGGTGTGGCCCGCTATCTCGCCGCGGCGTATGCGCCGTCTGATCGCCTGGGCTGCGCCGGGAACGTGTTCTGTGCGGTCCATTGCAATCGCGCGTGATATGATTTCCGCATCCTAGCAGAAGCCCATGGGCGCGTGAATCAAAGCTGCCCTGGCGCGGCCTTGGCAATTTCGATGAATCAAGCACGCTGGCAGTTCTGGATCGATCGCGGCGGCACTTTCACCGACATCGTTGCGCGCCGTCCCGACGGCGGCATCGTCACGCACAAACTGCTGTCGGAGAATCCGGAGCATTATCGCGACGCGGCCCTTGCCGGCATCCGCCATCTGCTCGGCGTCGCCCCCGGCACGGCCATCCCGGGCGAGAAAATCGACGCCGTGAAAATGGGCACGACGGTCGCCACCAATGCGCTCCTGGAAAGGAAAGGCGAGCGCACGGTGCTGTTCATCACCCGGGGCTTTCGCGACGCGCTCAGGATCGCCTATCAGAACCGGCCGAAGATTTTCTCGCGCCATATCATCCTGCCTGAATTGCTCTACAGCAAGGTGGTCGAAATCGAAGAGCGCGTCGGTGCGCGCGGAGAAGTGCTGACTCCGCTCGCGGTCGGGCCGACGCGGCGGGATCTGCAGGCTGCCTATGACGAGGGCTATCGCTCGATCGCCATCGTGTGCATGCACGGCTATCGCTACCAGGCGCATGAGAAAGAGCTGGGGGCGATGGCGCGCGCCATCGGCTACGGCCAGGTCTCGGTGTCGCACGAGGTCAGCCCGATGATGAAGCTGGTCAGCCGCGGCGACACCACCGTGGTCGATGCCTACCTCTCGCCCATACTGCGGCGCTACGTCGAGCAGGTGGCCGCCGAACTGGAAGGCGTGCGCCTGATGTTCATGCAATCCAACGGCGGCCTGACCGACGCGCGCCGTTTCCAGGGAAAGGACTCGATACTTTCCGGGCCGGCGGGCGGAATCGTCGGCGCGGTGCGCACATCACTGCTCGCCGGTTTCGACAGGATCATCGGCTTCGACATGGGCGGGACCTCGACCGACGTGTCGCATTACGCCGGCGAGTTCGAGCGCGCTTTCGAGACGCAGGTCGCGGGCGTGCGCATGCGCGCGCCGATGATGAGCATCCACACGGTGGCAGCGGGCGGCGGTTCGATCCTGCATTTCGACGGCGCGCGCTACCGCGCCGGTCCGGATTCGGCGGCGGCCAATCCCGGTCCCGCCTCCTATCGCAAGAACGGGCCGCTCGCCGTGACGGACTGCAACGTGATGCTCGGCAAGATCCAGCCGAAATTCTTTCCGCCGGTGTTCGGGCCTGGCGGCGACCAAGCGCTCGATGCCGAAGTGGTGCGGCGCAAATTCGCCGACCTGGCGCGCGAAATCCGGCAAGCGACGGGCGATGCACGCACGCCGGAGCAGGTCGCCGAAGGCTATGTGGACATCGCCGTGGGCAACATGGCCAATGCAATTAAACAGATTTCGGTGCAGCGCGGCCACGACGTGACCGAATACACGCTGTGCTGTTTCGGCGGCGCCGGCGGACAGCACGCCTGCCTGGTGGCCGATGCGCTGGGCATGACGCGCGTGTTCATTCACCCGCTCGCCGGCGTGCTCTCGGCCTACGGCATGGGCCTCGCGGACATCACCGCCATGCGCGAGCAGGCGGTCGAGGTGAAGTTGGAGCAGGGCAATCTGAACCTGCTTGCGGAGACCTTGGAGAAACTCGCCATTCCGGCAAGGGATGAAATTCTGCGCCAGGGCGTCGCAGCCGAGCGCGTGCGCGTCGTGCGGCGCGTGCACTTGCGCTACGATGGCACCGATTCGGCGCTGGTCGTCGGTTTCGGCTCCATCGCCGACATGGTCGAGCAGTTCGAGACGGCCTACCGCAAACGCTATTCCTTCCTCATGCCGAAGCGCGCGCTGCTTGCCGAAGCCGTTTCGGTCGAGGC
>Ga0315281_10015958_pt1 | contig 10041 bp, 3 predicted proteins | sample YL17G07_0_MG_FD_204540 | JGI IMG/M metagenome (GOLD analysis project Ga0315281, IMG submission 204540) | Sediment microbial communities from Yellowstone Lake, YNP, Wyoming, USA - YL17G07_0 | ecosystem: Environmental > Aquatic > Freshwater > Lake > Sediment | place: USA: Wyoming | collected...
AGCAGGTAGACGCCATCATCGTGAACAACAACCCCGAGACCGTCTCGACCGACTTCGACATCTCCTCAAGGCTCTACTTCGAGCCGCTCACCACGGAGGATGTCCTTAACGTGATCGAGAAGGAGGACGCGGACGGCGTGATTCTCCAGTTCGGTGGCCAGACAGCGGTCAATCTTGCCGGACCGCTCGAGAAGGAGCTCAAAGGATTGAAATGCAAGGTCCTCGGGACGTCCCCAGATGCGATCGATCTGGCCGAGGACAGAGAGAAATTCTCGAAGCTCATGGACGACCTGAAGATAGCCCAACCTGAGTCAGGCACTGGTTATTCCTTCGCAGAGGTCGAGGGTACCGCGCAGAAGATCGGCTTCCCCGTGCTGATAAGACCGAGTTTCGTGCTCGGCGGCAGAGCGATGGAGATTGTCTACACGATGTCGGAATTGGAATCCTACATGAAGAGCGCGGTGAAGGTCTCGAAGAAGCGCCCGATCCTCGTCGACAAGTACCTCTCCCACGCGATCGAGATAGATGTCGATGCGGTGTGCGACGGCGAGGAGGTCTACATCGGCGGCATAATGGAGCACATCGAGGAGGCGGGGGTGCATTCTGGCGATGCGACCATGACCCTCCCCTCGAGGAACCTGTCCAAAGAGACTCTTGAGAGGGTAAGGGAGATAACGAGGACGGTTGCGATCGCCCTTGGGACGAAGGGGTTGATCAACCTTCAGCTCGCGTTCAAGGACGGCACTGTCTACATGCTTGAGGCGAATCCGAGGGCCAGCAGGACGGTCCCGTTCGTATCGAAGGCGATCGGCGTGCCGCTGGCGAAGATAGCGACCAAGGTCATGCTCGGCAGAAGCCTGAAGGAGCAAGGGCTCCAAGGGGAGGCGACGCTGAACCATTTCGCCGTCAAGGCGTCCGTGTTCCCCTTCCTGAAGCTTCCCGGGGTCGACAGCATCCTGGGGCCGGAGATGAAGTCGACCGGCGAGGTTATGGGGATCGACAAGGACTGCGGCGCCGCGATGTGGAAGGCGATGAGCGGTGCTGGCATGGACCTCCCGACTGAAGGCGAGGTCTACATCAGTGTACGTGATTACGACAAGACGGCGGCGGCTGCACTCGCGAGGGAGCTCGTCGATATCGGGTTGAGGGTCATCGCCACGAAAGGGACTGCGGCCTCGATCAGGGAGGCGAACATCCCGGTCGAGACGGTATTCAGGGTCTCGGAGCACATGAACCCAGACGCGCTGACGCTAATGAGGCAAGGCAGGGTCAAGATGATAGTCAACACGCCTACGGAGAGCTCAGGCGCGAGGCGCGACGGCTACATGATGCGCAGGCTGGCAGTGGAACTCCAGATACCATTCTTCACGACAATTGAGGGAGCCAAGGCTGCGGTCGAGGCGATCAGATATTACAAAGAGAAGAAGATAGAGCCTGTCAACCTGAAGACGCTGGATAGAAACCAGAGCGTTCCCGTCTGCAGAGAGGATTGCTAATTAAAATAACTGGCTAGTAGGGTATATTTTAATCTTTGTCTGACTCGGATAGATGGGGGTCTGCCAGAAGGCAGCCAGTATTGTTTGCTACGAAGTAGCAAAAGGCGGGCAGACAAAACGTCGCGTTCTCCCGAGAAGGCGTCGTTATAGCGGACGCTTGAGAGGCCGTTCCGATCTAATCTGGTAAGAAGGGTATGGTCCCTGTTCGAAAACTATGGGTGGTTCGAATTTTGAGGAAATGGCGGACCACTCCCCCCTCTCGAAGAGTCATCCTCTCGCCAGGAGATAAGGATGGCATGTTAAAGTATCTCCTCGCCTTTTTAGAACACGTGAAAGCGTTTGTTGGCTCCAGCATGCCGTCACATGCTGGATCCTCCCGAGGAAGGAGATAGATGACAGTCATGGGCTGGACCTCGTCGAAAAAGCTGCGACTCTGATCGCGTGATAAGGATTGAGGCGGGTCCCTGACGAATGGACGAACTGGCCATAGTGCAGGAGAACTGCGAATAGGGGCATGTCCGAAAAAGAAGAAACCTCTTAGAGACATCTCGGATGGAAGGAGGCAGGAGAAGACAGATCGAAAACGAAGAGGCGAGAGACCGCGAGGAGCTATTTAACATAGGGGCTTTTTCGGATCCCTCTGCAAACGATAATCGGAATATGCGTCAATGAATCTTTTCCTAAAACCTTCTTCGATCGGCCCTATGCTCATCTTGCCCTTTTCTGTCCTTATTGTCATGATACCAGATGCTATCTTGGAAGATTTCAATTCGATAATATCTTGATAATCAATAATCCCTACGGGCTTGTCTTTTCTCTCGATCAAGAAGCTCTTATTATTGAATCCAATTCTCTGGATGGGGGGCAAGGAAACGTAAAGGAAAAGAACAATGACCATTAAGAATATGAAAATGATTGAGCTGATGAAATGAATATCCGACCATGGTTCATTTAAGAAAATCAATAGCAAATAACCAATAAAGATCAGGTTGGCTATGCCCATGAATTTCAGGTTAGTCTTCAAATCATGATTTCTCCGCTTCATATCCGCCCAGACAATATTATCCTTAGAGTGTTCCGGATCATGAGTGCCCCGGATGAATGCTTTATTTGTCATAATTCATCTGCTCCTAGCCTATAACATATATACGGTTCGCATTCTTAATATTTATTCATTTTGATTCCATATTAATTATGGAATCGATAAGATATATAATGTTATGGAAATAAATCCTGCAATCTGTGAGGCCACTGCTAAACCAATTTGGGTCGCACTTAATCTCGCAATCGCGGCTGCCAAAGATACAAATGCAGACACAATTGATAATCCAGAGAGAACCGCTCCGAAAAGACTTAGCATTGCTATTGCACGATATGATAGATTTGTGATTTCCCCAGAGTAAAGTTTTATTGCGATCATGAGAGTGCAGATTATCATTGTCAATGTAAGAATCAAGACTAACTCAGCAACGAACGAACTTAGAGTCAAGACATAAATCTCTATCAATCCAAATGAAATAGATGAAAAGATCAATGAGAGAACCCCTATTTCTGTTGGGCCATAATAGGGGGAAGGAGCATTCGTGTTCATGTATGAAAGCATGAAAGAACTGATACCAGCAGGCGAATCGCTTGATGAATCGGGAATAGAAACCGATGTCTGATCATAACTGGATTGTCCTCCGAGCGCCAGCAATATACATGTCATTATTACGGGGGTTAGAATGCCAAATATCAAACCGACTAGAGGTATATAGCCCAAAACTGTCATTATTATTACAATTGCTGTAGCCATTCCCATGCATACCCAGAAGAAGGTCGACATAAATGCAGAGTTAATAGAAGCAATGGTATCTTGATTGAGAGTTCCAGTATCGGAATAATAATTTGCGGCTGCTTCAAATGCATTTCCTAGCGCAAGAATAAAATTATAAATCATGCTATTTAAAGATGCGAGAAACGAATCTATTGCGCTTTCAATGAGATTGATAGTAAAAGTCAAAATCCAGCTGATAAAATCTAGCAGTACTTCTAGTGCCTTCACAACTGCGTTTACTACAGCGCTAAAGAAGTCGATTATCGCCCCTAGTATCTTCAATCCCCAACTGAGGATCGCTTTTCCGAGATCCAGGAAGAAATTTCCAATTGCAACAAGGGCATTCCAGATTAGATTTCCTATCCCGACGATGAAACTGCCTATCCGGCCAAGAAGATCACTTGGCGCCGTTCCGGTAGCATCGAATCTAATGCCTGTGAATGGGATGAGTTTGATCACGTCATCGTCGATGTTTAATGTGAGAAGCTGGGAAGTGACGACGTGCGATTGAGCAATCACGGCACCGTCCTTGTTCTTCATGAGAAAGCTATTCAGGATTGTATATGCTTCTGATCCCCACACCTCACCGGTGAATGTGCTGATCACCGATCCCGTTGTGGTGGATGAAGAGGCGTCATACGTCCCGAATTCCAGCTGTTTGAGATATGATGGCAGGTTATTGGGGTCTGCCGTCGTCTCAAGGGTGTAATTTAGCTTCGAGTCGAGGAATACGCTTCTCGGGATTATGATGGCGTTGTAATCGGAGACAAATGGGTAATAATTGGATTTCGACTTCAGAATCGCCACATAGAATTCGTCCTCGCCGAAATACCTCATCTGATTGTTCGACGCCCATGTTCCGCTCGGCGTCGAATAGACGGATTCACCATCAGTTGAGGTCAGCAGTATCGTATTGATGCGATTGCCGGTGACTGTATCGATCTGGAATGAGAGAGAGGCGTTCCATTTCTCCGTATCATCATAGGAATTACTTGGGGATCCGCTGGAAGTATAGAATGAATGAGTATTGCCTAGAATCAAATACGTCACAGTTTCATATTTGTTCTGTCCATAGTTGATGTTCCATTCCTTGTCGGCCAACCAGTCATCTTCGTATGCGTGCATCTTGACGACTACTGACGGGGAATCCTTATCATCAGATACATCGAGGGTATAGTAATAGCCGTAAGAGCCGGTGTTTGAATCGTAATTGAAATACCCCCCATATCCAGTAAATCCAAATTCGCGCGGTGTGAATATCCAGGTGTCTCCATATTCTATTCCGACGAACGGTTCTGGATATACATCTCCTGGGACTTCTGGGTCATTTTCGAATGCCCAGAAGGATGATACTTTGATACGGATCAATAGATTGTGCAGAGGATCGAGGTCGTCGTCATCATTGGCCCCATCACGGTCCGTGTCAGCCCTTGTAGGATCCGTCCCTTTCGTCACTACTTCGTAGCTATCGCTCCATGAATCACCATCTGTAGATGTCATCCAAGGCTCAGTGTACCAACCATCGTTTCCAAGATTGGTCTCTTCGAAATCGTTAAGGCCGTCACCATCCGAACTCCATGCTACCGGATTTGTTCTTGCGGTGATGTGGATTTCGAAATATTCAAGTGAGCCAATCTGCCCTGACCTATAGTCAATCACTTTCAGGGACCATGTCTTTGCATATCTGAAATCCGCCTTGGTGAAGGATGAGGAGAGCGGCGGAACCAATAGATCGAAGTTCGTAAAATAGCTAGAACCGCCGACATCTTTGCTATCCCATGATTTTAGTTGGATGAAATTGGTACCGTCCTTGCTTATCAGTATCTGCAGGTTGCTGATATTCTCATGCGATAATCCGATCTTCGCATCTGCCTTGTAGATAAGATTTGAATCGGGTACTTGAGCGACAACATTCGAAAGCTGGATTATCGTGATTCCTGCCGAGTTCGAAGTGCCATCGATGAGGTTGAAGCGATCATTCGTCTTGAAGGCCTTAGTGAATATCTCCTGTGAATCGATGAGACCATCGCCGTCTGTATCGGGGTTGAAGGGATCAGTGATGAAGTAGTCCTCTCCATCGTATCTCTCCTCCCAGTCGTTGAGGCCGTCGCTATCCGAATCAGCTTTTGTCGGATCTGTGTGTCGCCCCTGATTGTCCACAACATCCGTGACTTCGGTATAGTCCGTGAGCCAGTCACCGTCGGTGTCAAACTTGAATGGGTCCGTGTGATAAACGCCGATCTCATCTTCATCCCGGAGAATATCACCGTCGGAATCAATAATCACATTAATCAATAGACTCGATGAAACGGATGCACCTTCATTGTCGGCCACAATGAGAGTCACAAGGTAGGTTCCAGATGCTGTGTACATATGAGACGGGTTACGTGCGGATGCAGCATTGCCATCTCCGAGATCCCAATCGTACGTGAGCAGGTTCTGGTCAGAGAATGAATCTATGGCGCTCGCATCGAATTGATAATACACTGCTTCTGCCCAGACTCGCTTCGAGGTCGCGGGGTATCCCGACATAGACATGACCGGTATGACATTGGAAACGGTCACTTGAAGAGACGAACTCGCAGTTGCGCCGTTGTTATCAACGACGACGAGTGTAACGGAGTAGGTGCCGGCGTTCACGTATGAGTGAGTCGGATTCTTCCCATGTCCGATTCCCCCGTCTCCGAAGGTCCAGGAGTATGAAAGGATCTGCCAGTCCGTTGGTGTATCGATGGCAGTTCCGGAGAAGAAGACGATCTGATCCTCATTTGCAGACTGAGCAGATCCGGCGTTTGCAGTCGGTGCGACATTGCTCACAGAGACTGTCAGAGAATCTGTATCGCTGGCCCCGTCATTGTCAGTGACCATGAGAGTCACTGTGTAAGTCCCGACCTTTGTATAGACATGCGATGTTCCGATACCGTTGCCGAATGTGCCGTCCCCGAAATCCCAAAGATATGTCAGAAGTGGCTTGTCGGACGCCGTGTCGATGGATTGGCTCCCGCTGAACACTGCAGTCCCGTCCTCATTGATCGCCTGATCGCCGCCTGCTTCTGAGATCGGGGCGATGTTGTCGATGATCACAAACAGGGCGTCTTGGTCGACCGCGCCGTGGTTGTCTGTCACGGTGAGGATCACGAGATATGTTCCGGCATAGCGGTAGACGTGAATCGCATTCACGCCGGTGGCGAAGGAGTCGTCTCCGAAATCCCAAAGATAGGAAAGGACGTCTGCGGGATCGTCTGCTGCTGACCCGCCGAATGAGACGGTGGAATCTTCGTTCGCGACCTGATTGTTACCTGCTGTCGCAATCGGCGCATAGTTGTCTATCGTAACTGAAGACGGCTGGTTGCTCAACTGAACGGTGTGCGAGTTCGATCCGCCGTCGTCATCGACCGCGGTCAGGATAACCGCATACGACCCAGGCCAGACGTAGACGTGTATGGCGGAATCATTCACGTACATGGGATATTTTCCATAGTTTGCGTAATAATGAGATACGATCGGCGATTGGGCGTCGCCAAAATTCCAATTCAGTGTGACATCATCGGAACCCGGATCGAGAGCGGCGGCTCGCGGAGTGACTTTCACGATGCTGCTGAAATCAACGTCCCAGCGATACGTGTCGGGCTGATTGACATTGAAATTGTGCTGTATCCAGAACTGCCGCCCGTCTTCGAGGCCCAGGATTATCCAGGAGGGGGAGTCCCCCTGGGGCTGTCCGTTGACAGGATCGTCCGCGGGAGTGAAAAAGACGGACACATTGTATGTCTTGCCGAATTCCAAAATGACTCCGTATGCCGTGTCCGATTGGTTGTCGGGGCTGCCGGGATTTCTGTACACCGCCAGCTCTCTTATCAGAACGTTATCCTCGTGGAGATAGAGATGAACGTCTCTCCATTTCTCTCCAGCCGATCTCAAAGTGAAATTGACGCTCGTCGTATCAGACACGGCGAGTGCGTTGATGCCAACAGAAGGGGCGACGTTCTGAACATTGACATCCATACCATCTGTGTTGGAGGCTGCATCGTTGTCGGTCGCGGTCAATGATACACTTTTAACGCCGTCATCCGACCAGACGTACGTAGGGTTGATTCCCTGGCCGCCGAAGTTCCAGCTGTAATCGAGAATGGTTTTATCCGTCGGGGTGTCAGTGGTTCCTGCGCCGTCGAAGAGCACGGTCTGACTTTCTCGGACTGTTTGATCTGGTCCAGCATTTGCGGAAGGAACAACATTTGTCACGGTGACAACGGCATCATCGACATCAGACTCGCCGTCATCGTCTGTGACTCTGAGTGTAGTGGTGTAGATTCCCTTTTCGGCATACTTGTGCGACGCGAGGATTCCGTTACCGGTCGTTCCATCTCCGAAATCCCAATAGTATGTCAGTGAATTGATATCCGAAGTGGTATCGATGGATCCGCCCGCGTTGAAATTAACAACATCGTCTTCATTCACTATACGATCGGCCCCGGCATTTGCGGAAGGAGCTTTGTTCTGGATCGTTATCTGTGTCTTTTTTGTTCCCTTTGCCCCTTCAGCATCAGTCACAGTCAAAGTGACGACATAGACTCCATCCTTTGCGAAGGAATGTGATGCGGTCTTGAGACCGCTTGTCGAACCATCCCCGAATTCCCAATAATAGCCGGCGATGTCATTCTCACCGTTTTGGTCGGTTGATGTGCTTGCATCAAAAGTCTTAACTTCATCCTCACACGCGATGGAATCATGAACGGCACGAGCTTCGGGGTAGTAGTTTCTTATAGTGACTTTGACGAGGCCGAGCGCGGTCTTGCCGCCTATCTTGACGAGGAGACCGACCTCGTAGATTCCTTCCATGGTGAACGAATGCGTAAAGGTGAATCCAGACACGGGATCAGTATTGTCTCGGAAGAGCCATTCATAGGAATCCGCTCCTGTCGACGAGCCTGTCGCACTGAACTCTATCGCAGCGTTGACGTTTGCAATAGATGGAGATGCATTGGCCACCGCCACGGGATTCTGGACAGAGTTTATTATCACTCCAATGGAAACCGTAAGCATGATCGCAACGCAGAAGACTGCGACAGTTATCTTCTCCTTGTCATTCATTCCTCTCTCCTCCAGTAAGTCCCCACAATGCCGATAATCATGAAGAAAGAATCCACCGCGGAGTCTCTAAGCATGCCCACGAATCCTCCATAATTCGGCTCCGGCGAACATAGTCCAATTTAGAGAGATAAAACTATCGTAACGTTTTTCGGTTGCCAGTGTTATGCTAGCAGGATGAAAATGCAAAGAATTGCCAGTGAAGAGATTGATTTCCTGGGCATTATCAAAACAGATACGGAACCAGTAGAGAAAACCAGATATTCCGAAACAATGAGACAATTCGATATTCGTAATTAGCAGACTTTTCCGAGACTCGTTAGCTAGTCTCGCAGATGATGAGGAGAATAGTGGAAAGAATATTACGATTTCAGCAATTCATTGCGGCAGCCATTTGACCGGAAGACCGTCCTTTATCTTTTCGAGCAATGCTTCGTGCTTCGCACAGAGCTTCTCGGATTCCACCTGAGCGTGGATCATTTCCTCCTGCCAGTGCGCATTGAAAAGAACGCAGTTCCTGTCCTTGCAGAACGGTTCGATGTTGTAAGCATAAAACAGACACTGCAAAAGATACCCGCGCAGGATTTGCTTCGTCCGGTCGTCATCCGGCTCAAGATATCTGCCTTCAAATTGCTTCGCCAGTATAGGTTCGATCCCGCTGACGCCTTGGATGCTCAGGGCCTGCTTCGCGAGATAATATTCCCGCGGCCTCGCTGGTGCTTCAATAATCCCAGATGTCGAAATTATGCTTGGAAACCCGAAGACCGCCACCCTTGCATGAAAGCGCAGATCGTCGTCGGACCAGGTCATTATCAGCCTGTCGGTCAGAACGATGATGACCTCTTCTGGAATAGCGTGGATCGTTCCAATCAACCGCTGATAGAGCTTCATCAGCCCGACCCCTTCGTATGGAACGCCGCGCGCCCTGGAAATCCCGTGGAGGATCCTCTTCTCGAAGTCCCTGAGCGCGAAGGAATCGATTGCCCTCGCATCGCGATTTGTCGGGTCGATGATCCTCAGCTTGACGAATGCGCTTGAGGCTTCATCCAAATCGATTGATTCTCCCGAGAAGTGTTCCTTTTGAACCTTGATCTTAATCGGATTAATCCTCTCTTTCAATAGACCGGCAGCATCGTTAGCGAGAGACATATTCGCAGGACTCTCGCATATGATGCTCAAAGATCGGATCGGTTTTCCTCGGCTACTTTTTCTTCTTGAGCTCTTGGAGGGCAACCTGAGCACCTTTCCTTCCGGACAGCAGCATGGCTCCGAAGGTTGGACCCATCCGCGGCAGCCCGAAGGTAGTGGAGACGGCCATGCCGATTACGATGAGGCCTGGATGCGCAAACCCTGAATGCTCGACGACCGCGTCCTCCGATTGCTCGACCCACATCGCACCGAACCCGGGGACCTTGATCAGGCCCCTCTCCTCGAGCTTACGGACGACCTGCGCGTCATGACCTGTCGCGTCTATAACGAGCTTCGATTCGAATGCGACCGGGTCGACGCATGTAATCTGCCTCGGAAGGGCCGATACCGGGGTCCAGTTGACGACCACTCCCCCGACCCTGTTCTTCTCGCGCATCACGACATCATCGAACATCACCATGTTGAGCATCTTGGCGCCGGCGTCGCATGCTG
>Ga0315281_10015959_pt1 | contig 10041 bp, 9 predicted proteins | sample YL17G07_0_MG_FD_204540 | JGI IMG/M metagenome (GOLD analysis project Ga0315281, IMG submission 204540) | Sediment microbial communities from Yellowstone Lake, YNP, Wyoming, USA - YL17G07_0 | ecosystem: Environmental > Aquatic > Freshwater > Lake > Sediment | place: USA: Wyoming | collected...
TAGACACGCCATCAAACGTAGCGGCGTGAATAGGGGGTTTTTCAGGGACGACTAACTACTCTTGTTGCTGTCCGAGGTGTTCTTCACCTCGGACTCCTTGAAGCAATCAGGACGGCGGGGTGAAGAACACCCGCTCCGAGCGTAAGCGCTTGTCATTGCGAGCGAAGCGAAGCAATCTAGAATTAATACTAATCAATGAGATGTGGATTGCTTCGGTCGTCTTCGACTCTCTCGCAATGACAATTGCGGGGCTTATGCAAAGGTCTCCATGCTAAAGAAGGGGTTTGGGCAACAGCCCCAGGCGACCCCGGCGAAGCGATTGTAATTCTGAACGGAGCGGAGCTACGTTGCGAATCTCGAAGAACCATTAAGGATTCAGATGGCTTCCACGCCGCGCTCGCCGGTGCGGATGCGTATCACCTCTTCCACCGGGGAGACGAATATCTTGCCATCCCCGATCTTGCCCATGGACGCGGCCTTGATTATCTTCTCGATGGCCTGCTCCACCATGCTCGCCTCCAGCACAACCTCCACCTTTATCTTGGGAAGGAAGTCCACCACATACTCGGCGCCTCTGTAAAGCTCCGTGTGGCCTTTTTGCCTGCCGAAGCCTTTGACCTCGGTTACCGTCAGGCCGTTGGCCCCCATTGATGTGAGCGCCTCCTTCACCTCTTCGAGTTTGAAGGGCTTTATGATCGCTGTAATCTTTTTCATGGCCGTAATCCCCGATAATTGGTTTTATATTAACCGGCCTGCCCAGTGAAAGACGAGGCAGGCCAGTGACTTGTCGTTGGCATTGCATCTTTATCCAGCCAGGCTACCAGTTGATATCAAGCTGGGTTGTCAGTTTCCATTTGCCGTTTATGGCCTCTTCGTTAAACCATACCGGCCCGGCGAGTACGCTGATGTTTTTCGTGAAATAGTGGTAAACCCCTATCCCTCCCCCGCCTATGGCGTTTTTTCCGCTCGCGAAATCTGCGGCGAAGACCCATTTGTAATATTCCCCGCCGTCGGGCTCCTTTTCCTGCATGATCCCCATGTCCCACCCGATCATGTACCCGGTGTTTTCCTTTTCACCGTTCACGTTGACCAGCGCATTCGGGTTCCCGATGTATCCCCCGGCATGGAAACGGCAAGAGCATCCGAATACCGGCAATGTCTTGCCGACGATTATGTCCACGATATTCTGGTCGGTCCTGGAAAGCGCGGGGCCGGTCGTCTTCGCGCCAGCGTTAAATACGCCGATATTCAGCGCCGGGGAACCTTCAAAAAGGGAGCCTTCTGGAGTCCCGATCTTTGCGTTGAACACAAACTGATCCTCGGCGGGAGACAAAAAGTCCACCCCGACCTCCATCTGGATTTTCTCGAACGGCAGTACGCCGACAGTTAATCCCGTATCCGTCGGCAGGGCTGGCGTGGCGTCGTCGGACTTCTTCTGAAGAGTGAAGTAGTTGTCTATGCCCAGATGCCACACGCCATATGGCTGTATGTCGCTGGTCATTGGCGTCCAATACGTTGTTGAGGGCGTAGCCACCGCCTGAGAACGGAACAGGGCGAGTGTAAGAACCGAGACGAGAAGAAATACCTTCTTCACAGAAATACCTCCAAAAAAGCGTTTTATGTGAGCCTGCATAACCCTGTCAGTTGTAAGCGCTCTCTCCATGCTCGGACAGGTTGAGACCCATTCTCTCCTCATCAATTTCCGGCCTGATCTTCACAACCAGGTTCACCGCATATAATAGAAGCATCGTTCCCGCAAAGCAGAACAGCGCCGTCGCCCCTACCGCCACCAGTTGTATGCCGACCTGCCCTAAATTACCTTCGAACAGGCCGTACGCCCCGTTTGCCCCGGTGATCGCCTTCGACGCGAAAAGGCCCGTCGCCAGGGCGCCCCACATGCCGCCGATTCCATGTATGCCGAATGCGTCTAGCGCGTCGTCGTACCGCAGTTTATGTTTGTACACCACCGCGAAATAGCATATCGCGCCCGCCACAAAGCCTATCGCCACGCTGGCAAGCGGCGTGACGAACCCCGCCGCCGGTGTTATCGCCACCAGCCCGGCCACTGCGCCGGAGGACATGCCAACCGTCGTGGGACTGCCCCCATGCTTCCACTCGAAAACCAGCCACCCAAGGGCCGCAGACGCCGCCGCAGTGTTTGTGGCGACAAACGCGCTCACGGCCAGGCCGTTAGCCGAAAGGGCAGAACCAGCGTTGAACCCAAACCATCCGAACCATAAAAGCCCCGCGCCAAGCGTTACCATGGGAACGTTGTGAGGCATTATTGATTCCGTCCCGTATCCCTTCCTGTGGCCTATGAACATAGCGGCGGCCAACCCCGATACACCAGAGGCGATATGAACCACCGTCCCGCCTGCGAAATCCAGGGCGCCCAGCTTCATCAGCCATCCTCCGCCCCATACCCAATGGGCCAGCGGCGCGTATATGAATGTCACCCACAGCGTTGAAAATAGGATGAACGCTGGAAATTTCACCCTTTCCGCATAAGCGCCGGAGATCAGCGCCACGGTTATCACCGCGAAGGCCCCCTGGAACACGACAAAGAGAAGATCGGGTATCTCCTGTTTCATGATGGCGTTCGCAGGCCCCGCGCCGCCGGGCAAAGAAATGCCCGCAAGCCCGAAGTTGGTAAGATCGCCAATAAGACCGCCCACGTCCGGCCCGAACGCCAGCGAGTAACCCCACAGCGTCCAGATCACGCTTACCACGGACAGGCTCGCCAACGAATACATAATGGTGGAAAGCACGTTTTTGGACCTGCTTAACCCACCGTAGAAAAGAGCCAGGCCAGGCAGTGTCATCAGCGTGACCATTGCGGTGGAGGTGAGAAGCCACGCCACCGAACCTGCGTTGACCTGCGGCAAAGGAGAAGCTACAGCCTCCTGCGCATGAGCGGGCGCCCACAGCATAAAAATGGCCACAAATATCAGCAAGAATAATTTATTCATAACCTATCTCTCCTCCATAAATTCAACCAGGCGCTTTCACCAGCACTCATAATCAATCCCTGCGGATTTTCACGAGAGATGGTTAAGCAAAAGACGTGCCTTTATTTTGCTCGTTAAAAAACATAAAGATCGGGAGATAGGGAGATCACTGGAGCCTATCATCATAACGCGCGGTCACTAGGAAGCCTATTTAATAGGCGCTGAGTGGACAAGATCGGCGATTATGCGCTGGGGCGCAGGGTAATGGCTATTCTGGCGAAGCCGGTTCAACACCTTTCATCAAGGCATGCTTCCGTTCATAGTGTCCACAGTGCAACATAACCAGATAAATGCTATTGACTCACCTCTCTATTCAGCAGAGTGGTTTTCGCCATAAATAAATACCCATTTCCGAGTTCCCAATGATTTAATTTAAACTGTATTTTCATGATGCGCTGAAATTACAAGCGCCGTATATCCTGCCTCTCTCCCTGATTGCCAATGAAAACAACTCTCTTTATTCCATGCGCTATGTGGCATTGATCTTGCTCTTTTGCTGGTCATGGATATTTCAAAACGGAAGGAAGAAAAAAAAGTAAGCCGAGGCGGGCTGATACTCAAGAAGCCACTGGGAAGGTTCTCAAGGATATCCCTGATATCCGTTTATATCTTGGCTTTATTTATTCCTCTGGCGCCACTTGGAATAAAAGGTTCCTTCCTGCTGGATAGCTCTCCCGAGTTTTGCGTTTCATGTCACGTTATGCAAAAGAGGTACGAAGGATGGTTCCACTCTCCCCACAAGAACTGGGCCACATGCACCGATTGCCATTTGCCTCAACAGACGTTTGTCACAAAACTGGCAGGCAAATTGAGAGATAGCCTTAATCACGGCTACGCATACGCGCTCAACAACATTCCCGATCCCATAAGAATAAAAAAACATGGCGCCGAGACGGTAATGCAAAACTGCACAAGATGCCATGCCACGCTTGTGGCAGGAATACATAAAGAAGGCAGGAAATGTTGGGATTGTCATCGCGGATTGGCGCATGGTTATTAAAGGAGGATTCGGAATGGCTAAGGCCATCTGTGCGCTACTTGCGCTATTTGTAACGATGGTCTCATATGGATGCGGACAGAAAACCAGCCCTGTTGACCCATCATTTACAATACCTGCGGGTGAAAAAGACCCCGCCGTTTGGGGGAAAAAGTATCCCAATCACTACGACAGTTATCTAAAAAACAGCGAGAAAAGCAAGGGATATAGCAAGTATAGAAACGACGATGAGTGCAGGCTGAGCCCGTGGCCGTTTCAGTTCGCGCTCTTTGATGGATGGGGCATGGGTGTTGAGTACAACGAGCCGAACGGGCATACGGAGATGTTGAAAGACCAGCTTAAAATAGACCCCTCGCGGCGAAAGGCTGGCGGTGTATGTATGACCTGCAAAACCCCATACGCCCCCGACTTGAAGGAGAAACTGAAGGGCGGTTACTTCAGCAAACCGTATGACGAAGTATGGAAGCAGATTCCCGAAAAGCACAGGCAGATGGGGGTCGTATGCGCCGACTGTCATGATTCCGAAACGATGAACCTGAGAATAAGCAGATGGACGCTGATTGACGGCTTGAAGGCGATAGGCAAAGACCCGGACAGGCTGACGCGACAGGAGCTTCGTAGCCTCGTGTGCGCCCAATGCCATGTGGATTACAAGATTCCCAAGGATAAGGACAACAAGTCCACCGGCCTTCTGTTTCCATGGAAATACGGGAAATGGGGAAACATCTCCATCGAGAACGTCATCCGGCAAATCAAGGACGATGGCTTGAGGGAGTGGAAGCATACATTGACGAACCAGAAGCTTGGGCATATCAGGCATCCGGAGTTTGAGCTTTTCTCCTCGCCTGGCAGTGTGCACTGGGCGGCAGGTGTGGCTTGCGCGGATTGTCACATGCCATATGAGCGGGTCGGCGGCGAAAAGATGTCGTCCCACAGGTGGGAGAGTCCTTTGAAAAAGAACATGAAGGCGTGCATGCAGTGCCACAATCAGAGCGCCGATTGGCTCAAAGAGCGGGTGTTCGACATACAGGACAGGGTCAATCACATGTTCACAAAAGCCGGTTACGCCGTCGCCGGGGCGGCGCTGACGATAGAAGCGGCGGAAAAAATCCAGCGAATTGATCAGAAAGAGCTTCAGAAGGCTAAAGAGGTTTACGAAGAGGCGTATTACCGGAACACGTGGATCGGCGCTGAAAACAGCATGGGTTTCCATAATCCGCCGGAAGCCTTGCGGGTGTTGGGCGACGCGCTTGACCAGGGGCGCAGGGCGGAGTCGTTGGCCAGAGAAAGCATAATAAAAGCTGGAGGCTCGCCGCCGGAATTGGACATGGGGAAAATAAAAGCGCTCATCGCGGAGCGGTACAAGTCCAAAGACGGCAAAACCGGATACAAGGCAAATGTCCCGGAAAAGGCGAAACTGCTGGCGGAGACTGGACGATGATTGATGCGGGTGATACGGCATGGGTGCTTTTCGCCACCGCCCTTGTGATGCTGATGACTGTGGGAGTCACTTTTTTCTACGCGGGAATGTCGAGAAAGAAAAACGTCCTTGGCGCCATCATGCACGGTTTCACCCCTCTATGCCTGGTGAGCGTCATCTGGGTATTGTGGGGTTACACCATCGCTTTTGGAGGTGATAACGGCGGCATTGTAGGCGGACTGGAATGGCTGGGGCTTGCAGGCGTGGGGTTTTCCCCCTCTGCCTACGCCCGGACAATCCCTCATCTTGGTTTCGCCGCCTTTCAGGGGATGTTCGCCGTGGTCACAACCGTCATAATCGCGGGAGCTTTCGCTGAAAGGATGAAGTTCCCAGCCTTTCTGCTGTTCACGGCGCTATGGGTGACTTTTGTTTACGCTCCGCTCGCCCATTGGGTGTGGGGCAACGGATGGATCGGCGGCGTTCTGGGGGCGCTGGACTTCGCCGGTGGAACAGTTGTCCATATCAGTTCCGGCGTCGCCGCTCTTGTGACGGCTCTTTTAATCGGCCCACGGCGGGGCTATGGAATAGAAGCAATGTTGCCTCACAATCTGGTATTCACATTGATTGGCGCGGGATTCCTGTGGTTCGGGTGGTTTGGATTCAACGCGGGTAGCGCTTTTTCCGCTGGCAACCTTGCGGCCCTGGCTTTCATCAACACGAATATCTCCTCCGCCGCCGCCGCTTTGCTTTGGATTATCATTGAATGGCTTCAAAGGGGCAAACCCACTTTACTTGGAGCGGCAAGCGGAGCCCTGGCTGGCCTTGTCGCAATCACTCCCGCCTGCGGTTTTGTGGGGCCAATATCGGCGATGATTATCGGAGCCGTCGCCGCCCCTCTGTGTTACGGCGCAATCATGTTGAAACCGAGGATTGGGTGTGACGATTCTTTTGACGTCTTCGGCGTTCACGCGGTCGGCGGCACATGGGGCGCGCTGGGGACAGGGTTATTCGCCTCCACCGCCGTCAACCCGGCCGGTTTGAACGGTTTTTTTTTCGGAAACCCCCCATTATTGGGAATCCAGGCTATAGCGGTAATCGCCACTTATGTATATGTTGGTATACACACCTTCATCATTTGCAAGATCGTTGACAGGGTTATAGGATTGAGGGTAAGCGAGGATGACGAAATAATTGGCCTCGATCACACGCAACATAGGGAGAACGCATACAATTGACATTTTTCCCGCTTTAGGGGCCAAGCCGTTTCATTAACCGTCCACGCTCTGCTAATGCAAATGATCCATGGAAACGAATGCATAATCAATCTAACGTTTCCGTAGCGTCCAATATTAGTCCTTGGTTTTGACCCGGCAAATTCCTATAATACATAGGATTGGGTGGTAGGGATAAATGAGCGAAACAAAAACTATTCTTCTTGTAGACGACGACGAGGCGCATCTGCTCTGGTCATCGGAGGTGCTCAAGGAGAGCGGATTCCTGATAGAAACCGCCAACACACCGAGGGAGGCTTTAAAGCTTCTCGGCGATAGGTCCTACGACCTGGTCATCTCCGATCTCGTTATGCCAGAGATGTCCGGCCTGGATTTCGTCCGAAGCATTGCGGGCATCCGTAAGGGGCAGAAGGCGATCATCCTCACCGGACATGGTGACGTGGAAAGTTTCATGGAGTCCGTTTACGACTTGGGCGCCATAGAGTACATTGTAAAACCTGTGGAGATGGAGGAGTTTATCACTATTGTGAAAAGACACACCTCATCCACCCCATCCAAGTCCAAACTCACCAGGCAACCGCTATAATTTTCTGGCGAAGCCTGTTTGCTGGCGTTCATGCCATGTCAACGAAAACCGCTCCACTGCATTGTATGTTAAGGGTTTCCAAAATATGTTCATGGTATTTAATTTTTCGTTAAAGAATTAAATAATTCAGCCGATAATTCAGATAGAGGAGTTTTGCTTTAATCAGGTAAACTTGAACCAGGCTGGTTAAAGCTATTTAAGGTAACGTCAATGAATACGCGTACAAAGGCTCTTGTTAAAATCCTGAAAGCTCAAAAGAGCTTATACGAGAATCTTGCGGGAAAAGCGGGAAATCTCGTTGAAGCCATAAACGCCGAGGCTCCGATGGATGATCTTTTGCGGATCATGGACGAGCGGGAAGCTATCATAACCCGGCTAAACAGTGGATACAGCGAAATAGAGGCAACGGTATCCAGGCCAGGGACCGAAACCCTTTCGGAGCAGTCAGAGGTAGTAGCCCTCAAAGCCGAGTTGGACTCCCTTATTAAAGGGGTGATGGAGACTGATGAGATAGCGGCCCGGTTGTTGACTGAAGCCTTTACGGAGACGCAGAGCGGCCTCACAGCGATGTCCACCGGGCATAAGACGGTCTCAACTTACGGAAAACAGGGCAAATCGGCATACGCCAAGTATTTCGACCGGAAATTTTGAAGACGGAAAAGGGTCATGGCAATGGAAATCAGCGGCGCGCAAATGGTGCAGGCTGTTTATGGCAAGCAACAGTTCTACGCGGACCGCACGGTTGAGCTAAAAATACCGAAGACCGTCCAGGTCGGCTCTGCGGACAAGGTCACCTTGTCGCCAGATGTCCAGGCCATGCGGTCGGCGCAGGCGCCCTCCACAGCATCCCAAGCCGCTTCCGCGACCCAGGCTTCCGTATACATGTACAGCCAGCCGGTGAAACAAGTCGCATACGAAGACCCGCGCAAGGTTAACGCCCACTCGACGGATAATGAAAACGCGTCTGCGGATCACGCAGAACCGGACAGCGACAAAGACGATTCTGGGTTTACGCAGGGCATAGCGGCGGCTGGAGATACGGCAGGTGGATCGGCGGCGGGGGGGCGGTAATCCGCAAGGCTTAAAGTAACCCGTTTAAATTACTGCATTCACACTCCCACTTTCCCGCCCAGCACAATCGCGTTGCTCACAAGCTGATGCACGCTGGCCACTGTCTCCATCGGGATGCCGTAGCTTGGCAATACCTTGGTGAACTGGGCTTTGCAGATGGCGCAGATCATCGCCATGGTGTTTACGCCTTTTCGTTTCATCACGTCGTCTAACGCCTGTGCGCGGGGCATGGCGCCTTTGACGCGCAGGTCCATCAGCTCGTCGGTGAGCAGGCCCCCTCCCCCGCCGCAACAGTATGTGGCCTCGCCTATCGTGCGCTCGTCCATATCCACATAGTTGTTGCAGACGGACTTGATGACCTCGCGCGGTATCGTAAACTGCCCGCCGGGTTTGTCGCCCATACGCGACCCTCGCGCCACGTTGCAGGAGTCGTGAAACGTGACGGTCATCGCATCGTTGGCGGTCTTGTCCAGCTTCACCCCGCCGCGTTTGATAAGGTCGAGCGTGAACTCGCAGATGTGCGTAGGGTTTTTGTATTTGGGATCGAGAAAGTCGAACGGCCCGATGAGCGTGTTCCAAAAGCTGTACGCCACACGCCACGCATGGCCGCACTCGCCGACGACGATACGTTTAACGCGCAAGTCCCGCGCGGCCTCGACGATGCGGTGGGCGACTTTGCGCATCGTTTCGTAATTGCCGATGAACATGCCAAAATTGGCGAACTCCGACGCGTGTGAGCTTACTGTCCACGAAACCCCGGCCTCGTGAAACACTTTGCCGTATCCCGTGAACCCCTCGATATGCGGGGAGCTGAAAAAATCCGCCGACGGCGCGATGAGCAATACATCCACGTCCTTCTGGTCGAGCGGGTACGCCACATCCACGCTGGTGACTTCCTTAACGTCGTCAACGACAAACTCCAGCGTGTTGGCGAGCGCATGAGGGTTGATGCCAAGGTTGTTGCCAGCAGTCAGCACCTTGGCGAGTATCTCGTTGCAGTATTTCTGGCCGATCCCCACGCTGTCCATTATCTCCCGCGCGGCCATCGAAACCTCGGCGGTGTCTATCCCATACGGGCAGAAGACCGAACAGCGCCTGCATTGCGAACATTGGTGAAAATATTTATACCACTCTTCCATCACCTCTTCGGTCAGGTCTTCGGCGCGGCTCAACTCCGGGAAAAGCTTGCCGCCGAGCGTGAAGTGTTTGCGGTAGACCTTGCGCATAAGCTCCTGGCGCGCCACGGGCATGTTATTTGGGTCGGCGGTGCCGAGGAAATAGTGGCACTTGTCCGCGCAGGCGCCGCATTTTACGCAGATGTCCATGTACACGCGCAGGGCCTGGTTCTTTTCCAGCAGTTCGCCCATTTTGGCGAGGGCTTTTTCTTTCCAGTCCGGGAGCTTTGACGCCGGGAAACCAAGCGCCGTGTTGTGAGCCTCCGACGCGGGATGCGGACGCATATTCCCGGACGCTCCGGGTTTTATCGCGGGCGTTGTTATCTCGCCGGTCAGTGGGATAATTTCCGTCTTAGCCACAGTCAGTCTCCTATGTGGCCGCCCAGGGGTTGACGTGGCGCCTCTCCCTGCTATCGTCCGCCTGATTCCTCGTCGGGGAGAAGAATATTCCACCAAGATGCATAAGCTTAGAGAACGGGAAATAAACCATCAACGCCAGCACAAGCGTGAAATGGATTATGAACATGAAATCGGCTGGCATGTTGGCGGGGG
>Ga0315281_10015960_pt1 | contig 10041 bp, 5 predicted proteins | sample YL17G07_0_MG_FD_204540 | JGI IMG/M metagenome (GOLD analysis project Ga0315281, IMG submission 204540) | Sediment microbial communities from Yellowstone Lake, YNP, Wyoming, USA - YL17G07_0 | ecosystem: Environmental > Aquatic > Freshwater > Lake > Sediment | place: USA: Wyoming | collected...
ACGCGGCTTCGAAGGCGGAACCGCACCATTACCGGTGCGCCATCTCTCAAGAAAGACGGTTAACGATGTCCCCGGACAACGTGTCACCTATCATCCCGCTTGCTCACACGCCGTGCTCAAGTTGTGCCCCCGACTTTCGGACAAATCACGTCCGGTTCTTGCGGATGAACGCCGTGATCGCTTCGATGTAGGCCTCCGGGTGTGTGACATGCGGAATGTGGCCGGCGCCTGGGAACCTAAGGACCTCCGCGTTGGGCAATACGTCGGCGAGCTTTGCAACCACCGGCGCGAATGTCGGGGGGCTTTGGTCACCGGTCGTAAGAAGCAACGGACGAGGAAATGCCCTGATCCATGCGAGGTCAAAGGCAAGCTGCTCCGGATCGCGGCACTCGTCCAGGTACGTTGGTGCATTCTTGATGAACGTCTGCTGGAGGTCCGGCGTCAGCTGTGCCCAGGCGCCGGGCCCGAGCGCCACCGTCTCGACGAACTGCTCGGCTGCGCCAGCATGGTCATCCGAAGCGATGCGCTTGACCACGGCGCTGAGTCTCTTGCCGACTTCGTCCAGCATCGGGGCTACGGAGGGATCGTTCGCGAGCAGTGAGAACAGCGGCGGCTCATGCACGATGACCCCTCGCAGGAGATTGGAGCGCTCGCCAGCCAGCCGAAGCGTGATCGAGGCACCAAACGAGTTTCCGGCCACCCACGCAGGCCCGAGCCCCACATGCGCGATCAGGGCAGCGAGGTCGGCGACATCCTCGCGGATGCTGCCCTGCTCGGGTGGACGCTCGCTTTCGCTGTGGCCGCGCCGGTCGTAGGTGAGAACCCGAAATGACTCGGCCAATCCCCGAACGACAGGGTCCCAGTTGTGGTGCGACCCCCAAGAGCCGTGTACGAGAACGAGAGGGACTTCCCCAGTGCCGCTGATCTCGTAGAAAAGCCGAACCCCGTTCACGTTCGCTATTGCCATGACTGCTCCCCCCGTTGCGCGTGACTATGGCGCGATTCATCGCTCGAGAACTCGCAACCCTCCCAACTGGTCCGTATAACGTTGGCGCTCTGCTGCAAACGCCTGCACGGATGTAAGCGGGGCGTTCGCATCCGAAGGATACCCTACCACGAACGCCCCGCGGTCGCTACACCGATCTCTGGGCGTTTGGCAGCAGCAGCGCTCAGTTAGATCGCATCTACCGTGACGCGTCGTGCAACTCGGACGAGAGCCTTCTTCAAATATGTCAGAGGGTCCTTTTGCTTCGGGTCGGTGGTGACCGAAACACCCGCGAGCGCTGCTAGCAATTCTCGCGGAATTTGAACGCTGACATCCATCTTCCGCTTTGGGAATCCCGTTGCGAGAGGGCTTATCAGCGCAACGAAGTACCAGCTCAAACATTCCGACCGTGCCAGACTAGGTCGTGCCTCCAATTCACTCGCTACAATCGAGAAGCGAAATGACTGGTCGCCATTCGGAGCTTCAACGCCGTCCTCGACCGCCCATCGACGCCCCCAAATGCCTATGCCTGCGGATCGCATCGTCACCGTCGAAGGCAGCCGCCTCCGCTGATCACCTCGGCTGGCAACTACCTCATCTGGCGTGACCACGACCTTCACCGGCAAGGACATCGGTGCCTCCGAGACTACGAGGTAGGTTCGAGAATGCGCTGTCGATCTAACTCTAATTAGACAGCCTTCTTGTGCAGCGAGGCCGACGGAAACGCAATGCTTCCCGCTGCATAACAGTCTGCACAAGACCCGTCCGACTCGATCAACTCCTGGCCAGACAATCGCTTCGAGAGTCGGTCCCGCGGATCCCTCCGAATTTAGACAGCGCGGTTTCGCTGCCCAAACTCGGCGACCGTTCACAAACCGCACAGCATTGCCGCGCCATCGCCGCGCCGCTCAGCACTCCGTCACACAGGAGGCTTCGGGAAACGCCCCGTCGTCCACGGAACGCCGGCAGTCTCCGCGGCTTGCTCGAGCGACTTCAAGTCGACATCGATGATCTGGCGAACCTGCTGGAGTATTCCATCGAACTTTGCACGCACGATCTCGAGGTCCGCTTGCTGCGTCGCCGTCGGCGGCTCGAGCGTGCCGCTCCATCCGTTGTACATCGCCCCACCGAGCCGGTCGAGCAATGACGGCGGAGACGCCTCGTTTCGCCGTCCGCGCGTCGCATCGCCACCGAGCGTTTCCTGTACATCCCGCAGCTTGGTTTCCACCATGCGGACTCGATGCGCGAGGCCGGTGTCGGCCGATGGAGTTTCGTCGATCGCGCGCTTGAGCAGCGTGATGCGAGACAGCGTCTCCGTAATCAGCGCTGACGCGCCAAGCGCCGTGCGCCCGAGCTCGACGGTGCGCTGCTGAGAGGCAAGCGTGGCGGCGGTGCGCGTGCCGGGGCCGTCGATGCCGACGACCTCGAATCGCTGGGTCTCGCCGATTGAAGCGAAAACGCCGTCAATGCGTTTCGCGAACGACACTTGATAGGTGCCCGGCACGACGAGCGGGGCCAAGGGTGCAGAGTTGAACGGGTAGTCCGGGTCTGGTTGGTATGGTGGCCCGACAACCGGGTCCGGCGGCTGCAGCCGCAGATCCCAGGCGACGCGCGTGACGCCTGCCGTGCCGGGAGCTGTGAAGCGGCGTAGCGGCCGACCATTCGCGTCGCTGACGGTGACCACGACCGCCGGATCTTCCTGACGGTCTTCGACCTTGAGCGAATCCCACGACGGATAGAAAATGTCTTCGCCTTTCTTCACGGCTGCCTTCTCGGATTCTTGGCGCACCGCGCGCCGCGATTTGAGCGCGTCCTTGAGGTAGTACGTGAACACAGCGCCGTACGGCGGATTCGCCACGGCGAAGTAGCTGGAACCCTGGAACGCCGTACCCGGAAGTCCGAGGGGACTCGATTCCACGTATAGCGGCGCGGCCCGCACCGGGAAAACGAGTCCATCACGTGCGAGCGTCTGGTCGGTCATTCCGCGAAGCGGGCTGTAGTCGTCCAATATGTAAAAGCCGCGGCCGAACGTCGCGATAACGAGATCGGTCTCACGCTTCTGGATCGCGATGTCGCGCACCTGAATGGTCGGGATGCCGGCGCTCAAGCGAATCCACTTCTTGCCGCCGTCGCGCGTGAAATAGAGGCCGAACTCAGTCCCCGCGAACAGCAGGTTGCGATCGACGAAATCCTCGGCCACCGCGTACACCGATCCGCGCGCCGGCAGATCGCCGGCGATGCTCGTCCACGTCCGGCCCAGGTCGACGCTCCTCATTAAATAGGGCTTGAAGTCGCCGGCCTGATGGTTGTTGAACGCCGCGTAGATGACGTTCACGTCGTGCTGAGACGGCAGAACCTTGAACACCGGCGCCGTGTCGGGCACTCCGGGGAAATGATCCACCGTCCGCCACGCACCACCGGCGTTCTCACTGATGTTGATGCGCCCGTCATCCGTACCCGCAAACAGCACGCCTTCCTTGAGCGGCGATTCGGCGACCGTGAGCGCGATGCCGAACAACGTCGTCGACACGTTCTTCGCCACCGCATCCACCCCGGCGACGCGATCCATCGCGCGCAGGCGATTGCGATCGATCTGGCGGGAGAGGTCGCCGCTGATCGGCTTCCACGAGTCGCCGCGGTCGTCCGACCGGAAGAGCCGGTTGGCGGCAAAGTAGAGCCGATTGTGCTGGTGCGGACTGATCAGAAGCGGGGCGTCCCACGGCCAGCGGAGCCCCGGACCACCGGCCTCTTCCGAAGGCTGAATCCCCGCCACGTCGCCCGTCTTGAGATTGAAGCGCGACAGCACACCGAATTGCGACTCGGCATAGATCGTACTCGGATCGGTTGGGTCGACGACACTGGCAAAGCCGTCGCCGCCGGAGGTGATGAACCAGTCGGCGTTCGTGATGCCATGGTTGGTGCGGGTCCGCGACGGGCCGCCGACGGAGAAGTTGTCCTGCGCGCCACCGAACACTCTATAGAAGGGCTTGGATTCGTCGGTGGCGACGCGGTAGTACTGTGTGATCGGCAGGTTGGCCATGAAGCGGTAGGTCCGGCCGCCGTCGTTCGTCTCGTACACGCCGCCATCGCAACCGATGACGAGGTGCGCGTTGTCGTCGGGGTCGATCCAGACGGCGTGATTGTCGACGTGCTTGAGCGCCTCGCCGACGCGGTGAAAAGTCTTGCCGCCGTCGTCGGTCACCTGGAGGATTGTCTCGACCGCGTACACGCGGTCGACGTTTTTTGGGTCGGCGATGATCTCGTTGTAGTAGTTGCCACCGGATTGATAACTGCTCATCCGGTCCCAGCTTGCGCCGCCGTCTCGCGAACGGAAGAACCCGCCCTTGCTGTTAGCCGCTTCGGCGATGGCGTAGATGACGCTCGGATTCACCGGCGACATCGCGAGCCCGATCCGGCCGAGCTCCTCGTCGGGAAAGCCAGACTGCGATTTGGTCCAGGTCTTTCCGCCGTCGGTCGAGCGATGAACGCCCGAGCCGGGGCCGCCGGCGATGAACGTGAAAACGCGGCGGTGGCGCTGCCACGTCGTGGCGACGAGCACGTCGGGGTTGCGCGGATCGAGCGTGATGTCGTTGGCGCCGGTCCAGTCATCGACGGCAAGAATGCGAGTCCAGGTCTTGCCGCCGTCGGTCGTCTTGTAGACACCGCGCTCGCCACCCTTTCGCCACAGGGGGCCCTGCACGGCGACGTAAACGACATCAGAGTTGCGCGGATCGACGACGATCCGCGCGATGTGTTCCGACTCTTTCAGACCCATGTTGGTCCAACTGCGGCCGCCGTCGATCGACTTGTAAACGCCGTCGCCGTAGGCCACCACGCGCTGCGCGTTGTTCTCGCCGGTCCCGACCCAGACGACGTTCGGATTCTGTGGATCGATGGTCACCGCGCCAATTGAAAACGATCCCTGGCTGTCGAAGATCGGCGTGAAGGTGATCCCGCCGTTTGTTGTCTTCCACACGCCACCCGCGGCGGCGCCGACGTACCAGGTCTTTTTGTTGCTCGGATCGATCGCGATGTCAGCGACGCGTCCCGAGGTGAGCGCGGGCCCGATGGAGCGCAGCTTGAGTCCGGACACGGCCGAGGTGAGACGGCTGGTGTCCGCGGGCGTCGCAGGCGGGTTCGCGGCGCGAGTCGGAGCGGGGGTCTGGGCGCCGAGCGTGGTTGCGGCGGCGGCGGCGAGGGCGAATTGGAGGGCGCGCATGGCTGGTTGAGAAGGTGTGACGGTTCTGGCGATTCCGGTGGTGAGCGAAGGTACGTTCGCGCGCTGCGCAGGGAAAGCGATGGGGGTTGCGGTCCCGTCTCTCTGGCGGAGGCATAGGTTGGGGGCATATTAGACCGCCATTCAAGCGCCGAACGTCAAGCAAGGAGCCCACCCGATCGTGCTGACAGGCGATGTGGCCGAGCGATATACTGTCGAGGACGAACTCGGTCGTGGAGGGACGTCGATCGTCTACCGCGCGCGGGATCGAGCGAGCGGCGGTTTTGTCGCGATCAAGATTCTGCGCGAGGACGTCGTCGGGGCGCTGAGCATCGTGCGCTTTCTGCGAGAGATTCGCGTGACGGCGCAGCTCGCCCATGCGAACATCGTTCCGGTGCTCGACTCGGGAGAGCACGAAGGTCGCCCGTATTGCGTACTTCCGCTCCTCGATGGGGGAACGCTGCGCCGACGGCTCGCGCGCGAAAAACAACTTCCACTTGCCGACGTTGTTGCGCTCGGTGTGACTATGTGCGGAGCGCTCGAGTTCGCGCACGGCAACGGACTGATCCATCGCGACGTGAAGCCGGAAAACATTCTGTTCAAGGACGGACAGCCGTGTCTGGCCGACTTTGGAACCGCACGAGCGCTCGAGCGGGCAACGAACGATCCGACGACGTCCACCGGCATCGTTCGCGGCACGCCGGCGTACATGAGTCCGGAGCAGGCAAGCGGGGAGCAAGAGTACGATGGGCGGAGCGACATCTACAGTCTTGGCTGCGTGCTGTATGAGGCCGTGGCAGGCATGCAGCCGTTTGTCGGACCGACGTCGCAGGCGGTGATCGCTCAGCGGCTGACACACATGCCGCGTCCCGTCAGTGTCTATCGGCCGACCGTTCCGCCAGAGCTGGAGGCGGTGCTTGCGAAGGCGGTCGCGATCGCACCGGCCGATCGGTATCAGACTGCGGGAGAATTTGCGACAGCGCTGGAGTCTGTTGTGCCGGTGCTGGGCCGGCCGTCCCACGCGACGTACGGTGTGACGCGGTGGAGCACCGCGCGCGTCCGCGGACTCGGGGTCGCAGCAGCCGTCACGATCATCGTGGTCGCCGCGGTCGTGTCGCGCACGGGGATTCAATTGCCGTTCTTCTCGCCAGCATTGAGTGGAGATACGACGCTGGTCGCGATAATGCCCGTCGAAGCGACCGGTGCGTCGGAACAGATCGCTGGGCAGGAACTGTTCGCGGAGGGTCTGCGGGGATGGTCGGGAGTGTCGCCGGTCGAGACGTTTGCGACAAATGACGCGTTGAAGCGGGCCGGACGGGGCGAGACTCCCGGCGCAGTCGTTCGATCACTCTCGATCGGTGAGATCGTAGCAATCGCGTCGGGGCTCGGGGCGGGGCGGGTCATCAAGTCACAAGTGACGAATGCGTCCGGGCTACATTCGGTCTACGCGACGCTTTACGACGTCAGGTCGGGCAAGGACCTGCACCACGCACGTGTGCTCCTTCCGACCGACACGACGAAGTGGCTGGATGCGTATGCCGATCTCACGGACTCGCTGATGCTTCGTGGCGCGAAGGACGGTCGGCCGCGTTCCTCGCGGCTTTCGCCGCGCAGCCTGCCCGGATACCAGGCATTCCTTGTCGCACGAGGGTCCCTTGGAGAATGGGATCTTCCGCGAGCCGAGTCGTTGTTTGCGGTCTCGGTCGCGTACGATTCGACCCTTGCCCGAGCGCGGTTGTGGCTGGCGCAGGTACGCTCGTGGCAGAATCGTCCGGTGCAGACGTGGGCGAGGGACGCACAACGAGCCAATGAGGCGACCGATGGCCTGACCCGGACTGAGCGGCGTCAGGTTCTGGCACTGGCGTCAATGGGCCTCGGAGACTTTGACCGAGCCTGCGCGATCTATCGCTCGATCGCCGACAGCGTGCCGCAGGACTTTACGGGGTGGTATGGTCTCGGCGATTGCCATCGGCTCGACCGGATTGTTGTGCGGGATTCGTCAAGTCGGTCGGGTTGGCGATACCGCAGCAGTTACCACCAGGCAATAAAAGCGTACCAACGGGCGTTCGAAGTTCTACCGTCGTCGTACAAGACCGTCGAGGTGAAAGCGTTCGAGCCTCTGCGTCGGTTTCTTTTCACGAGCGGGGCGATGAGACGAGGGCAAGTTCCGGCCGGACCGGCGGACGGCTTCCTGTCGCGTGCGGCGCTCGAAGCGGATTCGATTGTATTCGTGCCGTACCCCATCGAGATCGTTCGGACGGGAGTCGCGATGAATCAGCCCGCCGCCGAGGAGCGTGCCTGGCAGCACACTCGCGGAGTATTCATGGGCATCGTGGCCAAATGGAACCAGGCGTTTCCACAGTCTGCGGTCGTCAAGGAAGGCGTCGCCGTGTCACTGGAGATTCTTGGTGACCCCGCCGCCGCCGACTCATTTCGGGCTGCCCGTGTTTTGACTCGCGACAGGACGCTGCGGCTGAGGCTCGCGGTCGAAGAAGCGATCGCGCGGATCAAGATGGCCGTCGCACAGCGGCCAGAATCGTTGGCGAACGCGCGGCGACTTGCCGATTCCGTACTCGCTACGCCCGGGGTGGTGAACATCGACGATGCAGAGCTCCTCGCTCGCCTCGCCGCGGTGACGGGGCGGTGCGCTGCAGCCGGCCGTTTTGCTCGTCTTATTGCGGCCCCGTTTTCGCAGGTACAGATTCCCGCTTCGATAGCGTCTGATGCCCAAGCCACATTTGCCGAAGCGGCCACGGGGTGCCAGAATGACTTGCAGCTCGCCCACTTCACCGACCGGCTCCGCCGCTCGGGAACGTCGTTCAAGAACATCAAGCTGTATGAATACCAGGCTTTCAGCCCAGTCTTGGGGATGCGGTATCCGGGCGAGGCGACAGCGATACAGCAGTTCGCCGACACTGCTGGCGACTTCGTGCTCGCGACCGAGCTGTTTCTGCTCAATGGCGACACCGCTCGAGCTCGGGCGACGCTCACGCCACCTTCCACGGCGCTACTTCTTCGCTCTGGCGGCGATGTCGCGCTCGACGCGACGGTGAACGTGGCGCGTCTCTGGCTCGCGCTCGGCGACACGGCGACGGCGACGAAGTTGCTGGATCAGTCGCTCACCGGGTTGCGCTACACGCAGCCGTTGGCTGCCGACCAGTTCGCGACGAACCAACTGCGTCTCGGGGCTATCGGCGCCGCGATGGAGCTTCGCGCCAACCTTGCCGTGCATGACACGGCAACTCGACGGCGGTGGGCGCGTGCCGCGATTGAACTATGGGCCAATGCCGATCCGGACATTCAAGTGCGGGTTACGCGCCTCAAGGCGATCTCCCGTTGAAGACATAGAGTCGTGCCCCGCGGTTGCGCGCAGTCCCACTTCAACCTGCAGAGGTCTCAGTGCCAAGCCAGACAGGCTCCACAAGTTCTCGAGTAACTGTTCCGTTAGGGATCGTCGTCGTCCTCCTGGTCGCAATTGGCGTCTACAGGTGGACATATGTGCCGAAACCCAATCCGATCGGAGTGCAACAATTCCAGCTGGCGGATTCAACCCATGGCGTCACGTGCGGCCCCGTGACCGGAGACCGCCGAGCCGGCATCCCTGATTCGGGGGCTAGCTGGACCAATTGGGTGATCCCCGAATTCCAGGATCGCCAACGCTTCATTCGGCGCACCGACGGGAAATACGGTCCGATTACCTGTATCGTGGCGGCCGATACCATCGAGAAGTTCACCGCCGCGGCATTCAGCCAGCCTGGCGGGGTGCTGGCCGCGATCGTGTTTGTTGACGGTGACCCGACCGGCGACGTGGCCTACACGAATCTGAAGCTGACTGCGCCCGGATACTACTGTCTGTACCTCCACCTTAATACAGCTTCCTCAAGCGGATTATTGCGCCGCGTTGAGTTTGAAGGGGCAAGGCCAACGGCGATAGCCGCAACAAGCACAACTTCTGGATGGGACGCGTCCGTCGTTCAATCAGTCAATGGTCACTGCACGCCGGATATGACCTCCAAACTGCCTGGTTTCCGTGTTTTATCCGCTGCGCTGAGTAGCGCAGACTATCCAGGCGTCGCACGGTTCATGCACGACACCACGGGGTTGCCCGGTTTGGGCGTTCGCTGCCTTGAAGGGTGGTGCGTTGTCGGCTTCAGCGCGTCGGCAATTTCGCGTGTCGTTCACAGCGCGGGCGGCGGCGGCGGCGCGGAGCGCGCCCGGCGACTGGTGTTCGGTTGGTACGACCAACAGCAGCTCGCTGTGCCTGATCCTGCCGGGACCTCGGGACTAAAACCTGGACTTGGCGCATCCATCAGACCCCATCCGCTGCTCGAGACCTATAGGATGGCGACTGACTTCGATCAGCGATTTGTCGAGGTTGCGAAGATCAAGCTTGCCGACAGACCAACGGGAAAATACAGGGATATCTGGCAATTCGAAAACGGAAGAGACAACACGCTCGAGATCAAGCATACCCCCGGCGGTGGCCGCGAAGACTGGCAAGTCAAAGTCAACGGCACGATCAACCGCAAACTCAAGGTTCGGTACACGCAACACGCAACAGGTGCTTTCCTTGCCAGCACTGCCCGCTGGGTGTGGAAAGAACAGGACGAGGGCGTCTGGGTGAGATGCGACCTCGGATGCTGCGAGGTTGAACCGGAAGGAACTCCATGGGGGATTGGCCTATAGTGCCGCCGAAATCAGATGCCGGGACGAAAGCACTTTCGTCCGGAGCTTGATATTTTGGCGGGGCTGGTGGCGAGACCGGGAGCGCGAAAGCGCTCCCGGTTTCGCTTTCGGGCTTGGGGCTTAGGGCTTGGGGCTTGGGGCTTGGGGCTTGGGG
>Ga0315281_10015961_pt1 | contig 10041 bp, 7 predicted proteins | sample YL17G07_0_MG_FD_204540 | JGI IMG/M metagenome (GOLD analysis project Ga0315281, IMG submission 204540) | Sediment microbial communities from Yellowstone Lake, YNP, Wyoming, USA - YL17G07_0 | ecosystem: Environmental > Aquatic > Freshwater > Lake > Sediment | place: USA: Wyoming | collected...
GAACGGAAGGGTTTACCTGCCCATGGCCTCGTACGAGGAGATGATGCACTGGACGCTCCCCACGCCGACGGCGATAAAGCACACACTGCTGTTGCACAAACTGGAAGCCGAACACCGCACCGAGGAATTCAGGGCCTTCCTGCGCGGCGGGCTGTGGGACAACTTCCTGGCGAAATACGACGAGGCCAACGGGATACACAAGCGGATGCTCTACGTTTCAAACCGGGTGGAAAAAGCGCTGGCGCAATCAAAAAAACCGGGCGCGGGCGACGGGATGACCGCCGCGCTGTACCGCGGCCAGTGCAACTGCCCCTACTGGCACGGCCTGTTCGGCGGGCTGTACTTGAGCAACCTGCGCCATGCGGTTTACTCCAACCTCATCGACGCGGGAAAGATGGCGGACAAGGCGCTCCACAGGGGGAAACACTGGGTGGAAACGCATCAGATGGATTTCCTCACCGACCGCCGCAAGGAAGTGGTGGTGGAAACGCCGGAACTTTTCGTCCTGCTCGCCCCGGCCTACGGCGCCTCGCTGGCGGAGATGGATTTCAAGCCCGTTTCCTTCAACCTCACCAACGTAATGACCCGGCGGACGGAAGAGTACCACCAAAAAATCCTGGAAGCCGCCGGAAAACCCCACGCGGGGGAAGGGGAAATCCTTTCCATCCACGACCGCGTGGTATTCAAGGAACCGTCGCTGGACAAAAAGCTGGTGTTCGACCGGCTCACCCGGCGGTCATTCAGCGACCATGTCATGGCCCGCCGACCCGCGGTGGACGACTTCCGCATGTGTACGGTGGAGGGAATCGGCGATTTTTCCAACGCCGAATTTTCCGTCGCGTCCCTCGACAGCAAGGGAGGCGCGGCGAACCTCCTTTTGACGCGGGACGGGACAATCAGAAAAGGCGAGGCCGCCATCCCGGTTACCATGAGCAAGAAATTTTCCGTCAGCGGCAAGGAGCCGGTGATAACCTGCGAATACCAAATAACCAACCTGGGGAAGGAAATGGTGGAGTTTTTTCTGGGGGTGGAGTGGAACGTCACCCTTCTTGCCGCCGACGCCTTGGACAGGTACATTACCGTCAGCGATGAAAGGTACCGGATGAACCATCAAGGGGAAAATAATAACGTCACGAACTGGTCAATGACGGACGAATACTTCCGTTTTACCGCCGGTTTCCAAAGCAAAATGCCGGTCACGCTGATGCGCTACCCCATCGAAACGGTATCGCAGTCCGAAGGGGGGTTCGAATCGAACTACCAGGGAACCTGCATGATAGCGGTGATGCCGGTCCGGGTTACCGGCGGCAAGACGGCAACGCGGGAATTTTCGATTTCGTTCGGACGGATATGATACGGCTTAATTCCCGCAAAAAGGATTTCCACAAAAAATTCGCCGCGCTCACAGACCGCTTCGCAACAGGCGACCCGAAGGTTGCGCGGTCTGCGGCGGCCATCGTGGAGGATGTGCGGAAAAACGGGGATGCGGCGCTGTTCCGCTGGACGCATAAGCTGGACAACCTCCGGCTCTCGCCCAAAACGGCGCGGGTCGGCAAAAGCGAATTCGTAAAGGCCGGGGAAAAGATTCCCATCGAACTCAAAGAGGCGCTCGTTGCCGCGTTCGTGAACATCCTGGAGTTCCACACCCACCAGGCCGAACAAAGCTGGGTGGTGGAGGGCAACGGCCTGCGGGTGGGGCAGATCATCCATCCGCTCAAGCGCGTGGGGCTGTACGTCCCCGGCGGAAAAGCATCCTATCCTTCCTCGGTGCTTATGAATGCCGCCCCCGCCATCGTGGCGGGCGTTGACGAGATAATCATCTGCTCCCCGGCCCCGAATGGGGAAATAAACCCCGCCGTCCTCTTCGCCGCCGACTTGTGTGGAGTAAAGGAATTTTACCGCGTTGGAGGCGCGCAGGCGGTCGCCGCCATGGCGCACGGCACCGGGACAATAAAAAAGGTGGACAAGATAGTCGGCCCCGGCAACGCGTATGTTGCGGAGGCCAAGCGCCTGGTCTTCGGGAAAGTGGACATCGACATGATTGCCGGCCCCAGCGAAATATGTATCGTGGCCGACGACAGCGCCAACCCCGCATGGTGCGCCGCGGACATCCTTTCGCAGGCGGAGCACGACGAAATGGCGCTCCCGATTTTCATTTCGCCTTCGGAGAAGTTATGCGCCGCCGTTGCCGAAGAAACGGCGCGGCAGGCGGCCTTGCTGACGCGGAAAGTCATCGCCCTGAAATGCCTGAAACACCGGTTCCACATCATCAAGGCGCGGTCGCTGAACGAGGCGGTTGACCTGGCCGACGCGATTGCCGCCGAGCATCTGCACCTTTCGTTTCGGGACGCGGCAAAAATGCTGGGCCGGATACGAAACGCCGGAGCAATATTCGTGGGGCACTATTCGCCGGAAGTCATGGGCGACTACATGGCGGGCCCCAACCATGTCCTACCCACCTCCGGATCCGCGCGGTTTTCGTCGCCGCTCGGGGTGTACGACTTTTTCAAGCGCACCTCGCTGATAGAATATTCCAAAGCGGCGTTCCGCAAAGTGGGAAACCAGGTGGCGGTGATTGCGGATGCGGAAGGGCTGACGGCGCACGCCAGGGCGGCGAGAATCCGCCTGTAATCACCCCGCCGCCGGTGGCGCCGGTTTTGCCCGGGTTGCCGGGGGCGCGTGGGGGCGAAATCCGTACTTGCCCGAACTTTTTACGTTATATTAATGGTAATTTACAAATGGAGAATACCGATTGAGCTCTATCCTTATCGCCGACGATGAAAAGAGCATGGTGGAAATGCTGGCAATCATGCTTCAGGGAGAGGGGTACGAAGTGGCGACAGCCCACAACACCGACGAGGCGATTGAAAAAATCGGAAAGCTGGATTTCGACCTTGTCATCTCCGACATGAAGATACCGAAAGACGGGGGAATCGCCATCCTCCGCGCCTCGTTGCAAAAGGAGCGCACCTGCCCCGTAATAATGATTACCGCCTTCGCATCGGCCGAAAGCGCCGTGGAGGCGATGAAGATGGGCGCCTACGATTACCTGACCAAGCCGTTCGACGTGGAAAAATTGAAACTGACCGTAAAAAACGCGCTGGAAAAACGCACCCTCGTGCTGGAAAACCTGAACCTGAAAAAGGAACTGCGACAAAAATCCGGCATTAAGGAGATGATGGGGAACTCGGCGGCCCTGGCCGCGGTGAAGAGCCTTATCTCCCGCGTGGCGGAAACCAGTAGCACGGTGCTCATCACCGGCGAAAGCGGCACCGGCAAGGAACTTGTCGCAAAGGCCATCCATGCATTCAGCCAAAGGAGCGGCAAGCCGTTCCTATCCATCAACTGCGGCGCCATGCCGGAGCAACTGCTCGAAAGCGAAATGTTCGGATATAAAAAGGGAGCGTTCACCGGCGCGGGAGCCGACAAGGTGGGATTGCTGGAGGCGGCGGACGGCGGCACCTTCTTCCTGGATGAGGTCGGGGAAATGCCGCTTTCATTGCAAGTGAAGCTGGTACGGGCCATACAGGAGCGGGAAATACGCCGCGTGGGGGAAATAAAGGACATCAAGCTCGATATCCGTTTCATCGCCGCGACGAACAAAGACCTCGTCGAACTGGTCAAAAGCGGCGCGTTCCGCGAGGACCTGTATTACCGGCTGAACGTCGTGTGCATTAACTTGCCGCCGCTGAGGGACCGCAAGGAGGATATTCCGATACTGGCAATGAATTTCCTGGAGAAATTCAACGCGCAAAACCGCCGGGATATTCAGGGATGTTCCCAGGAGGCAATGAAAATGCTGGAAGCGCACCACTGGCCGGGAAATATCCGCGAACTGGAAAACGCGATGGAACGCGCCGTGGTGCTGGAGCCGGGCCAATGGATATCCCCGGAAAGCCTTCCGGAAAACCTGCACTTTCCTTCCACCGAGGCCGTGGCTGTGCGGATTCCCAACGGGGGGATCGACATGGAAAAACACATCGGCGAAATAGAAAAACAAATGATCCTGAGCGCCCTGAAAATAACGGACGCTTCAAAAAAGGAAACCGCGCGCCTTTTGGGAATGAATCTCCGCTCGTTACGGTATAAACTCGGTAAGTATGACATCAAATAGGCTTTTGCAAAATATGGCTATGGCGGCGGTGGTTTTTGCCGTCCTTTTTTTCACCCCGGCGTTCGCCGCCCAGCAGTCAACGGGCGGGAGTTCCGCCCCTCCCATCGTGGAACTGCTGGAAAAGGCAAAATCGGCGGAACAGGAAAAAAACATCCCCAAGGCGATGGAGGCCTACAAAGCGGTCATCGACGCCTATCCCAATGACGAAAGGAGCGCCCCAGCCTACTTCCGGCTGGCGCAACACCACTTGGAATCGAAGGATTACGGGTATTCCTATACCTACTTCAGCGCGGTGGTGGACGGTTTTCCCGCGTCTCCCCACCGGAAGGAATCGCTCATCGGCCTGGGCGTCAGCCTTTCCGCCATGAGAAAGTACTCGGAGGCGGATTCGGCTTTCGAGGCCGCGCTTCAAAATCCCGCTTCCGAAGAGCAACGCGCGGCCATACTTTTCAATATGGGCAAATCCAACTACGCCGCCGGGAAAACGCTGAAAGCCGTTTCATCCCTGGTGGAGTGCTGGAACATCCCCGGCGAGCTGAGACCAAAAGCGGAAAAGGATATCAAGGAAATCATCCATGTCATTTCGTCCGAAAGCGAACTGCTGTCCATCGCCGAGCGATACGACAGGGTTTTCCCGGCGCAATACGCTCTGCTGGAACTGATGCGGATATACCAGAAAAAATCCGACACGCTCAATCTGGAACGCACGCGGGAACGGCTGGAGGGCAATTTCCCGAAAATGGAAACGCCCAAAGAGGCGGCTGTCTCACCGTCGGCCCCGCCGCCGCCGCCCCCCTCGCCGCAGGAGTACCTGACCATCGGATGTATCCTTCCGCTTTCCGGGGATCAGCCGGAACGAGGCGCGCAAGCGCTAAAGGGCATTCAACTCGCCTTTTCCGCAAAAAGCGCGTTCGTGGAAAAACGGCATATCAAACTGACGTTGAAGGATTCCGGCGACAACCCCGAATCTTCCGCCGTCTCGCTGAAAGAACTGGCGGCGGACAAGTCGGTTGCCGGGGTGGTCGGCATGTTTTCCGGCGATACGCTGGCCGCCGCGCTTAAACAGTCCCCGAATTCGGGATTGCCAATAATCACGCCTTCGCAAAACGCGCGGAAAGAATTGCCGCCGGAGGGGATGCGCCTTTTGTACGAGACCGCCGTAACGAACGAGGAACAGATCCGGCTGATAGCCGACCTGGCAACCAAAAAACTGGGAATTACCACCTTCGCAGTGCTCTACCCGAACGATCCCTACGGCATCGAACTGTCGAAACTTTTTATCGACAGGGTCGGGAAAAACGGCGGGACCATCGTCGTTTCGGAGAAATTCGAACCGTCCCAGACCGACTTCAGGGAACAGATGACGGCGCTGGGCGGGATGGACGACCAGCATTTGCGCGCGGCGATTTACAGTTACGCGCAGGAGCATTCGGGCAAGACGGTGGAGGACCTGAATGCCAGTTTGCGCGCCATGTACGGCGGAAGCCCATCCATACCGAAAATCACGAAGGTGAAGAGCATGCCGCTGACGAAAAATAATTTCGCCGCCGCCATTGACGTGAAGTATCAGGCGGTCTTCCTTCCCGCCACCCATCAGGAGGCCGGTTTGATACTGCCCACCCTCGCGTTCTACAACATCGCCAACGTGCAGGTGCTGGGCGCGGATAAATTCCTCTCGCCCGACCTGATGGCCATCGGCGGCAAATACGCGGATGACGTGTTTTTCACCGGCGAGTTCCACCCGGCGGCGAACCGGCCGGACGTGAAACAGTTCGTCGAAAGTTTCCAGAACACCCTGGGCGAAACGCCCGATATGATAGCCGCCCGCTACTACGACGCGGTGATGATGCTGCTGACGCTTATCGAAGGCGGCGCCGGCGACCGGCTGAAACTGTACGCCGCGCTTGACGGACTGAAATACTACGGTGGCATCAGCGGCGGCGTATACCGAAGGACGGATGGCTCGATGGTGAAAATGCCGTCCATCTTTACCGTCACCAACGGGAAAATAGTCGAATACCAGCCTCCCGCCCCGCCGGAAATACAGTAGGGGAAACGATGACGCTATACGAATTGCTGGAATCCAGGCGCGATGAAATCCGCCGTATCGCCGCGCGGCACAAAGCCAATAACGTACGCGTATTTGGCTCGGTGGCGAGGAATGAGGCCGGACCGGAAAGCGATATTGACCTGCTCGTTTCCTTCGAAGAAGGCGCGTCCCTGCTGGATCATGCGGCGCTTATCCGCGAACTCGAAACAGCGTTGGGATGCAAAGTGGACGTTGTCAGCGACCGCGGGTTGCGCGACCGGATAAAGGAACGGGTACTGCGCGAGGCGATGCCGATATGAGGCTGGATGGGGAGATTGACATGAAACCTGCGGGGGGGAAATAACATATGCCGATACCGAATTACCAATCAATCATGCTGCCGTTGCTAAGTCTTTTATCCGACGGGAAAGAATGTTCCATGCAAGAACTTATTGCACCCTTGGCGAAAACTTTTAATCTTTCGGAGGATGAAAAAAAAGAACTCCTGCCAAGCGGTAAAACAGCCAAATTTTACAACAGGGTTCATTGGGCCAAGTTCTATTTAAAGGAAGCAAGGCTTCTGGAAGTCCCGAAAAAGCGATTGACCAAAATAACCAATCGAGGATTGGACATACTTAAACAAAACCCCACGGAAATTAACGTCGCATTTCTTATGCAGTTTCCAGAATTCAGGGATTTTAGAAATAGACGAAAACCTGATTCCGAATCCATGGATAGCCCCGATGCCACGGCAGACGTGGACGATGTTCACAAAACCCCGGAAGAGGAATTGGGAGAGGCTTATCATCAGATTAGGCATGAACTTTCGGATGAGATTCTTACCCGAATAAAGGGTTGTTCCCCGGTGTTTTTTGAACGGCTGGTTGTCGATCTTCTGGTGCAAATGGGATATGGCGGTTCGATTGAGGATGCCGGAAAAGTCATTGGGAAATCAGGCGACGGCGGCATTGATGGCGTGATTAAGGAAGACCGCCTGGGCCTTGATGTAATTTATATCCAGGCGAAAAGATGGGACAATGTTGTCGGAAGGCCGGAAATACAAAAATTTGCCGGGGCTTTGCAGGGCCAGCGGGCGAAAAAGGGGGTCTTTATCACCACTTCCAGTTTCACCAATGATGCTTTGGAGTATGTTTCCACCATTGACAGCAGGATTGTCCTGATTGACGGTGAGCAATTGGCGCAATTGATGATTGATTACGACCTTGGGGTATCAAAAGTTATTTCCTATGACATTAAGCGGCTTGATTCGGATTACTTCTCCGATGAATAAAATAAACCCATCGGCGCCGGAAGCCGACGACACGGCGCTGGAACGCACGTTGCGTCCCTCGCGGATGGACGAATACGTCGGCCAGTCGAAAATAAAAGAGAACCTGAAAATATCCATCGAGGCGGCGCGCCAGCGGGGGGAGGCGCTCGACCACACCCTTTTCTACGGGCCGCCGGGACTGGGCAAGACCACGCTGGCGCACATCATCGCGGGGGAGTTGGGAGTGCAAATCCGCGCCACCTCCGGCCCGGTCATCGAACGGGCGGGCGACCTGGCCGCCATACTGACCAACCTTTCCGAACGGGAAATACTGTTCATCGACGAAATACACCGGCTCAACCCGGCGGTGGAGGAAATCCTCTACCCCGCCATGGAGGACGGCAACATCGACATCATGATCGGGCAAGGCCCCTCCGCGCGGTCGATAAAACTTGATATCCCGCCGTTCACGCTGGTCGGCGCCACCACCCGCGCGGGACTTTTAACCTCTCCCCTCCGCGACCGGTTTGGCATCATCCACCGGCTGGAATTCTACGACGCCGCGGAGCTGACTTCGATTATCGAACGCTCGGCGCGGATATTGAAAGTGGAAATCGACATTGCCGGCGCGCGGGAAATCGCCCGTCGCTCACGCGGCACGCCGCGCATCGCCAACCGTCTTTTACGCCGCGTGCGCGACTACGCGCAGGTGAAAGGGGACGGCGTGATATCCGCCGATACCGCCGACAAGGCGCTGAAGATGATTGAGGTGGACAACATGGGTTTCGACCGGATGGACCGCCACCTGCTCCTCACCATCATCCAGAAGTTCGGCGGCGGCCCGGTGGGGATAGACACGCTCTCCGCCGCGATAAACGAGGAGAAGGATACGATAGAGGACGTTTTGGAACCGTATCTCCTGCAAAACGGTTTTTTGCAAAGAACGCCGCGCGGCAGGGTGGTCTCCGCGGAGGCGTACCGGCACTTCAACATCACCCCGCCATCCGGACAGGAACCGCTTTTTTAGCCCGAATTATTCACGCTGAATTTTCAGACCACCCGGGTTAATCCATCACGAAATGCTTGCAGAGTTTCAATCCCTGATTGTAGTAGTTCGAGCCTATCGAGCGACCATAGCCCGTCTCCGGCGTTGCGGCCATCTTTTCGTATCGGAGCTTGAAAAAAAGCTGGCCATCCTCCACCCGGAACGGCACGTCGTGGGGGCGCACCTCCAGCACCGCTTTCGTTCCCCGCACCGCGCCATCGCCGAACCCGGAATCGAAAAACCCCGCGTAATGGGTACGCAGTTCGCCGGAACCGGCGTCGAACTCCACCATCTCCGCCGCGCAGTTCAGCGGTACGCGCACCCGCTCTTTCGACGCGAAGATATAAAACTCCTCCGGCTCCAATATCAGGAAGTTTTCATGCGGCGATTCGATGCGCTCCCAGAAATCGCGAACCTTGTAGCGGCCGACGCAGGAGAGATCGATGACCGCGCTGTTCTTCTTCGCCATGAACCCAATGGAATTGCGCGGGTGGTTGGTATGCGTTTCTATGCTGAGAAACAGGCCGTCGCTGATAAGCGGTTTTACCTGTTGCACGCCCTCGCGGTATAAAAGCGGTTTTTTGTTGTGCATCACGGCAAGCTCGGCGTCACCTATCATCGCCTTGCCGCGGAAAAGGCGGAGTTGGTTGAGGGCAATGCCGGTTTTTACCTTGATGGTGAACGAACGCGGGACGACCTCCAGATACAGTCCGCCGTGGTATCCTTCGTGGATATCCTCGAACCGGTGGCTGAAATCCGAAATGACCCTCGTGAAAATATCGAGCCTGCCGGTGGACGATTTCGGATTGGTGCGGCCACGCACGCCCTCGGGCAACGCAAGCTTTTCCAGCAACGGGATGAGGTAGACGTTGCCCCGCTCAAGGATCGCCCCGCCACGAAGGTCGATTTCGTACATCTTCAGCTCTTTCAGCATGCGCGACACTTTTTTTCGTTGCGGTAGAAATGAACTCCGTATCCGGTAGGCTTTCGTCCCCAACCGCAGATCCAGGCTGGATGGCTGAAATTGCCCCGACCTGACGGGAATATCCGCCGCAATGCATTGGTCCACCACGAACCTTTTCAGTTCCTGCACGGGAAGCACGCCGTCGGATGTCGCTACGGGAGATATCTTTTTCATCCGGGCTATATTATCAGAATAACAAGGGAAGAACGTATCAAAAGACCGCGCTCCGGGGAGGAGCGTACATAAAAAAAGAGCCGGGAATATCCTGTTACGGACATTCCCGGCCTTGGCTTTGGAAGCCACCCGAAAACCAAAATCAGCTACCCGTTTGTAGACCGGAAAAACTCCGGATTCCGGGCAATTTTTATTTAGTTACTATTTCTTCTTGGCTGATTTTTTCTTGGCGGTTTTCTTTTTCGCCGCTTTTTTCTTAGCTGCCATTATATTAGTCCTCCTTTCTTGTTGGATTTTTAGTTAACAAGATGACAAGCATCTCCGCGTAACTACTTAATTCCTATATCAAGCTGTTTTTCCTCGTACCGTTTTAAAAGTTGCTCCACCGCGCTCCTGAAAAGAACCGCCTTCGTTACCTGCAACTCCTTGGCAATCTTATTGAGCA
>Ga0315281_10015962_pt1 | contig 10040 bp, 10 predicted proteins | sample YL17G07_0_MG_FD_204540 | JGI IMG/M metagenome (GOLD analysis project Ga0315281, IMG submission 204540) | Sediment microbial communities from Yellowstone Lake, YNP, Wyoming, USA - YL17G07_0 | ecosystem: Environmental > Aquatic > Freshwater > Lake > Sediment | place: USA: Wyoming | collected...
CGGGCTGCAGGAAGGCGCGCTCCTCGTCGCCCGCCATGCCCTCAGGGCAGGCGAGCACCGAGAAGATCGAGCCCACCGGGGCGTTGACGTCGATGTTGGAGGACCCGTCCAGCGGATCGAATGCGAGCAGGTAGCGTCCGCGCGGATATTCGTCCGGAATACGGTAGGGATGCTCGAGTTCCTCGCTCGCCATGCCGGCAAGGTGGCCGCCCCATTCGTTGGTGCGCAGGAACATCTCGTTGGCGAACACGTCGAGCTTCTGCTGATCTTCGCCCTGGACATTGCGCGCGCCGGCGGCGCCGTGGATTCCCGCCAGCGCGCCCTTGCCGACGACGTAGGCGATCCGCTTGCAGGCGAGACGGATGTCGTTCACCAGCGCGGTGAAGCCTCCGGTAGCGCCGGGAAAGCGCCGCTGCTCGCCGATGATGAATTCGGTGAGCGTCGTCTCACGCTGCGGCATGCGCCTCCCCGAGCAGCCTGTCGAGGCGCGGCAGATCGAGTCCTTCCAGCGAGGGCAGCACCAGGTCCGCCGCCGAGAGATCCTGTTCCACGGTCCAGCCCGAGGGCGTGACAACCGTCACCAGGCCGGCGGCCTTCGCCGCGCGCAAGCCATTGAGCGAATCCTCGAAGGCGATGCAGGACTCGGGAGAAAGACGCAGGCTGGCGAGCACCAGCCGATAGATGTCCGGAGCGGGCTTTTTCTCCTTCACCTGGTCGCCGCAAGCGATGACGTCGAAGCCGATGTCGGACGCAGCGCCGAGATTGGCGTGCAGCAGCGCGGCTACGTTGGCCGAGGTCGTGGTGGAAGCGATGGCGAGCTTGAGACGCGCCGCCCTGGCCGCGCGCAGCAAGGGCAGCACGCCGGGCCGGAACGGCCGCTGGCCGCGGACCACGAGCTCGGTGTAGATGCGGGTCTTCGTTTCGTGCAGCGCGGCAACGGTCTGCAGCAGGCGCGCGCGCTCGGCTGCGGGCACGCCGAGCGTGCCGATGTAATGGCGCAGCCTTTCCTTGCCGCCGGAGATCGCGAGGAGCCTCGCGTACAGCGGCGGGCTCCAGTCCCACCACAGCCCGAACTCGATGAACGCGGCGTTGAACGCCTGGCGGTGCGTTTCCTCGGTGTCGGCGAGCGTGCCGTCGAGGTCGAAAATGAGCGCTTTAAGCATGATGCAGCACCATGGCGGCGCCCAGCGTCTGGCGCCGGTTGTCGTAGCCGATCAGCCGCACCACGTGCCCCGGGTTCGCCTTGCGGCAGGCCTCGGCCTCGGCGAGGACGCGCTCGACGCTGCGCTCGCCGAACATCGGCAACTTCCACATCGTCCAGTACGCGGCCATCGCATGTTCGGGCTCGCTGTGCTCGATCGCCGGGTTCCAGCCGCGCGCCACGATGTATTCGACCTGCTTGCGGACCTGCTGCGGCGACATCGGCGGCAGGTATGAAAAGGTGCCGAGTTTCATGCCTTCACCGTATCGAGTTTGTCGACGACATCGAATTCGAACTTGATCTCTTTCCAGGTTTCCATCGCCGCCTTGAGCTCCGGCGAGGAGCGTGCCGCGGCAGTGAGGATTTCCTTGCCTTCACGCTCGACCTGACGGCCTTCGTTCCTCGCCTGCACGCAAGCCTCCAGCGCCACGCGGTTGGCGCAGGCGCCCGCGGCGTTGCCCCAGGGATGGCCGAGCGTGCCGCCGCCGAACTGGAACACGGCGTCGTCGCCGAAAATGGCGAGCAGCGCCGGCATGTGCCAGACGTGGATGCCGCCGGAGGCGACCGCCAGCGCGCCAGGCATGGCGCCCCAGTCCTGGTCGAAGAAGATTCCGCGCGAGCGATCTTCCCGGACGTACTTCTCGCGCAGCAGGTCGATCCAGCCCAGCGTCGCCTGCCGGTCGCCCTCGAGCTTGCCGACGACCGTGCCGGTATGCAGATGGTCGCCGCCCGACAGGCGAAGCGCCTTGGTGAGCACGCGGAAGTGGATGCCGTGGTGCGGATTGCGGTCTATCACCGCGTGCATGGCGCGGTGGATATGCAGCAGTACGCCGTTTTCGCGGCACCAGTTGGCCAGTCCCGTATTGGCGCAAAACCCGCCGGTGAGGAAGTCGTGCATGATGATCGGCGAGCCGAGTGACTTGGCGAACTCGGCGCGCTTGTACATTTCCTCGGGCGTGGGCGCGGTGACGTTGAGGTAGTGGCCCTTTTTCTCGCCGGTTTCGGCTTCGGCCTTTTTCACCGCCTCCATGACGTAGCTGAAGCGGTCGCGCCAGCGCATGAAGGGCTGCGAATTGACGTTCTCGTCATCCTTGGTGAAGTCCAGACCGCCGCGCAGACACTCGTACACGGCGCGGCCGTAGTTCTTGGCGGAGAGCCCCAGCTTCGGCTTGACGGTGCAGCCGAGCAGCGGCCGCCCGTACTTGTCCATCCTGTCGCGCTCGACCTGGATGCCGTTCGGCGGGCCGCCGCAGGTCATCACGTAAGCGATCGGGAAGCGCACGTCCTCCAGCCGCAGTGCGCGGATCGCCTTGAAGCCGAATACGTTGCCCACCAGAGAGGTGAATACGTTCACCACCGAGCCTTCCTCGAAAAGGTCGATGGGGTAGGCGACGAAGGCGTAGAAGCGATCCGGGTCGCCCGGCACGTCCTCGATGCGATAAGCGCGCCCCTTGTAGTGCTCCAGATCGGTGAGGAGATCGGTCCACACCGTGGTCCAGGTCCCGGTGGAGGACTCGGCCGCGACCGCGGCAGCCGCTTCCTCGCGCTCCACGCCCGGTTGCGGCGTGATCTTGAAGCAGGCCAGCAGGTCCGTGTCCCGCACTTGGTAGTCCGGTTCCCAATAGGCCTGCCGGTATGCCTTGACGCCGGCGCTGTAGGACGCCGCTTTGCCCTTGCTCATGGTTCCTCCGTGGCGGTGCAAACTTTTTACGCCTCGTTTTTCATAAGGGCAATTCACTATTACTTATCGTTGCTATAAGATTTACTTGACAATGACTCTCAGGCACGCAAGTTTGCGCAGGTTGCAGGTGTTCGAGGCGGTGGCGCGCCTGCAGTCGTTTTCGCGCGCCGCCGCCGAGCTGCACCTCACGCAACCGGCGGTCTCGATGCAGGTGCAACAGCTCGAAGACGAAGTCGGGCTGCCGCTGTACGAGCAGATGGGCCGGCGCCTGGACATCACGCCCGCGGGCCGCGAAATCGTGGCGTGCACCCGGGCGCTGACGCAGCGCCTGCGCGAGGCCGAAGAAGTGCTCGCGGCGATGAAGGGCATCGGCGGCGGCGAAATCTCGATCTCGGCCGTGAGCACCGCCAAGTACCACGTGCCGATGCTGCTGGCCGAGTTCCGGCGCAAGCACCCGGGCGTCCGCGTGCGCCTGTCAGTGAGCAATCGCGAGCAGGTGGTGCGCGACCTGACCGAGAACAGCGTGGACCTCGCGATCATGGGCACACCGCCGCGCGGCCTGGACACCATCGCGGTGCCGTTCGCGCCGCACCCGATCGCCATTATCGCGGCGCCCGGGCATGCGTTGGCCCGCAGGAAGCGCCTGCCGCTCTCGCGCCTCGCGGAGGAGACCTTTCTCATCCGCGAGCGCGGCTCGGGTACGCGTAGCGCCATGGAGCGCGTATTCCGCGAACGCCGCTTTCACCCGCGCGAAACGATCGAGATGAGCTCCAACGAAACCATCAAGCAGGCGGTGATGGCGGGGATGGGCGTGAGTTTCCTTTCCCTGCACACCGTCGGATTGGAGGTCGCCGCCAGGCGCCTCGCGGTGCTCGAGGTCGCCGGCACGCCCGTGATGCGCCACTGGTACGTGATCCACCGCGAGCGCAAGCGTCTTTCACCGACCGCCGAGGCGTTCAAGACCTTTCTCATCGAGCGCGGCGCCAAGGCGATCGACCAAGCGCTCGGATGAGCGCGCTACCTACCGAGGCGCTGGGCTGAGCTCGCCGATACCTATAATCCACCGATGAGCGAAATGCCATTCATGAGTCCGCTGCGGTTCGAAGCCGGCGTGGCGGCGCCCGAGGTCCCGGGACCGGACGCACGGGCGCACTGGTTCGTCTTCAAGGGCGACCGCCTGCTGGTGGAGCTCGGACCGCCCAGTCCACGGCCTTCCGACGATCCCAGGGTGGCAGCGAGGGCCAGTTGGGCGAAGATTCCGTTGTTAAATAGCAACAACCTGTTGTGGTTCGAACCCGCCCGAACACTATATCTAGGGAGTCTGGCCGGGACGGCCTGCTGGGCCGCCGAGGCGCCTGCCGACGCGCCGGGGCCGCCGCCGGGCTTGGGCTGGGAAGGCCTGCGCGCGCTGTTCACGGTGCTGGAAGACGCCCATTTCGCCCTCGCCGGACGCGCCGTCCAGCTCCTGGACTGGGACCGCAGCCACGGCTACTGCGGCCGCTGCGGCACGCCTACAGAGGCGAAATCCGAGGAACGGGCGCGCGCCTGCCCGGCGTGCAAGCTCGCCGTCTATCCGAGGATCTCTCCTGCGGTGATGGCCCTGGTGCGCCGCGAAGGCGAGATCCTGCTCGGGCGCGGCCCGCACTTTCCGCCCGGCATGTACAGCGCGCTGGCCGGCTTCGTCGAGCCCGGCGAGACCCTCGAACAATGCGTGGCGAGGGAAGTCGAGGAAGAAGTCGGCGTGCAGGTGTCGCGTATCCGCTACTTCGCCAGCCAGCCGTGGCCGTTTCCGAACTCGCTGATGATCGCGTTCGTCTGCGACTGGGCGGCCGGAGAAATCCGCCCGCAAGCCGGGGAAATCGAAGCCGCGGACTGGTTCAAAGTATTGCAATTGCCGAGACTTCCAAGCAAAATCTCAATCGCGCGCAGATTGATCGACGCGGTGGTCGACGAAATGCGCGGCAAGGCGTGAAGAAAGCGCCGAGCAAAGCGAGCAAGACTCGCGTGAAACGGGGGCGTTGAAAAGAATTGAACGAGTCCAAAGAACGTACGCCGAGAGGCGGACAAGACGGGGCGCGACCTGAAATAAGTCCAGGGCCGCGCCTTCTCTTTTTCAGGGGAGCACGGACATGAACGGTCTGCATCTCATCGGTGATCTGAACGGTTGTCGTTGCGATCCGCAACTGCTGCTCGACGGCAAGCGCTTCGAGGAGATCTGCGTCGGCATGGTCCAGGCAGCCGGCCTCACCGTCATGGACGCGCGCTTCCACCAGTTCGAGGGTTCGGGCTTCACCGGCGCGGTGGTGCTCGCCGAATCGCACCTTGCGATCCATACCTGGCCGGAGACCAAGGGCCTGACGCTGGATGTGTACGTCTGCAACTTCAGCGCCGACAACTCGGCCAAGGCGCGCCAGCTGTTCGAGCAGATCATCGGCCACTTCGAGCCCGGCGAGGTCGCGCGCCACGAAATCAACCGCGGCGAGCACCTGCTGATGGAGCCGCTGAACGACTCCACCGGCTTCTACATCAAGGCCGCCCGCCAGGTCGGCGAGTGGCAGACCAGGTTCCAGAAGCTGCAGATTTACGACACGCCGCACTACGGCCGGATTTTCCGCCTCGACGGCTACAACATGACCTCCGAGCGGGAGGAGTTCGTCTACCACGAGAACCTGATCCAGCCGGCGCTCACCGCGCACGCGGCGCCCAGGAAAGTGCTGATCGTGGGCGGCGGCGACGGCGGTTCCTCGGAGGAGGCCCTCAAGCACCCCTCGGTCGAGCAGGTAACCCTGTGCGAGATCGACGAGGATGTGATCAAGGTCGCGAAGGAGCATTTCTTCGCGGTGCATCGCGGTGCCTTCGACAACCCGAAGCTGCGCCTGCTGATCGGCGACGGCATGAAGTTCATCCGCGAGACGGCCGAGCGCTTCGACCTGATCGCGCTGGATCTCAACGACCCGATGGGGCCGGCCGAAGCGCTTTATTCCGCGGAATTCTTCCAGCAGTGCCGCGCCGCCCTCGCCCCTGGCGGCGCACTGGTGCTGCATATCGGCGCGCCGGTGGCGCGGCCCGAGCGCGTTTCGGAACTCGCGCAGCGCCTGAACGGCATCTTCCGCATCGTGCGGCCTTACACCATGTATATCCCGCTCTACGGCGCGCAATGGGCGATGGCGGTGTGCTCGGACAAGCTCGATCCCAAGGCGCTGACCGCGGACGAGATCGACCGGCGCATCGAGCACCGCAAGCTCCAGGACCTCAGGTTCTACAACGGCGAGACCCACGAGGGCGTGTTCGCGCTGCCCAACTTCATCCGCGACCTCGTCAACCCGCCGCGCCTAAAGCAGCAGGCGCGCGGACGGCGCCTGGGCGTGGTGAGGGCTGCCGCGAAGTAGAAATTACGCGAGAGTCTTCAGGACCTCGCGCACCGTCCCGAACAGCTGGTCGATCTCGCTCTTCTGGATGATGAGTGGGGGTGCCAGCGCGATGGTGTCACCGGTGACTCGCATGTAGGTGCCCTTCTCGAAGGCCTTGAGGTGCGCTTCCATGCCTCGCGCACCGACCACGCCGGCACGCGGCGAAAGCTCGATCGCGGCGATCAGGCCGAGGTTGCGGATGTCGATCACGTTTGGACAATCCTTGAGCGAGTGCGCGCCGTCTTCCCAGTACTTGGCGAGTTCACCGACGCGCGTCAACAGGCCCTCGTCCTCGTAGACCTTGAGCGTGCCCAGGCCCGCGGCACAGGCGATCGGGTGCGCCGAGTAGGTGTAGCCGTGCGGCATCTCGATCGTGTTTTCCGGGCCGGTCATGAAGGCCTGGTAGAGATTTTCCTTCATCAACACCGCGCCCATCGGAATGGTGCCGTTGGTGATGCCTTTGGCGGTGGTGATGAGATCCGGGATGACACCGAAGTAGTCGGCGGCGAACGGCTTGCCGAGACGGCCCCAGGCGTTGATGACCTCGTCGAAGATCAGCAGGATGCCGTGCTTGTCGCAGATATCGCGCAGTTTCTGCAGGTAACCGACTGGCGCCACATAGACGCCCGCCGAGCAGGCCACCGGTTCGACGATCACCGCCGCGATGGTCGAGGGATCGTGCAGCTGGCACAGGCGCTCGAGGTCCTCGGCGAGCTCCGCGCCATGCTGCGGCTGGCCGCGCGAGAACGCGTTCTTCACCGGGTCGTGCGTGTGGCGCATGTGGTCCACGCCGGTGACCAACGCGCCGAACAGCTTGCGGTTGCCGACCATGCCGCCGACCGCGGTGCCGCCGAAGTTGACGCCGTGGTAGCCCTTCTCGCGGCCGATCAGGCGGATGCGTTGCCCCTCCCCGCGCTGGCGGTGGTAGGCGATCGCGAGTTTCAGCGCCGTATCCACTGATTCCGAGCCCGAATTGGTGAAGAAGATGCGCGTCACGCCCTTGGGCAGGAGCGGCGCGAGTTTCTCGGCGAACTCGAACGCCGCCGGGTGGCCCATCTGGAAGGGCGGCGCGAAATCGAGCGTCGCCACGGCCTTCTGCACCGCCTCGACGATCGGCTTCCTGCAGTGGCCCGCGTTGACGCACCACAGGCCCGAGGTGCCATCAAGAATCTTGCGGCCCTCCGGCGTGTAGTAGTACATGCCCTCGGCGCGCGCGAGCATCCGCGGCGCCTTCTTGAAAGCACGGTTCATCGAGAACGGCATGAAGAACGGTGAGTTCTCCAGGGAGGTGACGACAGCTTCGGGACGGGCTCTCTCGTTCATGGTCGACTCCTTCGATCGCAGGATCCGGCAGAGCGCCAATAGTAGCGCGGCGGCGGCCACCGGAATACACTTTCTGGCGGGGACGAAAACATGCGCGTACGCGCCAGAAAACGCAGTGCGGCAATAACGCTGGTGCTTGCGGGGAGCGCGGGCCTGGGCGGCTGCGGGTCGCCGGTCGAGCAGCGCGACGCCTATTCGAGCCTGCAGAACTGTCTCAAGGACTGGGCCGACACGTCGCTCTGCGAACCGGTGAAGGACGGACGCTACTCGACCAGCTACCTCTACGGGCCGCCCTATTACTCTTCCAGCGGCTGGAGCTTCTTCGGCCGCGACCGCATCGCCTCCAGCCCCAACGCCATGGAAACCACCCGGCTGCAGCCCGGCTCGGTCGCGAGTTCGCCCTTGGCCGCGCGCGCCTCGCGCATGGGCATCAGCGGCTCCGGCGGCGTCTCGCGCGGCGGCTTCGGCTCTTCCAGCCGCGCCTCCTTCTCCTCCGGCGGCTAGGCGGTGCGGCGTGAAAGGCGTGAGCCGCGCACCAACTGGCGCCAGCGCTGCGAGGACGCCGGATTCTCCTTCCATTCCATGGGCGGTACCTACTGGGATGAGACCGCCTGTTACTCCTTTGCGTCCGCTGAAGTTGACCGAATGGAAGAGATAACAGCTGAAATGCATCAACTCTGTCTCAACGCAGCCGACGAGGCCGTGCGCTCCGAGCGCTTTCTCGAGTTCGCGATCCCGGCGCCATTCCACGATCTGGTGGCCCGGTCCTGGAAGCTGCGCGAACCGTCGCTTTACGGCCGCTTCGATTTCAGCTGGGACGGCGAAGGCGAACCCAAGCTGCTCGAATACAACGCCGACACGCCAACGGCGCTGCTCGAAGCGAGCGTCGTCCAGTGGCAATGGCTGGAAGACGTGCTGCCTGATTCGGATCAATTCAATTCGCTGCACGAGAAGCTCATCGCGCGCCTCAAGCAGCTGCAGCCTGCACGCGGCGGCGGCGTGCTGCACTTGAGTTGTGTACGCGACAACGACGAAGACCTCGGCACCATCGAGTACCTGCGCGACTGCGCGCTGCAGGCGGGCTGGGACGCGCGCCGCATCGACATCGAGGACCTCGGCTGGGACGGCGCGCGCTTCCTCGACCTGGAGGAAGAGCCCGTCTCCACTCTTTTCAAGCTCTATCCCTGGGAATGGCTGGTGCGCGAGGAGTTCGGCCAGCACCTCATCGGCCGGCCGGCGGCGCTGATCGAGCCGGCGTGGAAAATGCTGCTCTCCAACAAGGCGCTGCTGGTGCTGCTGTGGGAGATGAACTACGGCCACCCCAACCTGCTGCCCGCCTATTTCACGCCGCAGAAGTTCGGCGCCGACTACGTGAAAAAGCCCCTGCTCTCGCGCGAAGGCGCCAACGTCACCATCCGCAGCCGCGGCGTGGTGCGCCAGCAGCCGGGCGGCTACGGCGAAGAAGGTTTCGTCTACCAGGGCCTCGCGCCGTTGCCTGCGTTCGAAGGCCGTTACCCGGTGATCGGCTCGTGGATCGTGGGCGACCAGCCCGCCGGCATCGGCATCCGCGAGGACGATTCGCCGATCACGCGCAATTCAAGCCGTTTCCTGCCCCACTACTTCACCTGAGGTGCTGACGATGGACTTCATCAAATTCTCCCTCGCCGGTTTCGACGAGTTCCTCATCTACGCCGGCCTCGCGATCGCCTTCATCTACATCTACATGATCGCTTACATGAAGCTCACGCCCTACGACGAGCTCAAACTCATCAAAGACGGCAACGTCGCGGCCGCCATCAGCCTGTCAGGATCGGTCCTCGGCTTCACCTTCCCGCTCGCCGCTGCGATCTTCCAGGCGGTGCATCCCTGGGACATGATGCTCTGGGCCCTGATCGCCGGCATCGTACAGCTGCTCGTCTACGTCGCGGTGCGCTACTCGCTGCTCAACGTCTCCCGCCGCATCCCGGAAGGCCAGATCGCCACCGGCATCGTCCTCGGCGCCATCTCCATGGGCGCGGGCATCCTCAACGCGGCGTGCATGACGTATTGAAAAGCCCGACGCCTTGCACACAGCGAATACCATTCAACCAGGTCGGCGCAATTTCGCGACGGGGCCAAGCAATTGTTTGTCAAGGGCATCAACTTGGATGAGCAACAAATGACGGAATACACTCCCTCTTTTAGGCTTTCTACTTCTCGTTGAACTAAACCGCTTCGCGGTGGTGGACCGAGCCTTGCCGTCCGGTGAGGCGAATCGAACGGAAGTGAGTTGCAGCGTGTGAAGGTGTGATTGCGCGCGTCGTGTCAGCGTTGAGATTGCGGGGATGTTCCCGCGCAACTCGACGAGGAGACGGCGATGAGTGCATTGCGCAAGCAGATGGACGGGGATCTGGTGGTTCGCGGGATGGCGGTACGCACGCGCGAG
>Ga0315281_10015963_pt1 | contig 10040 bp, 10 predicted proteins | sample YL17G07_0_MG_FD_204540 | JGI IMG/M metagenome (GOLD analysis project Ga0315281, IMG submission 204540) | Sediment microbial communities from Yellowstone Lake, YNP, Wyoming, USA - YL17G07_0 | ecosystem: Environmental > Aquatic > Freshwater > Lake > Sediment | place: USA: Wyoming | collected...
TCCATCGGGCATCTCTTCAAGACGGTGGGGACGGCGATCCTTACGACGGCGGGCGGCGCCGCCGGGGCCGTTTTCGGAACGCTCTTCCGCGGGGCGGCCGAGAACGTCGGGGACCGGAGCGTCCTGACGGCGGCGCTTTTTTCCCGCATGCTTTTCGACGGACTGCGGGCCGTCGAAGTCCGCGGCCAAGCGAAACCGGGCGATAAGACCATGATCGATGCCCTGGAACCGGCGGCCGCCGAATCGGAGCGGCAGTCGTCGGCGCCTTTCGATGAGGCGCTGACGGCGATCGCGAAAGCCGCCCGGCTCGGGATGGAGAAAACGCGGGAGATGGTGGCGACGGTCGGAAAGGCGAAGACGCTCGGTGAAAGGTCTCTTGGTCATCCCGACCCAGGGGCCCTTTCCATGTCCCTTATCCTCGAGTTCATGGCGGAGTACTCCGCTCAAAAATCAGATCGAAACAAACCGTAACGCTGGCCGGCGGCATTCTCAACGATCCCTATCTCGAGCTCGTCGCCTACAAGAAATACAAACCCGAGCTCCAGTTCACGTCCGTGCCGGGCTTCGGCAAGGTCGAACACCAGTTCTTAGTCGAGGGCAGCGGCCCGATCACGATCCAGTATGAGTCAAGACATGCGGGGAAGATTACGAAGACGGCGGAGTTGAAGTAGGAAGGAACGTGGTTGCTTCCATCTTGTACAGCTTCCTTATTTATCTAGTCGGTTGGGGGGACACCTCTGACTACGAATCAGAAGGTCGCAAGTTCGAGTCTTGCCGGGCGCGCTTCAAATTCCCCCCTTAAAACGCAGAAAATTAAAGTATTTGTGGGTCTGCCCGCGTTTCGGATGAGTTCCCGTCATTACCCCATTTTTCCCGACTTTTCCCGGTTCGATTGTCAAAAAATTGTCAACGGCGCGCCCGGGTGGCGGAAGTGGCAGACGCAAGGGACTTAAAATCCTCCGGGAAGTAAAACGGGCTTTTTCCCTTAAGCCCAACAGTGCCAGCAACTTACTGAAGAATTAAGAACTTACGAGAAAACGGGGCGGTTTGTACCGTTCCCACCGTTTGCATTGTTTGTATGGAGTAATGCAAATAGGTGACACAAAACTGACACAGTGGGGAAAGGGTCTGTTTATCTAGATCTCTGGTCTGTCACGTCAGAGGTCGCGAGTTCAAGTCTCGTCGGCCCCGCCATTTTCCCCTGATAAGTTCGATTTTCCTTTAAGCACCTTTAACCCAGATTAGGCGAGATTAAGCGAATTCTGTGACACCGGTGTGACACGGGTATCGGTCTGTCTTGGCGAAGGGAATTCGGAAAAATTGTAGAGGGAACCTATATATCGATTTTGAAAGATTGAAAGGCGGGCACTTCGGGAAGATTCCAGAAATGCTTAGGTTTTATAATTCTATAATTTTTAGTAGGCCTCCCGGTCCGTTTAGAGACTTTACGCCACAGCAGTTCATCGAACAGTTCAAAAGCCAGAAAATTCTACTCTTGGCGTATCAGATTTTTGGGTGAGGCTCCTGTCACCATTAGCCTTCCCTAATTGATGGAACGAAACCGGGGAGCGCGGATTATTAAAGGGACGGAAAGAATATTCCTCGGGCACTTTGTTGACTGAGGTTGGCGAGAAGTGCTATGTTTTTTAAGGCTTCTTAAATGTTTTTCTTTATCGGCGGCGTCAGCCCCAGAACGATTACCCTAGACCGTCAGCCTCGGGCATGCCCGAGCTGCGGCCGCCTCGCCCTGTATCTTAAAAGAATAGACAACTACGTGAGCTTGTTTTTCATCCCCCTTTTTCCCGTCAAAAGAGGTGAACCATTTTTAAGCTGCAATGAATGCGGGGCAAGCTTTGACGAACACGGCGGCCGTGAGTTTCCAGATTTGCCTTCGACAGAACGGAGTTGCCGGCATTGTGGCCGTAAGATTGAATCAGATTTCAAATATTGCCCTTTCTGCGGGAATCCGGTCATTTTGAAGACACGGACCTAAAATCATCCAACGATTAAAATGAACATCTTCATTACCGGTAATCCGGGATGCGGAAAATCGACGCTAATTAAAAAGCTTTTGGAAGAAATATCCGATAAGAAGGTCTCAGGAATTATTACGCCTGAGATAAGAGCTGAGGAGGAAAGACGAGGTTTTAAAATTATCGATTTAGCTTCGGGGAAGGAGGAGATTTTAGCTTCTTTGAATATCGAGCACGGGCCCAGGGTTTCAAGGTACAGGGTCAATATTGAAGGGATAGATAAAATTATGGACAAATTCCTGGAGGCCTATGAAAACTCAGAATATGTCGTTATTGATGAGATTGGCATAATGGAGTTCTATTCCGAAAAGTTTAAGGACACGATCCAGATGGTGATGAATTCAAATAAGGCGGTAATTGCCACTCTGTCAAAGAAATTTGTAAAGGAATATCGTCGCAAGGGGGAGATCTATTATTTAACAAGAGACAACTTCGACGAGATCTATACAAAAGTGCTGAGTCAGCTAAAAGGATAGCTCGATACGGAGCGAACCATGAACATCGATTCATATTCTTTCGGGAAAATGGTCATTGACGGCAAAACTTTTCAATCAGATCTGATAATTTATCCTGAAAAGGTAGATCCCTCTTGGTGGAGAAAGGAAGGGCATCTGCTGCAGTCAGAGGATCTTAATGCAGTTTTGGACGCAAGTCCTGAGGTGCTGATTATTGGAAGTGGGTATATGGGTCTTATGAAGGTTCCGGGTGAGCTGAGAAAAGAATTGCTGGGGAGAAATTTAGAACTCTATATTGAGAAATCGGCTCGTGCAGTCGAAATATTCAATTCCATCCATATGAAGAGAAAGACCGTTGCCGCTTTCCATCTGACGTGCTAAAAGCCATTTCGTTCTGGCGCAGATGATAAATGTCGTTCGGAAGCGAAAAAAAATGATTTTCTTGATATGTCTTTGCTCGGTCATTTTCGGAGGCGGCATTTTTCTTTTATATGCAAAATCTGGAGATCTGGTTAATATGAAAAGGAAAATAACTCTAATCCCTATGGGGGACATTGAGAAATGGGTGCTCGATGCTTTAGAAAAAGATCTGGCCGTAAAGTTCAATAGCAAAGTCGAAAGGCATAATCCAATACAAATCCCAGAGGATGCTTTTAATCCTACAAGAAAGCAATATTTTTCGTCTTTAATCTTGAAAAGGCTGCACGGCCTAATGCTGGCGGAAAAGCAAGAGTTAGCGCTGGCAATCGCAGAAGTGGACCTCTATGCCGAAGGCCTAAATTTTGTTTTCGGCGAGGCCGAATTCGGAGGCCAATTTGCAGTCATTTCTCTAGCTCGTTTACGTCAGAGTTTTTATTCGCTTCCAGAAAATAAAGATAGTTTCATAGAAAGGGCTAAAAAGGAGGCTGTGCACGAGCTCGGGCATGTGTTCGGATTAGAACATTGTCCTGATCCGGATTGCGTAATGCATTTTTCCAATAGCCTATTGGACACGGATAAAAAAAGCTCGTCGTTCTGTTCTCGTTGTCAGGGGCTTTTGGAAAAATTTATAAAATAAGAACTTGATCGATTCACAAAGCTTTATCTTTATCGGTATTGATAATTAGTGTGGGGGGAGCTTAATGAACTACAAACTAAGCCCATCTGATCTAACCTTTTTATATGACGGCTGCCCGGATGCGCCCCCAGCATCGCTACGGTCGTCCAGGACGGGCTTTTTAGGCAGAGGAGGAGAAAACCCCAAAACTGCCGCCGGGGTGCGTGTCTGATGAGGCCAGGGAAGGCCCGGAACCCGAAGAGGACGGCAGGCCTTCCTTCGATTAAAAGGACGAGCTGAGCCCGATAATTTGGCCTCACCTATTAGACGAAGCAAGGCCCCGTTTCTCGCACAGCATTATCATTACGGGCAAAGTGGACGGTAGGCACAGGCGGGCTACCAGCGGTAGTGTATAAAACTGTTTGCAATTTCGTCTAAAGGAGGAGCCATCGTAAACTCTCTTCGAAGACCAATCCGAAAGAGAGGAGGATTTTTACTACGATGGCTCAAACGCATTATAAGACGCTTCTCCAGAAAGTTCTATTGGGGTGCATCAGCGAGCCGGATCCAATCCTGGCCATGCTCCGGTGGGTGACCGATCAAATGATGCAAATCGAATCCGAGGCCAAAGTCGGAGCGGAAAAGGGCGCCCACAACCGGGAACGAACGACCTACTTTTCGGGCACCAGAGTCCGCAGGATGGACACTCGGCTGGGGACGATCTATCTTCTGGTCCCGAAGCTGCGCAAGGGCGGCTACGTGCCCTTTTTTATCTCCTAGAGACGACGATCCGAGCAGGCGCTGATCGCGGTCGTCCAGGAAGCCTTCATTAATGGCGTCAGCACGAGGAAGATCGAACGGCTGGCCAAGGCCATGGGCATCGAGAACATCTCCGCCGGCCAGGTCTCGGAGATCAACAAAGAGCTGACCGTTCAGGCCGATTCGTTCCGCAACCGGCCTCTGGAAGAGGAATATCCCTTCCTCTGGATCGATGCCCTCTACGACAAGGTCCGGGGTGGACGGGAAGGTCGTCTCCATGGCCCTGATGATCGCTTACGGTGTGAATAAGGCCGGATCCCGGGAGATCCTGGCTATCGAGCCCATGTTCGACGAATCGGAGGACAGTTGGCGGGCGTTTTTCCGAAAGCTTAAAGGGCGCGGCCTTCAACGGGTCTGTCTCTGCATCTCCGACGCCAGCCGGGGCATCCAAGCCGCGGTGCGGAAGGAATGGCTGGGCGCCACCTGGCAGCGCTGTAAGGTCCACTTCATGCGTAATATCCTGGCCAAGGTCCCGCACAGGGAAAAAGCCCGCTTCGCCGAGCGGCTGAAGCAGATCTGGACGCAACCCGATGCCCGTAACGCCCGGAAAATGGCATCCCTTCTGGCCGACGATTACGCTAAGCGTTTTCCTGACGCCGTCCGGTGCCTGGAAGAGGGACTCGAGGACTCGCTGGCGTTCTTCGCCTTCCCTGAGATCGACAAGAAGAAGATCTCGTCGACAAACGGAGTTGAAAGGTTGAATACGGAAATCCGCCGGCGAAGCCGCGTGATCGGCGTTTTTCCTTCGGCGGAGGCTCATGTGCGTCTGATTACTTGCTATCTGATCGAGTACGCCGAGGACTGGGAGACCGAATAGAGCTACATCAGGGAGAATCCTGGGATCTATTGAGCTCGCACTGGCTCTAGCGGCTAAGTGAAATCGGTTACGATATCCCCGAAGTTTCGAATCTCTCCTGAAGTGATATCCAAAATTTTATTTTAGTTGGCTAATTACTGGTCTATGCGCTCGTTAATATTATCCCAGTTTTTGATCTTTTGCCGCTTCACTGACTCCAAGCCACTAGCTCCACTAACAGAATAGGCATAAAGAAAGCCGTCTTTGATCTCGCAGGTATTAGGAGGGAGCGTTGATGTATACAAGAAATATCCGTCTTTACTAAATATATCCACCTCTCTATTAGTATTTTCTTGGACAGCATTTAAAAATCCCTTTGTAATATTCCGTTGGACATAAATCCTCCCCTTAGAATCCGTAAGAAGATTGTAGAAATACGCCTTAAATTCAGGAACCGGATCGAGCCTGAATCTTTTTCTTTCTTCTTTAGTGAAAATGGGCCTGGAAGAATTCTTCTTAATCCGATATAGGATCTTTCCTTCACTATCAAAAACATTCAGTTCGTATTCTTTTGAGTAGCCGCAAATATAGGATTTTTCATCGATTTTTGCTAGATATAGATCCGGCTCAAAGTCCGTACCCGTCGCATCCCATCCCCCATATCCGTCGTCTACGAGTGCATAATGCAAATATTCCTTCGATAAGCTTTTCGGGTTGCTGTTCGAGTCCAATCGAAATATCGATCGAATGACTCTTGAATTTTTATAATGATATTCAACCCCCAGAATGGCCATGACATGGTCACTGTCAATGGGCCTGAAATAGGTAATGACCGTTGGATAACCAACAACGAAGTCTCCTCGAGTCGGATTCTTTTTTAAATGAACACCATTTTTGTACTGGTCTTTACCATCAAAGATTTCAATATCCTGAAGGGAGGCCCGGATAAAAATATTTTCCGAGGTTTTATCAATCTCAATTTTTGACGGCTGTTGAAATTTATCGACGCCTTTCCCAAGCGTCTTGATATACTTTCCATTGCTATCGAACTTTTGGACTCTCAGATTTTTAGTGTCTGCAATATAGATATTTCCCTGATTATCGGATTTGACGTCCGAGATTAGATGAAACGCATATTCGGCGCTAGATTTGCTTCCAATACTCAGCTCTTCCTGCAAATCGAGTTTAATGTCGCCGTAGAGTGGTTCCGCTGGATTTTTTATGACCCTGATGCCTTTATCGATTTCCAAAGTCCCCTTCCACGGGGTCTTTTGCCGTCCTTGAACAACGCCTGCCGATAGGAATAAAAATACAAGGAGAGCTTTGAAATAAATCGACTTCTTACTCATGATTCCCCCAATAATAATAATATTTATGGATATCCATTTAACGGACATCGTATTTTAAAAAGACGACGTAGGACCCAGTAAAGAACAATATCCCATAGACCAAGAGGAGGACGATATCCGGCCAGACGGCGGAAAAAACCGATCGAAATGGAACAGACTGGTATTCGATCTTAGGCATCGCCGCACTTTTATCCCCGATGAATTTGATTGATTGTAATTGTCCAAAATTAATATTTATCATCTTATTGCTGATTTCACTATCGAGCAGCTGCTTCAATCGAAATCGGGTTTGCTTCCATTGGCGGTATTCTAATAAGCCCGTATTGGATATCTCCGCCATCAAATGGATATAACAGCTTATGGGGGAAAGCCGTGAGATATCCCTGGCTAGGCCGGCTTGGTTGAGCCGCTGATTTTCGTAAAAAGAATCGATTCGACTCCAGGCTGATGCGCATTTCGCTCGATAAGAATCTTTGATTTCGTTTTGCTTTTTGACATAAGCGACGGCGTCTTTATCTTCTTGCTTTAAATTCTTAAAAAATTCCGGCAGGGACATATCTTTGACGACGGGAAATTCGTTTCGTAGCTTTTGCAGCTCGTTAAACTCCTCTGTTTCTATTTGTCGTTGAATTTGATTTTTCTCTAGATCGATAACTTGTTGGGATTTGACCGGCTTAATGATCTTCGAGACGATGACGCTGGCTTTGGGGAAGATCATGAACAGAATCGCCCAGCAAAACATCAGCGAGATAATTGCCGAGACAGCGCGCTTGTTTAAGCTTGAAACCAAAACCCCGAAATTCGAGAAAGTCAAAACATAAATAATCGAGACGAAGATGCCGAGGCCGAATCTAAAAAGGAATCCGCTTCCTGTCCAGACCTCGAAACCGATTGCCAGCAGAACGAAGCTCCCCAAGAGGATTCCCAGGAAAACCGTCAAGCTGAGCAAGGTACCATAGGCCAGTATCTTCGCGGAAATGACCATATTTTTTGGAACCGCGTTGGAACAAATGAGACTGAGCGTGCGCTGCTCTTTTTCGCCCGCTACGCTGTTATAGGTCAACAACATCGCTAGAAGTGAGATGACGATCGATATAATGAACGTCATATCCATAGCCCCATAAAGATAGAGATGGGGATTGTCGATTGTTCGCGTATTATTGAATCGCGTCTGGGCCCCGAATGAAGTTATTAAGCTGCCTTCGGAGTCGATGGAATTGGGAAAGAGATATTCCACTCCCGTCGATAAGAAGCTTAGGGGAGAAGGAGGGCGGAAGGCAGCTCCTCCCAAGCGCATGACGTCTTGAATTGTCTTGTGGTTCTCTTCGTATTGGCGAACCGTCTCTTGATAATCTCGATACTTCGCCTGGTAGTCTTTGCCGTTGACGTATAATCCAAGAGGGATGTTGGTCAAGCTTAATATCAAAGCGATCATAAACCGATAATTTTGGATGCTCTCTAAAAGTTCTTTCAGGAAAATTGCTCTAAACATCTCTCGCCTCTATTCCATCGGAAATGTCCAATCATCTGGCATCGTAATTGAGAAACTTGACATAGGCTCCCGCAAAAAACAGCAGATTATAAACAACAAGGAGAATGAAATCGGGGAGGACGTTATTCACTAAAGACTCTCGAAGAACCGGCTGGAGGTGAAATATCGGCGCGGGTCCCGATAATTTCCCCTCATGCAATTCTTTTCCCCCTTTCATGACTTCAACTAGATTCTTACTAAAGACTTTGTCGTTTAGAGCCTGTTGAAACCGGGAAACGTCATTGACAAAAGCTTGCCATTCAAGCCATCCAGTTTTCGAAATTTCAGCCATAGGCCGGATAAAGCAACTCACCGGCGAAAAGCGAGCCAGATTTATCGCTAGGGATCTTTGAACATCCCTTCTTTTTTCCCATTCCCGGTCCAATTTCTGCAGGCTTGCTTTAAGCTTCTCCGAAAGCTCCTCCCTGATTGATTTTTGTTTGTCCAAGCTGCTTTGGCCCGTTTCCAGGAGCTTGTCGATCTTGGCCTCAAATTCCATTTCATTTTCCAATCGAACTTGATTTTTTTCTGAGACAAGGACTTGCTGCGATTTTACGGGATAAACAAGTTGCGCAAAGATGCTGCTGAGACGCGGAAAAATTCCATATAGCAAAACCCAGCCGAGAAGAAGAATGACGATCGTCGATACGGCTTGCCGAGTTAACGTCGATACCAGAAGTCCGAGATTGAAAAATGCTCCGATCAGGAGCAATGAAAAAACGACGGAAAGCGTTACAAAAAACCAAGCTCGATCTGAACCAAAAAGCGCCAAGCCATTGCCCTGAAAAATGACAAGACTCAAAATCACGGTGATCAGAAATGGAGTTACGAGAGTCAAATAATTTGCTGCCATTTTTGCCAGGATGATCTGATTCCGGGGTACCGCATTGCACAAGATTTGCTTTAAGGTCCCCTGTTCTTTTTCCCCGGAGATCGAACCGTACGAAAAAGCAATCGCGAAAAAAGTCATCATCACGGCAACAATAAAAACCAGATCGAGGGGCCCATGAAAAAATTCATAGATATTATCCGGACTTTGATTGTTGTTGAACTTCAGTTCCACGAAGGATTGAGATTCGCCCGTCTTGTTCTGTGTTTCCGCGACATTCGGCATCACGATTTCTAGTCCCAGCGAGAGAAAACTCAGTCCGGAAGGCGGGCGATAGGCCTTTGCCCCCCGGTAAAGAAGATCGGCCGGCGATTTATGACTTTCTCCGTACAGGTTGATGGATTCTTGATAGCTCTGCTGGCGAGTTTGGAAATCCCTGGTGCTTACGTAAACACCCAGAGGAATTATGATCAAACAGATAATAAAGACCGTCAAAAATCGGTTGCTGGTAATATTTTCGCGGATTTCTTTATAGAAAATTGTTCGAAACATGCCGACCTCACATGAGCAATTCTGATTTCATCTTCATGTTAATTTAATTTTGGATGGCTCTGAGCGCATGTAATCGATATAAATCTTCATTAAGTCCTCATATTGGAGCTCTTCCCGGGTCCCTCCATCACCAAGCGCCCTTCCTTCATGATCCCGACCCGATCAGCGATCTCTTTCGCCCGAAATATATCGTGCGTCGACATTAAGATCGCTTTGCCTTCTCTTTTGAGTTCTCCAAAAATTTCCAGAAATTCTTCCGCCGCCTTGGGGTCGAGGCCGGAGGTGGGCTCGTCCAGCAGGATAGCAGGGGCGTTCTTGATGATGGCGATGGAGATGCCCAGCTTCTGGCGCATCCCCTTGGAGAAAGTCTTGACCCGCTGCTCGAAGGCCTTCTCCTGCAGCGAGACCCGGCGCATGACCTGGTAGTACTGTTCCTTGCCCAGGTCGGGCTTGCCGCCCAGCTTGGCGAAGAAGTCCAGGTTCTGGCGGGCCGTGAAGTTGCCGTAGAGCATGATGTGTTTTGTCAAGCAATATTCCCCAAAAAAATCGTCTAAAAGTACCCACGAGCCCATGGGGAAATATTTTCATTTTTTCTGCCGCATGAGCGCGTTTTTCATCCGGTAACTTTCGCCTTCGAAAA
>Ga0315281_10015964_pt1 | contig 10039 bp, 10 predicted proteins | sample YL17G07_0_MG_FD_204540 | JGI IMG/M metagenome (GOLD analysis project Ga0315281, IMG submission 204540) | Sediment microbial communities from Yellowstone Lake, YNP, Wyoming, USA - YL17G07_0 | ecosystem: Environmental > Aquatic > Freshwater > Lake > Sediment | place: USA: Wyoming | collected...
AGCACTCAGCACTCTCTTCTCAGTCCTCTCTTCTCCGTCCTCAGCACTCAGCACTCTCTTCTCAGTCCTCTCTTCTCCGTCCTCAGCACTCAGCACTCTCTTCTCAGCACTCAGCACTCAGCACTCAGTCCTGTCTTCTAATGCGGCCTGTCGTCTCTCGGATAGGATCCCATCACCTTCAGGAACTCGCAGTGGTTCTCGACTTCCTTGAGGACTTTCGCGATGGGGCGGTCGCTGACGTGTCCCAGCAGATCCACGAAGAAGACGTATTCCCAGGGGCGGCGCTTCGTGGGACGCGACTCGATCTTGGACAGGTTGATCTTCTCGCGATGGAAAGGCTTGAGAAGGTCGTAGAGGGCGCCGGGGCGGTCCTTCACCGAGAACATGATACTGGTCTTGTCGTCTCCGGTGGGCGCGGCGGGGGTGCGGCCGATGGTCCAGAAGCGGGTGATGTTGTCCTTGACGTCCTCGATGCCGCGCACGAGCACCTTGAGGTCGAAGAGCTTGGCGGCGAACTCGTTGGCGATGGCGGCGCTGTGCTTGTAGCGCCCCGCCATCCTGGCGCCTTCGCTGGTCGAGTCCGTCTCGCGCAGGTCCACGCCGGGCAGGTTTTCCTTGAGCCAGGCGCGGCACTGCAGGAAAGCCTGGGCGTGGGAGTAGACGCGCTTGATCTGCTCGAGCGGGCAGTTGGCCATCAACGCATGGTGGATCGAGAGCGTGATCTCCGAACAGAGAATCAGGTTGGTGTCCACGAACCGGTCGAGCGTGCTGTGGACCACGCCGCCCGCGGAGTTTTCGATCGGGACCACGCCGTAATCGGTCCAGCCTTTCTCGCATGCCATGAAAACATCGTCCACGACCTTGTAGGGCACGCATTCCACGGAGCTGCCGAAGATCTGCTTGGCGGCCATGTGAGTGAAGGTGCCTTCGGGCCCCAGGAAGCCCACGGTCTGCCGGTCCTCGAGGTTGAGGCAGGCGGACATGATCTCGGCAAAGACGTGGCGCAGACCGGCGTTCGGAAACGCGCCCTTGTTGGACCTGCACAGATGGTCCAGGATCATCTTCTGGCGGCCCGCGTCATAAAAAGCCGCGCCCTGTTTCTTCTTTTCCCTGCCGATCGCCGCGGCCGCTTCGGCCCGCTTCCCCAGCAATTCGATGATCTGCTTGTCGCAGGTGTCTATTGTCTTGCGCCATTCTTCGATGCTCATGGTCCTTCCCGCCTTTCCCAAGCTTATACCCGGCCAAGCCCTCCGTTCACAAGATGCCGGCAAGCGAAGCCCGCAGAATCCCATCCGTAGGGTGGCGGCAAGCGAAGCGCGCCGCACCATTTCCAGTTTCCCGCTCTTGTGAATCCTCGTGCGGCGCGCTTCGCTTGCCAGCACCCTACAGACAAGGCCAAGGAGATTATAGCCTTGCGTTGTCTGGAGGGAAAGAGGAAATCCACCCTCTGTTTGTAGTGCGGGTTCCAGCCCGTTTCTGTTGTTTGTAGTGCGGGTTTCAGTCCGGTTCGCCGGAATCCATTTCGTCCGAATCCAGTTGCAAAACTCCGGCCCCGATTTTACAGTGAATCCCAGGAAGGAAGGGGTGGCTATGCGGCTCCTGGCACGGGCAGTCAAAAGCGTTTACGGGCTGAAGTCCGCGCTACGAGCGGCGGCGGCGATGGTGCTGCTGATTGTCTTGCCCGTTGGCTGCAACTTGCTGCCTCCCATCGAAGAACCTCTACCCGAAGGCCAGATCGTATCGGCGACCGGCGTGGGCCAGGCTTCCCCGGAACAGCGGCCTGTTGCCCCGCGGGTGGTCGAGGGTCCCGCCGGCCCCGGTCTGCCCAAGGAGACTCTTCCACCCCTGCCCGCCGCCGTTGTCCGCCGACCCGGCCGGGATTTTCCCTCGTGGGCTTCCGAGAAGATCAGGGTGGACGTGTCAGCGCCCTTTCCCACGGGCGCCAACAGCCATGTGCAGGCTTTGATGCTTGCCCGGCGGGCGGCCGGCGATCAGGCATTGCGCGAGCTGGCCGCGCGTGTCTCGGCCCTTTCGTCACCCCGGGGTGGGACTGTGGGGGATATCCTCGAACAGCGCGACGATCTGCGCCAGGAAGTTGAGGGGACGTTGCGCAGCCAAGCCGAGATCGCGCCCGGCGAGGAAGGGGGTTCCTCTTACCGGGCCTCAGCCGCCTTGCCTCTTCAGGGGATTGCCCTGATTGTTTTCGGCGAAGTGCGTGAAGTCGGAGCGGCCGGTCCGGAGAAAAGCGAAGAGGCCTCCGGCAGATCCCCCGCCTCAAACGGCCGCCGCAAGTCGGCAGCTTCCGTGGCGGAGTCGCGGCGGGCCGCGCGGGAGAAGGCGCTGGAGCAGGCGCGGGCCCGTTTGTTCGAGAAGGTCAAGGAAACCCCGCTCAGTGCGAATTCCACGATCCGGACTCGCATCCAGCAAGATCCGTTCCTGGCCGCCTATGTCCGCGGCGCCGTGGAGAACGCCCGCGTCGAAAAAGTCGCCTATCCCGACGACAGGACCTGCGAGGCGACGCTGTCTCTGGACGTGCAGCCCCTCGTGAGAAGACTCACCGAGACTCCCCGTTAGAAGCGCAGTACCGCGTGAATCCCAAAGACCAGAATGTAGACTCCCAAATGCCTCCTCTGATACTGGCATCCGTATCTCCCCGGCGGCATGAATTGCTTGCCCTGCTGGGGATCCCTTTCCGGGTCGTGGCGAGCCTTGCCGACGAATCCCGCATCCGAGCCCGGACTCCCCGGGAGTTCGCCGTGCGGGCTGCCTGCGAGAAGTGTCTCGAAGTCGTGGAAAGAACTGGGCGCAGCTGCGTTGTAATCGGCGCGGACACAGTGGTGTGTTTCGGCGCGGACGAGCCGCTGAAACCCGGGATTCCCCAACCGCGGGCGGGTCTGCCCAACGGTGTCTGGCGGGGAGAGGGCGGCGAGGTCTCAGGCATGCTGGGAAAGCCCTCCGGGCCGGAAGAAGCGGCTGGGATGTTGTCTCTGCTCAGCGGCAGAGCCCATACTGTGGTCACGGCGGTGGCGGTCTGGAAGCCCGGAGACGACACTCCGCGCGCCGAATCAGAAACCAGCCGGGTCACGTTTCGGAGATTCGACAAAAAGGAGATCGCCAACTACGTGGCGACGGGGGAGCCGCTCGACAAGGCCGGGGCCTACGGGGCTCAAGGCCATGGCGCCAAGCTGATCGAGTCAGTGGAGGGCGATCTGCGGAACGTGATAGGTTTTCCGCTCAGCCTCGTGGCGCGGATGCTTCAGGGAGCGTACCCGGGTATCACCGTGCCGGAACCGGTCTTTTGGAATGCAGAATGATGAATGACGAATGATACCAATGTGCATTCAAAGAGATACATACTATCGACTTGCGAGACGGGATGAACGGGAAAGAAAAGGCGCAAGCATGGCTTGCGCACTCCAAAATGGAGACAGCGTGAAAGAAAAGACGCAAGCGCGGCGTTTTTGGAGTGCGGGAGCCATGCTCCCGCCTTGTTTCTGAAGACAGGCAGACAAGGGTTTGTATAGTGTCTCTTTGATCGCTTTTCAGTATGAGATGAAAGAGGAAGGACCAATCAGGAGTGATAGACATGGATTTCGTGATAAGAACCTCTATCCAGAAACACCGGCGCGCGTCACGGGCGTCCTGCGTTTCCCGTTCATCATTCGTCATTCATCATTCATCCGAGGGAATGCCGCAGGGCTTTTTCGATCTCGACCTGCTCGGCTTCGCTGAGCGTGCTCAGAAGCACGATCGAGTCCTTGAAACGTTTGAGATCCAGGTGCATGAGTGACCAGACGCCCTGGGTCTTGTGGGCTACCACGGGGCCTTGCTCGTCTTCGCACCAGAAGACGGCCTCCCATTCCTTGCCCTTGGAGAAGGCGATCCGGAAGAGCTGGCCGCGCTGCAGTTTACCGCGGCGGGGGGCTTCCCGGGGCGGGTCTTCCTGTTTGAGGGAAGTGCGCGGCTCAACGGGGGCTTCCTGGGAGGGAGCCGGCCACTCGGCGGGCCGCGTGCTGGGCTGGGAAGGGGGGGCGGGCCGCTCGCTCTTGACCATCGGATGGATGATCAAGTGGGCGTAGTTGATGCTGTCGAGGTGAAAGACGATATAGTCCCGGCTCCACGTCAGGGTCTTGAGCAGGTGGTCCAGATGCTCGGCCGGCATCAGGCCGATTCTCTCATAGTCGTATGCCTCAGACAGGCACACTCCTTCGGGGCTGAGGGTTCCGTCGGGGTTCAGAACCAGCACCACTTGGTAGTTCCTGCTCGCCACGTCCCGGTGAAAGATGGCGATCTCGCCTGTGCCCAGCCGCAGGATGGCGCCCGCCTCGGGTAAACCGTTCCGGGGTGGAGTGGATTGGGGCGGGGGGGTGGCTGGAATGGCTGTTGCGGCCGGGGTTTGCCGCGGGGCTTGGAAATCCAGGTCAGCGTTGCCGTTGGGCTTCTGGTTGGGAAGGCCGTTCGGGACTGCGGTATTGCCCCCGCCATTCGTCGTGTTCCGCCGTTGCAGTTGTTCTTTGTAGCGGCTGAGAAGCTCTTCGTCCTTGCTGTTGGATACGCCGTCGGGTTCTTCGCGCTTGCCGTTTTTGTCCGGCGAAGGGGACGCGCTCTCCGACGCAGCACTCCGCCGAGCGTTTCTTAGAGCATTGATACGGTTTTGGATAGAGACACCCGGCACTACCGGCCGGGGAACGCTGCTGGTTTCTGATTCGTTTCTTGGGGGCATGTCTGTGTTCTGTCCATCTCCTCCGGGGGAAATACGCACAAGACGATTCTACCAAATCAGGCGCTGTTTCCGCAAGAGTCCTTTTTGAAAAGTCAGTGAAACATGACGGACAGATATCCCACCACGTAATCACCCGGGCGGCAGGCTACAGCCTCGGCGGAAGTGGCCCGGTGCAGGATTGTGGCACGGCGAGCCCCCAGGTGCCTGGAAATCTCCATCACGGCCGCGATCGGTCCGTAGCCGCAGGCCATGGCATCGCCGCTCTGGATGTCCCTATACAGGCGCGATACCTCCATCGAGGCCAGAGCTTCGGCCAAGTGGCCGTCGCTTGCCTTGCATGCGTCCAGGGAGTGGCCGTGGTAGGCGTCGGAACTTGCCACAAACGCCAGGTGCTCCCCGGCCTCTCCTGTCTCGTCCAGTACTCGGAGGATTCCGGACGTGAGTTTCTGAACGTTCTGCCAGTCCTGATCTCCGATGAGGAGAGGAACCAGCCGGGCGCGCGGACAAGCCACTTGCAGAAAGGGGATCTGAACCTCCAGCGAGTGCTCCTGGCGTTCGGCAAAGTCCTCGGACCGAAGGCCGGGCAGCACTTTGCGAAGGCGTGCCACCATTTCCGTGTCGATCGGGTATTGGCCAAGGGGGGTCAGGTAGGCCGGTCCATCCCATGTGGACGCGAGCGGGAAACTCGCATAGTGGCTGGGAGCGAACACAAAGACGGTTTGTGGCTTTCTCTCCCGGACCTGGCTATAGGCGTGGCCGGCGGTCTGGCCGGAAAAGCTGTATCCGGCATGCGGAGCCACGAAACCCCAGGGAGCGGGGATCACCGAGCGCACGGGGGCCGATCCGACGTATGTGGCGACCTCGGTGCGGAGATTCCCGGCGTGGGCGGAGTAGAACTTGCCCGCCTGGGTGGCAGGGCGTGGGGTAGACATGGGGCGAACTCCTTTCCACACCTCAACAGAACAGCCCTCCTTCCCCCCGTAAGGCAGAAGGGGTTCGGAAGAAGGGCCGTTCCATGTTCTCAGAGTCCCGTCTGATTCTCAACCTACGTTGAACTCGCGAACCAGACGCAACGCTTCGCGGAAGGAAGACTTCGACCCGTCGCCGAGCTGGCCGAACACCGTCGCCAGGATGGAGATTTCGTGGGGCTGGGGTTTGTAGAGCGCCCACAGGTCAGTGTCTTTCAGAAGCCGCTTGAGCCCCTTGGGGGCGGTGCGGTCATTCAGAACCATGTCCCGCGCCTCCTCGGGATTCGTCATCTTGTCCATCTTCGACTTGGCCTTTCCGTAGTTCTTGGCCGGTTCCTTGACGATGGGGGCGTCCAAGGAAATGAAGCTCTGAAACTTCCGGGGCAGCTTCGCCCGTACCCACATCAACACAGCCGTCTGCTCGGGCACTTCGCTGTCCTTGGCCATCAGAAGCCAGAGATCGAGAGACGGCTTGACGTAGCCTTTCTCGAACTTGAAGATGGCGGGGCCGCTTACGTTGTACTTGCGTCCGAACTGATCCTGCGTCAGACCGCACTCTGTACGGGCCTTCGCGATCACTGCACCGATTTCGTTCTTGCTCATCATAAATCTCCTCCTTGTGTGACTCCGTGGTGGATTTGTATATGAGTATAACAGAAGCCGCGAAAGACCAGGGCCGAGCATTCCTTGGGCGAACCTCCCACACCGCCGTGAATACCCAAGAAGGACCGGGTCACTTCTGGCGCGGATTGGGAATTCCCACCGGCATTCCCCCAAACGCCCTGTGGAACTCCGTCCGCGCCGCTTGTGCCAATCCTTTGTGTCTTGCCCCGCTCGTCCAAAGACGCGCGTTGGCGCCGGGCGCCCTGTTCATCGGGGTTTCTGTTCTCCTCCCATATTCGCCCGGCGCTGTCGCGCTTTCACGGGCTGCTATGCGCTTTCCGGGGAGTGGTTTGCATTCTTACTGGCCGGTGTGAAAAAGGCCGCGTAGCCTCTGCCACTTCCCCTCTCCTTAACCTTACGAAGTTTTAACATGGACGCAAGGATTTTTTCAAGCTTTTTTTTCACTTTTTTTCGTGGCACGTCGAAGGCCTGGCCGGACTGCTTATCCCGTTCGTTTTGGAACCCCGCCCTTCTTGGCTGATTTTCTCAAGATAAGCCCCCAAATGTGCTTGTTTTCTCAATGTCTGGCCCAACCGCCGCCGGCTGGACCGTTCTTCGGCGACTTTGAAACAGTCCCGGCATCTTACCCCGTTTTCGTTATTGCTGGGACTCGATCAGGCCCGGCGGCAATTCCACCAGAATGCGGCCCGCGGTTACGTCCACGGTTTTTACGAAAGCCGCGACCATGGGAATGCGGAATGCCTTCGCCCCTTTTTCCGTGGGCCGGACCACCAACTGGTGGTGCGCGGGACCCTCTTCCACTCGCTCCACCCGCCCCGCCATCTCCCCGTTGGGCAGAACAACAACGAGCCCCTCCAACTGGAAGTAGTAGTAGGTGTCCTCGCCCGGAGGGGGAAGACGGCTGGATGGAAGGCCCATGTGGCAGCCGCGCAGGAGCTCGGCCGAGTCAATGTCTTCAACGCCTTCGAACTGGACCAGCGCGAATCCCTCATGAAAACGGATCGAGCGTACCCGCATGATGCGGACGGCCTGCGCCGGACGGCGGGATGAAGCGCCGCCCGGGCAGACCGTTTTCCAGAGATATGTCTCTCCGCCCGCAAGGCATTGGGAGAAATGCTCGGGTCCGTCGCAGGCAATGCGAACCTTCACTTCCCCCGAAAGCCCCCTCGGTTTCAGGACCTCACCAATCGTCACCAGGTTGTCCGAACAGACACCAGGCGGCAAGTTGGACAGCGGGGTTGGCTCCATCGGGTCTACTCAACAATCTGCAGCAGGGATTTCTTCTTCAGCTTCGTGGCGGCGGCGCTGAGGACCTTCCGCATGGCCTTTGCCGTCTGTCCCCCCTTTCCGATGACCTTTCCGATGTCATCCGGCGCCACCTTGAGTTCGATGATGATGCTGTTTTCGCCCTCGATACAGGTGACTTCCACTTGCTCAGGATGGTCAACGAGCGCTTGTGCGATGTGGCGGATCAGATCTTCCATCTTGCGTTCCTCCTTCTGGTATGTCTCGCCGAGATCGGGTTTGGGAATCAGGCCGCGGGAATTCCCTCTTGTTCCCAACGACCATGTCTTGCGTTACCGTGCGAACAGGACGGATGCTTCAGGGGTGCCGTGACGGAACTGCCGGACGAGCGAAGGCCGGCTGTCAGCGCCCCACGCTTACATCCCCGCGTTTTCCACCTTGGTCTCCGGAGCTTCCGGAGCGGACTTGGCGGCCTTGTGGGCCTTCTTCTGAGAGGCGCGGGCTTCGTGCCACTTCTGCATGATGCCCAGCTTGCGAAGCAGAGACCGGGCCGTGTCGCTGGGCTGCGCCCCCACTCCCAGCCAGTGGAGGGCGCGTTCCTCGTTGACCTTGAGCTGCGAATCGCCGTGCAGCGGCTGATAATGCCCCAGGATCTCGATGAAACGGCCGTCGCGCGGGAAGCGCGAGTCCGCCACCACCAGACGATAGTAGGGTGCTTTCGAGCGGCCCACTCGAGTCAGACGGATTGCTACTGCCATTGTTGTGTTCTCCTCTTTCCTTGCTCTTTTCCTTCGGTTGGTTTGCTGCCGCTTCTTTCCGGCACCGCGCCGCTCCCAAAGGTTGCCGGCGCCCGCCCGGGTTAACGGCTTTTCTTCTTTTTCTTCTTCAACTCCTTTCTGCTCTTGCCCTTGCCGGTCCCATGGCCCGCGACCGGAGTCCGCCCACCTCCTCCCCCGCCCATCATCGCCCCCATCATTCCGGCCTTGCCGCCGCCCATCATCTCCTTCATCATCTTGCGCGCCATCTCGAAGTCTTTGATGAGCTTGTTGACGGTGGCTGCGTCCTGGCCGCAGCCCTTGGAGATTCGGAGTTTCCGGGTTCCGTTCAGAAGGCTTGGATTCTCCCGTTCTTCATGTGTCATGGAATGGATGATCGCTTCGGTGTGCGCGATCTCTTTCTCCATCTCGTCCTCGTCAATCTGCCCCATGACCTGGCTCATCCCGGGGATGTACTGCATGATCTTCGAGATGGACCCCATCTTCTTCATCTGCTTCATCTGCTTCAGGAAGTCCTCGAACGTGAAGGACTCCTTGCGTATCTTCCGGCGCATCGCCTCGGCTTGTTCGAGATCAAAGGCCTCCTGTGCTTTTTCCACCAGGGTCAGCACGTCCCCCATCCCCAGGATGCGCTGCGCCATCCGGTCGGGGTGGAAGGTCTCGAGTTCGTCCAGCCGCTCTCCCATGCCGGCGAAGTAGATGGGCCGGCCGGTGACGGACCGGATGCTCAGGGCCGCGCCGCCGCGCGCGTCTCCGTCGAGCTTGGTCAAGCAGACTCCGTCAATGCCTACCCGTTCATGAAACCGGCCCGCCGAATTCACCGCGTCCTGGCCCGTCATGGCGTCGGCCACCAGGAAGGTGAAGCGGGGCTTCATGGCGTCGCGCAGCTCGACCAGCTCCTCCATCTTCATCTCATCTATGTGCAGGCGACCCGCCGTGTCCAGGATCATCACCGTTCGGCTCTGGGCCTGCGCTTCGCGAAGGGCTTCCTCCGCGATCTGCACCACCGGCGTCTGCGTTCCCCTGTCGAAGACGGGCACACCCACCTCAGCTCCGACCGTCTTGAGCTGCTTCACCGCGGCGGGGCGGTAGATGTCGCACGCCACCAGCATGGGTTTCCAGTTCCTGGCGGCCAGGTACTTGGCCAGCTTGGCTGCGAAAGTGGTTTTCCCCGAGCCTTGAAGCCCCAGCAGCATCACCACGTTCACCTTTCCCTGGTCCAGCTCGAAACTCGCCGCCTTGCCTCCCATCACCTCCACCAGTTCATCATGAACCAGCTTGATGAACTGCTGGCCGGGGTTGACTCCTTGGAGGACCTCCACTCCCAACGCCTTCTCACGGATCCTCGCTATGAAATCCTTTACCACCCTGAAGTGGACGTCCGCTTCCAGCAGCGCCACGCGAACCTCGCGCAGGGCATCCTGGATGTTCTTCTCCGTGATGACGCCCTGTCCGCTGATGCTGCGGACCACCCCTTGCAGTTTCTTACCCAATGATTCGAACATGTCGTTTTCCCGTCGGCCAGTCGGCCAGTCGGCCAGTCGGCCAGTCGGCCAGTTGGCCAGTCGGCCAGTCGGTCAGTCGGCCAGTCGGCCAGTCGGCCAGTCGGCCAGTCGGCCAGTCGGCCAGTCGGCCAGTCGGTCAGTCGGCCAGTCGGCCAGTCGGCCAGTCAGCCAGTCGGCCAGTCGGCCAGTCGGCCAGTC
>Ga0315281_10015965_pt1 | contig 10039 bp, 7 predicted proteins | sample YL17G07_0_MG_FD_204540 | JGI IMG/M metagenome (GOLD analysis project Ga0315281, IMG submission 204540) | Sediment microbial communities from Yellowstone Lake, YNP, Wyoming, USA - YL17G07_0 | ecosystem: Environmental > Aquatic > Freshwater > Lake > Sediment | place: USA: Wyoming | collected...
CGCCTGCCGGATCGCCCCGGCCGGCCTGAGCCGCCCAACGGGATATACAACCTTTACCTCCTCGAGGATGATTTGAAGGAACAGGCGGAATCAAAACGCCTCCTTTATGTCGCCACGACGCGCGCAAGAGACAGGCTGTTCTTGTCCGCATGTCTGCGAAAGGGCGAAGAACCGAGAGCGTGGCTGGAGGATTTAGGAAGTTCACTGAATCTCTCTTTTAATCGCGCCCCGGAGCCCTCCGGCAGTAATCCGTCAGGTTTGGTTACGAGGGAACTAGATTGTATGGATTTTGAAAAACCATTGCAATTCCGCCGCGCAGCGTCCAAAATACAGGAGATCATCGGCCTTGTCGCGTCAGTGAAACAGGATCCCAAAGGCGCCGCGTCGCCGCTCGCCGGACGGGCAGCAACGCTTGCGCCTTCGCTGGCGGCGAAGAAATCGTTCAACCCCACGGAACTTGTCGAGTATCAGTACTGTCCGCGCAAGTACTATTATCACTTCGTGTGCGGCTACCCGCAAATCCTTGCGGGGCAAGGGAAAGAAGGCGATGTCGCGGCGGTGACTGTCGGCGATATTTCGCACCGCCTTTTTGAAATGCTGCGGCCGGGCGACCGCGACGGGCAAATCGACGAGGCGATTAAGGCCGAAGGCAAATTCGCCGAAGCGCAGACGAAGGAACTGAAAGATACCATGCGCGACTTCCTCAGGAGGTTCGACGCGACGCCGCTTGCCAAGACGCTGGCCGCGGCGCGGGAATCCTGGGAGGAGGTAAGTTTCGCCGCGCGGTGCGATAACGCATTGATTGAAGGAAAAATGGACAGGGTCTTCCGCGATGAAACCGGCGCGCCGCACATCCTCGATTATAAGAGCGACCTCGTGCCCGACGGAAAATTCGAGGACAAGTTGCAGCGCTACAGGCTTCAACTCGGCGCATACGCCATCGGGCTGAGGGCGGCCCTGGGCGAGGTCCCGAAGTCCGCGAGCCTCTATTTCTTCCGTTACGGCCGGACGGCGGCATTGCCGATTACGGAAAAAGCAATCGACGGTTTCCGGTCGGAGATTCTCCGCGTGATCGCGGACATCCGCGCAAACCGTTTTGACCGCAGGACGGAGTCGTCGTGCGTCTGCGGATTCGAGTGGCTCTGCAAGGCAAACGACACACACTGACAGGAAAAGATATTGAATATAACTGACAAGAAACCCAAGATCCTCGTCCTGAGCGCCGCGGTGGGCGCGGGGCACACGATCACGGCGCGCGCGCTCGTCCGCGCATGCGAGATGACTCACCCGGAGGTGGACATCGTGTGGCTCGATTCGCTCGACCTGAGCGCTCGAATCTGCAAGTGGTTCTTCGACAAATTCATCAACACCACAATCGCGGGGCGGCTGCCGCACCTCTATTCGTATTTCTACGACAGTTTCGACAGGGAAGAAAAAATACTCAAGCGCGACACCATCGGCACGCAAGTCGGAAGATTCCTCGCCCGTAAGTTCCTCAGGCGCGTCGCCGCGGAAAAGCCCGACATAATCATTTGCACACACTTCCAGCCCGGCGACCTCATCTCCGTCCTCAAGCGCAAAGGCAAAATCAGCTGCCCCGTCGGCGTTGTCGTGACCGATTACTACATGCACTCATTCTGGGAAGTGCGCGACGTGGACTTCTTTGTCGTCTCATCGGAAGAGATGAAATCCATTCTCGTGGAGAAGGGCTATGCACCGGCGATGGTGCACGTGCTGGGGGTTCCGGTCAGGCCGGACTTCATCACGCCGGTGGACAGGGCGGCGATTCTGAAGAAACTGGACTGCATGGAGGGAACGCCGATAGTGATGACGATCGCCAGCGGCTGGCGGAAGAGCGGCGCCGACGTGACCGTGCAGGCGCTCATGCAGACCGGCATTGAGATGCAGATACTCGCGGTGGCAGGGCGAAACAAGACCAGCGAAGAGAAACTCCGCTCGCTCACTCCCCCGCCGGGCATAAGCCTCAAAGTTTTCGGGTTTGTGGACCACGTGCATGAGATGATGCGCGTATCGGATGTGCTGGTGGCGAAGCCGGGCGGCGTGACAGTGGTGGAGGCCCTGGCGGTGGGATTGCCGATGATCGCGACGAATCCGGTGCCGGGCCAGGAGATGGGCAACTGCCACTATTTGGAGCGCGTGGGGGCAGGGGTTCTGGTCAACAGGCTTGGCAGTCTGAAGTATCATTTGCGCGAAATCCTCGGAAACAAGGATAAGCGCGAGCGGATGCGCGCCGCCGCAATGAAGGCCGGCCATCCCCGCGCCGCCTTCGACATAATCGATTTGCTGCTGGACAAAACCGGGAAAAAGGCATAAACTGGTTGACGGACCGGAGACGGACAGGAACATTATTATCGGGAGATTTCCCATGGTAAAGCGCATATCTATCTTTATTCTTCTTCTGCTGATAGCTTTCGGATACGCCGTAACAAGCCTTAGCGCGCCACAAGACTCGAAGGCGATTTCCCCTGTCGAAGCGCCTGACAAGCCTGATGACTTAAATGCGTGGCTTGATGTGGCCATCGCCAATGTGCAGGAAATAAGCGATCCTGCCCAAAAAGCAAACGCCCTCTATACCCTTGCCAACATGCTTAAGAACGCGCGGCGTGTGCAGGAAGCAGGGAAATGTTTCGCGGATGCAGTTGCAATAGTGCAAAAAACAGAGAATCCCGGAATAAGGGACATGAGTCTTCGAGATATGGCAATATCGCAGGCATGGGGCGGGTTTCCCTCAGAGGCAAAGAAGACAGCCGACGCGATACAGAATGAATTATTTAAAGCGTACGCACTTGCGAATGCCGCAAAGGCCCAAGGGAGAGCTGGCAAGATAGAGGATGCGGCCAGGACGTTTTCTGACGCTATAGCCGCACTCAAAGATGAACCTGAAGGCGGGGACTGGAGCCATTCAACAGCACTCCGTGATATTGCTAAAGCCGAGGCGGAAGTCGGAATGTTTGATAAGGCAGTTGAAACGGCCAAGAAATCAAGGCAACTGGAGGTGAGGGCGTATGCATTTCAGGATATTGCGCGCGTTTACTCAAAGGCCGACAGGATCCCCGACGCAGTGAAGATGGCGGACAAACTGGATGATAGCGGGGACAAGGCATACTTTCTCTGCGCTATTGCGTCTGAACTTATGAGAGTGTGGAGGCAACATGATGATGCGGTCAAGGTTTTTTCTGATGCTACACAGGCGGCGCTGAAGATAGGCAATGCCAAGGAAAGAGCATATGCACTGGGCAACATCGTTGAGTCCCAGGCCTTCGCCTACATGATCGAGGACGCGGAATGGACCGCAAAGAAGATAGAAGACGCTCAGGAAAAGGCATGGGCGTTTATCAAAATTGCGCGGCGCGAGATGGATTCCCATAATCTTCAGGCCGTCGCCAGGATTGCTTCAAAAGCCTTGCCTACCGCGAGAGAGATTGGAGACAATGAAAACAAGACAAGTAGTCTCTGCACTGTCGCGGAATTGCTGGCAAACGCAGGCGCGGCGGAAGATGCTTCAAAGATATTCTCGGAAGCAGTTATCGCGGCAAATGCGATAGCAAGTAGGGTCCAAAAGGCATCCTGGCTCGCACACATCGCTTCGGCCCAGGCCTCGGCCAACCAGACGGATAATGCCAGGAAGACGTTTGCTTCGGCGATAGAATGCGCCAGGAAAATCGAAGAAGATGGAGGGCAATATAACGCGCTCCTGAGCATTGTGGACGCCGGCGCGAGTTCGCATATGTTTACGGAGGCGCTGATTGCGGCGGAAATGATAACGTATCCCGAGCAAAGAAAAGACGCCTTGCATCGAATTTCAAATGAGCAGGCCCGTGTAGGCATGTTTGCCGAATCAATCGAAACAGCAAAAAAGGCGGGTGACGTTGATGCGGAATCCAATGCCCTGCGCTATAAAGCACAAATCCAAGCAGAGCGAGGGATGTTCAAGGAAGCATTTGAAACGTTATCGCGAATAAAGGATTCCGGGCGCGAAGACAATGTCTTGAAAATAATCTCTCAGAGACAGAACGAGGCGGGTCTGTTTGATGATGCTGTTGCCACCGCGCAAAAGATGCAGAACGCGAGGGGAAAGTGCGAGGCAATTCTGGACATCGCATGCGCGCAAGCGCACAAAGGAAAGACCGAAGAAGCAGCCAAGTCCATCTCATTGGCAACAGACTTAGCAAATAAGGTGAATGATGCTCGCGACAAGGAATATTTATACGCGCTCATCGCCCGGAACCTTGCGGAAGCCGATTTAACAGAGGCGCTGGCGCGAACTTTTAAGGCCCTTCAAAACGAAACTGCTTACCGGCGTGCTCAATTCTGTCTGGGGGTGGTAGGCGGCTTCATGTCAAGTGAACGCAATAGTCAAACGACAGATGAAATAGTGCGCCCGCTAATGAGTAGATAAAGAAATCATATTATCGAAGACAGCGCAATCTTTGTGTGCAGCAAAAAAGGCCGTGGGTTGCACGGCCTTCTTCATTTTGTGCGAAAGATATTAGCGCAGCGCCTTCTGAATCTTTCCGGCGGCCAGACATGAGGTGCATATCTTCACCCGGCGCACTCCGCCGCCAACGATCGCGCGTACCTTCTGGATGTTCGCCTTGAACTTCCGCTTGGTAATGCCGGTGGTCTTCAAGCCTATACCGCCCTTGTACTTGGGCAGACCGCGACGGCAAATGCTGCTGCCGTATTGTGTTTTCTTGCCGCAAATCTCGCATGTCCGTGACATAATTCACCTGCAAAAGGATTAAGACAGAGCGGAGTAGTATAACCGGAACCCGCCCGAAATCAAGCAAATTTTCCCATTCCCGAAAAATCATAACAAGTCCGACTGATCCGACGGGTTAGACAGGTCAGACATCCTGCGCCGCTGAATTCCCTTGCCGCTGTCTCGCCAGCCGCCTATAATAACACCGTGGAGAAAAACGACAGATATAAATCCGTGATCTCCGGCCGCGAGCACGGCGCACTGCCCGAAATAATGCGCAAGGCGCTTTCGGGGCTGTCGGCGCTTTATCGCGTGGGCGTGAAGAGCCGGAACGCCCTGTACTCAAAGGGCTGGATCAACCGCGTCACCCTGCCGGTGCCCGTCATCAGCGTGGGGAATATCACCGTGGGCGGCACAGGCAAAACGCCGCTTGTGGAATACCTGGCGCGCCATCTCGCCGAGAGCGGCAAGAGGGCGCTCGTTCTCAGCCGTGGCTACCGGACTCATCGGGACAATGCAATGGGACGGAACGACGAAGCGGCCGTCCTGGACCAGAACCTGCCCGGCGTGCCGCACGTCCAGGCCAGAAACCGCGTCTTGGCCGGACTGCGCGCCATCAAGAAGCATAACACGGACTGTATCGTCCTTGACGACGGCTTTCAGTATCGGCGGCTTAAGCGCGATCTGGACATCGTCGTTATCGACGCAACGAACCCCTTTGGTTACGGCGAACTCCTTCCGCGAGGGCTGCTCCGCGAACCGGTGGAATCGCTCGAACGCGCGAACGCCATCGTCATCTCGAAGACGGACTCTCTCAAGGAAGCGGAACTGAAGGAACTGGAGACAACACTCGCCAAGTACGTCGCCGCCGACCGCATATTCCGCGCCGTGCACCGCACCAGCGAAGTCTATGTCCCAGGCGCAAACAGCCAGCGGCGCGCGGTTGAAATTCCGGCCCTGCGCAACAAGCGCGTCTTCGCCTTCTGCGGAATCGGAAGCCCGGAATCATTCAAGCGAACGGTCGGGGCGCTCGGCTGCGCGATTGCAGGCTTTCGCAGTTACCCGGACCATTACCATTATAATAACGATGCCATCGCGGAATTGCGCAAGCAGGCCGCGGATTCCGGAGCGGACGTTTTGATTACCACGCAGAAAGACGCTGTGAAACTCGCCGACGCCGACCTCGGGCGCGAGTTGTACGTTCTGAGAATCGCCTTCGCATTCGTCGAAGGCGAAAAGCGTTTCCTCACTTTAGTGGATGCAGTACTATGAGGAGCCAGGGCCAATCATTTTTCGCGCGCGTGGTCGATGTCGCGCTGTACCTGCTTGGGCGGGCGTTCTTCGGCGTGATGCTTCTGATGCCCGTCGGCTGGGCGATGGCCGTGGCGCGGCTCATCGGCTCTTTCGGCTTCCTGATTATGCCGCGGCGGAGAAGGCTCGCGCTCGCCAACCTCGACCTCGCTTATGGCGATTCGTTGACAAAAAAGGAAAAGCGCAAAATCGCCGTCCAGAGTTTCCAGCACCTCGTCTCCGTCGCCGTGGAACTTGTCCATCTTCCGCGCCTGTGCAAACGGAAAGACTTCTGGCAGCGCGTGGTCATTCTTCACGAGGAGCGCATTAAAAAAGCGCTCCAGGAAAAGGACGGCATATTCCTCGTCACCGGGCACGTCGGCAACTGGGAGTTGAGCGGTTACGCCGCGGCCCTGCTGGGGTATAACTTTTACGCGGTGGCACGCGGGCGCGAGACGCCCCTGCTCGACCGCTACATGATGAGCCTGCGCGAATCCAGCGGCATGCGCATCATCTATAAGGAAGGCGCGGCGCGCAAAATAGTTGCCGCCCTGCGAGACAAGGGCATAATAGGCTTCCTCATCGACCAGAACGCGGGTCGCGAAGGCGTGCTCGTGAAATTTTTCGGGCACGACGTTTCAGCCTTCCCGACGGTGGCGTACCTGGCGGCCCGGATGAACTGCGCGGTAATACCGGCCTACGCATACCGCGCGGGCAAAGGCTTCAAATACGTGGCCGAGGCCGGAGAGCCGCTCCAACTCGTCAACACCGGCAACAAGGACGCGGACCTTATCGAGAACACGCAGCGGATGCTTTCCGCCATCGAGGCCTTCGTCCGGCAGCATCCCGCCCAGTGGCTCTGGGCGCACAGGCGCTGGCGCCTGAAAGAGTCGTGGCTCAGGAAAGACGGGCGGCTCAAGGAGTCCGCCATCATCCGCAAGACCATGCAGGAGAAGAAACAAAATGAAAACACCCAAGCCAAAGAGCAAGCCGATTAACCTGAAGAAAGCCAAGACGGCCCCGCTGGCGAAGCGGAGCAACCTGGAGACAATCAGGGAGTTCGCCAGGGCCGCGGAAGCGCCGGGGTCGTTCCTGGAGTTCTACGAATCCATGCCCGACGTGCTCGCCGCGCGCGACCTGAAGGCGCTTGTGCGGGACGTGGCCGCGGCGCGGAAAGACGGCAGGCACGTCGTCCTGGGCGTCGGCGCGCACGTCATCAAGTGCGGCCTCTCGCCAATGATTATCGACCTCATCGAGCGCGGAGTCATCACCGCCCTTGCGATGAACGGCGCGGGCGCGATTCACGACTTCGAGATTTCGCTCATCGGCGAGACCTCGGAGGACGTGGCCGAAGGGTTGGAGGACGGCACCTACGGCATGGCGCGCGAGACCGGCGAGGCCATGTGCAAGGCGGCCGTCGAAGGCGCGAAGGGCATCGGCTACGGGCGCGCGCTCGGCGAAATGATTCTGCGGAAGAAGAACAAGTTCGCCCGCTACAGCCTGCTCGCAACCTGCGCCAAACACGACATCCCCGCCACCGTGCACGTCGCCATCGGCACCGACATCGTCCACATGCACCCCTGCGCAAACGGCGCGGCAATTGGCGAGGCGAGCATGATTGACTTCAAAAAATTCGCCGGAGTCGTCGCCGACCTCGACAAGGGCGTCTACATCAACATGGGTTCCGCCGTGCTGCTTCCGGAGGTCTTCATGAAGGCGGTCAACGTGGCGCGCAACATCCACGGCAGGCCGAAGAACGTCACCACCGCGAACTTCGACATGATTCGCCACTACCGCCCCGCGGTCAACGTCCTCGGCCGCCCGGCGAAGAAATCCTACAGCATAACCGGCCACCACGAAATAATGTTCCCGCTCTTCTACCACGGACTTTTATTGACGATTTAACCAAGAGCACCTAACATAATGAGTGAATCCGGGAGGGGCAGACCCCGCCTGAGGTTTACCCGCCTCAGGCGGGCGGGCAAGCCTCTTCGTCGTCCCGGATTTTGCGGTACATCGGCCTTCGGCTTTTTGCACTTTTACCTTATGTGATGCCATACGTTAGCGCACTTTTTTGAATGCCGGATTTTGCGGTGCATTTCCGGAAAAAAGGTTTTTTCGCGGCTTCATCGACTTCTCGTATCATCATGTTGGCCATGACCTTACGATAGTCAACGACCAATTCCGGCCCATTTTTCTTAACACGTTTTACGGTACTTTGCGGTACTTTACGGTACATTTGTACCGCATAATCCGGTACACTTGCGGTACATGCCTTCCGTAAACCTATGACAGACGGTACTTTAACCACCAAGGCCCGCCAAGGGGCGATGTCTCGCCCCTTGGCGAGGTCTGCGCCTTTGGCGACATCTCGCCCGGAGGCGGATCGCCAAGGGCGGACACCAAGGCACCAAGAAAAATAGTGTGGGCCACGGATACCCACGGATTCACACGGATAAATTTCAGAACTCTTCATAGCGTTCGCACGAAAAAATCGAAACCTCAGATCACACAAAACAGACGACTAGACTGTTAGGCTGTCAGACTGTCCGCCATCCCGATAAGATCGGGATGGCGAGACCTCGCCGCACTGCGGCGGGTTAGCCGGACACTCATCCCTAATGCCCAACCTCCTGCCACATCGTCAGGTGCATAGTATACACTATTCTTTGTGCATTGTCAAGGACAATTTAGAGAATTATTTTGAACCGCAAAGGAGGCAAAGAGAACTACGAAAAGTAGGAACCACAGATTTCACAGATTACACAGATTCTTGGGTGAAAATAAATCGAGCACGGCTTGGCCGCCCTGCTAAAAAATGGTATAATAGCGCTAGGCATCACGAGATTATGTTGCCGCTGCTCTACCACGACTACGATTGACAATTTAATGAAACCACAGATTTCACAGATTACACAGATTCTTGGGTGAAAATAGATTGGCCACGGATGGCCACGGATTTACTTGGATCAAAAAACAAACAACAAATGTGTCGGACCCTTTTCCTCTTCGTGGTGTTTTACTGGCGATAGAGAGGAATGGTGAAATATGATACCGAACTTGACGCCGCCCGAGCAATTGGCTCACAGTACAGTACGTATTGAATGTGACCTCCCAGACGGTAGTTTATCAGTGGGCACGGGATTTTTCTATGCCCTGAATGAAACGGGCAAGACAAACACCCTGGTGATTATCACAAATAAGCACGTAGTTAATGCATCCATAAAAGGCCGCTTTGTGATGACGTTTAAAGACGCCGGGGGCAATCTTTTTATGGGACGGCATCGGATATTCCAGCTACATGACTTTGCTTCACTTTGGAAACAGCATCCTGACTCGTCGGTCGACCTATGTGCAATGCCGATTGGACCGCTGTTGTGCATGGCAGGACAGCAAGGAGTGGAGCTTTTTTACAAGAATCTGGATCGATCCTTTCTTCCTTCCAAAGATGATATTGAGAAGATGCTGGGAAATGAAGAGGTTACAATGGTGGGATATCCGAATGGACTATGGGACGCAGTGAACAATCTGCCCATTTTTCGCCGTGGCATCATAGCAACAAGCTACAAGGCAGATTGGAACGGGAAGAAAGAATTTCTTATAGATGCTGCGTGCTTTCCTGGTTCCAGTGGGTCACCTGTCTTGCTTTTTGACATGCATAGCTACAAAACAAGAGAGGGTATCTTTATTGGCGAGTCTCGCGTTAAGCTTTTGGGTGTACTTTGGGGTGGGCCCCAATACACTGTTGAGGGGGAAATTCAAATCGTTCCGGTTCCGACAAGGCAAGAACCCATTTCGGTCGTCACAATCCCAAACAATTTAGGTTTTGTGATCAAGGCCGAGCGACTCCTGGATTTTGAATCGATGTTCGCCGATTCTCGGTGACTGGTTTGGTCTGAAATAGAGGTAGATTGTCTATTGGCCTCTTCGTCTGTCCAGAAGCCCCTCTGTATCGAGGCCCAGCCAGAAATCCAACAAATTATCATCGTCCAATATTGGCAGGCGTAGTGACAAGGCGCGGCGACA
>Ga0315281_10015966_pt1 | contig 10038 bp, 8 predicted proteins | sample YL17G07_0_MG_FD_204540 | JGI IMG/M metagenome (GOLD analysis project Ga0315281, IMG submission 204540) | Sediment microbial communities from Yellowstone Lake, YNP, Wyoming, USA - YL17G07_0 | ecosystem: Environmental > Aquatic > Freshwater > Lake > Sediment | place: USA: Wyoming | collected...
TTCCTTCTCTTCTCGGATGGATTTCTCGCTCATGCCTATAAGTATATCATATAATATACTGATGTCAAGCGCAAAAAGAAGAAAATCCCGAAATCTCCTCCCCCTATGACTAACCGATTACAATTTGCTGTGGTCCACTTGACGGTCGCCGCTCCGGAGGCCAGAATTTCCATTCGACAGACCTCCGGGATGAACGGCGACCGAATGGCGAATTCCGAAAAACGTCGCAGAGTAATCGCTTTTCTCCTCGTCCTGATCAGCGGCGCTGTCGCTGGAGGGCTGGTCAGCGCGTTTCTCGGCTTCGTCGCCCTCCATCCGATCGCGCCCGTGCACTTTCGAAATCTGGCCTGGCGGTATTTCTCACTCGACCGGTTTGCCCTGTACGGGACTGGTCTGGCGGTCGCCTTTACGCTGATCTGGTGGCTGACGAACTGTTACATTCATCGGCGGACCGGCGAGCCGCTGTCCGGATTGCTCCTTCTGGATGGAATCCGCTTCCTCGTGGGCGCGCCGCTCGTGGCGGCGCTGGTCGCGTTCGGGCCGCCCGGCGGACGGCCGCTCTTCCTGAGCAACATCGGACTCCTTTACCTGCTGGTCCTCGCGTGGAAGCTCCGCCCCTTCATCGATGCCGCCTTCCTTTCGCCGGCGCCGGTTCGGCGGCGGGACGTGTGGATCGCGGTGCTGGCGGTCGGCCTCGGCTTCTTCCTTCTCGACCACCCGAGGCCGCTCGACGGCGACGAGCCGCACTATCTCGTGTATGCGGACAGCCTGATGCGCGACCGCGACGCCGACCTGAGCCACAGCTACGACCCGCGCATCACCGGCCGATTCTTCAACGGCCTGACTCCCGACGGCCAGACCGTCGTCGTTACGAATTCCGAGACGGGAAAAAGCTTTCTCCGCCCGTACCACTATCCGGGCCTGCCGATCCTGATTCTGCCGGGCTATGCCCTGGCCGGAGCCTGCGGCGCGAAACTGGCGGCGCTGCTGCTGACGGCGACCGGGCTGACGGGACTGTATGTCCTGCTGCGGAACCTGGAGGTGAATACCGTCGTCGCGGCGCGCGGCGCGGCCTTTATGGCCTGCACCTCGCCGTTCATCACGTACGGACTGCAAATCTATCCGGAGATGGCCGCCGGCGCCGGGCTGGTCTGGGGGATCGTCCTGCTGACGGATAAACGGTTTGAAGGGGTTTCCGCGCTGGGCGTCGGCGCGCTCGCCGCGGCGCTGCCGTGGCTGCACGTCCGGTACGCGCCGCTGAGCGCCGGACTGATGCTCATCGCGTTGATCCGTTGCCGGCTCCGCGCGGGAAAACTGCTCGCGCTGATTCTGCCTTCGCTCGCCTCCGCCGCCGCGCTCTTAGGCTTCTATCACGCCGTCTACGGCGGATTCAGTCCGTCGCCGATCAGCGCGCTGCCGAAAAATTTCTCTTATTGGGCATCGCTTTCGTGGCGGCGCTCGGCCACGTATCTCTGCGCCCTGTTCCTCGATTCGCAGGGCGGCGTAATCGCGTATGCGCCGGCGCTGCTCCTCGCGCCGCTGGGCGTCACCCTGCTTTACCGGCGTGACCGGCGGCTCATGTGGACGCTGCTCCTGCCCATTACGCTGGAAACGGCGCTGATCGCCGCCGGCTGGCGGAGCTGGCATGGAGACTGGGCCCCGCCCTCGCGATTCATGGCCTGCGTCTGCCCGCCGCTCGCCGCCCTCGCGATCGTCGGTTATGAATACTGCCTTGGGAACGCCTGGCTGCGGCGGCTATGCCACGGGCTGCTTGCGGCCGGCGCGCTGCTCGGAGCGCTGATTATTGCGGATCCGGAGGCGATGTACAACATGCACATGCCCGGGAGCATCCCGGCCATCACCCAAAGCTACTGGCTGATCCGGCTCGGCTGGTTCTTCCCCAACTATGCGGACCTTGGCGCGCGGACCGTTGCTCAGACCGCGCTCTGGATCGTCATCATCGCCGCGCTGACATGGCTCGCGCTTCACTCCGCCCGGCGCGACAAGGCGGCCTGATTTTTCAACGGCATGCCGACCTGATATAATCCGGCTCCTGATATTGCCTGGAGAGACTCTTCGCATATGGGGAAGATCGAAACAATCTCCGCGCCGCGCGGGATGCCGGACACGCTTCCGAGCGACATGCCGCTGCTCCGGCGCATCGAGGATGCCGCGCATCGCGTCTTCCGAATCTGCGGCTACGAGGAAATCCGCACGCCGATGTTCGAGGAGACGCGCCTCTTCGTCCGCGGCATCGGCGAGGCCACCGACATCGTCGAGAAGGAGATGTACACTTTCACCGCGCCGTCCATGCCGTCCACCCCGTCCGCAACGTCCACGCCAACGCCGACTCCGCCGCCGGCCGAAGACTCGATCACGCTCCGCCCCGAAGGAACGGCGCCGGTCGTGCGCGCGGTGGTCGAGCATGAACTTCTCAAGCGGCAGGGTTTCTGGAAGCTCTATTACGTCGGCCCGATGTTCCGCAAGGAGCGCCCGCAGGCCGGCCGGCTGCGGCAGTTCGAGCAGATCGGCTGCGAGGCGGTCGGCTCCGGCGAGCCGGTGGTGGATGCGGAAAGCATCCTGCTGGCCGCGCGGTTTTTCAATGAAGTCGGGCTGCCGGGCGTGCAGGTCAGGATCAACACGATCGGTTGCCCTGACTGCCGCGCCGTATATCGGGCGGTGCTGCGTGAATTGCTGGAGCAACGCAGGCAAGAGCTCTGTAAGGATTGCCAGGCGCGTTTGGAAAGGAACGCTTTCCGCATCCTGGACTGCAAGAATCCGACTTGCAAGGCCATCGCGCAGACACTTCCTCCAATTTACGATCATCTCGATCCGAATTGTCTAAAACATTACCACGATGTTAAGGACCTGCTCGATCGGGCGAACTTGAGTTACCGTGAGGACCCGCATCTCGTCCGCGGGTTCGATTATTACACGCGGACGGTCTTCGAGCTGTCGCACTCCGCCCTCGGCGCGCGCGACGCGGTCTGCGGCGGCGGGCGGTACGACAACCTCGTCGCCGAACTTGGCGGGCCGCCGGCCGGCTGCGTCGGATTCGCGGTGGGCGTCGTGCCGACGGTCCTCGCGCTCCAGAAGCAGAAAACCGCCGAGGCGCTCCAGCCGGGCGCGGACGCTTATCTCATCGCCGTCAACGACGAGGTCCGGCCGGAAATCTTCTGCATGGCGGAGAAACTCCGCGCGGAGGGAATCCGCGCCGAGATGGATTACGAGCGCCGCAGCCTCAAGGCGCAGATGCGCTCGGCGAACAAATTCCGCGCGCGCTACGCGATCGTAGTCGGGCCGGATGAACTCGCCGCCGGAAGGCTCAAGCTCAAAGAGATGGCCACCGGCGAGGAAACGCATCGCACCCTGGAAGAAGCCGCCACCCTGCTTAAGCTCTTCTCCGCCCGCCGAAGCGGCGTAGCTGCGAAGAGCGGGGCCGCAAAGACCGAATAGGAGACAGAATGGTCGGCGCGCGCCGCACCCACACCTGCGGAGAACTGAACGTTTCACACGCCGGGAAAGAGGTCGTGCTTTGCGGCTGGGTCTCGACGGTGCGCGACCACGGCGGGCTGCTTTTCGCGGACCTCCGCGACCGCTGCGGCATTACGCAGGTCGTCTTCAGCCCGGCGAACGCCCCGCTGCACGAGCGCGCGGCGGCGCTGCGGAACGAGTTCGTCATCTCCGTCCGCGGCCCGGTCGTCGCGCGCCCGGAGGGCATGCAGAATCCGAAAATCGCCACCGGCGCCGTCGAAGTCCACGCGACCGACATGGACATCCTCAACAAGGCCGAGACGCCGCCGTTCGAGATTGACGCCGCCGACGTGGCGACCGAGACGCGGCTGAAGTACCGATACATTGACCTGCGCCGCGCCGACATGCAGCGCAACCTGATCTTCCGCCACCGGCTGATCCAGTGCATCCGCCGCCACTTCGAAGAGTACGAGGACGGCCACTTCATTGAAATCGAGACGCCGATCATGATCCGCAGCACGCCGGGCGGAGCGCGCAACTTCCTAGTGCCCAGCCGCCTCAACCCCGGCTCGTTCTACGCGCTGGCCGAATCGCCGCAGCTCTTCAAGCAGATTCTCATGGTCGCCGGCATGGACCGGTATTTCCAGATCGTGAAGTGCTTCCGCGACGAAGACCTGCGCTCCGACCGGCAGCCGGAGTTCACGCAACTGGACGTGGAGATGTCCTTCGTGGATCAGGACCAGATCATTTCGCTGATCGAAGGGCTGCTGGCTCGCATTTTCCGCGAACTGCTCGGGCGCGAACTTCGGACGCCATTCCAGCGGTTCAGCTACGCCGACGCGATGGCCCGATACGGCGCCGACAAGCCCGACCTGCGCTACGGCCTGGAGTTCCACGACGTGACCGAACCCGCAGCGCAGAGCGAGTTCAAGGTGTTCCGCTCCGCCGCCGGATCGGGCGGCAAGGTGGTGGGAATCTGCGTCCCGGGCGGCAGCCGGCTCCCGCGGCGCGGGCTGGATGAACTGACCGAGTACGTCGGCCATTACGGCGCGAAGGGACTCGCCTGGGTGCGCGTGGAGGAAACGGGCTTCAACTCGCCGATCGCCAAGTTCATCTCCGTGGAACTCCAGGCGAAGATGCGCGCCGCCATGGGCGCGCAGCCGGGCGACCTGCTCTTCTTCATCGCCGACCAGGCGCTCACGGCCCAGACCGCGATGAACGAGCTCCGGCAGGAAGTCGCGCGGCGCATGAACCTGATCCCGAAGGACGCCTTCGCGTTCTGCTGGGTGGTGGATTTCCCGCTGCTGGAGCGGAACGAGCAGGAGAAGCGCTGGGACGCGCGGCACCATCCGTTCACCTCGCCGCACGAGGCGGACCTGCCGAAACTCGAGTCGCAGCCCGGCGCCGTCCGAGCCAAGGCGCATGACATCGTCCTCAACGGAGTCGAGATCGGCGGCGGCAGCATTCGAATCCACGACCCGGAAGTGCAGCAGCGCGTCTTCCGGCTGCTGGACATCAGCGATGAGGAGGCGCGGGCGAAGTTCAGCTTTCTGCTCGACGCCCTGAAGTTCGGCGCCCCGCCGCACGGCGGCATCGCGCTGGGCATGGACCGGCTGGCGATGCTGCTGCTCGGGCTGGACACGATCCGCGACGTGATCGCGTTCCCGAAGACGCAGCGCGGCGTGGACCTGATGACCCAGGCGCCAAGCCCGGTGGATGCGCGCCAACTGCGCGAGCTGGGGATCAAACTGGAATGAAGGTAATCAGCCCACGGCATCCAACGGCGCGCCGGAGCGCGGCCCCGTCGTCCTCGTCGTCGTCCACGCCGTCGTCCAAGTCGTTGTCCTCGGCCGTTCGGCTTTCGTGCGCCCTCATCTGTCTCCTCCTCGTCGCCGGCTGCGCCTCGGCGCGCGTGGTCCAGTCCGACGGGACCGCGCAGTGGTCGGGACTCGGCCTGGCGCTGAAACTGCCGCAGGGCAACTGGCGGATCGAACCCCAGGGCGAAAACGCGGTGCTCTTCAGGCCGCAAGGCCGCGAGGGAAATCTCCTCATCGAGCGCGTGAAAACCCGGCCGAAGGAGCCGGAATGGCTCGCGTTGAAAAAGCTCCTTTCCTCCTTCGACGTGAAGAGGGAGATCTCGCAGCGCGCGGTGAAGCTGCCGAACGGCGAATCGGCGCTCCGTGCGGAGTACGATGTCCAAGTCCAGAGCGGCGGAACGCGCCTGCGGGCGTACCTGCTCCCGCGCGCCGGCTACATCTACGAAATCATCGACTGGAACTTCGGCCGCCATTCGCCTGCCGAAGACTTCCTGGCCGGCCTCGCGCCCGCGGCGGAGTCCGGCCCGGTCCCGAGGACGCCATGAAACGCCAGTTGGCTTGGCTCGGAGAATCGCTGCTGGACCCGCTCAGCCAACTCGGCGGCGTGGCGCTGCTCACCGGCGCCTTCCTGCGGCGGCTCTTTCGCCGGTCGTTCGAGCTCGATGCGTTCATCGCGGAGGTCCAGCGCATCGGCTACCAATCCACCGCCGTCGTCGGGTTGCTCGGCCTGTTCACCGGCATGGTGATGGTGGTGCAGACCGGCCAGGCCATGAAGCGTTGGGGCACCGAGGCGTACGTCAGCGAGGGAGTAGCGCTGGTCATCTTGCGCGAGCTCGGGCCGGTGCTGGCCGGGTTTCTCGTCGCGGGGCGGATCGGATCGGGCATCGCCGCGGAACTCGGCGCCATGGCCGTCAGCGAACAGATAGACGCCATGAAGTCGCTCGGCGCCGACCCGATCCAGAAACTCGTGGTGCCCAAAGTGGTCGCGGGCGCGGTCTGTCTGCCGATGCTGACGGCGCTGGCGGACCTGATAGGCATCCTCGGCGGCATGGTCATGGCGGTAACGATGCTGAACGTGCCGCCGGCGTTCTACCTCAGCCGGATCCAGGACGCGGTGGTGATCGGCGATTTCATGAGCGGCATTGTCAAGACCGTGGCCTTCGGCGGGATCATCGCGATGGTCGCCTGCTTCTACGGGCTGCGCACGACCGGCGGCACCGTCGGCGTCGGCCGGAGCGCGACGCAGAGCGTCGTCATGAGCTGCATCCTCATCCTCATGGCGGACCTGATCATCACCAGCACCTTCGTCGCGATCTCTGGCAGCGGACAAATATGACCGAAGAGGTTCGCAGCAACGTCTCTGCGCCGGCCGCGCCGGAAACGACCGCCGCCGTCGAACTGCGCGACGTGCGGATGGCCTTCGGCGGCAAAGTCGTCCACGACGGGGTGAACCTCTCCGTGCGCGAGGGCGAAATCATGACCCTCGTCGGCGGCAGCGGCCAGGGCAAGACCGTCCTGCTCAAGGAGATCATCGGCCTGCTGCGCCCCGACTCGGGCGAGATCTTCGTTCATGGCCGCGAGGTGACCTCGCTGAGCGAGTTCGAGCTGCAGGACATCCGCCGCGAGGTGGCCATGGTGTTCCAGGGCAGCGCCCTGTTCGACTCGATGACCGTCGCGGACAACGTCGCCTACGGCGTCATCGAGCGATCCCCCGACATGCCGGTGGACCAGTTGGCGAAAATCGTCGCCGAGAAACTCGGCCTCGTGGACCTGCCCGGGACGGAATCAGTGATGCCGGCGGAACTGAGCGGCGGCATGAAGAAGCGCGTCGCGCTCGCCCGGGCGCTGGCGCTCGATCCAAAGATCATCCTCTACGACGAGCCGACCACCGGCCTCGATCCGGCGAACGTGCGCCGCATAAGCGCGCTCATCGCCAGGACGCGGCAGGCGCTCGGCGTCACGAGCCTCATGGTCACGCACGACATCCAGGCGGTCGAGGCTATCACCGACCGCGTGGCCATGCTCGACCAGGGCCGCATTATCGCCGTCGGGACCTTGAAGGAGATGGAGGGGGCCTCGCACCCGCGCGTGCGCCAGTTCCTCGCGGGCGAAGTCGAGAGCTGAGCGTTTCTAAGGAGCATCCGCGATGTCCAGAGAACAATACGGTTCGGTCCGAGCCGGCCTCTTCGTGGTCGCCGGCGGCGCGATCATCATCCTGTTCATCCTGGCGCTCGGCCAGCGCTCGCACCTCTTCACCCGCGAGTACTCGCTCACAGCCGCCTTCGAGAACGCCGGAGGCCTGCTCTCCGGCGCGTCGGTGCGCGTGGCCGGCGTCAACGCCGGGACCGTCCGCAGCATCCAGATCGCCCGCGAGCCGTCCGGCCTCGCCCGGGTCAAGGTGGACCTGAACCTGGGCAAGGCATTCCAGAAGGTGGTCCGCGACGATTCGGTCGCCACGATCCGCAGCTTGGGACTCCTCGGCGACAAGTACGTCGAAATCACCCTCGGCTCCGAAACCGCCGGCGAACTGCCGGACGGCGCGACGATCAAGAGCCAGGACGCCGTGGACTATTACCAGGTCGCCGACGAGGCCCGCGACACGTTCCGGCAGGCCAACGCCATCGCCAAGGAAATCATTGACGTGCTCCACCAGTTGGACAAGGCCGCCCTGATCAGGAACCTGGATACGGCCGGGGCGTCGCTGACCCAGATCCTCGTCAACGCGGAGAAGGGGCCGAGCCTGCTCCATTCACTGGTGTACGACCCGGAGCTTCCGAAATCGCTCGACGATCTCCGCGCCGCCGCGAAATCGCTCCGCGCCACGGCTGAGACAGTGGAGTCCGGCAAAGGCGGGCTGGGCGAATTGATTCACAGCGAAAAGCTGTCGAAATCGCTCGCGGATTTCGCCGACGCGGTGGACTCCGCCAAGGCGATTCTGAAGGAAGTGGAAAAAGGCGAGGGCGCCGCGCACGCGATCATCTACGACAAGGCCGAGCGCCAGGCGCTCGACCAGCTCAGCGCCGCCGCCGAGAAGCTGAACGCCGCCATGGACGATATCCGCAACGGCAAAGGCTCGCTCGGCCTCCTCATCGCCGACCCGAGCGTGTGGGAAAGCCTCCAGCGCCTCCTCTCCAGCGCCAACGAGAGCGCCGTCCTGAAGTTCCTCATCGAGCGCAGCCTCAACGAAAAGCCGAAGTAAGGACGGATTGAAACCGCAGACGGACACGGGTAAGAAGGAAAGGCGGGAATGAACGGAAAATGGCCGCCGATGGCTGCGGGAAAACGGGGCCGAGACAACGGGCGCCCCGTTTGACACTGATGCGGCATTCTTATACACTATTCTTATACACTAGAGAGTGATGAGCAAGCAAAGGGGGGCGGAGTTCAACTTCGCAGGTAAAGAGACGGCGCGTTTTGAAGAGGCGCGAATACTTCCAGAAGGCCCTTTCCACTATGCAAGTCGCCGAACGGTGCGGCGTTCACTACACCACCGTCAGGCGCTGGATTTTGGACGGGAATCTTCCGGCATACGAGACGCCTGGCGGACACCTGCGCGTGCTCGATACGGACGTCCATGCCTTCCTCGAATCCCGCAAGCTTCGAGGGTGGCGCAATGTGACCGGCACGCTGCGGGCGCTCATCGTGGACGATGATGCGGCGTTCCGCGAGAGCGCAGTGGAATTCCTGGGCCGCCAGCCGAACATGAGAGTCCGTCAGGCCGCCGACGGATTCGCCGCCGGCCGCCAGGTCTCCGAGTTCCAGCCGCACGTCGTCATCCTCGACCTCTTTATGGCCGGCATGAACGGGCTCGAGGTCTGCCGCAACATTAAAGCTTCGCCGCGGTCGCGGCAAACGCGCGTCCTCGTCCTCGCCGGTTACGCGACGACCGAGAACATCGAGAAGGCCAAAGAGGCCGGCGCGGATCTCTGCATGGCCAAGCCGATCGGGCTGGATGAACTTCACGGCGCGATTCTGCGCCTCGCGCGCGGATCGTCGGACGGCGGAGGGACGCCCGAATCAGGAACGGACCCCAAGCCTCGGCCAACCGACCCGGAGATCAATTCCTGACGGGTACGCGCCGACAGCGGAAAGATGGGAATCATGGGAATAATGGGAATGATGGGAAGAAGAGGAAAGATTCCTCCCAGCCTTCCCATTATTCCCAGCATTCCCATTCTCTTCTCCCATCGTGTGGTGCGGTAATGCCTCAGTTACAGGAGGCTCATTTTCAAGATGTCGCGTGTGGCACAGGCGCCCTCGCCTGTGATAACGCCGGCAAGCCGTTCCGCACAGCCGGGGGCGGCTGTGCCACACCTCCTGTAACTGAGGCATTACCATTCGCGCCATGAATTTCTTGCTTAATGATTATGGGCGGTGATATACTGCTGTCGCGGTTCCGTCGTGCGCCGTACTCGGCGCACTCTTGTTGAGAGCCGGCATCCGGACTCCCGTCCGGATGTGACCGGCGAGGAGGTGTGCCATGGCTGACGTACTCCTGAATATCGAAGAAGTCTCCAAGCAGCTCCAACTGAGCAAAGACCAGGTCGCCGAGATGGTGAAGAAAGGCCTCCTGCGCGGCTTCCTCGACCAGAAGACCTACAAGTTTCGTCCTGCGGATATTGAGGCGTTCAAGAAGAAACTCGCCGGCGGCGCCACGGCGTTGTCCGAAGGCGCCCCCAAGACCGGCGCGATCCCGGGCGGCGCGCAGGGCCGCAAGGACGCCACCAGCAAGATTGACCTGACTGAA
>Ga0315281_10015967_pt1 | contig 10038 bp, 7 predicted proteins | sample YL17G07_0_MG_FD_204540 | JGI IMG/M metagenome (GOLD analysis project Ga0315281, IMG submission 204540) | Sediment microbial communities from Yellowstone Lake, YNP, Wyoming, USA - YL17G07_0 | ecosystem: Environmental > Aquatic > Freshwater > Lake > Sediment | place: USA: Wyoming | collected...
GCAGGACCTGGGCAAGACCTCGAGAGCCATGATCCTGCGCAACCACGGCCTGCTCACCCTGGGCGAGTCGGTGCGCGAGGCCTTCGAGTTCATGTACTACCTCGACTGCGCCTGCCAGATCCAGGTCGACGCCGTGGCCGGCGGCATGGACAACGTAATTCACATGAGCAAGCAGGCGGGCGACGCGGCGGCAGCGCAATTCGAGCGCCCCGGCCGGCCGTCCGCGCACAAAGACTGGCCCGCGCTGTTGCGCCTGCTCGAGCGCAAGGGCAGCAACTACGCCAGTTAGGCTCTTGCTGCCCCGCGGTTTCCGGGGAGGTTGAGTACCGTCGCGATGGTCAGGATCGCGGTGACCACCACGGTAAAGAAGACCATCGCCGGCCGGCCGCCGTCCAGCAGCCAGCCGAAATAGACCGGCGTCACCATCGAGCCGACGTCCAGCCCGGAGTAGACGAAACCGTAGACCTTGCCGGTGGAACCCGCCGGCGTGGTCGCGCGCACGATCAGGTCGCGTGACGGACCGGTCACGCCGGTGGCGAAACCCGTCGCCGCGCACAACAGCGGCAGGAATGCCGGGGCGATCCACGTTGAGGCGATCGCGAACATCAGCAGCGCGCTGACGGCCGTCCCGCCGACCGCGACGAGATCATGGCGCGAGGTGCGCACGGCGACGAAGCCGCCGGCGAGGATCCCCGCCGCGCCGCCCAGCAGATACGAAGTCAACGCCGTGGAGGCGAGCACCACGCCCACCCCATACAGCGCCATGAAGGTGACCACGCCGAAGTTCTGCGTCGCGATGAAAGCCACCGAAGCGAGGATGAAGTAGCCGAAGCACATCAGCACCGGCAGCGACGCGAGGATCCTCAAATCCGCCATCAGTCCGCCGTGGGCGCCGGCGGCGCGCCGGTCGGCCGGCTCGACGTGGATCGCGTGCCGGAACAGCGCGAGCACGACGCTCACCACCACCCCCAGCGCCGCCGCACCGAGCAAGGCGCCGCGCCAGCCCGCCGCCGCGGCCATGGTGATGCCGTAGAGCGGCGCCAGCGCGTATCCCAGGTAGCCTGCGATGCCATGGCCGCTGAAGGCGTGGCCCAGCCGCTCCCTTTTCACGCGCGCGTTCAGGATCGAGAAATCGCAGGGATGGAACACGCTGTTGCCGATGCCGCCCACCACCGCCGCCGCAACCAGCACCGCATAGTTGTCCGCCAGCCCTGCGATCAGCGCGCCCGCGGAACTCAGGATGAGACCGAGGAACAGCACCCGCCGCGCGCCGTAGCGGTCCACCGCGAACCCGGCGGCGGTCTGGCAGATACCGCTCACCGTGTAATAGAGCGCCACCGTGCCGCCCAGCGCAATGTAGGAGACGCGGAGGTCGTCCTTGATCAGCGGGAACACCACCGCGGTGGCGATCTGGAAAAAATGCGACATGCCATGCGCCAGGGCGACCAGGCTGATGGTCCGCAAGTCCGTCTTAAGCGTTTGTGCCAATTATTTTCTTTATGAAATCCGAAAGGGAAAGAAAAACGATATCGGGTTGATCCTTATGCGGTGAATGGCCGCAATCGGGCAGCTTCAGCAGTTCGCAAGATCCGCCGGCCTGGCGCCGGATCGCGTCGAGTTGCGCCATGGTGCCGTACTCATCCGCCTCGCCCTGGATCGCCAGCACCGGGCAGCGGATGCCCGCCAGGTACGACTCGATGTTCCATTGCCTGAATGCCGGATCGAGCCAGGCATCGGCCCAGAGGTGGAAGGTTTTTCGCGCATCCCGATGGTATTTCCCCAGGCGCCCGGCAAGATCGATTGTTTCGAATTGCCTTGCCGCTTCCTGTATTGAATTCACGCAGATATCTTCAATGAAGACATGCGGCGCGATCGCCACCACGCCGCGCACCGGATGCATGCCCGCATGGATGAGCGCGATCGAGGCGCCGTCGGAGTGGCCGATGAGGATTGGCTTTTCGATCTTCAGGTTCTTCAGCAGATCCGGAAGTTCCTTCAGGGCTCCGTCGTGCATGAACCGCGCGCCAACCCCTGCTTCCCGAAGCACCTCCGAATCGCCGTAGCCGTAACGGTCGTAGACCAGCGCGCGGCAGCCGGTGGCCTTTGCCACTCTTCGGGGAAAATCCCGCCACTGCCCGATCGAGCCCAATCCCTCGTGCAGGAAGACGAGCGTCGGACCGGATCCATCGATCCACGCGTACTCCAGCGAGTGCCCGGCGGCGGCGATCTGCGGCATGATCCAGACTAGCATGCGGCATGCGCGCCACTGCCTGGCCGGCGTGGTGCCGTCCTCGGCTAGAGCTTCATCGGCCGCCAGTAGCCGGTGAGTTCGAGGTATCCCCTGCCAACCGGCGCCCTGTCCTTGAAGGCCGTTACCGCGCCTTCCCAGTAAATAGTGCCGGTGCTCGCGCGGGCATCGAGTTCCTGATCATCCATCAGGGGTTCGAGCCGCAGTTCTGCGTCTTTGGTCCTGACTTTCATCGCCACCGGATACGCGACACCGGTGCGCGGAGATTTCCAGGTGCGCAGCGGCTCGAACGACACCCCGGGCGGCGCGTACTGCGTTGCGCCGTCCTTGCCGCGCATGCGGAAGGCCATCAGCGCACCCCCGCCCTCCAGATTTATGCCGCACCAGTCCCAACCGGCGGCGCCCGCCGCCATGTACTGGCTCGACCATTCGTGGTCCAGCCAGGCGGTGCCGGTCACCGCCGAACCATTGGCGGTGCCGCGTACGGCGAGATGGGGCCTGCTGTAGTAATAGCTGGCCTCCCCGGCGTTGTTGCCCTTGCGGCTGAAGCCGGCTTCCCCCTGGAGAACGGGGGAACCTTTGGGCTGGAATTCGAGCTCCAGCGAGAAATCCCGCGCCTCGATTTTCGTTCTGTATTTCTGTTCCGGGAAATCGAGCAACCAATTGTCCACCCACACCCTCGTCGTGCCCTCGTTGCTCCCCGCGAGCCCGAGCGCCGCGCGGGCGGCGCGCTCGTCGTGGCGCAGGCGGCCGTGGCGCGGGTCGGAAAGGGCCGCATGCGCGAGGATGAGCTGCCGCGGGGTGAACGCGCTGGGATTGGAATTCCCGGTATCCGGTCTTGCTCTGAAGAAAGTTATCTGAAAGCCAAGGTCTTCGCCGCGTCCGGTTCGCAGCCACCCGGTCAGGTACCACCATTCCTGCCGGTAGTCCGGATGCGCGCCATGGTCGCGCGGAAATTGAAACGAACGGCCGGAAGTGACTTTCGGATACTGAATGTCCGAAAAAGACAACGCCGGATAGCCAAGCCCCAGGACCAGGAAATCCCTGCGCCTCACCAGTCCTCCTTGACCGCGCGGAGGGGACCGATGCCGGTCGCCTCGCGGCCCGAGAGCAAGGCGGTGACGGTCGAAAGCAGGATCAGGACCAGGGACAGCCCGGCAAGCAGCAGGTACGGCGGATGCACATCCATGCTCCAGTTGAACGACTGGCGGTTCACCACGTGGATCAGGATCAGGCTGATGGCGGCCCCCAGCGCGAGGCCGACGGCGACGCCGAGCGCCGCGAGCAACGCGCCTTCCGCGGCCAGCATGGCGCCGATCTGCGCGCGGGTCATGCCAAGATGCCGCAGCACGCCGAACTCCCGCCGGCGCGCGAGCACGATCGCGCCGACGCTGGAGGACAGGCCAAAGAGGCCGACGATCACCGCCACCGCCTCAAGCGCATAAGTCACCGCGAAACTGCGGTCGAAGATCGCGAGCGAAGCCTCGCGGATCTCCCCGGGACCCGAGATTTCCAGGACGCCGCCGCCGGGCAGCGCCCGCAGCGCCTCGGTGGCCGCCGCCGCAGCGGCGCCGGGCTTGAGCCACAACACGCCGTCGTTCACCCGGCGGTCGCCCGAGAGCGCGGCGTAGGTTGCGCGCTCGATGACGATCGCGCCGTGCTGGCGCGCGTAATCGCGCCAGACGCCCACGACCATGAAGCTTTGATTTTTCCCTGCTATAGGTATTCTTATAGGAACACCAACTGAATACCCATACAAATCCGCGACCGCTTCCGATATCCATGCGGGCGGTGGATCGCCTTGCCTGCGATCATAAGTATTGCCGACAAACGGAAACGCCAACCTCTCGCCGTCCCGCGCCAGCAGCGCGACAGCGGGCCTGGCGGGATCGAGCGTGATGCGGCTGCTGCGCAGGAACACGGCCTTGTCCACCTGCGGCAAGGCGCGCACCCGCGCCTGCAGCGCCTCATCGAGCCACGCGGTCTCGCCCGCGTGCGTGGTACGGAAATACAGATCGGCGGGCAGCACCGCGCCCAGCCACTCGTCCACCGAACCGCGGAACGAGGCCACCATGATCGCCATCGCCGCCATCAGCGAAAAGCTCGCCACGATGGCCGCCAGGCTCACCATCGTCTGCCCGGGCGCGCCGCGCAACTGGGAGAGCGCGAGTGAATAGGAAATTGAATTATTTGTCTTCAATCGGGAAAAAACATACCGGGAAAGAAAAGGCATGAAAAGAATGCCCCCCATCAGCAGGCAGGCGATCGACGCGTAGCCCGCGACCGGGATACCGTTCAGGGGGTTCAAGGGAAGAAGCAGCAACGCAAGGGCAATGCACAGCAACCCCGGCCACACCTTCACCGCGCGCATGAACATCCGCTGCTCGTCGCCCGCCTTGAGCGCCTGCGCCGGCGCCGCGCGCGCCGCGTCCAGCGCCGGCAGCAGCGCGCCGGCCAGCGCCACCGCGATGCCGCCCAGGAAATAGAAAATGCCGTTCATCGCGGGAAACTCGATCTGCGGCACCATCCCGCGGAAAAAGCCGGCGCCGAGATCCGCGCCGCCGGCGCGCGCCGCGACGGCCGCGAGGGCGTAGCCGACGCCGATCCCCAGCGCGGCGCCCAGCGCGCCCAGCGCCGCGGCCTCGATCAGCACCAGCCGCGCCACGCCGCCGCCTTCGAGGCCCAGCACCCGGAGCAGCGCGTGCTCCTGCCGCCTGCGCGCCACTTCCAGCGCCTGCGCGGAGAACACCAGGAAACCACCGGTAAAGAGCGCGACCATCGCCAGCACGTTCAGGTTCACGCGGTAGGCGCGCGACAGGTTGGCGCCCGATTCGGCGACCGCATCAAGCGTGGCGACGTGGATACCCGGCGGCAGCAGCGCCGCGATCCTCGCGCGCATCGCCTCGCGGTCGGCGCCCGGCTCGAGGCGCAGGTCGATGCGGTTCAACTCGCCCAGGCGGCCCAGCCGCCACTGCGCGGTCGCGATATCGGTCAGCGCGGCGACGCCGCGCAGGCTGGATGCGGGAAGCACGCCGGCGACGTCGAGAGCAACGGTTTCCAGGCCCGAGATGATTTTCAGTTTTTCTTTTCCTTCCTTCTTCAGAACTTCAGCCGCGGAAGCGGAAAGAAAAACCACATCCGGCCGCAACAGCTCCAGCCTTCTCCCCGGCGCATCGGCGAACAGCGCCGGCTGGATCAATGCCGCGCGCAGGGCGTCGATGCCGATGAGACGAACCGTTGCCGTGCTGCCGGCGATTCCCGCCTCCACGTCGAGGACCGGGCTCGCCACCGCGACCCCCGGCAGGCGCGCGAGTTGCGCATAGAGCGCTTCCGGGAAACCGGCCCGGCCGCCGCGCACTTCCAGGTCGGCTTCGCCCGCCAGGGTGCGCACGCCGGCCGCCAGTTCGTTCACCGCGGCGCGATTGATGAGGTGGACGGCGAACCCGAGGGCGACGCCCAGCGCGATGCCCGCCACCGAAAGAAGGATGCGCCCTTGCCGATGGATGATCCTTGAATTGAGAACCGCGAGAAGGCGCGCCAGCCGCTCAGCGGGGAACATCGCCTGCCAGGGTGATCCGGTCTTCACGGGTTTTCGATGCATCGGCTTTGGTGGAGGAATTCACCGCCTTGAGCGTCAAAAACAATTTCTTCATTCCCCCGGAAAGACTTTCATAGGCCAGATACATGTTCGCGAACAGCGTGTCGCCGCCGAAGGGCGGCACTTCGCGCTAGCCGCGCAAGCGCGCCGGAACCTCCGCCACGTGCAGGTGGTTCTCGAGGACCTTGACGCCCTTGATGCGCTTGGTGATATCGCTGCAAGCCTCGCTCTGCTCGATGCGGTCGACCACGCCCTCGAGGCTCACGCGCCCGTCATTGACGGTCACGCGCACCTTGCAGTGCGCGGTGGCGCCATGGGTACGGATGGCGGCGCGCACATGATGGGCGATGGCGACGTTGCGCAGGCTGCGCCTCGACTCGTCGGTCTCGGCGAACTGCGCGGACTTCACCAGCTTGACCACCTCTTCGATGCACTGGTCCACCGAGACGCGGTCGGTGTTGAAGCCCATGTCGTACTCGTTGATGTCCCGCGTGTCGATGTGAAAATGGCGGCGCATCACGGCATGGGCGGCCTGGTCGTTCTGGTCCACGATGCGCTCGACCTGGGCCGCGTCGTTGCTGTCGAGCCGCTCCATCATGCGCTTGACGCGCGTGCGCCGCGACGCCGAGATGCACACGCGCACCGCGTGCGGCACATCCTTGAGCAGCGAGGTCGCGCCCCAGCCGCGCAGGATCACCGGTTCGCCCGACTCGGCCATCGAGAGGATCTCGTCCGCGGTGAGCACGCGCAGGCTCACCTCGTCGGTGGTGAGCCGCTCGATCAGCCCCTGCTTGCCCTCCAGAAAACTGATCACGTGGCTCTTGCGCAGGCGCGCCCGGTTGGCGAGGTGGTCGATGATCTCGTGGTGCCGAATCTTCATCCCGAGCGCCTGCTCAAGACCCAGCGCGACGTCCTTCCCCAGAGACCCGATTTCACGGTTCATGGCGATAAGCGGCATTGCGTTCCTCCCTTTCCCGCTATCTTAGACCTTCCTCAGTCCGCTTTGGCGCCGGCGTCCCGGACCACCTTGGACCAGCGCGCGAGCTCGGAGCGGATGTTGGCCGCGTAATGCTCGGCAGTGCCGCCGAGCGGCTCGCTGCCGCCGGCAGCCAGGCGTGCGCGCAGGCCGGGGTTCTGCACCGCCTTGTTCACTTCGGCGTTGAGCCGCGCGACGATGTCTTGCGGCGTCGCCGCCGGCACCACGATGCCCTGCCAGGCGCTCATCTCGAAGCCGGGCAGGTTCGCGGCCTCCTCCAGCGTCGGCACGTCGGGCAACACCGCAAGGCGGCGTTGCACCGCGACCGCGAGCGGCCGCAGGCGGTTATCGCGCGCATACGGCAGCACCGTGCTGATGGTGTCGATCATCATCTGCGTCTGTCCGCCCACCACGTCGATCAACGCCGGGGCGCTGCCTTTGTAGGGCACGTGCTGCATCGTCAGGCCGAGTTGCGAGGCGAACAGCGCCGCCGCGAGGTGCGTGATCGTGCCCGACCCGGAGGACGCGTAGTTCAGCTTGCCCGCGTTCGCCTTCGAGTACGCAACGAACTCCCGCAGGTTCTTCGCCGGCAGGGCCGGGTTTATCGCCAGCACCAGCGGCACTGTGGCGGTAAGCGCGACCGGCGCGAAATCCCTGACCGGATCGAACGGCACGCCCGGCTGAAGCGCGGGGGCGATGGTGATCGCGGAGGTGTTGTAGAAAATCGTCGACCCGTCGGGTGACGCCTTCGCCGCCTCCACCGCGGCGATGTTGCCGCCCGCGCCGGGCCGGTTCTCGACCACGAACGACTGCCCGGTCTGCTCGGTCAGCTTCTGCGCAAAGAGGCGCGCATTGATGTCCGTCGGCCCGCCCGGAGGGAACGCGAGCAGCATGCGCACCGGCTTGGAGGGGTAGCCCTGCGCGAGGAGCGGGCCGGACAGGAAAATCACGAGCAAGGCGGCGAGGATTCTCATTTCCGCAGTATAGCCAGCCACCGGCGCATCAGTGATAGCCTGCCGCGAAATGGCCTCGCCCCCCAGCGCGCTCCGGCGCCAGCGCCTCCGCCTCTACCTGCGAATACTCGCCTACGGCGCGCTGATCGGGGGCGTCTTCGGCGCGTTCCTCGCGCCGGCCGGCACTGCCGCATACACCAGCGCGCTGATCGGAGCCGCGAACGCCTTGCTCATCGCCGGTTGCATCTCCGGCATCGAGACGTTCGTGCTGCGGGAAGGCGCTTCGATGAGACTCTTGGCGCGCCTGCCCTTCGTCGCCGTGGTGGCCCTCAAAACGCTCGCCTACGGCGGGATCATCGCGGTTCTGGTCGTCGGCACGCAGTTTCTCGTGCGGATGCTCCCGCTGCAGGACCACGCGGCGCCGCTGGAGCGCAACACCAACCTCGTCATCATTGGTTTCTCGCTCGCGATGACGGCGATCTTCGTCACCGTACTGCAGGTGGCGGCCCTGCTCGGCCGGCGCACCTTCCGCGACCTGGTGCTGGGGCGCTACCGCCGGCCGCGCGCCGAACGGCGCTTCTTCCTGTTCGTGGACGTGGTCGGCTCCACCGCCATCGCCGAGCGCCTCGGACCGTTGCAGGCGCATCGTTTCCTCGCTGCCGTGTTCAGCGCCACCGCCGAACCGGTGGCCGCCTGCCGGGGCGAGATTTACCAGTACATCGGCGACGAGATCGTGGTGACCTGGACGCAGGCGGAGGGAGTAGCCGACGCGCGGCCGCTGAGGTGTTTTTTCCTCATGGAAGAATCGCTGCTTCAGCTCAAGGATCAGTTCCGCGCGGAATTTTCCGCCGAACCCGGGCTGCGCGCCGCGCTGCACCTGGGCGAAGTGATCGCGGGCGAAGTGGGCGAAGCGCGGCGCGCGATCGTGTTCCACGGCGACGTCATGAACACCGCCTCGCGCCTCGAGCAGGCGACGCGCGAACTCGGCGTGCGCTTCATCGCCTCGGCGGATGCGCTGCAGGCGCTCGGGCCGCAGCCGGAGATGGAATTCAAGGATCTCGGCGCCCTCGCCCTGCGCGGCCGCAAGGAACCGATCCGCGCCAGCGGCGTCGCGCTCAGGAACTGAAGCCGGTCAGCACCTGGCCGGGGCCGCGCGCCGGCGAAAGGTAGTTCTTGCCGTCGTGCACCTGCACGCCGTTCACCCAGACCCCGTGCACGCCGACGGGGTCGCGCAGCATGCGCGATCCGCCGCCGGGAAGATCCGGTTGCTTTCTCAGCGCTGAAACGCCGACTGTCGCCGGATCGAACAGCACCATGTCCGCCCACGCGCCGGCCTCGATCCGGCCGCGCCCCGGGATGCGGTACATGCGAGCCGGGTCGCCGGTGAGCTTGCGCACGCCCTCGGCCAGCGTGAAAGTGCCCGTTTCCCGCACCCAGTGCTGCAGGAAGTGCAGGCCGAAGCCCGCGTCGCAGAAGTAGATCAAGTGGGCGCCCGCATCCGAGAGCGCGACTACGCCCTGCTCGTGCCGCAACAGCGGCGCGACGCCGGCGTCATTGTTCTGGAACAGCTTTCCTATCAACTGTACTTCCGTGGGAAGGTCGAAGAAGAAGTCGACAGGATCTTTCCCCGCCTCGCGGGAAAGGTCCGCGATCGAACGGCCGTCCTTCTCGATTTTCGCCCAATCGCCGTAAAAGAGAATGCCCTGCCTGGGATTCGCAAGATTTTCCCTGAACTTCTTTCGGAAAGAAACCTCCCGATAAATTCCCGCCCGCTCCTCCGGCTTCGCCGCCTTCACGCGGTCGAAGGCGTCGTGCGAATACAGCAGATACGGCTCCGCCAGCGTGAAATCGAAGGACAGCGGCTGGCAGCTGGTGTGGATGTAGACCTCGTGGCCGCGCACACGCGCCGCCGCGCAGCGTTCATAGTACTCCATCGCCTTCTCCGGCTCGGCGTCGTTGTACATGGTGAGCACCGTCACCATGAACGCCGGGCGGCCGTTTGCCGCGGCGATGGCTTCCATGTATTCGGGCGTGGCACGGGGGCCTGTTGCCATCACGAAGATCCCTTTGGATTTTTCTCCCAGGATTTTTACCAGAGAATGAAGTTCAAGGTCAGTCGCGATCGTCGATGGCATGGGCTTGCCGCCCCAGCCCGCATGGTTCGGCGAGAAGGAGGACGCGAAGCCGATCGCGCCGGCGTCCAGGGCTTCGCGAACGAGGGATTTCATTTTGTCGAGTTCCGCCGCGGTGGGCGTCGCCCGCG
>Ga0315281_10015970_pt1 | contig 10037 bp, 9 predicted proteins | sample YL17G07_0_MG_FD_204540 | JGI IMG/M metagenome (GOLD analysis project Ga0315281, IMG submission 204540) | Sediment microbial communities from Yellowstone Lake, YNP, Wyoming, USA - YL17G07_0 | ecosystem: Environmental > Aquatic > Freshwater > Lake > Sediment | place: USA: Wyoming | collected...
CCACGCCCTCTTTGGCATGCGCCGCCAAGTCATTCAGGTGCATGTTGCAGGTGTTGCCCTCCCACCACACCGACGCAATGCCCACTTGCGCCTTGGTCAAATCGGCGTCGGTCAAGCCGGTGCCGATCAGCATGGCTTGCGAGGCACCCTGCGATTTGGGTTCGGTGATGCGGGAACTGATTTTGTTTAATTTCTTGGCGGCCATGCGAGCGTCTCGGTTGTAATTCAAGGCGGAGATTTTAACGTGTGTGGCGCGGTGATGCGACCGCGATCATCAGCACCACGTTGGCTACGCGTCAGGAACTCTTCAGCACCGTCAGCAACGCCTGCAGATGCTCGGCCGCGCCCAGACCCAAGCTGGTCAGATAACCGCCGTCGCTCTGGGTAATCAACCCGTTTGCATGCAGGCGTTTGGTGGCCGCAATCGCGGTCGGTTCGGCCGATTTATGCACCTTGATTCCTTCTTCAGTCGTGGACAAATTAAACAACGCAAGAATTTCCATTTCTTCAATCAAATCTGGCGTGATGCTCATGGTTTGCTCCTGATAGGATCGTGTCAGCAGCGACGGTAACACGCCAAATACAAACGCGCAGCTTGCCGCGACCGCCGCGCCCGGCACACCATGTGCACTCCGGCCATCACTCTTCGAGACTAACCATGCTCCAGCACATTCAACTGATCACCGGCACCGAAATTCTGAACGGCCGCTCCGCGCCGGAACGCGCGTTAATCGACTTCTATCGCGCCTTCAATCATCGCGACCTGGCACATATGGCGCAAAACTGGTCGCACGCCAAGCACGTGGTGTTATGTAATCCGTTGGGCGGCGTGAAGCGCGGCTGGGCTGAAATTGAAGCGGTGTATCAACGCATCTTCACCGGACCGGCGACGGTGTACGTGGAGTATTACGACATCACGCTCAACCGGGTGGGCGATCTGTTTTACGCCACCGGCCGCGAACGTGGCACGTTTAAAACCGCGCAGGTCGAGCTGCCGCTTGCGATTCGCACCACGCGGATTTATCAAGACATCAACGGCGCGTGGAAGCAGATCCATCACCACGGCTCGATCGACGACGCGGCGTTGCTGGCGAGTTATCAGCAGGCGGTCGCGGGGCAGAGTAACTAACAACAACCCACTGCCGATACTTGAATGACCATGAACCCAAAACACTACGAATTGCTGATCTCCCTGCTCTCCCAACCCACTGCCCCGTTCCGCGAGGAACACGTGAGCGCGCTCGCGGCACGCGTGCTGGCGGAAGCAGGCGTGCCATTTTTTGACGACCCGCTCGGTAATCTGGTGGTAGGCGCCGACTCGCCTGCCGCATATCGGCGGCTGTTGGGCGCACGCAGCGCTGAGCCGTTACGGGTGTTCATCGCACATATGGATCACCCTGGTTTTCACGGTGTGCGCTGGCTGAACGAGCGTGTATTGACAATTAAATGGCATGGCGGTTCGCCGGTGAAACATCTGAACGGCGCGCGTGTGTGGCTGGCGGCGGGAAAACCGCTCCTGCGTTTCCCACACTTCCGCCATCCCTGGCGGTCGGACGCCGAAGGCGAAATCGGCGAGGGCGTACTGCGCCGCGTGACCTTAAACAAACTGCGCTACGGTATCGACACGGCGGAAGTGCATCTCGCGCAAAATGTATTCGCAGCCCACCGCCCCGCTGCCGATGAGTTATTCGGCGGATTTAAATTTCGCAAGCCGGTGTGGAAAAGCGGCTCGCTGCTATACACCAAGGCCGCCGATGATTTAATCGGCGTGTTCTGCATCGTCGCCACCGCGTTGGAAGCATTTGGCAAAAGCAAAACAAAAGCCTCGCCGCCGTTTATCGGGCTGCTCACGCGCGGCGAAGAAGTCGGCTTCATCGGCGCCATCGGTCATTTTGAATTGGGTTGGTTGCAAGCCGCGCGGCGGCCGCTGCTGTGCGTGAGTCTGGAAGCGTCGCGCACGTTGCCCGGCGCCATCGTCGGCCAAGGTCCGGTGGTGCGTTTGGGCGACCGGCGCACGCTGTTCGACAGTGGCGGTACGCAACTGCTGACGGAGCTGGCGGAAAAACTCTTGCCGAAAAAATACCAACGCCGAGTGATGGACGGCGGCACCTGCGAAGGCACCGCAGCGACCGCGTTCGGCTTCCCCACCATCGCGCTCACGGTGCCGTTGGGCAATTATCACAACCAGGGTTTCGAAGGCGGTCCCGACTGCCGCGCACCGCAAGGTCCAGCGCCGGAATTCGTACATCTGGACGACGTGGAAGGGCAGCGCAAATTGTGCCTGGCGTTGTTGCGCGGCAACCTGAACTGGACCGATCCGTGGACAAAAGTGCGCGCGCGCTTGCAGAAAAATTATCGCGATTATCGCCACTATTTGTAGGGGCGCACCCGTGTGTGCGCCCTGGCCAAGGCGGACACGCGGGTCCGCCGCTACGTAGGGATGGGTTTAATTCTGTCGCGTAGCATCTGCTCTCACAATTTAAAGACCCTGCTGCCGCTGTCGATAATCTCTATGTCCCGAAACACCTGCCGCATGAGGCCGCGCAATGTCCGACAAACTGTTTCAGAGCGCGGCCAGAATTCGCGACATTCCCAACCTGCCGGCGATTCCGGTCACGGCGCAGCAGATCCTTGCCGCGCTGGAAAAAGACCAGATTTCCATGGGCGCGCTGGCCAAAATCATCGACACCGATCCGTCGTTGACCTCGCGCATTATCGGCGTGGCCAACTCGGCCTACTTCGGCAGCAAGCAACCGATTTACACCGTGAAAGACGCAGTGACGCGCGTGCTCGGCACCAACAACGTATTCAGCATCGCGTTGAGCGTAGTGTTAACCGGGCCGTTTAAAGCCAACAAGTGCCCCGGTTTTCACGTCGAGCTGTATTGGGCGCAGGCAATCAAGACGGCAATCCTGACGCAGAACATTGCGTCGCATCTGGTCACGCCAATCACGGGCATCGCGGAAAAGGGCTACTTGTGCGGTTTATTGCACAACATCGGTTTGCTGGTGCTCGCGCATACCTATCCGGACAAAGTCGGGCAAGTAGCGTCGATCGAAGGACTGGAGCCGGAGCGCGACATTGCGGAAGTCGAAGAATGCCTGATCGGTATCGACCGGCGCCGCGCCGGTGCCATTCTCGCCAAGAAATGGCACATCCCGGCAGAAGTCGTCAGCGTGATCGAGCATCAGCATGACCTGAGCTATCGCGGCAGCCACTGGCAGTTATGCCATCTGGTCGGCCTGTGCGCGCGCTGGGCGCATGCGTTGGCGCTCGGCCAGGAAGTAGCGGTAGAGCCGCTCGACGTTGAGCCACTGCAATTGCCGGTGGATACGGTAGTAAAATCCGTCGCTGAAGTCCGCAGCAAAGTGTCCGAGATTCACAAGATGGCGCTGACGTTGGCGGCGCAGTAGTTGCCGTACCGGAACGCTCCGCGATTATTTCGGATACAGCGCCCGCAACCCCGCCGCGTCTTTGCGCTTTCTTTGTTTCGCCGGTGGGGCATCGACCCAACGCACAATCGCCGCGCTCATTGGCTTGATGTCCAGCGCTTCGGATTGCGCCGCGTAACCTTCCCGTTCCAGCCGTAACAAAAACTCCCGTAGCGGTGCGTCACTCACACGCGCTGCCAGATCAATAATATTGCGCGGCGGTGTGTCCAGCCAGTTGCAGGCCGCCCACTGCAGCAGCGCGTCGCGCAATTGTTTTGGATCGCGGATCGCGCACGCCGTATGCACTGCGGCGCGCGCGTTCTTGACATCAATCGTTTGCGCCACGGGTTCGGTGCTTTCCGGCGCAGCGGGCGCGAAGCGTTGACGACTGCGCCACCACAGCAGCGTGCTGAATAACCATGCCGCCACCGCCACGGCGGTGAGATAGGGCCAGTAATTCGGCGGCTGCGCATTGCCTCCACCCTCATCGAACGACACGGCCGGATCGGCCGCCACACGTGCCGGCACGCTCGCCAGCGGCAGCGGCGGAATTGGCGCCACCGGAGCGTTCGTGCCCGCCGTATCACTCGCGGGCAACACATCGACCGCACGCGCGGCTAATGTCGCGACCTGCAGCATGTGCCGCTGTGTATCCCACCACGTCACCTCCACCGGCGGCAGTTGCAACTTGCCGGGCCGCGTCGCGATCAGCGCAATCTTCACGGTTTTCTTTCCAATCACACCGTTCGGACGTGCCGTGGTTTCTTTCGTCGGTTGGTCCGGATAGAGCTTTACGCCCGCAATGTCCGCCTGCCCGACATCCGGCAACTGCTGCGCCGTGAGCCCCTCGGCTTCCAGCACCAAGGTGCGCGTCACCGGTTCGCCGACGCGGAATTGCGGTGGGCTTGGCGCCCACTCGTCGCTGAGCTTGATATTTTTGGCCGGCAGCCACCAGCGACCGAGCGCGACTTTGGGTTGCGGCGTCACGTCCACCACGATTTCCTGGGAGCGCGCGCGCACGGTCTTGCCAGCGCTGAAGACCTGGTCAAACGGGTCGGCGCCGAAGCGACGGTTAAAAAAACTGTCAAACGGCGAGCCGCCGCGCGCGACGGTCTTGCCGCTGAACTCGGCGGGCGGGATTTTGAACGCGCCGCTGGTCTGCGGAAACACCGCGTATTTACGCTCGACCACGCGGTAGCGCCGCCCGTCGCGCATGACTTCGCTGGTGGTGTCTTCGCCCAGCCGCTCGACGATCGCGTTCGGCAGATCCGGCACGCTAAGCGAGCCTTCCTTCAAATCCACGCCATGCAACAAGCGCAACGTATAAATCAACTGCGCCTGCACGTCGACCGTGCGCACGTCAAGTGTCGACTCCAGCAACACGTCGTTGCCCGCTGCCCCGGCTTTACCTGCAACGACTTTCACAATAATTGGATCGGTGCGTTTATCGCCGATCGCGATCGGCGGGATTTTCAGCTCACCGGCGTGGTTGGGCGCCAATGTCAACACCCATTCGTTACGGGTATCGATACGTCCGTTGACGATGCTGATGCGATTGCTGCGCGCGTTGTTCAGCACGGTGAAATCCTGCTCCAGCGGCGCAAGATCGGGCGTGCCGTCCTGATCGCTGAGCTCCAGCGTCAACTCCAGCGTTTCGTTCTGCGTAATGACATTGCGGTCCACGTGCGCGCTCACGTCGGCGGCCCACAGCGGCGCACTCCACAGCCAACCCACGACTAAACACACCCACCACCCTGCACGCGCCCTCATTGCCTGACTCCACGTTGTGCACGGCGCACATGTTCGCGCCGGAATTTTTCGCGCAACAATCCACCCGGATCGTCACCGACACTGCCTAACCATTGTTCCATCGCCTGCGTCGATTCGCGCTGGCCGTCGTCGCGCGCGTCGGCCGCTTGTTGTCGAGCTTGTGCGCTTTTGTTTTCGGTTGGATCTTGCGGCGCTCCGGCGGCGTTCGATTTTTGTTCGCCGGGCGGGGCCGCTGCGGCGTTGTCCGCCTTCTGGCCATCACTTTTCTGTTCGCGTCCGGCGGCGTGGCCGCCAGTCTGCGGTTGTGGCGCTTGCGCCGCATCCTTGCCCTCGTTCGGCTGCGATTGCTGCTGTTGTGCATTTTGTTGCTGTTGCTGATTGTCAGCCGAAGATTGCGGCGGCGGTTGCCGCTCCAGCATTTTCTCGACCAGCGCCTTGTTGAAGAGCGCGTCCTGATGATTGGGAAACAAGCGCAGTGCTTCCTGGTACGCGACCAGCGCCTGGTCGAGTTGCCCGGCTTTAGCCAGCGCGTTGCCGCGGTTGTACTGCGCGTCGGCGGAGCCGTCTTGCGCAAACGCCTGCGCCGCGTCGTCATAACGCTGCGCGCGATACAGGGCTTCACCTTTGTGCTGGGCATCGTCAAACAGTTGCGCGGCACGCGGGTAGTCTTGCGCCTGCAACGCGCGCTGCGCTTGTTGGTCGTGGCGCAACCACAGATCGGACAGCTCGAACGCGTACGAAACATCGGGATGTGTGACCAGCACGGCGGCCACGCCCACCACCCACCAGCCACGGCGAAACAACAACGCCACCAGCGGCAATAATATCAACACCAGCCACGGCCCTTCGTCGCGCCAGCGTTCGCTGCTGCCGTCGACACGGCGCGCGTGTTCGGTATTACGTGTGGTTGGCGGCGCGCCCAGCAATTGCTCCAGATCGGAATCGTCCGAACCCAACTGCGCGAATTGCCCACCGCCGGCACGTGCCAGTTGTTGCAGTGGTGCGAGCTCAAGCTTGGCGATGATGATGGCGCCCGCCGCATCTTTTAAATAGCCGCGACCTGGCGCTGTCACCGGCACCCCGTCGCTGGTGCCCACCGCCAACACCGACACGCGATGCCCGGCCGCACGTAAATCCGCTACGGCCTTTCCAGCCGGCGCAGCACCTGCACTATCCGCGACCACGATCACTTCGCCTTGCGGCACACCCGCCTGCGCCAGCAAGTCGCGCGCTTTGAGCATGGCCGCGCCGAGTTGGTCGCCCGCCTCCGGCATCAGGTCCGTGGTCAACACCGGCACCATCGCGGCAATGGTCTTGGCATCTTCGGTTAATGGTGAAACGACGTACGGCTCCGCGGCATAGGCGATCAGCGCGCTTTGTCCTTCGTGCTGGCGTGCCAGCAGGTCCAGCACCTTGAGCCGCGCGCGCGCCAGTCGTGACGGCGCCACATCGCGTGCATCCATAGTGGGGGCAAGACTCAACACCACGACGCGCGCGTTCTGCGCGCGGTACACGGCTTGCGGCAACTTCGACCAGCTTGGCCCGGCCAACGCCAACACCGCGACAATCCACGCCGCCCCCAGCACCCGAACCATCGCGACGCTCGCGCGCCGCCCAGAGGAGCGCACCAGATGCTGCAACAGGTGCGCGTCGACGACGCGCGACCATGCGCCGGGCGCCGTCGTGTCGCGCGCCAGCCGCCACAGCGTCCACAGCGCCGGAATCAGCATCAGCAACCACAGCGGGCGCATGAAATGCAAGTTGTGCAGCGTTTCAATCATGAGGTCACGCTCTGGACAGCACGCAGCGTGGCGATGGCACGCTGGCGCGCAACACGCCACGCGGCCAGCGCCAATGCAATGCCGAACGCTGCCGCCAGCGGCCAATAGTAAAGCTCCGCTACCGGGCGAATGATTTCATCAGCGCGCGCGTGCGGTTCGAGCTGGTCCAGCGCGCGGTAAATTTCTTCAAGGCCGGCGCTGTCGCGCGCACGGAAATAGCGCCCGCCGGTGGTGTCGGCAATGTGCCTGAGCAATTTCTCATCCAGGTCGGCGGACGGATTAATCATGCGTTGGCGCAGCATGCCGTTGAACGCCGGCGCACCCATCAAGCTGCCGACATCGAGCGAATCGGCGCCGACGCCGATGGTGTAGATGCGCACGTGATATTGCGCGGCGAGCGCCGCCGCTTGCGTCGGCGCGAGTTCGCCCGCGGTGTTCGCGCCGTCGGTGAGCAACACCAGCACGCGGCTGTCTTGCGGTACATCGCGCAGATGTTTGATGGCCACCGCGATCGCGTCGCCGATGGCGGTTTCCTTACCCGCCAAACCAATTTCGGCTTCGTCAAGCATCGCGCGCGTGGTGGCACGATCGAAGGTCAACGGCGTTTGCACATAGGCACGCTTGCCGAACAAGATCAGTCCGACCCGGTCACCGGCGCGCCGCGCGATAAAGTCACCACCCAGCGCCTGTACCACCTGTAAGCGCGTCGCTTGTTTGCCATGCAATGCCAGGTCCGGCATTTCCATGCTGCCGGACAAGTCGACCGCCAACAGCAGGTCGCGGCCAGTCACCGGCAAATTGTCTGCATCACCCAAACGCTGTGGGCGCGCGGCGGCGACCAGCAGTAGCAGCCAGATGACGAACAGCCCGGCAACACGCCACCATGCACCACCGACGCGCACCGGTGGTTTCGCCAGCGCGGCGAGGGTCGAGAAAAACGGCACCGTCAACGCCGCGTCGGTTGTGGCGCGCGCCGACGGCCACAACACCCGCACCAGCAGCGGCAACGGCAGCAGATAAAACACCCAACTCCACGCAAATTGAATCATGTAATTTTCTTCAGCCAACGCCGCGTCAATATGATGAGTCCAGGCACGTCGACGCTTTCCGCGCGCGCATACGGCGCACTGATCAACACCCGCCCGATGCCGGTGCTGAATTGCTGCGTGCTCCCGAGTTCGTCGAGATACTTCAACCAGGCGTCGCCGGTTAACGCCGCTGCGGTTACCGGTGTGCGCACACTGAGTGCCACCCGCCGCAGCAACACCGACACCTGCGCAACACACAGTACGACATCGCCGGTCGTGCCAAATTCCAACTCCAGTTGCTGCAATTTGCGCAGCGCGTGGCGCCGCCACGGTCGCGCACGACGCCATCGCCACCACACCAGCAGCACGACAATAATCACCACCAGCAGCAACCACCAGCCGGGCGCCGGCGGCCACCACGACACCGGCGGCGGTGCGTGGATGTCGCGCAGGTTATTCAGCAAGTCGGCGGAATCAGCCATAACACAACGCGTCAAATGATCCTGAAAGCGGAGCGTTCCTTCCCCCTGCAAGGGGGAAGGGCAGGATGGGGGTGATGACAAGAGCAGCGTGCTGGCACACCCCCATCCCCACCTTCCCCCTTGCAGGGGGAAGGGGCGCCTTATGTCGTAAAGCACGGTTCTTTACAATTATTGAATTCCATTGACCGTAACGCATCGCACTAACGCCCATACATCGCGCGCAACTCGCGGCTGAGCACGGCGTACGTGTCGTCGTGCGTTGCGATGCGCATCATTCGGATCGACAGCGCATTCAACATCTTTTGCAGCTCCTGCGTGTGTTGCACAAAGTGCTGTTGGTAGGCACTGCGCAAGACCGGATCGGCGGCGTCAAAGGCCAACGTGTGGCGGCCATCGCTCACGTTGTAGCGTCCCGGTGGCGGCAACTGTGCTTCCAGGTCGTCGTAGATCTGCACGGCGACCACCTCGCTGTGGCGCCGCAATTCACTCAACGCGGATTCATGCGTCGCGTTCAGTCCCTGAAAGTCGCTGACCCACACGATTAAACTGCCCGGGTGCGCCACCGAGCGCAGACGCTGCAACATCTGCGCAACACCCTGCTCGGGGGCGGATGTCGACAACCGGACGGGTTCCGCCATGGCGTTCAGCAGTTGCAGCACACCGGCATGACCGACGCGCGGTTTGTATTCAACGCTGTCGTGCTCGCGCAGCAGCACGCCACCGACGCGATCGCCATGCCGCGCCGCGCACCACGCCCAAAACGCGGCGACTTTGGCGGCGGTCACCGACTTGAACGCGACGCGTGTGCCGAATTGCATGCTCGCGCCCAAGTCGACCGCGAACAACACCGGACGCTCGCGCTCCTCGCGAAACACTTTTGCATGCGGGCGCCCGGTGCGCGCCGTGACGCGCCAATCCATCGCGCGAATGTCATCGCCGGGTTGATACACGCGCACTTCGTCGAAGTCGATCCCGCGCCCGCGAAAGCGCGACAGGTGCGCGCCGCCGCGCTGCGCACGCGCAATGTTGCGCGGCGCCAGACGCAAGCGCTGGGCGAGCAGCCGCGCCTGAATCAATTCGTCGAGCGTGATGTGAATGCCTTTCATAATATTGACGTGAACCGTAGGGTGCGCCGCGCGCACGCGTGTGGGCACCGAGAACGTGGTACCGCGTGCGCGCGGCGCACCCTACGGAACCGGCACGCGCCCGATTAACTCGGTGATGAATTTGTCGGTGGTGATGCCGCTCGCTTCAGCGCTGAAGGTCAGCAAAATACGGTGCCGTAACACGTCGTGCGCGACGGCATGAATATCGGCCGGCGACACGTAATCGCGATCATTCAACCACGCATGCGCCTTGGCGCAGCGGTCCAACGCAATCGTGGCGCGCGGGCTGGCGCCGTAATTCACCCAGGATTTCAAATCCGGCCCATATGCCGACGGATCGCGCGTCGCCACCACCAGATGCACGATGTAGTCTTCGAGCAAGGGCGCAACGTGCAGATCCAGCACCTCGTCGCGCGCCTTGAACAAAACCTCTTGCGAT
>Ga0315281_10015971_pt1 | contig 10036 bp, 6 predicted proteins | sample YL17G07_0_MG_FD_204540 | JGI IMG/M metagenome (GOLD analysis project Ga0315281, IMG submission 204540) | Sediment microbial communities from Yellowstone Lake, YNP, Wyoming, USA - YL17G07_0 | ecosystem: Environmental > Aquatic > Freshwater > Lake > Sediment | place: USA: Wyoming | collected...
TCTGGGCCAAGGTCCACAATGGGCCGGACTTCCGTGCGTACGTGGTGGCGGAAGTGAAGGCGATGCTCAAGGAGACGAACTGACGGACTACCTCCTCATCGCGGGTTCGGCCTTCTGGCTGGGGATCCTGACCTCGATCAGCCCCTGCCCGCTGGCGTCGAACATTGCCGCGGTGTCGCTCATCGGGCACCGAATCCAGCACCGGTGGTGGGTCGTCCTGTCGGGTGTCCTGTACACCACCGGCCGGAGCCTTGCCTACGCGGTGCTGGGTTTCCTGGCCGTGTCGGCCTTCTCCGCCCTGCCGAGCGTGTCGATGTTTCTACAGCTCTGGATGAACCGCGGGCTTGCCGTCCTGATCGTCCTGACCGGCCTGCTGTTGCTGGATTGGCTCCCGTTCCACCTGCCCACGGCGTCGGTGTCGGGGGAGTCGGCCCGCAAACTCGAGCGTTGGGGGTTGTTTGGCGTGTTCCTGATGGGAGCCCTGTTCGCGCTCGCGCTCTGTCCGGTGTCGGCGGGGCTGTTCTTTGGCGGGCTGGTTCCCCTCGCGGTCAAGGCGCAGTCGCCCGTGCTCATGCCGGTGGTCTTCGGGGTGGGCACGGGGCTTCCCGTCGTCCTCTTCGCCGTGGTCATCGCCTTCGCCGTGGGCCGGCTCAACGAGGTCTACCTCAAGGTGCAGAGGGTCGAGGTGGTCGCCCGGAAGATCACGGGCTTCGCGCTCATCCTCATCGGAATCTACATCCTGCTCAAGTACACGGTGGGGCTATGACCGCAGAAGGGGACGAACCGGTTGGAGCGTGTGCCAAAAGGTCGGTCATAAAGAAGGGGATCGTTGCCGCGGTTGCCGTCTGCCTGCTGGGGACCATGGCTCTGGCGCAGGCCTCAAGATCCCGGACGGCCACCGGCGATGGTCTGGGCAGGAAGACGGGGGACACGAGGGTATTTCCCGGGGAGAAGGGCTGGAAGCTCACGGCATACTACTTCCACGCGGCCCTTCGGTGCGGGAAGTGCGCGACCGTCGAGAAGCGCTCGCAGGAGGCTGTCGAAGGGGATTTCGCGGAAGAGATAAGGGCAGGGAAGGTCGTCTTCGTATCGCTGAACTTCCAGGAGCCGGACAATCAGCATTTTTGGGACGACTACCGGCTCACGTTCCGGTCGTTGGTTCTCTCGCTCCGCAAGGACGGGGCAGAAGTGAAGTGGAAGAATCTGCCCGAGATCTGGACCCGCGTCTACGATCCAGCCGGCTTTCGCGGGTATGTGAGCGGTGAAGTGAAGGCGATGCTCAGGGAAATGAATTGATGGATGTCGGCCACGGGAAGACCCATCGGGCGAATCGCACGGGTGTTTCATGCGCCGCCCTTCTTCTGGCGGTTGTCCTGGCTGTTATCGGTCCGGGCGTCCCATGCGCGGAGGATGCCGGTATCGGCTCTGCCGCCCTGTCGCTGGACGATTGCATTTCGCTGGCCCTGAAGAAGCACCCCCAATTGGCCGTCTATGAACGCAAGCTGAGCCAGAAGAAGGAGATCCTGCGTGCCTTCACCGCGGAGCGCCTGCCCCGGATCGACGCGGTGGCAAGCTATGACCGGCTGTCCTATGTTGCGCAGGCCAAGCGGCGCTTTTTGGGCGATTCAAACGACGACTACCGTGCCGGTTTCGTTCTTTCCCAGCCGCTGTTTACCGGGGGCAGGATGACTGCCCAGCGCGACTCCGCGCGATACGCCGTTGAGGCGGCGGAACAGGGATATCGCGCCGCCAGAGACGAGGTGGTCTTCCGCGTGAAATCCGCCTACTATCGCCTGCTTTATGCGCTGGACATTCTGTGGAGCAGGGAGGAGCTTCTCAAGTATGCCGAGGCATCCTACGCGACGGCGCTCGAACTGGGTAAACGAACCAGAATTCCCAGGGAGGAAACGCTGTTGCGCATGGGGGTCCAGTTGAGTGATTTCGGGCAGAAGCTGATTGTCGCGCAGGACGATCTGACAATTGCCCGAAGGGATATTCTCAATGAGATGGGATTGGTTTCCTCCACGATGATTGAAATACGGGGGATGACGGATGGCTGTTCCCTCGATGAAACCGCTCCTGCGAGCATTGCCAATAATCCGGAAGTCCTGAGAATATCCGGGGAGATCTCGGGGGCCAGGGAGGCCGTCAGATTGGCCCGGGGTGCCCTGTATCCACAGGTGCGCGCCTGCTACAGCCACATGAATGAGTGGGCGCGTTTGCCGGGCGGGGGTTCGGATTGGTTCGCGGGGGTGGCGGTGGACTTCAATGTCTGGGCGTGGGGGAAAACCCTGGCGGAGGTCGGACAGGCCAGGGCGTATCAGGACGAACTGATCGCGCAAAGGGACCAGCTGGTCCGGCAAGTCGGCCTGAACATGACCGTCGCCCGTCTCAAGCACGAATCAGCTTGCCGGAGGATTGGCATGGCTCGAACCAGCCTTGAGCATGCCAAGCGGAGCCTGGAGATCTACAGGAGTCGCTATTCCAACGCCCTGGTGACAAGCCTTGAGCTTCTCGATGCGCAAGAAGCGTTCTCGCAGGCGCAGGCGAACTACGCCCTCGCGGTGCTTGAAATGCGGCTGACCGGGGCGGAAATCAGGAGACTTGCGGGGGAAGGGTCGTGACTCCGAGCGACATCTCGATAAAGAGGCCGGTCGGCGTGTTCGTTCTCACGTTGACGGTCGTTGTGCTCGGCGTCTTTTTCCTTAATGGCCTTTCGATCGACCTTCTTCCGCGGATCACCTATCCGCTTGTCAGGATCATGATTGACTGGAAGGGGGCGAGTCCGGAGGAAATTGAGGAGAACATACTGAAGAGGGTGGAAGCAAGCGTCGCCACGACCGAGGACGCCGTTCAGGTCGTTTCTTCCGCCATCGAGGGCAACGCATCCATAGAGGTGTACTTCGAATACGGCAAGGACATGGATGTGGCGCTTGCCGATACGCGGGCGAAGCTGGATCTGGCAAGGAACCAGCTTCCTCCGGAGGCGGACGAACCAAGGATATTCAAGGCGGACCCGTCCCAGCTTCCCATAGTGGAGATAGCCCTTTCATCTGATACGAGGGACGAGCGTTCCTTGCGCGATTGGGTGGAGAACGACCTCAGCAACTATTTCCTGGGCATTCCGGGCCTGGGCGCAGTGGTCGCATCGGGCGGCAGGGTGCGCGAGATCCAGGTCGTGTTCGACAGGGAGAAGGTCCAGAAGTACGAGCTCTCGACGGGGAGATTATTGGATCTCCTGCGGGCGGAAAACATCGACTATCCTGCGGGACGAATCGCCGACACGAAAAAGGAGTACAGTGTCCGGCTCCTGGCCAAATACAGGAACGCATCCGAGATAGGCCGGGTAATTGTCGCCAACCGCGACGGCCGGTTCGTCAGGATAAGGGACGTGGCAAGGGTGGTCGATTCCCACGAGGAACAAAGGGTGCTGACGCGCTTCAACGGCAAGCCCTGTGTAACCTTGAGCTTCCTGAAGCAGCCCAACGCCAATACCGTCGGGGTTGCCTCAAGGATAGGTGATCGCGCCAGGGACCTGGCAAGGAAGAAGATCATTCCTGAAGATGTCAGGTGGGCGGTTGTCTCGAGCCAGTCCGTTTACATAGAGGACTCCATCATCAACGTCGGCGAATCTGCGGCAATCGGAGGCGTCCTCGCGATGTTGGCGATATGGCTGTTCCTCCATAACATCAAGCGGACCCTTGTCGTAGCCATAGCCGTTCCGGTCAGCATATTGGGAACCTTCATTCTCATGGGGCTGGCGGATATCACCCTGAATATATTCTCGCTTGGCGGGCTCGTGCTTGCGGTGGGCATGCTCCTGGACAACTCCGTTGTCATGCTTGAGAACATCACGCGTCTTCAGGACGATTCGGGTGATTCCATGAGCGCCGCGCACATCGGAAGCAGGCAGGTGACCAGCGCGCTTGTCGCGTCCACCCTGACCAATATCGCGGCCATTGTACCCTTCTTCTTCATCAAGGGAATAGCGACATTGCTCTTCAGGGACATGGTCGTTACGGTGACGGTATCGTTTGTTGTTTCGCTTGCCGTGAGTCTGACGGTCGTTCCGTGCATGGCCGCGCGTCTCTTCAGAAGGAAAGTGGGGACCGCAGGCGGCGGAGTTGCGAAGAAACGCACCAGCCAGTGGACCGTTTCATACGTGAGGTTGCTGGGCGGCGTGCTGAGACACAGGATTGCCGTCATGGGCGGAGTCGCCGGCCTGTTTGTCGCCAGCATCTTCATAATGAGGTCCTTGGGAAGGGAGTTTCTTCCGCAGATCGACGACGGCAGGATAACCATGAAAGTAAAGCTGTCGGTGGGTTCGGCCATCGAAGAGACCGACGTAGTTGCCGGGAATCTCGAGGGCATTGTCAGAAAAATGCCCGGTGTCAAGAACGTCTACTCCATGGTCGGCGGCTATTGGCAAAAAAGGAACGTATACGAAAAGGCCAATGAGGCGGACATCAACATCGAGCTTGTGGAGAAATCCGTGCGCCCGCTTCCCACGGGAGCCTTCATCCGAAAACTTCAAAAACAGGTCAAGGAACACCCCATCAGGGGGGCGAAGATCAAGGTCATGCGCACCCCGCTTCGAGGGATCAGGAAGACCTCCACTTCCGATATCGACATCCGGGTAAAGGGATACGACTTGAAGACGCTCTTTGGCATCGCAACCGATATCCAAAGCAGGATCCGAGGCGTGGAGGGCTTGGGAAATCTTGATATCTCCGTCGACTACTCCAGGCCGGAGATACACATTCTTCTGGACAGGGACAAATTAAGCGACTTCGGCCTTACCGCCAGGAATGTTTCCGATGTCATCAGGACATCCGTTGACGGGATGGTGGCCACGCAGCTTACGGACAGGGAGCGGAATGTCGATTACGATATCAGGGTATTGGCGGATCCACTCGTCATGAGCACCAGGGAAGCGATCGAGAATACCCCGCTCTATCCATCCAGCGGAGTTGAGTTGAGGCTGAGGGAAGTGGCAAGCGTCAGGGTGGCTGAAGGGCCCGTCCAGATCGACCGGGAGGATCAGGTGCGTCTGATCGGGGTTACCGGAGATGCTGTCGGGAGGAACGGCGGACAAATCACCGACGACATCAGGCGGCGGTTGGGCGGTTTGGCTCTCCCGGCGGGATACTTCCTTGAATACGGCGGCGAGGAGGAATCGGCGAGAGAGTCCAATCTTCAATTGCTGATCGTTGTCGCGCTTGCGGTGTTCCTCTTGTTTGTGGTTATGGCAGTCCAATACGACTCATTGCTGGATCCGGCAATCATCATGGTCACCCTGCCGCTTGCGCTGATCGGCGCCTTCCTCCTGCTCGCCGTGACGGGAACGCCGTTCGGGGCCACCGTGTTTGTCGGGCTTATCCTGCTGGTGGGAATAGTCGTGAACAACGCCATCCTGCTGGTCGAGTTCATGAACCAATTGCGGAGGGAGAGGCAGCTCGATGTCCGCGCCGCTGTCGTTGAAGGCGCGGCATTGAGGATAAGGCCGATATTGATGACGAGCCTCGCAATGATTATCGGGCTCCTGCCGCTTGTCCTGGGATGGGGGGAGGGTCTGGAAATGCTCAGGCCCATGGCCATCACCGTCGTCGGAGGGATGACGGTATCGACGCTCCTGACGTTGTTTGTCATTCCGTGCGTTTACATGACGGTCCATTCCGGGACAGGGAGTGGATTCCGTTTGGGGTCGATCCAGGGAAAGACCGGGAGGAAGCACCATGATGGGAAGTGAGGAAAATACTGCGGAAAGATGTGCCCTTTCTTCCACCCACCGCCACCTGCCGCCGGAAGGAGTCGGGATGTCATCCATGCCCACCGCCGCGAGAAGGTTGAAGGAGATCCTCGGGCTGGAAACCGAGCCGGTCGCTGTTTTCCTTCTACCGCCCGGTCAAGCCAATCCCGCCTTTGACTCGTTCGGGAAGGTCGTGGGGCACCGGTACTGCCAGCTCCTCATGCGGGCGCGGCACGGCGCGTCGTTAAGGCTCGAGCCCGCCGAACTTGCGTGCCCGGCCGCTTCTGCGGCTTTCGGCTTCAAACCGCTGCCCGAGGGGCTGGCCACGGGCAAGGGTCTGGTCGGCTTCGGGATTGTGGCCGAGGCGTCCACGGGAAAGGCGATATTCGATGGGATGCCGAGCCTGCCATCGGGCAGCGTGGGGGGTATCGCGGTCTGCCCGCTTTCCGCTGCGCCCGCACCACCCGATGTCGTCGTGGTGGAGGGACCGCCCGAGAGCCTGATGTGGCTCGTCCTCGCCGATTTGAATATGGCCGGTGGGCGGAGGCGGCGCGCCGATACGGCCGTTCTGCAGGCCACCTGCGTGGACGCGACCATCATCCCACACGTCGAGCAACGGATGAACTTCTCGCTCGGCTGCTATGGCTGTCGCGAGGCGACGGACCTGGGATCGAACGAGACGGTTCTCGGCTTTCCGGGATCGGCATTGGGCGGTCTCGTCGCCGCCCTCGAACAACTGAACGCGAAGGCGATCGGCCGCTCGCGTGCCAAGGCCGCGTTTAACCATCTCAAAGGCAAGAAGGAGCAAACATGAGCTGCACTACCGTTGGCACTCCGATGGACATCCTCCGGGCGATCTCGCCCGAGGGCGCAAGGACCTACATGGAACACAGGGCGGCGACAATGGACAACCCCGCGTTGCAGGCGGTGCCGCCCAAGTACAAGCTGCTCATCGGCATTGGCGTAGCGTCGTCGCTACAGTCCTCGACCTGCACGCTGATGTGGGCCAAGCAGGCGAAGCAGGCCGGAGCGACCGATGCCGAGATCGTCGAGGCTATCCTGGTCGCGAGGCTGATGAAGATGGCCACGGTCAACGACACCGCGGCCGACGCACTCGCCTGGCTCGGGTCGGAAAAGAAGTAGCCGATGGAGAGTACTAGCCCACAGCGGATGACCGGAGTCTTCGTCAACAACACGGGACCGGCCTCGGAAGCCAACCGGCACTTCACCCAGGCTGCCTGTTCCTGGTGATGGAGGGAGCATGATCGAGCCCGCCACCGTGAAGCTTGCGACGAAGCCGTCGCTGTTGCCGGCCGTGATCGCCGCCATCGGGGGCCTGCTCATCGCGGGCTGCGGCGGCAAGCTCGATGCCACGGGTGTCCCCGCGCCGCCCCAGGCGTCGGCCAGAGCCATGGGCGTCTGTCCGCCCTTTCCCCTCCGCGACGAGGCGGGCCGCGTCATCGATCCGGTCAGGGGCGTGAACGACACCGTGCCGTACTCTCCCAGGCAGACGTGCGCCGCGAACGGGTGCCACGACTACGCCAAGATCACCGAGGGCTTTCACTTCACCCAGGGCAGGGGCGAGCCGGTCCCGGCGGCCATGGCGGCGCGGTATGCCTGGGTGACCTCGCCCGGCAACTACGGCGGAAACTGGTGCTCGCCGGCGCCGCTCTACCGCCAGCTCGCGCCGAAGAAGAACACGAGCGCCCGGGCGATCGACATGACGTCGTTCGACTTCGTAACCGCCACCTGCGGCAACTGCCATCCGGGCGGGGGCCCGCTCGAACAGGACCGCGATGGCAGGCGCTACGACACCTGGATGCGCAACCCGGCGTCGGGCATGGTCGTGGGCGGGGAGAACGGCCTGAGCGGCGACTACTTCAAGGCGCGCTGGTCGGAGACGGGCGTGATCGAGGCGGACTGTCTCCTCTGCCATCTGCCGGAGTATGACCTCAAGAAGCGCAACGGCGAGCTCGCGAACCTCAACTTCCGCTGGGCCGCGACCGCCGGCGCCGGCTTCGGGACCGTGACCGGCAAGGTGGGTGCGAACGAACGGCCATCCATCGCCTACGACAGGAGCAGGTTCGACGCCGACGGCAAGGTCCTCGTCCACATCGCTCCTGAGCCGCGCAACGAGGCTTGCCTGAACTGCCACTTCAAGCCCGACTGGAAGAAGCGCGGCGCGGCCTACTCGGCACGCACGGACGTCCACATGGTGGCGGGGCTTCGTTGCGTGGACTGCCACGCGGCCGGGAGCCGCGCCGCCGACCCGCGCATCCGTGGGCGCGAGGTTCACCAGTTCGGCAAGGGCGATGACCCTTCGGGCTGGGTCCGCAACGACCTCGACAACACCGTACGGTCCTGCGAGAGCTGCCACCTCGAAGGCTGGCGCAACGCTCCGCGCGCGACGCACGCCTGGCTCCCGCCGCTCCACATGGAGAAGCTCGCGTGCCAGACCTGCCACATTCCGACCCGCGCGGTGAAGAGCGCGCTGGTGGAGGCGAGCGACGTCTACAATCCGGCGCCCAGGATCACGCCGCCTCCGAAGCACATCTGGACCTTCTACGACCAGGAGATGGCATTCTGGAACCACTATGGCGAGCTGGACCTGTTCACCGGCAAGGACGAGCCAACCAACGTCACCCGTCCCACGCTCATCCGGTACAAGGGCAAGGTCTACCCCGCCAACCGGGTTCACAGTGCCTGGGTCGGGTTCGAGGAGCAGGGCAAGCCCGGTTTGAACCAGCTCTTCATGAAGGACTACTTCCAGATGTGGACCCGGCACCGGGCCGATCCCGGGCACAAGTACCCGGAGCTGGCGAAGATCACGGACGACAACCATGACGGCGTCATCGAGGTCAACCGAGCGGACGAGATCGACGCCCTCCTCAAGGCCACCAGGGCCTACCTCCTGGCGACGGGCTTTCCGCTCGCGAAGCGGCGGCTGGTGTGGGTCTCCGACAGCAAGGCCTACTACTCGTCCACGGAGTTCAGGGATCTGCCGCGCGAGGAGTACGAGGCGACAGCGTATGCCTCGGTCTACAAGTTCTCCCACGACGTCGCGCCGGCGCGGGCCGCGCTGGGCTCCGGGGGTTGCACCGACTGCCACCGGCCAGGGTCCCCGTTCTTCCAGGGAGCGGTGCTGGATGCGGCGTTCACCGGCGACGACGCACGGCCACGGTGGATTCCCAACCACGAGATCCTCGGCATCTCGTCGTTCTGGGTGCGTCTCGGCGCTTTCCGCGAAGCCTGGCTGAAGCCCCTGGTGTACGGCCTTGGCGCGATCCTGCTCCTGCTATTCGGTGGTCTTGGGATGGGACGGCTGGCCACTGGTCGCTTCCGGATCCACCCGCACGCGGCCGGCCTGGTGGCCATCGCCTTCACGGGGGTCGGACTGATGGCCCTGGCCTGGCTCTGGCTCGCCATGTCTTCCGAGTGGCTGTCCTACGTCACGGTGCGCCGGTTCACGCTTGACGCGAATCACGCATGGGTCTCGCTCGCAGCCTTCGTGCTTGCGGCAGGAGCTGCGCTGGTTGAGATGAATGGCTCGGGCGGGTCGGGTCGCGCGCAGCGCATTCTGGCCGTCGCGGTCTGGAGCGGCCTGGGGCTCTCGGTGCTCTCGGGCATCTTCATGTTCCTCAAGCTTGGCGCGCTGCCAAGCGTCACCCGCCTCGGCTACACGGGTTTGGAGATCGGCCTCGCTGTCGCGCTCCTTGCGGCGGCGGGGCGGCTGGTCCTTCGAATCGTCGTAGCCGTTCCTCATCCCGCGCTCTCTTCCCGCGCGGGCCGCGGGGCAGAGACCGGGTCCGCAAGGCGAGGCGGCCGATGAGTGCACTCGCTCCTCCTGCGTGCGACAGCACGCCGCGATGGTCGATCCTGCAAACCCACTTCTGGCTCGACCTGCTGACAGCCGTCGTTTTCGCGGCCATGGCGGGGACGGGCGTCTTGTTGCGATGGGTCCTCCCGCACGGGTCCCCCAGAGTGGGCCTGACGTGGCTTGGCGTTGGACGACACGTTTGGGGAGATGTCCATTTCTGGCTGGGTGTTCTCATTCTTGTCCTTCTGGCCGTCCATCTGGCGCTGCACTGGTCCTGGATTCGCGCCTGCTGGAGCAGATTCCTGGGTTCACTGCGCTCTCCCCTGACCTGGGTCATCCTGCTCGCACTTCTCGCGCTGGTGCTGTTGCCCCTCCTTGTACCACCGCTTTCCTGCACGGGCTATTACGCGGGCCGGCGGGGATGCAACCTGCCTGCGCATCGAGGATCGTCCAGATGAGACAGCCAGACT
>Ga0315281_10015972_pt1 | contig 10035 bp, 5 predicted proteins | sample YL17G07_0_MG_FD_204540 | JGI IMG/M metagenome (GOLD analysis project Ga0315281, IMG submission 204540) | Sediment microbial communities from Yellowstone Lake, YNP, Wyoming, USA - YL17G07_0 | ecosystem: Environmental > Aquatic > Freshwater > Lake > Sediment | place: USA: Wyoming | collected...
TCGTCAGCGTGGCCGCTCTCGTGGTCGCGGTCGCCGGTGTCTCCTTATGGGTTTTTCTCCGGTCGGAGCCCGGCAACATCGACGACGGATTCATCCTGATGGTGTACGTCCGTCATCTGGTCGAGCACGGCGTCATCGCGTGGAACCTCCAGGATGGCCCGGTGGACGGCTGCACGAGCATGCTGGATCTCCTCGTCAAATCGGCCGTCGTGTTCATCACCAGGGGAGATATCGTCTGGTGCACGTTTCTCGTCACTGCGGTCTTTCACGTTCTCGTGCCCCTGGTTTCGATGGCCGTCGTGTTGCGACTCCCGGACGGAAGCGCCGAGAAGCGTTTTCTGGCCGCAGCGGCCGTCGGGCTGATGCTTGCGTCCATGAGCTCGAGCGCCTACGGCGCCTCGTTTCTCCTCGAAACGCCGCTTTATCTTTTTTTCGTCATCGTCCTGCTCGGGCTGGTGATCCCGGCCGATCGCTTTTCCACGGCGGGTCTGGGATCTCTGATTTTTGCGGCCTGGATGGTGGCGCTGGCCCGGCCGGAAGGGCTGGCGGTCGCAATTTTCGTTCCGGGAGCAGCGCTCTGGATGCAGCGAAAGAACGAGTCCCGTTTCCGTCTCGCTGCGGTCGTCGCGATTTTCGCGCTCGGTTGCGCGATCTACGAAATCTGGCATTACCGCTACTTCGGCGCCTTGGCTCCCAATACCTACTACGCCAAGAAATCCGAGTTTCGATCGAACGAAATCCGCGACGGATGGAACTATGTGGTGGCCTTCTTGTCGACCTCGGCCGGCTGGGTGCAGCTCGGCCCGGTCCTGGTGTTGCCCTTTGCCGCATGGAGGGGGCCCTGGAGCTCTTCGGGAGCGCGCATTCATCACGCGACGATCTCGCTGGCGGCCCTCGGAATGCTCGCCGTCACCGTCTACGCCGGGGGCGATAGTTACCCGAACGGCCGCTTTCTGGCGCTTTCGATCGCGCTCGGATTTCTTGCGGTCGGGCACGGGATCGTCTGCTCGCGGGGTTTTTTGCGAGTCATGTTCCTGGTCGGCGCCGGCTCGATCGTGTCGTTCCAATGTCTGCCGCTGATGATGGAAGGCCCCGGCCGGTTCGGAACTCACGTGCATTACGCCATGGAGTCGAAGGGGCGATTGTGCGAGGAGGCGTTCGCCGTCGCTCTCCAGAGGGTGATCCCGACCGGAACCGTTGCGCAGACCGATTTTCAGCGGGTGAAGTTCTGGTGCGATTCGCTTCGAGTGCTCGATCTCGAGGGGCTCAGCGATCGACAAATCGCCCACGAGCCGGTCGACGAACCGGTGAGGCTCGGCAAGTTCAGGCCGGTCATCGTGCTCCGGACGAAGCCGGAAGTCTGGATTCCCGGATACAAATTTCGCACCCGGATTTCGCGGTTTGCGATCGACCCGCCGGTTCTGTCGTCGGATCCCGAAACGCAAATGCAACGGCTCGGCTACGATGAAAGGATGGAGGTCGCCGAAGGGGATGTGGCGGCGGCTCTGTCGAGTCTGTATGTTCCCGTCAGCCTTGAAAGCTGCGGAGTTTTTTTCAATTTTTTCGTCCGCCAGGATCTTGCGGCGAGATTTTCCGAGGCGGGATTTCTCGTCGGGGGATCGGCTAGAATCGGAGGGGAGAAACGCTGACGGAATCGGAAATCTCCCGGAGGGACGAGGGCGTGAACATACTCATTCTCGGAGCCGGACAGCAGGGGTACGCGGTCGCGGTGGATCTTCTCCGGGAACGCGAGCTTCTCAAGGTCACGATCACCGACACGAACGTCGATCGTCTGGATTTCGTTTGGGGGGAGCTCGGCGACCCCCGGGTGGTGGTTCGGGCGGCGGACTCTGCCGAGCCGGCGACCCTGTCGAATCTCTTCGCCGAACACGACGCCGTCGTTTCTGCGCTTCCCTGCGACCTCAATCTCGAGCTGGCCCGGCTCGCGGTGGCGTCGAAACGCCACTTCGTCGACATCGGCGGCAGCACCGAAGTGACCGTCAAAGAGCTCGCTCTGCACGACGAGGCGAGAAGCGCCGGAATCGCTCTCCTTCCCGACATGGGGCTCGCTCCGGGAATGGCGAACGTGGTCGCGGCCGATTTGATCGAAGGGTTCGACGAGTGCGACACGATCAGGATTCGCGTCGGCGGACTTCCCGTTCGTCCGGTCGGGCCCCTCGGCTACCGGCTGGTTTTCTCCGTCGAGGGGCTGCTTGCAGAATATGGCGGTGAAGCGGAAATTCTCCGGCGCGGCCAGCGAATCCGGGTTGCTGCGCTCTCGGAGCTCGAGCCGGTCGAGCTTCCGCCCCCGTTCGGGCAGGGGGAGGCGGCGATCACAGCGGGCGGCCTTTCCACGATGCCCGAGACGTTCGAAGGCAAACTAGCGAATCTCGACTTCAAGACGATTCGTTATCCCGGCCATTTCGAAAAAGTTCGATTTCTCGCCGCTCTCGGCCTTCTCGATCGCGAAGAGAAAGACTACGGGCGAGGAATCAAACTCTCGCCGCGAGTGGTGGTGGGAGAGGCGTTCTCCCGGGCGACCCATTTTCCGGATGTCCCCGATCTGGTGGTCTTTCGCGTGACGGCCGAAGGGGACTCCGGCGGCGAGCGGATTCGAACGGTGGTGGAGTCGCTGGATTTCGGCGAACCGGCGCGGGGTGTGACCGCGATGATGCGAATGACGGCTTATCCCGCCGCGTCGGCCGTGCGCCGCCTCGCCCGAGGCGAGCTCGAGCTCGCGGGCGCTTTCCCGCCGGAGCGGGGAATTCCGTGGCAGGACCTAAGAAACGACCTCGAGAGCCGGAATATCTCGTTCACGCAGCGCGAGGGTCCGGTCGCGTCGATGACGAGAAAAACCGGAAGAGTCGACGCGCTGGAGCTATGAAAACCTGCGAGGGGTGCGGTTTCGACAACGTTGAAGAAGGAAAGACGTGCCCTCTTTGCGGCCAGATGAGCGGCGTTCGGACGATCGCCGACGACGAGGCTCCCACCGTCGACCTGCCCGCAGGCGCCTCCCCGGGAATCGGCGGGGCAAAGACTCCGGGCGGGAGTCGTTATGCGGCCTATCCGCCGGGTCATCTCTATGGAAATCGATTTCGGATCGACGGTTTGCTCGGCCGCGGCGGAATGGGGACGGTTTATCGCGTCCACGACTTGACTGAAAACCGCGATCTGGCGCTGAAAATCCTTCATCAATCCGAGGCGGACGACCCGGATGGCTCCGAGCGTTTCCAGCGGGAAATTGAAATGCTCTCGAAAATCCGGCATCCGGCGGTGCCAAGAATTTTTGGCTGGGGCGCAAACGGCAACGAACGATTCTTCGTCGCCGAGCTCGTCGACGGCAGCGACCTCAAGACCGACATCGTGCGAAAAGGGAAATGGGCGCCGGCGGAAGCGGCAAAGCTCGCAGCGACGGTGGCCGATGCGCTCGGGATGGCGCACGCCCTCGGGATCATCCACCGTGACGTGAAGCCCCACAACATCATGATTGCGCGCGACGGATCCGTCCGTCTTCTCGATTTCGGTGTTGCGCGCGGCATCGGTCTCGACATGAAGACCATCACCAAAACCGGCATGATCGTCGGTACTCCCGAGTACATGTCTCCTGAACAGCTCGACAGCCACCGGGTCGATGAGCGGAGCGACATTTATTCTCTGGGAGTCGTGATGTTCGAGCTGGCCACGGGCCAGCTCCCTTTTCATGGAGAGACTCCGATCGCGATCGCGATGAAGCACATGTCTCACACCCCGCCGGCTCCGCGATCCATTTCGCCCGGCGTTCCCGCCTGGTTCGAGCGAATCGTTCTTCGGTGCCTCGAGAAGGACCCGTCGAAACGATTCGGGTCGGCGGCGGAGCTCGCTTTGGAGCTTCGGCTTCCGCGCGAAGCGAAAGGGCCCTCGAGTCGAAAACTTCCCTCGGGCGACTCGGTCGTCGAGGACGATGCGGGAGTTTCGAATTGGGCGCTCGTCCTTTCTTCACCGCGCGAAAAGAACGGCTGGAGCCTCGGGATGGCGCTCCAGTTTCGCGATCGTTATTACAAGATGAAAGAAGCGCTGCCGCCCGGCGCCGGGAAGTCGTGGGTCTATCGATTCTCGTTCTGGCCCTCTGAGGAGATTCTTCGGAAAGCCGTCGACTACGAGGCCGATTGCGCCGAACAAACCCGGGTCTCCGACGCCACGTTCGCTTCGAAGCTGAAGAAGTGGATTCCCGGCTCGAAGGGGTGAGAGCTCCCGTTCGAAGAAGAGTGACCAGCCTCCGCCGTCGGTTTAGAATCCCATCTCCATGAGCGATCGAACGACCCGCACTCTTGAAGGACCCCGCGTCCGGTTTCCCCGGCCCTCCCCCGGAAAGCTCGACACGAAGAGCGCCATCGAAGGTTTTGCCCACCGGATGATGTATTCCGTCGCGAAGAGCGAGCACACGGCCACGCCGTTCGATGTCTACCAGGCGCTGGCTTTCGCGGTGCGTGACCGGCTGATGGATCGCTGGTTTCAGACGCAGGATACGTACTATCGCAGCGACGCCAAGCGCATCTACTACCTGTCGATGGAATTCCTCATGGGGCGCGCCCTCGGCAGCAACATTCTCAATCTCGGCGCCTGGGACCCCTACCAGGAGGCTATGGCGGAATTTGGTTACGACCTCGATCTGCTGCTCGAGAAAGAGTGGGACGCAGGCCTCGGCAACGGCGGCCTCGGACGCCTCGCCGCCTGTTTCCTCGACTCGGCGGCGACTCTCTCGCTTCCGTTTTACGGATACGGAATCCGGTACGAATACGGAATCTTCGTTCAGCGAATCAAGGACGGCGAGCAGGCCGAGGCGCCTGACAACTGGCTTCGTTACGGAAACGCCTGGGAGATTCCGCGCCCGGATTCCCTTTACCCCGTGAAGTTCTACGGATCGGTTCGCCCTTACCGGGACGAGGCCGGCCACGAGCGGATCGAATGGGTCGACACGGAAGACGTGATGGCGATGGCTTACGACACGCCCATTGCCGGTTTCCGCAACGGAACCGTCAACTCTCTGCGGCTCTGGAGTGCGAAATCGACGCGCGATTTCGATCTCGCAAAATTCAACGCCGGCGAATATGTCCATGCCGTCGAGGACAAGAATCAAACCGAAAACATATCGAAGGTGCTCTATCCGGCCGATGATCGCTATGCAGGTAAGGAGCTTCGCCTCAAGCAGCAGTATTTTTTCGTGTCCGCAACGCTCCAGGACGTCATCCGCCGGTTTCGAAAAAGGGCTGGGCGCAGATGGGAGGAGCTGCCGGACAAGGTCGCGATCCAGCTCAACGATACGCACCCGGCCGTCGCGATTCCCGAGTTGATGCGCGTTCTCGTCGATCAGGAACACGTGGGATGGGATCTTTCCTGGGAGCTCACCCAGAAAGTTTTCGGCTATACGAATCACACGATCCTTCCCGAGGCTCTCGAAAAGTGGCCGGCCGAGTTTTTCGGGAAGCTCCTGCCGAGGCACCTTCAAATCATCGAAGAGATCGATCGCCGCTTCCGGGCGAAGGCCTCGGCGAGGTGGCCGGGAGAAGACGAGAGGATCGAGAAAATGGCGATCCTCTCGGGCGGCGAAACGCCGACCGTCCACATGGCCAATCTCGCGATCGTCGGAAGCCATTCGGTCAATGGCGTCGCCAGGCTTCACACCGAGATTCTCAAGGCCCGGACTTTCGCCGATTTCCATGAGCTCTATCCGGGTCGATTCAACAACAAGACCAATGGAATCACGCCGAGGCGCTGGCTCGCGAAGTGCAATCCCGCGCTTTCGAAGCTCATAACCGAAGCCATCGGCGAAGGGTGGATGAAAGAGCTGGGCGAGCTCGAGAAGCTCGAATCCCTGGTCGAAGACCCGGCGTTTCGCGCGCGGTGGAGCGCCGTCAAGAGACTGAACAAGGTGGCCCTCGTCGACTGCGTTCGCCGGCACCACGGACTTTTGTTCGATCCCGATGCCCTGTTCGATTGTCAGGTCAAGCGCATTCACGAATATAAACGTCAGCTTCTGAACGTGCTCCACGTCGTCGCCGCGTACCACCGGATCCACGACGGATTCGATTCCGGCCCTCCCCGCATCGTGATGTTCGCGGGAAAAGCGGCGCCGAGTTATTTTCTGGCCAAGTTGATCATTCGTCTCATTCACGGCGTGGCGGGAATGGTCAACGGCGATCCGAAGATGAAGGGCCGGCTTCAGGTGGCGTTCGTGCCGAACTACGGAGTCTCCGCAGCCGAGAAGATTTTCCCCGCCTGCGAGCTCTCCGAGCAGATTTCAACCGCCGGCACCGAGGCTTCGGGGACCGGCAACATGAAAGCGGCGCTCAACGGCGCTCTGACCATCGGAACGCTCGACGGAGCGAACGTCGAGATTCGCGACGAGGTCGGTCCGGCGAATATCTTCATCTTCGGGCACACGTCCGCCGAGGTCTCGGCGATCGAGAAGTCGGGATACGACCCCGTCTCCTGGATCGATGGGAACGCGGAGCTGCCCAGAGTGATCGAAACGCTCGGCTCTGACGAGTTGTCCGGAGGGGATGCCGAGCTCTATCGGCCGATCGTCGAGCTCCTGACGGGGCGTGACCGCTACCTGCACTGCGCCGACTTCGCCTCGTACCTGGAGTGTCAGACGAGAGTCGGGGAAACCTACCTCCAGCCGGAGGATTGGGTCCGAATGTCGATTCGAAACGTCGCGGGAATGGGGCGTTTCTCGAGTGACCGAACCGTGCGGGAGTATGCGGCGGAAATCTGGAATGCGCAGCCGGTGCCGGTGAAGCTGGACGAACCGGAAGTGTGACGAGCGGCGGGAGCGGTTCTGAATTTCGGGAGAGGCGAAAGCAATGAAACGAAAAAAGGCGGGGCTTTCGCCCCGCCTCTGAATCCTGGAAACGAGTCTTTTTACTGGTTATCGCCCGGCATGGCGTGGCCACGATCCGCTTCATGCGCCCAATAGACGCAGGTGACGACGACATCGCCGTTCGAGAGCTCGCGAGCGTAAGTCGTGGTGCGACCGTCCATCGTCGCGTCGATGACTTCTCCCCACTGCGCCGGTGAATCCCAATTCGCCGTGTCTTCCTCTTCGGGTAGGTAGAAATTTTCGCTCCGGTCGCCGGTGAAGGAGATCGAGGAATATGTATTCGAGCTGTCGAGGTGGTTGTAGATGGTTTTGAGCTCGGAGTAATCGTGTGAATTTGGCTTCGTGCTGGCCGTGCTTCCGGCGTTCGATCCCGTATTCGAAAAGTAATCCATGCAGGTGTTGAGCGAGGAGCCGTCGGTGCTCTGATGGTCGAGACCGAAAACGTGGGCAACTTCCTGGCACATGACGTGTTCGCGCTCATTCTTGTTGTTGTAGGTCGACGTATTGAAATACGTGTCGTTCATCTTCGCAGTTCCCTGGGTGATGTGCTTCGTTCCCGACTGCAGGTTGATCGACGCAAGGCCGAGCCATCCGTTGCTGCCGTAGGACTTGTTGCAGACCTGAATGGTTCCAGCGACCATCGCGCAGTTGCTGTTCGAGGTTCCACTTACGACCGTGGAGTGCACGGGGGTATTGCCGGCGTTCCAATCGCTGTTCGCCTGGCTCAAATGGCCGCTCCAATCGCTCGTCGTCAGGTTGTTGCCGACTTTCAGAGTGAATGGATTTGCCTTGCGTGCCCAGTGATAGCCACCCCAAGAATGGTTCGCGAACGAGGGTGCAGCGACGGCGAGAACGATTGCCATGACCAGCAGCGACTTCTTCATTTGAGATCTCCTCCGGTTTCTGTTTGCAATCAATATTGCAATTCTCGAATCGGACGCCTCTGCGTCCGTCGAAGACTCATTCATTCCCGAGAAACGACGAGACGTCGAAATAGACGACGAGCTCCTTCGATCCTTGGGATGCAGCAGGATTCACGAGAGTGACCACTTCGATGTGGCGCCCTTCGTATCCCATCAGCCCGGACATCACTTTTCGAGCCCCGGGGTGGTGGCTCGAAATCCATTCGTTTTCGATCCGAATCCCGTCGTCTTCGGTCGTCGCTAGAATTGGTAAAGCGCGATCGGGGCCAAATCCATCGTGGAGGCTGGCGACGCGAGTTGATTCTCCCGAACCTGACGGAGAACCGGAGCATCCGACGGGAAACGCTGCGATAGGCCGGGTCGCATCGACGGGGCGTTTTTTCGCCGAATCGAGACCAGCGTACGAAGCGTCACCTTTTCCATGACCGAATCTCGACAAGGCTTCCATCGAAAGAATAGCTAAGCATTCACTGTGCCACACTTCACGGCGCAGTCTAAACACTGCCATCAAATGGCTTACGATAAGAGGTTTCGATTTCGCCCGTTCTGGTTGCTCAAATATCAACCCAGGCCACCCCAAATGGTGGGAGTGAATCTGCCCCACTTGCCCACTTGTTGACCCAGTGGGGATTGTTCGATTAGGCTTTTATTCTCAAATAGTTATCTTAAATTACCGGATTCTTCATTGGACCAGCGCAAATCGAATCCGGCGCCCCTTCCGCCTTCCGCCTTCCGCTTTTCTGTCGGTCGCCCGTCCTTTGGCCCGGAAAGCGGTTCCCCTCAGTGCGCCGCTTTGTCTAACAACTCCTCGACGAGATCGGCCCGGTCGTAGACGCTCCGAAGCGCTTCGAGAATCGCGGCGGCGTGAACCGAGATGGCGCGGTTGTAGACGTCTTCGTAAATGTAGCTGGCGACCAGGCTCTGGATGTTGCCGTCGAAGATGAGGCCCACCAGGTCTCCGTTCGCGTCCACCGTCGGGCTGCCGCTATTGCCGCCGATGATGTCGGTGCTGTTGGCGAAATCGAGGGGCGTGTTCATGGCGATCTGTTTTTCTTTTTTGATCCAGCGCTCGGGGAGATCGAAGGGCGGAGCGGATTCGAAAGACATTGAACGATCGAAAAGGCCGTGAAAGGTCGTTTTGGACGGGACCCGGATTCCTCCGAGCTCGTAACCGGTCACTCTTCCGTAAGAGAGCCGCAGGGTGAAAGTCGCGTCCGGGTAGTTCTCCTTGCCGTAAATCGCAAAGCGGGAGCGGCTGATTTTTTCGCTGGCGCGCGTGACCACGCTCCTGATTTCATCCTCATATTTTTTTCGAAGCTCGCGGTAAATCGGGTCGATTCGTCGAGCCAGGGCGATCATCGAGTCGGTCGAAGCCGCGACGCCTTTCACACCCGACTCGACCAGAGCTTTTCTCGCCGCGGAGTCGAAGAGTTTGGTTCCGGAAACCGCTTCGTGGGCCGCTTCGGCCGGAGATCTCGCGCCGAGCGCCGCTTTCACGCCGGGATCTGCGGCGCCGAGCAGGTCCTGCATTTCGGCGAGGGCGTCGGCGAGCAGAGTCTCTTCGAGGTCGGAATAGATCGGCGCCTTGGAGTAGAGCGAGTGGTAGAGACTGTCGAGTCCCGCGTCCTGATATTCCTCGAGCCGTTTTCCGTTCGGTTTCGGGAGCTCGGCCGTGAGCCGGACGATGTTCGAAGCGATTCTCGGCAGCCGTCCGGCGCGAAACCGCAGTGCGGCGTAGCGCTCCGCGAACCGGGCGTAGGCTTTCTCGGCTCCGGCGATGTCATCGAAAGCGGTTCCGACGCTCTTCGAAACGGAAGGGTCCGCCGCGATTTTCGCTCGAAGGTCGGCTTCCTCCCTCTTCTTCTGGCCGAAGATGGCCGGGTCGACGAGGCCTCCGTATTCGCCGGTCAGAGATTTGAGGCCGTTTTCGATCCGGAGAAGGTCCGACTCCGCTCGGCGCGCCGATTCTTCCCCTTTCGCGGAAAAAGCCTGCAGCAACTTCCGGCGGCGCTTGAATGACTTGAGCTGGTTGGGAAGAGTTTGGTCGCGCTGCATCTCGAGCTCGGCGACGGTCAGCAGCCGGTCGGTCCCCCCCGGGTGACCCGAGACGAAGACGACGTCTCCGTCCCTGGCTCCGGCCGGGTTCCATTTCAGGGCTCTTCCGGCTTTCGAGTGGGTGAAATCGATTGTGAATTCATAGTGACGAAACCTGGCTGGGGAGACCCTGATCGAGATACCGTCTCTTCCCATGAG
>Ga0315281_10015973_pt1 | contig 10035 bp, 8 predicted proteins | sample YL17G07_0_MG_FD_204540 | JGI IMG/M metagenome (GOLD analysis project Ga0315281, IMG submission 204540) | Sediment microbial communities from Yellowstone Lake, YNP, Wyoming, USA - YL17G07_0 | ecosystem: Environmental > Aquatic > Freshwater > Lake > Sediment | place: USA: Wyoming | collected...
GACACCGTGGGGATCAAGGTCAACTCCATCGCGGGCCCCAACCTCTCCCCGCGAAGGGAGCTCGTAGACGCCCTCGCCTCTCTGCTGCGCGAGCTGGGCGTGCCGCCTCAGCGAATCATCGTGTCCGACCGCTCGAGCCGCGAGCTCCAGCGCGCCGGCTACACGATCCGGCGGGACGGCGGCACATACCTCTGCTACGGCATCGACAACGACTACGAGAGCGAGCCCTCGGCCTCGGGCGAGATCGGCTCCTGCTTCGCGCGCCTGGTCTCCACCACCTGCACCGCGCTGGTTTCTTTCGGCGTGGTCAAGGACCACGACCTGGCCGGCGTGTCGGCGGGATTGAAGAACCTCTACGGGCTGATCCACAACCCCAACAAGTACCACGACCACAACTGCGACCCGTACGTGGCCGACGTGGCGAACCACCCGTGGGTGCGGGGCAAGCTTCGCCTCACGGTCCTCGACGGCGCCACCGCCCAGTGCCACGGCGGCCCGGCGTACCGGCCGGACGCCATCTGGCCGCTGGGCATGGTTGTGGCTTCCACGGATCCAGTTGCGGCCGACGCGTGGGCGTGGCGCGTGATCGACGTCGAGCGCAGGCGGCGCGGCCTGCCCAGCCTGGAGGAGGCCAAGCGCCCGCCACGTTTCCTGGCCACTGCCGCGGGCTACGGCCTCGGCGTCGGCGACCCCTCCGCGATCAAGGAAGTGCTCGCATGAACCCGCGGAAGCCCGTGGGGCAGCCGCTCCGCGCCTGCGTTTCCGCGCAACTCCCTGAGGTAGGGGCGGGGCTTGCCCCCGCCCACCCTGTCATTCTGAGGCCCGAAGGGCCGAAGAATCCCATCGCGCTCCAGGTGCCCTGGGATCCTTCGCTCGCCCCAGCGTGGCGGGGCTCGCTCAGGATGACATGTGATGGTGGGGGCAAGGCACGCGCGGAGCGCGCGCCCCACACAAGCACGAGTCACGAGGTCGTTGCATGAGCGGGAAGCTGAGCCGCCGGGACCTCGTGACGGTCGCGTGCGCGAGCGCGGCAGCTGCGCTGCTGCCGAGGACTGCTGGCTCGACCTCCCCGCCGCAGGTGGGCGCGGTGATCACGGGGGACGACCTGCCGGTGCGCGAGGCTTCCTGGTACAAGAAGCTCCCCGAGTCGCGGGTCGAGTGCCAGCTCTGCCCACGCGCCTGCCAGGTGGCCGACGCCGAGCGCGGCGGCTGCGGCGTGCGCGAGAACCGCGGCGGGACGTACTACACCCTCGTCCACTCCCTCGCCTGCTCGGTGCACCTCGACCCCATCGAGAAGAAGCCCTTCTTCCACGTGCTCCCCGGTGCGCAGGCGCTCTCGTACGCGACCGCGGGCTGCAACGTCGAGTGCAAGTTCTGCCAGAACTGGGAGATCTCCCAGTTCCGCCCGGAGCAGGTTCGCTCGCAGTACCTCCCGCCCGAGACGCTCGTAGAGGTCGCGAGACGCAACGGCGTGCCGCTGCTCTCGGCGACGTACTCCGAGCCGGTCGTGTTCTGGGAGTACGTGCGCGACACCGCGGTTGCCGGCCGCCGTCTGGGCGTGCGCTCCACCGTGGTCTCCAACGGCTACGCTCAGGAGCAGGCACTCAAGGACGTGCTGCCGCTGATTGCGGCCATGAAGGTGGACCTCAAGGCGTTCACCGAGCGCTTCTACCGCGACCTGGTGCGCGGCGAGCTGAAGCCCGTGCTCAAGGCGCTCGAGGTCATCAAGGCGAGCGGCACGTGGCTCGAGATCGTCGTGTTGCTGGTCCCCGGCCAGAACGACTCCGAGGGAGAGGTGCGCGACCTCTCGCGCTGGGTGAAGGCGAACCTGGGCGCCGAGGTGCCGGTGCACTTCACGCGCTTCCACCCGACGTACCGCCTCACCAACCTGCCGCCAACGCCGGTTCTCACGCTCGAACGCGCGTGGCAGGTCGCGAAAGCCGAGGGGCTCGCCTTCCCCTACCTCGGCAACGTCCCCGGGCACCCCGGCGAGAACACCACATGCCCGGGCTGCGGCAAGCAGCTCATCCGCCGCGTCGGCTTCCAGGTGCTGGACAACGTGCTCGCGAGCGGAAAGTGCCCGCAGTGCAAGCGCGCCATCCCCGGCGTCTGGTCGTAGACCGCGAACAAGGTAGGGGCGGGGCTTGTCCCCGCCCGTCTGTGTCTCTGTGGGGCACGCGCGCAGTGCGTGCTCGGCTTGCCCCCGTCCCCTCTTGTCATTCTGAGGTGCCTCGAAGAGGCGCCGAAGAATCCCATCGCGCTCCTGGTGCCGTGGGATCCTTCGGCCCCCGCCGTCGGCGGGGGGCCTCAGGATGACCGCGGGGGCGGGCGCCTCGCCCGCCCGACACTTGCCTTCCCCGGAGAGCTTATTACACTTCTCACAAGAGCGATCAGATTAACGGATCTTCGGATAGTCGCGGGCGGTGGTGCCTGCGCCGGCAGAACTGGAGCAAAGCATGAAGCGCAGTCGATGGGCGCACCTCCTGCTGTTCATCTTGCTGATACCGACAGTTGCTCTCTCTACGAGAACGAGCGAGGCCGAGACGTGCTGCACGCGGAAACTCGCCATGATGCCGACCAAAATGCCAGAAGGCCAGGTCGACGACCTGAGTGGCTTCATCGAGGGTGCGGTCATTGGACCCTTGATGGATCAGACCCTCGGCCTGACGAAAGGAATGGAGAAGGCGACCTGCCCTAAGATTGAGTACTACGACATCGAGGCAAAGATCGAGCGCGAAAAGCTAGTCGACGCCATATTCGCGGCCGCTGCTAGGCAAAAGCACTGGCCCGTCCCCGAGCCCGCCACGGAACCACCCGAATGGGAAATGGATTACGTCTTCCGCGCCACTCTGACGGCTGATCACGTGGACGGAAAGAGCGAGAGGGAGTGCGAGGAGGGCTACGAGCCGGGGACCCAGCACTGTTGGGGCGGTGACCTCAAAGGGACCTTCACCTTCTCGCTGAAGCTCGTGGATCATCACCATGACGACGCGATCCTCAAGGAGGACCGTATCACCTGGAGCGGCAGCATCCTCGAGGGGCTCGGTTTCTGGCGTCTGGGTGGCGCGGACGGCTCGCCGATCAGGCAGGTGGTGAACACCTTCATGCCGCTGCAGGAGATTTTCAGGAAATACGAGCGCATCCCTGAGACCGCCAAGGTCACGCTGCCCGACGACGTGGTCGGGGCGGGGGAAGCCGTCACCATCACCCTGTCCGATCTGCTTGACGATCAAGGCCAGCAGACTCAGCCCTGGCAGCGGATCCTGGTCAAGGTCGAGAAAGGAACGATCCTCAACGCCGAGAAGGACGCATACGTTGAAGAGGGCTACTCCGTCTTCAGGGCGGGCAAACAGGGCACCGTGAAGGTGCAGTACCTGGCGCCTCAGGAGTGCAAGCCGCAGAAGGAGACCCTGACGCTCCACAACACCTGCAACAAGAAGGAGAAGGGCAAGGGGGCCGGCAGCCAGGAACTCACGACCCCTGAAAAAGAGATGACCAAGAAGACGTTCGACATCGTCTGCGACCGGTGGCTCGTCACCGTCACGTATACCGAGGAGTGGACAGTGCCGGCACTCGCCTTCGGCGAAGCCTCAATGAAGGGCTCGCGCTCGTTCACGCAGACGCTCAAGGCCGAGCTCAACAGGACGAGGAAGGGCGAGCTCACGTCCTACGGCAGGAGGTTCTACGAGGCCACCAGCGCGAACCTCGACGTCGAGGACAGCTTCCAGCAGGTGACGACCCACGAAGGATGCAAGGTCGTGGCGGGCTGGCACGGCGAGAAGCACGGACCGGTGGGTGCGGAGGTGAGCCTCCAGCTCACCGACAGCCCGAATCACTTGTACCTCGACAGCAAGGTGACCGAGAACGGACCGGCCTGGAGGACGGCGTTTCAGTGGTCGGGCTGTTCTCCATACCCGGATGGAGCGTGCGAAATGACGGACACGCTCTCGGAAGGGGTCGTGAACCTCGATTCCGAAATGTTCACGGACTCCGGGTCCGGGCCCCTGGTGTTCGAGGAGGGGCAGGACGTCATCCGCGGCGAGCGGCGCTGGTCCGAGCTCGCGACGGGGGCCCCCTTCCAACCCGAAGGAAACGTCTACGCTTCCGCGAACTGCAGGGATGGGGACCTGCAATCTCCCTTCACCACGATAATCTACTATGGCTTGTTCAACGCGGACAGGGTCCAAGCCTCCAAGTCAATCAAGTGGGAGATCCGGAGGCCCGGCACCTCGCGCTGATGTCAGCGCGAGGAGCGTCGCGACGACGCCGAAGCCGCGAGCGGCCTGGCAAGGCCGCGTGGCGGGATCTCGCCGATTTCGGCGAGATTGCTTCGCCCCCTTTCGGGGACTCGCAATGACAGTCAAGCGCTCCACGCGTGCTCGGCTTGCCCCCGTCCCCTCCTGTCATTCTGAGGTGCCTCGAAGAGGCGCCGAAGAATCCCATGGCACCTGAGGGGCATGGGCGTTTGCGCTCCAGACGTGATGGGATTCTTCGGCCCTTCGGGCCTCAGAATGACAGCATGGGGCGGCCGCAAGGGCCGCCCCTACTTCCAGTGCCGCGTCAGCCGATGTGCTGCAGGAGGATCTTGAGCCCGATCGCGATCAGAACGAGGCCGCCGAGGATCTCCACGCGTGGGCCGAAGCGCTCCCCGAGGCGACTGCCGACCTGCATCCCGAGGGCCGTCAGCGCGGCGGTCACGAGCCCGATCACCGCGCTCGGCACCCAGACCGTGACCCCCAGCATGGCGAAGGAGAAACCCACCGCCAGCGCGTCGATGCTCGTGGCCACCGAGAGCACTACGAGCGTGGCGCCCTGTGTTGGGTCGTCGGCTCGCACCTTCTCGCCCTTCTCGCGCCGCGCACTCCAGATCGCCTTGCCCCCAACGAACGCCAGAAGCCCGAACGCCACCCAGTGATCGAAGAGCGCCACATGCTGTGCCACGGTGAGGCCAGCGAGCCACCCCACGACCGGCATCAGGAACTGGAACAATCCGAAGTAAAACGCGAGGCGGAACGTTTGTCGCACGGTAGCCCGGCGCAGCGCGACCGACGAGCCCACTGCCACGGCGAAGCAGTCCAGCGCCAGGCCGACGGCAATCCCGAAGAGGGCGAATGTGTCCACTGGCCCGGGATTATCGCGGACCCGCGGTTCGCGCCAGCCCAAAGCCGCGAGGCCCGGCCGGAAGACGTGACCCGGGGACGCACGGTCGATCGCAGGGGTCAACTCGGCAGCGGGGCAAAAGGCAGGGATGAGCCTCGCCTTCGCCCGTCTCGGCGGCTGCGAGCGCCGATGTGCGGCCTCGCGCGACGCGCCGATCTCGGCTAGAATCCGCAGCCGGAGGAGAGCGTGCGCAAGAGCGCCGACAGCCTGCCTCGCGAGATCCTGGAGAGCGCCACCAAGCTGCTGGTCGACCTGTGCACCATCTCGTCGGCGAGCGGGGACCAGGAGGGCATTCGCCAGGTCGCGGCGCGGGTGGCGGCGGAGCTCGGCAAGCGCGGTCTCTCCGCCGAGGTCGGCACCGAGAGCGACGAGGACAACAAGCCGCAACCGGTGCTGATCGCCTGTGGTCCCAAGGCGGGCGAGCACTACCTGCTCCTGGTCGGTCACATGGACACCGTGCTGGACGCGGCGCCTCCGCGCATGGAAGGGGGCCGGCTGTACGCGACCGGCGCCCTCGACATGAAGGGTGGGCTCGCAATGCTGGTGGGCGCCCTCGACCTGTTGGCCCACCGCGGCCAGCAACCGCCCGAGGACCTGATGCTGGTCGCTGTCCCCGACGAGGAGGTCGGCGGCACCATCGCCGAGCGGGCCGTTCGCCGCTGGGCCGCGGACGCCCGCGCGCTGCTCGTGATCGAGCCGGGCGAGGCGCGCGGCGACGGGGAGACGCTGGTGGCGGGGCGGCGGGGTCTGTGCGAGTGGCGTCTGGATGTCACCGGGCGCGCCGCGCACTCCGGCCTCGCCTACTGGCAGGGGCGCTCCGCGCTGGCGGCCGCCGCCGACTGGTCCGCCCAGGCCCAGCGCATGTCCGAGCCGGGTCCCGGCCCAACGGTCAACGTCGCCCGCCTGGTCGCCGGCGACAGCGACTTCGTCAACGGCCTTGCCGCCAACTTCGCCCTGCTCGGTACCTCGCGCCGGCGCAACGTAATCTCCGAGCGCGCGCTGGCCGAGGGCGAGGTGAGGTTCCTGTCCCCCGCCGACGGCGAACGCATCCTCGACCGGCTGGAGAGGCTCACCGACACGCTTACCGCGCACTACGACGTGAAGATGCTCTTCGCCCGCGGCACCAGCGTGCCGCCCGTGGATCCCCACGGCCCCGGGGCGCCGATCGTGGAGCGGGTCGTCGGCCTGGCCGCCGCCCGTGGCTGGCAGCTCGAGGTCGAGGACGACCGCGGCGGGATCTCCTTCCCCAACTACATCGCGGACCCAACCAAGGTCCCGATCGTGGACGGTCTCGGTCCGGTCGGCAACGGCATGCACACCCGCGAGGAGTACCTCGACCTCGCCTCGTTCGAGCGCCGCATCGTCCTCCTCGCCGACCTCCTCGCCTCGCTCTGACGCGCCCTTCATTCGTTAGGACGAGATCGTATACCCCGCGGTCATTCTGAGCCCCGAAGGGGCGAAGAATCCCACCGCACCTGAGGATTGGCGACCCCGCCCGGATCAACCGCAACGCCCTCCATGCGCCATGGGATCCTTCGTTCGGCTGCGCCTCACTCAGGATGACATCGTGTTCTTCTGTGTCATTCTGAGCCCCGAAGGGGCGAAGAATCCCACCGCACTGCGACGGTGATCGCCCGCCGCCTGGCTGCCGCGAGCAAGGCTAGAATCGCCCGTAGGATTCTGCCGATGCGAAGCGCCCCCACTGCCGTCTACATCATGACGAACCGCAACAACACCGTCCTCTACACGGGCGTCACCAGCGACCTCTGGACGCGCGTCTTCGAGCACAAGATGAAGCTGGACCCATCATCGTTTGCGACTCGGTACAACCTCAACAAGTTGGTGTACATCGAGACAACAGCCAACATAGCCGCCGCCATCGCGCGCGAGAAGTAGATCAAGGGGTGGATCCGCAGGAGGAAGGTCGCCCTCATCGAGGCCGCCAATCCGGAGTGGAAGGACCTCTCGGCGGATTGGGTTTTGTGAGACCGTTGCTGTCACCGCGCTCCAAGCGCCGTGGGATCCTTCGCTCGTCCCGCCTGCGGCGGGGCTCGCTCAGGATGACACCAAGCTTCCAGTGTCTTCAGGAAACAGGTGCGCGATCGAGTTGGCGTAGTAGGCGAGCAGCACCCGTTCGTCCGGGTTGACCACCAGACCGCCGTCGGTGCGCGTCACCATGCGGCGCAGCCCCAGCATCCGCACGCCAAGCTTGACGAACTTGGCGGCCGGGCTGCGCGGGTGCGAGAGAGCGGCGCCCCGCGCCTGGAGCGCGGCCATCTCCTCGGCCACGCCGGCCTCGAGGTCCTTCTCTCCCACCGCGCCGTTGGCGAGGCGCAGCAGTACGCGGGCAACGAGCGGCACGGGGGTCACCGGCACCGCGCGGGCGATCTCGCCCATGAGAACCGTGGCGAGCCGGAGCACCTCGGCTCGGTACTCCTCCGGTGGCATGCGGCGAAAGTCCTTCCCCAGGCGCGCGATGTACTCCTTGATCGAGAGCGGCACTCCGAAGTTGACGCATGCCACGCCGAAGCGGTGGAGGCGCCCTCGCACCAGCAGCCAGAGGTTCTTCCCGACGAAGCGCAGCGTCACCGCTGCCGCGCCCATTGCCGAGACGCGCGGCCGGGTGCCCGCGATCTCGAGCGTCTGGGTGCGGTCCTCGAACACCCTGTCGTAGTTGATGCCCACCGGGACAAAGATGAGGTCGCGCGGCCCCGCCGGGTCGAAGCGCTTCAAGAGGTAGTTGAGAAGGCCGAGCCTGGGCTCCTGCAGGCGGCCGTCGCGGGTCAGACGGCCCTCGGGGAAGATCCCCTGCGTCACCCCGCTCTCGGTCGAAAGCTGAACGTAACGCTCCAGCACCTTACGGTAGAGCGGGTCGGAGGCGTTGCGGCGCACGAAATAGCCGCCCATCCGGCGGATCAGCGTGTCGAGTGGCCACACCCGCGCCCACTCCCCCACCGCGTAGCTCACCGCCGAGATGCGCGCCACGATGTAGCTCACCAGCAAGTAGTCGAAGTTGGAGCGGTGGTTCATCACGAAGATCACGCTCGACTCGGTGTCCACCGCGGCCACCGCGCGCGTGTCCAGGAAGCTCACCCGCACCCGGTAGAGGAAGCGCGAGATGTGGCGCGCCACCCAGTGCGACGGGCGGTAGTACAGGTAGACGTTGAAGCGCGGCACGATCTCCCGCGCGTAGGCGCGAACGAGGCTGGTCACCTCATCCCAGCTGAGGTCGTTCGCCTCGCGGTACTCCTTCGCCGCCTGCACCACCTCGGGGTCGTGCATCAACATCTCTTCCACGATCCTCTTCTTGGTGAGCTTGAACGGCTGGAGCCGGAGGCGCAGACGGTCGTTGAGGTCGTCCACTAGCCGCCTGACCTTGCGGCGGACGACCACGCGCGCACCGGGGAGGAGGATGCGCTCGGCCAGCGCAACCGCAGCCAGGACCAGCACGGGAATCAGGATGTAGAGCGGGATGAACACGTGCGGCTCTCCCCCCCGGAGACGCGACGTTGCCGGCGTTTCTTGCCGTGAGTATAGCCCCCCGCCCGCGCCGGGCGGGTGCGGCCGCGCTCCAGGCGCCATGGGATCCTTCGGTCGTCCCGCCTCCGGCAGGACTCCCTCAGGATGACATCGTGTTTCTCCTGTCATTCTGAGGCGGCCTAAGGGGCCACCGAAGAATCCCACTGCACCTGAGGGCGAACGACCACGCGTTGTTGGTGGCTGCCCATCGCGTTTGAGGCCGGACCGGCTACGATACGCGAATGGAAAGGCTCGGCGGGCGCCGCGCGGTCGAGCTGGCGCTGGTGATCGGGTGCGGCGTGGGGAACTTCCTGTTCGAAAGCGTCCTCCACGCGAAGACCGTCTTCGTAATCGTGGCAGCCGGCACCTGGCTCGGGTACGCGCTGTGGCGTTGGCACACCGACCGCGGCGCCCTGCACGCCTGGGGGCTGCGCCGGGACAACCTGGGTGCCGCCGCGAAAGCCGCGCTCGCAGTTACGGTTCCGTTGACGGCTTGCGCCGTTGCGTACGCCTTCGCGGCGAAGAACTTCCCGCCTCCGCGGGGGTTCTGGCTCATCCTGCTGCTCTACCCGGCGTGGGGAATTGCGCAGCAGTTCCTCCTCAACGCCATGCTGGCCCGAAACCTTGCCGCCTTCCTGCCGGGGTGGGCAGTGGTTTTCCTTTCGGCGGTGCTGTTCGCTGCCTCGCACGCCCCCGACCTGCCGGTGGTGGCGCTCACCCTCCCGGCCGGCGCGCTCTGGGTGCTCATGTACCGGCGCTGGCCGAACCTGTGGGCGCTCGGGATCGCGCATGGGGTCATCGGCACCGTCGTGTTCTACGGCGTGCTGGGCCGCGATCCTCTGGCGCTCCTGCTCGGCAGAATCCCAGGCTAGGCGCAGCAGTCCTCGCTTTGCTCGAAACGACAGAACAACCGTCATTCTGAGCCCCGAAGGGGCGAAGAATCCCGCCGCACCTGAGGTCCAAGGGCCAAAGTGGTCCCAAGTTCTCACGCCCACTGCCGTGGTACCATCCCGGTGCCATGAACGCCCTGAAGCTTCTCCCCGTCTACGTCCTCACGCTCGTGACGTTCCTCGCGATCGATGCCGTGTGGCTCGGGCTGATCGCGAAGGACATGTACCGCCGCGAGCTCGGCCACCTGCTCGCGCCAAACGTGCGTTGGGGCGCCGCCCTTGTGTTCTACGTCATCTACATCGCGGGGCTCCTCATCCTCGTCGTCCTGCCGCACCAGAGCTCGCCCGTCCTCACCGTCGCGGCGCTCGGCGCGGTTTTCGGCCTCGTCGCGTACGCGACCTACGACCTCACCAACCTCGCGACGCTCACGCGCTGGCCACTCTCCGTGACGCTCGCCGACCTCGC
>Ga0315281_10015974_pt1 | contig 10035 bp, 10 predicted proteins | sample YL17G07_0_MG_FD_204540 | JGI IMG/M metagenome (GOLD analysis project Ga0315281, IMG submission 204540) | Sediment microbial communities from Yellowstone Lake, YNP, Wyoming, USA - YL17G07_0 | ecosystem: Environmental > Aquatic > Freshwater > Lake > Sediment | place: USA: Wyoming | collected...
ATTAATTTTTACTTATCCAATAAATATCTTCAGTCCCAAGTTCAAGATATTATCAAACAGGGCGATGATTACGGCTCATCAATTCTTGGTAAAGGTAAAAAAGCCAGCGTTGAGTTTGTGTCCGCAAATCCGACAGGTCCTTTGCACATCGGAAACGCAGTGGGCGGGCCTCTTGGAGACACAATTGCAAATGTTCTGCAAAAATCAGGATATAGCGTTAAAAGAGAATATCTTCATAACGACGTTGGCGGGCAAGTGTTAAAGCTTGGCGAGGCAATTTATTTTGAGTTAAACCCCGACAAAAAAATAGTGGATGATGAAGTTCAATATCAAGGAGAATATGTAAAAGAGCTAGCTCAAAAGGTATCAAAATCATTAGAAGTATCGCAATTATCAAAAGAAGAAACAGTTGCAAAGATAGGTAAGGTTGCGGTTGAAATACTGCTTGAAGAAATTCTTAAAGATTGTGAAGACATGGGAATTAAATTTGATGTTGTTAGGAAGGAATCTGATTTAAGGCAGGAAGTGCCGGAAGTGTTACATAAAATTCAAAAATATCTCAAAACTAATGACGGGGCAGAGTGGTTTGCACCAAGCGACGAGTTTTTAAAAGATAGAGAAACCGTAGTTAAAAAATCAGACGGTGAATATACATATTTTGCTTCGGATATTGTTTATCACAATGAAAAAATGAGTAAAAATAACCTGGTAATTGATATTTTAGGTTCAAATCATTCCGGACACGTGCCAAGGCTGCAGGCAGCAGTTAAAGCTTTGGGCTTTGACGTTAATAATTTTAAAGTAATTTTGTATCAGTACGTTAGGCTAAAAAGAGGTTCGGAAATAGTTAAGATGAGTAAAAGAGCGGGTAGTTTTGTAATGGCAAAAGAAGTTTTAGATGAAGTAGGCAAGGATGCCTTTCGCTTTTTTCTGTTAAGAAGTGCTCCGGAAACGCATATGGATTTTGATTTACAATTGGCAAAAAAACAAGCCAGCGATAACCCGGTGTTTTACGTTCAGTATGCATATACGCGAATATCTTCGATATTCGCTAAAGTCAAAAGTAATGATACTAGCAGTGCAGATATGTCTCTGCTAACACATGCAGAAGAGGTTGCCCTGATAAGACATTTGCTAAAATTACCAGAGTTAATTGAAGAAATTTCTTCCACTTTTGGAGTCCATGCCTTTACGGGATATGCCATGGAATTAGCTACGCTTTTTCATAAGTTTTACGAAGCTCACAGAGTAATTTCCGAAGATAAGAAGCTAACTCAAGCAAGATTAACACTGCTTAAAGCCACGCAAATAACGCTCAAAAACACTCTTGACTTGCTTGGTGTCTCCGCTCCGGAGAAGATGTAATAGGATGTAGGGCGCTGAGGTCGGAATAGAAATTTTCTTATTCTGCAGCTCGCAACAGTTTTCTTCTACATCAATCCTCAATCTGCAAATTAATCACATTTTAATATAATCTTCACATGTTAAGCTCAAAATGCGAACAGCGAAAATTTTATTCTTCCCCGCGCTTATCTATCCAATTTCTGCTATAATGACAACATGAAATTTGACAGAAAAGTTCTTCCTAACGGCCTCCGCATAATCACAATCCCAATGCCATCGTTTGAAAGTGCGACTTCTTTGGTTATGGTCGGAGCAGGCTCGAGATATGAAACGGAGAAGAACAATGGTATCTCGCACTTTTTGGAGCACATGGCTTTTAAAGGGACCCAAAAACGTCCATCGGCAATTGACATTTCAAACCTAATAGACGGAATAGGCGGAGAATTTAATGCTTTTACAGGTAAAGAAGTTACCGGGTATTATGTAAAATCAGCAGTTTCACACGTTGATTTATGCTTGGATGTTTTGTCAGACATGCTGCAGAATTCAAAGCTCGATTCAGTTGAAATTGAAAAAGAAAAAGGCGTAATTCTAGAGGAAATGAATCTATACGAAGATACTCCTTCAAGGAACATCGGTGATGTTTATGAAAAACTTTTATACGGAAATATACCGATGGGCTGGGATACGATTGGCGAAAAAGATGTTATCAAAAGTATTACAAGGGAAAATTTTCAAGAATATATGCAAAGCCTTTACAGCGCGGATAATATAACGGTTGTTGTTGCCGGGGGAATAGATACAGAAAAAACAGTTAAATTAATTGAAAAATATTTTGGCCAAATGAAGAGATTTGATACATTGCGATATGAAAAAGTCATTGAAAAACAAGAAAAGCCTAAAATTTTTGTCAAAGAGAAGAAAACAGAACAAGTGCATATTGCCCTAGGCTTTAGAACAGTCCCATTGGGTCATCCCGATAGATATAGCCTGTCTGTTCTTGCTGCAATTTTAGGCGGAGGAATGAGCTCAAGGCTTTTCCATGAAGTTAGGGAAAAAAGAGGATTGGCTTATTACGTTAAAACCGGTTCCGAGCAGTATCAAGATGTTGGAAATTTGGTTTCAACGGCAGGTCTTGATCCAAAAAGAGTTGAAGAAGGAATTAAAGTAATAGTTGAGGAATATGCTAAAATCTCAAAGCTTGAAAATCAAATCTCAAAACAAGAACTCGAAAAAGCAAAAGAGTTTCTGAAAGGGCATTTTGTTTTGGAGCTGGAAGACAGCCGTTCAGTTGCGGGTTTTTATTCCCAACAGGAGATTTTGGAAGAGAAAATTGAAAATCCGGATGAAATTATGGCGGAAATCGATAAAGTCACAATTACCGACGTAGAGAAAGTGGCCCAGAGATATTTCAAAGAAGACGCGATGAACCTGGCTGTGATTGGCAATTTCGCTAGTGGACAAAATTTTGAAAACTTGCTAAAGTTATAGAAGATATGGAACAAACATTTGTAATGATAAAACCCGATGGAGTTAAAAGAGGACTTGTCGGTGAATTAATTCAACGCTTTGAAAAAATGGGTCTTAAGATTGTAGCCATGAAAATGGTTGAAGGCAAAGATGATGTGCTTCTCAAACATTACAACGCCGATGATCCAAAAACTTTGCAGAGGTGGGGAGAGAAAACACTTAAAACTTATTCTCAATACGGAAAAGATGCAAAAAAAGATTTTGGCACAGATGACCCCCAGGAATTAGGAAAAATGGTTAAGGGTTGGCTTTTTGATTATGTTAAGTCAGGGCCAATGGTAGCAATGATTCTGGAAGGAAGACACGCGGTTGAAAATGTAATCTCGATGGCAGGCCCTACAATGCCTGTTGCTGCAGCTCCGGGAACAATAAGAGGGGATTTTTCAACCGATTCTGCAGCCTATGCCAACGAAGAGCAAAGAGGCGTAATGAATTTAGTGCATATTTCTGCCAGTTTGGAAGAAGCAAATTTTGAAAAAAGTTTGTGGTTTACGCCCGAAGAAATTCACGCATACAAAAGAGCAGACGAGCTTATTTAGCCCTCACTCAATCTTTTTACACAGTTCGGCGCTGAGGTCGGAATAAAAATTTTCTTGTTCCGCAGTTCGCAACAGTTTTTCCTAAAGCAAGTCTTAATCTTCAAACTAAGGATATTTCAATACGATTCTTCACATGCTAAGCTCAAAATGCGAACAGCGAAAATTTTATTCCTCCCCGCGCCTCGAATGGTCTTAGATTGAAAATTTAAACATTGAAGCATTAATTAAAAATTGGAAATTAGAAATTAGCCTAGTTTCTAAAAAATTTGGAGTAGAGGAGGGATGAAACAGCAAAGATTACAATTGATATAGCTTCAGATAGTAAGCAGTATTGGCAAAAAGCTTTCAAAATAAAAAATTGCACAAAAAATAAAATTGCCGAAACAAATAATCCGGCAAGAGAAGTTAAAAAAAGTCCGTGAGCAAATACTTTTCTTTTATCCAAAAAAACGGCGAGAGCAAAAAATATTACCAGCAAGTAAAAAAAGCTGCCTAAAAGAGAAATCGGCACGCCTAAGATAGCAGAATATTGGCTGGTTAAAACTGTTTCGCAGCCGCTGGTAACAGTGCAGGGCGGAAAGACATTTTTGTAATGGAGAATGGTTAAATAAGTTGCATCTAAAAATCCAATAAATGCAAAAACGAGGCAGGTAATTGATAAGTTATTTCTTGTTAAGCGCATCTTGAATTATTTTTTTAAAGTCGTCGTAGCTTCGTGGGTTGGTAATTTGTTGGCCGTTTACAAAAAAGCTGGGAGTAGAGTTAATGCCGATATTTGAAGCTTGGTTTTGTGAATCCGTAACATAACTTTGAGCTTCGCTTGAGTTCATATCTTTTTGAAATTTATTAACGTCAAGGTTTAATTTTTTTGCGTACGCAGTAAATGAGTCTGCAGCATTATCGGTTTCTGCCCAGGAAGTTTGGGTTTCAAAAAGCATATCGTGCATTTCGAAGAATTTACCCTGAAGTTTTGCGGCATAAGCGGCTTGGGAAGCAATCATGGCGTTTTTATGAATGCTGGTTAAAGGAAACATTCGATAGACAAAAAATATTTTATCGCCAAATTCACTCAATAGCTGTTTTACCAGCGGATAATAAGCCTTACAAGCCGGGCATTGAAAATCCGAATATTCAATTAAAGTCACTTTTGATTTCGGGTCGCCGCGCGTAATATCGCTTTTGGAAACAGGAGCAGCAACAATTCCCGAAGAAGAAGTGCCGGAAGAACCCGCGAGCTTAATAAGTCCAAAGATGGAGAGCGCAACGAATAAAACAGTTCCGGCGATTATTCCAACTTTCTTGTACAAGGCATTTCTTTTTTCCCTTTCGGCTTTTTCCTGCCATTCGGTTTTTCGAAGTTCTTTTTTCTCTTTTTTGGTTAATCTATGCTCACTGTCCATAGAAAACATAATCGCACTTTATCGGTTAATTTTCAAGAGTCAATTTGTCGGGGTGGAAGGAATTGGACCTTCTATCTCTTCGTCCCGAACGAAGCGTGATGCCGATTCACTACACCCCGGAAGTTAAATTCTGTATTTTTCTGCCCAATTAATGTTTTTTTGTTGTTTTTTAGCAAGTTTATCTACACGAAGCCATATTTCTTGTTTGGGAAGTATATCTTCCAATGGAATCAAATAGAAATTTTCATTTTTTGCATCAAATACACCGATTGCATCAATATCATCAGAGCAATAAGGATTTCTGCCTTTTCCTGGATGAGTCAATTCTACGCGTAATACCCCTTTATATGGTGTACAGTACTTAATTTGAATCTTTTTAAATTTATTTTCTTTTTCAATAAGTAAATCTGCTTTACAATTTTGATCAAATGGCTTATAAATACTCCAGCCACTCTTTAAGAAGTGAAGAACAAACTCGGTTTCACCTAAAAGACCCTTCAAGTGAGTTTTCTTGTTACCAAGCAAATCCATAACTCTAGTATACCATACTCTCAGATATGAACCGAGCGATCTACCGATGATCTACACCCCGTTCTGCAGAGCAGAACTCTATTCTAACTTAGCTTATTAAAATTATCTAATATTATTTTTCTAAATCTATATCCAATTCCAGATTTTAAAAATACTTCTCTTTTTTCTGCGCAAAGTTTACAGTAAAAGTTTTCAAAATAAATTAATCTCCAAGGTTTATCTGTTTTTGTAAATCTAGATAAGCCAGAATTATGTTCTTCCAGCCTCAATTTAATATCTTTTGTTGTTAAACCAACATAACTCTTTTTTGAATTCTTAATACTTTTAAGAATATAAACTTTATACATCAGAAATCTGCTTTGCAGATGTATCCTCGGCGGGAATCGAACCTGCATCTCACCCTTAGGACGGGTTTGCTCTATCCGTTGAGCTACGAGGACTCGTTTGTATTTTAACATAAAAGCATTTAGAATAAAAAATGTGACGCGTTCAGAAATTATCCGCTATCTTATCCTCCGCTCAATTGGCAACTTTTTGGTTTTGTTTGCAATTTTTGGTGTTGTGGCAACTTTCGGGCCTGCCCTGTATTACGAAATTTCTTTTAGAGTAATTCAGGCTAGAGGAGTACATTATCAAGTTTACGAGCCGAAGAAAACGACTTCACCCTTGGGAGAAATTCTAAAACAGCAAAAAATAGGTTCAGTTAGGATTTCAAACGGCGGATTTGCAGATGTTTTGTCAGGGCCCAAAGAGCAAATATTGATACCTAATGATACATCTTTTGATATTTTGATACCGAAATTAGGGGCAAATGCCAAAATTTTCCCCAATATTGACGCTTCCGATCCAAATCAATTCTTACCGGTTTTAAAACAAGGAGTTGCGCATGCCAAGGGAACGGTTTTCCCCGGAATGAAGGGCAATATTTATCTTTTTGCCCACTCAACGGATAATTTTTGGGATGTCGGCAGGTATAATGCGGTGTTTTATCTGCTAAAAGATTTAAATCCAGGCGATGAGATAGTAATTTTCTTTGAAAATAAAAGACATAATTATGTAGTTACAGGTTCAAAAGTAGTTGATGCAACAGATGTTTCATATATTGTAAATGCTCAAAATCAAGGCGAGGAAACTTTAATCTTACAAACCTGCTGGCCGCCGGGAACTACCTGGAAAAGGTGGATAGTTTTTGCCAAACCCAAATAATAATTTCAAATATGCAAATGATAAATAAACAAATGAATATTTAAATGATTTAATTATTAATTCATTCACTTGAAATTTGCTTATTGCTTATTTACTTAAGGCCTATGGTGTAGAGGTTGGGAGAGGCGTTAGGGTTTCCCAAATCGGTTAAGATAACTATTCTTGAGCCGTCCGACCAGGGGAATACGTAAGAATCAACAAAAGGTCCCGCGTAAATGGTGGTTTGGTTGCCGGCATCATATTCCATGATATCAATCTTCCTGTTGTGATTGTAAATTAAATGTTTTGAATCGGGAAACCACATTATAGGAGTTGGTGAATAAATATTTAAGCTTTCCGAGTTCTGTAAGGAATCAATAATCTTATAATTTCTGTCTTCCTTAATGTCGTAAGCGTAAATTGTTCCTTTCTGGATATTTCTGACTTCCGAGGTTGAATCAACGCCAATTAATCTCGGCGTTATAATTACGGGAAGCTCTGCGGATTGCGAAGCAACATAGAGAATTTTTGTTTCGTCGGCCGACCAGTCAATAACTTTAAAATCGGAAAGCACAATGCTTTTCAGTGGTTTTTGCAAGCCGTCGGTTAAGGCTTTTTCTCTGTCTGTTTTTTGTTTTTCCCAGACTGCATTTACGCTTTCCATGGTTTCTGTTACGTCTTGGGGGCTTTGGTTAAAGCCGTTTGTTTTTAAAAGGTAAGTTGTTGTCGAAACCGCTCCCGGTACGCTGGCGAGAAGCTCAGAGCCGTCAGGAGACCATTGCAGTTTTGCTTTGGAAAAAGTATTGATAGTGTCGTTAATTATTTGGTTTGAAGCGCTTTGTAAGGTTAAAATCGGCCTTGCGGTTGTGTCCAGAATATAAATACCGTTTTTAACTGCGGATTGTGAAGCAACCGTAAAGGCAATTTTAGTGTGTGAAGGATCAAGAATAGGAGTTTGAGCGCCTAAATTGGTTATGCTTTCAAGTTTTGGAGCGGTGGGAAACAAAAGGGCATCGGCTTTGGTTACGACTTCATTTTTTATTACTAAAGTTTTCTCCCAGGATAAATAGCCCTCTTTAACAATTTTTACGTTATAAGTTCCGGGAGCAAGATTTATAGTATTGGCGGTTGCAGTTGTTAAATGCCCGTTTACGAAAACTTGTGCCCCGTCGGGGCTACTTGTGGCAACCAATAGTCCTGTTCCGGATAGGTTTGGTCCTCCCTTGCCAAAATCAAAACGGTAGCCTCTTCCATAAAACACAACCAGGGTTGTCCCCATAAGCAGAAAAAGAAGAATCAGTGCGGAAATAATTATTTGTTTTCTCACTAAGTTGGATTATACAGACTAATAATGGCTCTTGCAAGATGCGGGGTCAGGGGATTATAATCAAATTTATCCAAGGCAAAAATAGAATTTTTGATAGGTTAACAATATATTTTGATATAGTTAGAAAATATGCTTTCAAAACGAATAGGAATTGATCTCGGTACTGCAAATACACTGGTATATCTTGTCGGAGAAGGAATCGTTTTAAACGAACCGACTGTAGTGGCTGTTACTGCGGAAGAAAATAGAGTTGTGGCTGTCGGCAAAGAGGCAAAAGACATGCTTGGTAGAACTCCCGGCAATATTGTTGCCATGCGGCCTCTTCGGGACGGAGTAATTGCAGATTATACGATTACCGAAGCAATGCTTTCGTATTTTATTGATAAAGCCGCCGGTAAATCCCGTTTTTTTAAACCCGAAGTTATGGTTTGTATTCCCTCGGGGGTTACTCAAGTTGAAAGAAGGGCGGTTTTAGACGCAACCATGTCTGCGGGAGCAAAGGTAGCCTATCTTATAGATGAGCCCTTGGCTGCAGCAATTGGTGCTAAAATACCAATTGCCCAGGCTGCAGGACACATGGTAGTTGATATCGGCGGAGGCTCAACTGAATCTGCGGTTATTTCTTTGGGCGGGGTAGTAGTGCATCATTCGGTAAGAGTCGGCGGAAATAAAATCGACGAAGCAATTGCTAACTTCACCAAGAAAAAATTTAATTTACTTATTGGTGAAAGAACCGCCGAAGAAATAAAAATTAATATGGGTAATGCACTGATTGACGATAAAAAAGAAGCGGAAGAAAAAAAGATTGAAATAAGAGGAAGAGACACGGTAACAGGACTACCAAGAACAATAGAATTAACGGAAAGTTTGGTTAACGAAGCGATTTATCCCGTACTAATAGATATTATTCAAGCGGTTAAGGGAGTTTTGGAGCAAACGCCGCCGGAATTGGCAAGTGACATTATTGATAAAGGGGTTGTTATGTCGGGCGGTACGTCTTTATTGAATAATTTTGATAAATTAATGACAAAAGTTACAGGAGTTCCTTGTCATGTTGCCGAAGATGCTCTTTTATGTGTTGTCAGGGGAACGGGTGTTGCGCTTGAAAACATTGAACTTTATAAAAGGAGCATAGCAAGAAAGTAATTATTGATTCATCCTATAAGAAATCTTCGAATATTTATAAACATATGAATTTTCATATTTTCACGAAAATTTTCACAAGCAATAAGAATTATAGTAATTAGATTATGAAATTAATTAAAACACTCAATTTTTTAAGTATACAAGAGTAGGGTTTAGAATGAAATATTGCATACTAAATATGTTCAAAAGAGATAAAATAAGCAAGTATATTAAAAACACTAATTACCTTATAGTAAATTAAGATGGGAAACAAAATATTTTTACTCGGAGTAGGGATTAATGACTTAAGAATTAATGAAGTCCTAGAGTTAATTATTAAAGGCCTAGGAAAAAATAATGAAAAGTACTATGTTGTAACCCCTAACCCCGAAATTTTAGTACTTGCCAACGAAGACCCTAGTTACAAAAAAGTCCTCAATGGTGCAAAATTAGCCTTACCGGACGGTATCGGAGTAATGATGGCATCAAGATTACTCTCAAAACCATTAAGAGAAGTAGTGCATGGGGTGGATCTCATGGAAAAGCTATGCAAAGAGGTATCGAAACAGCCTATAACGGTGGGCTTTCTCGGAGCGGGGCCTCATGTAGCAGAGTTGACGGCAGAGTGCTTACGTGAAAAATACCCCGAATTGAAGATTAATTTCACAGAAACAGAATGGAATTTTGCAAAAAAATATTCCGAGACAGACATACTTTTTGTTGCTTTTGGGTCGCCAAAACAGGAAATCTGGATTGCGGAAAATATTTCGAAACTTCCGGTTAAAGTGGCAATCGGAGTTGGGGGAGCTTTTGATTTTGTCAGCGGAAAAGTCAGACGCGCGCCTGTTTTCATGCAAAAATTAGGCCTCGAATGGCTGTTTCGTCTTATTATAGAACCCTGGAGAATAAAAAGACAATTAAAACTTATCAAATTTATTTTTTTGGTTTTGAAAGAAAAATTCTCAAAAATGGTATAATTCACAATAATGAAAATACTTTTCCTATATCCATTTCCATTATGGGGTAACGGCAGCGGAGCTTTTTTAAGAGAGTT
>Ga0315281_10015975_pt1 | contig 10035 bp, 8 predicted proteins | sample YL17G07_0_MG_FD_204540 | JGI IMG/M metagenome (GOLD analysis project Ga0315281, IMG submission 204540) | Sediment microbial communities from Yellowstone Lake, YNP, Wyoming, USA - YL17G07_0 | ecosystem: Environmental > Aquatic > Freshwater > Lake > Sediment | place: USA: Wyoming | collected...
ACCAGTTTCTCAAAATCTTTCCAGAAAGCGTCCAGGACAGGAATCCAGTCGCGTTTCCCCTCAGAAATTTCGTCTAGCTCATCTTCCATCTGTGCTGTAAAACCATAATCAACATAGCGTGTAAAGTGCTCAGAAAGAAACCGATTTACCACGCGACCAACATCTGTAGGGGTAAAGCGTTTTTTCTCAAGCAGCGCATATTCACGAGCTTGCAATGTCGAAATAATACTTGCATAGGTGGATGGTCGACCAATACCGTGCTCTTCCAATGATTTCACCAGGCTAGCTTCTGTGAAACGGGGAGGAGGTTGAGTAAAATGTTGCTCTCCATAAAGTTTGTTCAAGGGTAAAACATCACCTACTTCCATTGGAGGAAGCTTTTTACTCTCCTCTTCTGTACTATCATCGGTATCTTCCTGGTATACGGCGATGAAACCGGGGAAAATTAACGTTTGCCCACTTGCACGAAATAAAGTGTCATCGCCACCAAGTCGTATATCAACACTAACAGTATCAAATCTTGCAGGAGTCATTTGGCTGGCTAATGTACGTTTCCAAATCATTTCATAGAGACGAGCCTGGTCAACGGTCAATGCATCCCGAATACTATCTGGTGTACGTACAATTGAGGTTGGTCGAACGGCTTCATGCGCTTCTTGAGCATTTTTTGCTTTGCTCTTAAATACGGGAACAGTATTTGGAAGATATTCATTAGAATAGTTGCTGCCTATATATCCACGAATTTCTTCTATCGCTTCCTTTGCCAGGTTAAGCGAATCGGTACGCATATAGGTAATTAAACCGATGGACTGTCCGCCTATGTCGACGCCTTCATAGAGCTGCTGAGCAATTCGCATAACTCGGTCTGCAGACATGCCCAGTTTACGTACTCCCTCTTGTTGTAGTGTAGAAGTAGTAAATGGTGCTGCAGCATAGCGTTGCTTACCTTTTTTGTCGACACGAACAACCTTGGGCGGAAGTTTGGCTGCACTGAGTGTATCGAAAATCTTTTGATAGGACTCTTCGCTGTTGATTGTTAACTGTTCTAATTTCTTTCCTTGATACTGGAATAATTTTGAACTGAAATCCAATTTGTTTTTTTGACTGTCGAGATGAACGGTCCAATACTCCTGAGAACGAAATGCTTCGATCTCCAGTTCACGTTCGACAATCATGCGTAAAGCAGGACTCTGCACTCGGCCAGCAGATAAACCAGTACGAATTTTTCGCCATAGTAGCGGAGACAAGTTGAAACCAACCAGATAATCAAGCGCTCGTCGAGCTTGTTGCGCATTTACTAAAGGAATAGAAATATCTCTTGGATTAGCTACAGCTTCACGAACTGCGTTTTGTGTAATTTCATAAAATACGACACGTTGCATCGATTTGTTTTTTAAGTTGCGCTTTGCTTTGAGCAATTCTGCAACATGCCAAGCAATTGCTTCACCCTCTCTGTCCGGGTCGGTTGCAAGATAGATGTGGTCGGCTACGCTGGCTGCTTTTGCAATAGCATCTACGTGTTTACTGTTGCGAGCAATTGTTTCATATTGCATTGCAAAATTATTTTCGGTATCGATGGCTCCGGTTTTTGGAACAAGATCTCGTACATGACCGAAAGTAGCCAATACTTCGAAATCATTACCTAAATATTTTTTTAATGTTTTGGCTTTCGCCGGTGACTCGACGATGAGTAGATTAGATGCCATGAATTACGTTTGACCGGTCGAGTTAATGTAGTTGGGATTGTTGCATTGGTGTAAGAAGATCTTCAACAAGCAGGGGATCCAATTCATCATGTTGATTCCAGAGTATCATAAGTACAATAAGTTTTATTTTGTCCAAAGGCAATCCCTCGCGTCCAAATGCAACGGCACGGTCAACGATCATTTCACGCTCGATTGGAGTGATCATTTTGTTATGCTCCAAAAAAGAAATAAAATGCAAACCTTCAGTGCTAATGGCTTGAATTTCGCTATTAGCAAAAATACGCAAACCGCTAAGGTTTATGATAGCAGGATAATCAGTTTGGGTTAACTGATTGAGGCCGGATAGCCATGTAAGAGCGCGATTAATATCATCATCTTCAAAACCGGCAGCACTTAATTTAATAGATAACTTTTCGGGATCAGGATAGCTGCCCGCATTAAAATAGCTTTCAAATAAATACATCAAAATATCAAACATGGCGCCTCAAAATAAACAATGTTTAAAGGGAGCCTCTAAACTATACGTTGATACATGCCTCCGGCTAAGGTGGTCACCTGCCCGTTCAGCTCTAGTTGTAATAGGATGGCGGATAGCTCTTCAATCGTCAAGCCGCTACGCTGACTTAAACTGTCCAAATCAATAGGGTCATAGCCCAAATACTCGAAAATAGAATGTTCTTCTTGTGTATTTTGAGTAAAAGGAGAGGCTGCGGCAAACCATTTTAACTCATCAAGTATATCTATAGGACTTTCAACCAATTTAGCCCCTTGCTTGATGAGTGCATGACAGCCTTTCGCCTGGGGAGAGTGGATGGAGCCCGGAATGGCAAAAACCTCTCTACCTTGTTCCAAGGCCATACGAGCGGTGATAAGTGATCCGCTTTGCAGGGAGGCCTCGACGATTAAGCAACCTTGACATAGGCCACTGATAATACGATTTCGTCGCGGGAAATTATGAGCCAAGGGTGGAGTCCCTAGTGCAAACTCAGAAATTAAGGTGCCGCTAGCAGCAAGCTGATGTGCCAGATCACGGTTGGCTGACGGATAAATCTTGTCTAATCCGGTGCCTACCACAGCTACGCTTGAACCCTGACCTCGTAACCCACCCATATGAGCCGCGGTATCAATTCCATGTGCCATACCGCTCACAATGCACAAATTGGCTTCGCTTAAAGCTTGAGCAAAAGCCTCGGCGTCACGTAGTCCCTGAGTTGAAGCATTGCGACTAACAACAATTGCGATGGAAGAATGGTTGAGTAAATCTAGCCTTCCTTTCACGTATATAAGAACGGGAGGATCGGGAATATTCAGCAGTGATTTAGGGTACTCAGAATCGGCTAATGTGATAATGTGATTATTAGGATCATCCAGCCAAGCAGAAGTTATAGCTAGTGAATCATTATTGGGTTCTTGTGTAATGGCATTCGCAATTGCAGGTCTGACAAACTGCTTTAAAGAGGATGTAGAAGCGCCAAGAATGGCAGAAGGAGAACCAAAAGCTTGTAAAAGACGCCGTAGCCCCTCATTTCCTAAACCGGGGATTTGGCTCAGCGTGAGCCACGACGCTAATTCTGCGTCCATAGGCATAATATCAAGGGGTTTCTACGCTATCCAATATTTGCACAGTACGTTGTACTTCCATAACGAGTGCATATGATACTTTTTCAAAGGTACGAAATACGAAAACCAAACCATAACGTACTGCGGGCAAGACGTAGGAATCGCCTTTATAGCCTGCAGTTTCACTTTCTTTATACAAAGCGAGTACATGGCCATTTTCCAATCCATCACGCACGCCTTTGTTTAATGTAATAACCGAGCCTTGTCCAGCTTGGCTTACACCACCGTAGATGGAAATTACTTTGGCTTTTATTTTGCTATTCGGAGAACGAGGAATATAGTTATTGGCCAATCCAACAGAAGATTGGATCAGATTATCTCCCTTATGAATTTCTAGTATGGAATTTGTAATTTTTAAAGTAGACACTTCATCAAATTTTTGAACGCTGACATCACCTAGATAAACCACTTCATAACCTAGGATTTCTTTAGAATCAGGATCTTTAAGTGCTTTACCGGGACGATACAATTGCCATAGCGGACCTTTATCAACAGGCATCCCAATTGCAAAAGCAGTATCGCCAAAACTGAGTAAAGCACGTCTTTCGACTGATCCAATTAAAGTAGGAGCACCTACAAGTGCATCTGTTTCAATAACTAGTGGCTTGCGTAAGAAAGCATTAATAATGCTGGCTGGAATACTGGATATTGCATCATGTTCGCTATCCAGTACACGAACTTTTGGATGTAGTTTTTGTGTTTTGGGGTCAACTCTTGGAGCTTCTTCAGATGTTTCAGCGGCCGGAGGTACGGCTGGAACCAATGCCGCTTCAGCTGGAGGAACTTCGACTGGTTTTAGCGTTTCATTTGAATCAATAATACGTTTGCCAAAATGCAAAGTTTTACTAGCTGAGTCAAGAAAGACTACATTACCGGGATATATCCAGTGAGGGTCTTTAATAGTTTCTTTGTTTAAACCCCATATTTGTGGCCACTTCCAGGGATCTTTGAAAAATTTATTGGAAATGTCCCATAGAGTGTCACCTTTAACGACTACGTGATGATCAGGAGCATTTTCGCGAATGACTAATTCATCTGCGTAAGTCAGAATAGGCAAAATAATGCAAATCAGCGATATAATCTTGCGCATGAAAACCCCAGCAAAGTAATGAAATGCGGTGCGATGTTCGCACAACAGTTTAAATTTTGCATCTAGTCACTTAAATTAGCAAGTTATTATGGCAATTCTTAAAATTCTTCAATATCCCGATGAGCGTTTGCACACAGTTGCGACTAGCGTAAACGAAGTCACTGATAGTACCCGTAAATTGATCAAGGATATGGCTGAAACAATGTATTCCGCCCCGGGAATTGGTTTGGCGGCAACTCAAGTTGACGTACATCAACGCATTATCGTGGTTGATACTTCTGAAACCAATAATAATTTGATGGTATTTATAAACCCGCAAATCATCAAGATGGAAGGTGAAAGCGGTTTTGAAGAAGGATGTTTATCAGTACCCGGTATATACGAAAAAATTAGGCGAGCAGAACGCATCAAGGTACAAGCGCAGAATGCGAAAGGAGAAAACTTTACTTTGGATGCTGATGGTTTATTGGCAGTATGCATTCAACATGAGATGGATCATCTGTCGGGTAAAGTTTTTGTTGAGTACCTGTCACCCCTGAAGCAAACGCGAATACGAGCAAAATTAAAAAAGCGTTTGCGCGAAACGATGTAATTGGAAAATCATTGAAAATTATATTTGCAGGAACCCCCCATTTCGCCGCGACTGCGCTGCAAGCTTTACTGTCAAGCACCTTTGAAGTAGTAGCTGTTTTAACGCAGCCAGATCGGCCCTCAGGCCGCGGAATGCAGCTTATTCCAAGCCCGGTTAAACAATTAGCCTTGCAGCATGATATCCCTGTGTTGCAGCCAGTTACCTTGAAAACACCCGAGGCTCAACAGCAAATTGCTGCTATTCGTGCCGATGTGATGGTGGTTGCCGCATACGGTCTGATCTTGCCGTTAGCCGTATTGCAAATGCCAGCCTATGGTTGCTTAAATATTCATGCTTCATTATTGCCGCATTGGCGCGGCGCTGCTCCAATACAACGAGCGATTCTGGCCGGAGATACAGAGACAGGAATCACCATTATGCAAATGGATGAGGGGCTGGATACAGGAGCGATATTATTGCAAAAAAAATGCATGATTGATGTGATTGATACCGCACAAACATTACATGACAAATTAGCAAGGTTGGGGGCTGAAGCAATTGTAGAGGCATTAAATTATTTAAAAAAAGGTATCCTGATTGGACAGCAACAAGATCCCATGCAAGCAAGCTATGCGCAGAAAATAGTCAAATCTGAAGCAAAGCTTGATTGGACAAAAAGCGCTGCAGAATTGGAATTAGAGGTTCGTGCATATAATCCCGTACCTGTGGCATTTGCTGTATTTAAGGACACGACTCTTAAAGTTTGGCAAGCAAGCAAATCGGAGGAAACGGGCGGTAATCCAGGAATCGTATTAAATGTTGATAAGCGTGGTATACAAGTAGCTTGTGGACAGGGCTCACTAATTCTAGAAGTATTACAAAGACCTAATGGGAAAGCGTTATCAGTCTCGCAATTTATCCAAGGATTCATAATCAAGGCTGGGGACAGCTTTAATCCCGTCTGATATGGATGCAGTTCAACAGGCAGTCGTTTCGGTAATCAGCCAAGTATTGAGTGGGCGCAATCTCAATCAGGTACTTAGCGAAATAGTCAACACACTTCCAAAGTTGACTCCGCAACAACGAGGTGCATTACAGGATTTAAGCTATGGCACATTGCGCTACTATGGTCAATTAAATGCAATATTGGATGCAATATTAAAAAAACCTGTTCAAGATGCTCATATTCGATATCTTCTGCTAGTGGCACTATATCAATTGCAATATAGCAAAGCTGCACAACATGCAATTGTAGATTTTGCAGTAAAGGCAACACATAAGCGCAACCCCGCCGCAGGTAGCTTGGTAAATGCTGTTTTACGCAATTTTTTACGCAGGAAAGAAGAGTTGCTTGAACTAGCATCCCGTACAGAGGTGGGCTATTACTCATATCCGCAATGGTGGATAAACGAGATAAAATCTCAATACAATGAAGCTGCAAAAGCTGTTTTACTTGCTGGTAACCAGCATCCACCAATGTGTTTACGTATAAATCGTAAACAAACAACAATTGAAGAATATCTTGCGTTATTAAAACAACATAATATTAATGCATGCATAATCGAGCCGAACGCCATTTTATTGGAACAGCCAATGAATGTGGACAAGTTGCCCGGATTTTTTGAAGGGCTGGTTTCCGTACAAGATGCGGGTGCACAATATGCAGCCCAATTTATTGACATTCAGGCGGGTATGCGTGTACTGGATGCATGTGCTGCGCCGGGAGGGAAAAGTGCTCATTTGTTGGAATCTGCGCAAATTGAATTAGTGGCACTGGACAAAAATGCACAACGTTTGGAAAGAGTGCGTGAAAATATGCTGCGATTACAACTCAATGCAAACTTGGTAACGGGAGATGCAGGACAACCGTCAGATTGGTGGGATGGTAAACCTTTTCAGCGTATATTGGCCGATGTACCGTGTTCTGCCACAGGAGTTGTACGACGTCATCCTGATATTAAATGGTTGCGTCGATTATCGGATATTGAAAGCTTTGCGCAACAGCAGCAGCAAATTTTGACTGCGTTGTGGCCATTACTGGAAACGGGGGGAAAGTTACTGTATGTGACATGTTCGGTAATGAGGCGAGAAAACCAGCAGGTTATTGAAGAGTTTACCAGCCAACATTCGGATGTTACACAGATAGTTTTGTCGGCACCAGAAATGAATGATGGTCAACTATTGCCAAATGATCAACATGACGGTTTTTACTATGCACTATTGCAAAAATAATAATTATTTAATGAGCAGCATTTTCGCTGCATGTGTAATTATATTGTTGAGTACAACTATTGCGATTGCAGATGGTATTGTAGTTCGTAAAGCCGAGATTCGTTTGACCGAAGAAGGTTATCAACTTACGGCCAATTTTGATATCAAACTATCATATTTAATTGAACAAGCGCTCACTCATGGTATTACTTTAAATTTTGTGAGTGAGTTTTCATTAACGCGATCACGTTGGTATTGGCTGAATGATGTTGCTGCTCAAACTGAACAGACAACAAAACTTAGCTATAGCCCTTTAACCCGCCAGTATCGTATAAAACGCGGCACTCTGTTTCAAAACTTTGCGACGCTGGATGATGCATTGCAGGCATTGGGAAATCAATCATCCAATCCTGTATCTGCTGAGTTATTCAAAAAGAGTAGTGGATATATTGCATCGCTATTAACAAACAATTCAAACTATACTGCATATGCTCGTATGAGGCTGGATGTGTCGCAACTACCTAAACCGTTACAGGTCAATGCGCTAACCAGTGATGAGTGGAAAATGGATTCTGATGGGTATAGTTGGCTGTTGGTACCAGACGAAATTGCTCAAGCGAGGAAAAATTCGCAATGAAATATTTAATTATCGTTAGCGGCTTAATCGGTGTTTTATTGCTGTATCTATTATCGAGCGCAAGTGCCAATACAGATCTATTTACCCGCAATTATTATTCATTGCTGGCTTTGGCCGGACTGTTAGCTATATGTTTAACACTATTAGTCGGATATCAACTTTGGCAATTACGAGAGAAAATCAAGGCACAAGTTTTTGGTGCAAAACTAACTTTGAGACTGGCACTATTTTTTTCACTAATTGCTATTCTACCGGGACTGTTGGTATATGCCGTATCGGTACAATTTCTCGGTAAAAGCATAGAATCCTGGTTTGACGTACGGGTAGAGAAGGCGTTGGAGGGGGGCTTGAATTTAGGCCGCAGTTCACTTGAAAATGGCCTTCAAGATCTTGCCAAAAAGGGTAAATTTATCGCTTTGCTACTGGCAGAGCAACAGTCTGATCGGCATGCAGAGACATTAAAACGACTTATAAACGAGGGTACTGCGCAGGAAGCTGCACTATTTAGTGAAAAAGGGAAATTGCTGACTTTTGTATCAAACAGCAATACGTTGCCAGAAGCACCCGATAAAAAAATATTAATCCAAACCCTTAAGCAAAATCAATTCAATGTAATCGATACGTTAAGAGATAATAGTCTGGTATTAAAAGTATTGGTGCCAATAATATTAACTTCAGACTTAAATGAGATACGCATACTGCAATTGATTCAGCCTGTGCCAAAGCAGCTTGCAGTTGATACTGAAACAGTTCAGTCGGTATATAGAGATTATCAGGAATTATCACTTTCGCGCTTGGGATTAAAGCGTTTGTATGGAATTACGCTAACCTTGTCACTATTGATTGTGCTACTTAGCGCGGTATCAGCAGCTTTTTTTCTAAGTGCGCGATTAAGTTCTCCATTAGCAGCATTGGCTGAAGGCACGAGAGCTGTTGCTCAGGGAGATTTTAGCGGGAACTATTCTGTACAAAGCAGTGATGAACTGGGCGCATTAACAGGATTGTTTAATCAAATGATTGCACAATTGGCTGACGCTCAAAAGCTCAGCGAATTACAACAACGTCAGGTAAATAAATCCAAAGCTTATCTCGAAAGCGTACTTACTCACCTGTCTTCGGGAGTCTTGGTGGTAGACGAGCAGCTTTGTCTGCGTTCAGCTAATACCAGTGCGGAACATATACTGGGCGTATCCTTGATGAACTTGCGTGGCGTGCCTTTATCGGCATTGAATATGCACTATAAATTATTGCGACCGTTTACTGAGGCCGTGTTGCAAGCCTTTGTAGAATCAACTGAAAATGAGTGGCAACGGCAAATTGAGCGTATGAGTAAAAATGGAAATCAAATGCTATTGCTGCGTGGTACGTGTTTATCTTCGCTGGAAGAAACAGGCTATGTTGTAGTATTTGATGATATCACTCATTTATTACAGGCAGAGCGGCAAGCAGCATGGGGTGAAGTTGCTCGTCGTTTGGCACATGAAATCAAGAATCCTCTGACGCCCATACAGCTTTCTGCGGAACGGTTACAGTATAAATTGAGTGAAAAACTACATGAAGAAGATGCAAGGTTGTTGCAACGCGCAACACAAACCATAGTTAGCCAAGTTGCGGCGATGAAAAAAATGGTGATGGAATTCGCTGACTATGCGCGTGCACCTGCGGTGCAACTGAGTACATTGGATATACATCATTTGCTTAATGAAGTGATGGGTCTATATGAAGCTAATAGTAGTCCGATCTCATTGCAGTTACATGCAAGTAACCCAATTATTTACGGGGATGCAACTCGCTTGCGCCAAGTCATACATAATTTATTGCATAACGCGCACGATGCTTTGAAGAACGTGACCCATCCGCAAATCATACTGCGAACAGAAAATATACAAAACACGATTAAATTAAGTGTGTTGGATAACGGGAGCGGCTTTCCTGAACATTTGATGGCGCGTGTGTTTGAACCCTATATGACAACTAAAGCCAAGGGAACGGGTTTGGGTTTGCCAATTGTCAAGAAAATTGTGGAAGAACACGGCGGTTCAATACACATCGAAAAAAGAAACACAGGCGGAACTTGTATCAGTATTAATTTTCCACTGTTAGCAGAAGAAGAGGTGGTGTAATCATGTCGTCAAAAGAAATACTGGTAGTAGATGATGAAATTGGGATTCGAGAATTATTATCCGAAATACTATTTGAT
>Ga0315281_10015976_pt1 | contig 10035 bp, 9 predicted proteins | sample YL17G07_0_MG_FD_204540 | JGI IMG/M metagenome (GOLD analysis project Ga0315281, IMG submission 204540) | Sediment microbial communities from Yellowstone Lake, YNP, Wyoming, USA - YL17G07_0 | ecosystem: Environmental > Aquatic > Freshwater > Lake > Sediment | place: USA: Wyoming | collected...
CGCAGATGACGTAGTACTTCTCGGTGTCCAGCGCCTTGCCCGGCCCGATGAGCACGTCCCACCAGCCGGCGCGCTTGTCGTTGGCGCTGTGCCGGCCGGCGACGTGCGCGTCGCCGGACAACGCGTGAAAGACCATGATCGCGTTGTCGCGCGCCGCGTTGAGCGTGCCGTACGTCTCGTAGGCGAGGGTGATCGGCCAGAGTTCGCCGCCGCCCTCGAGCTTCAGCGTCCGGCCCGGCCTGTCGAACGTGACGTGCTTCGTGCGCACGATGCCGGCCGAGCCGGCGTCGTCGCCGAGGCCGGCCGGCACGTCGCCTATCTCGACCTTCTGCGCGTGCTTCTCGTCGGCCATGGCGACGCGTCAGGCCTTCGCCAGCGCCTGGTCGATGTCGCCGATGATGTCGTCGACCGTCTCGAGGCCGATAGACAGGCGCACGAAGTCGTCGGTGACCCCGGCTGCGACCTGCTCGTCGGGCGTGAGCTGCGAGTGGGTGGTCGTCGCCGGGTGGATGCAAAGCGACTTGGCGTCGCCGATGTTGGCGAGGTGCGAGAGCAGCTTCGTGCCCTCGACGAAGCGCCGCCCGGCCTCGCGGCCGCCCTTGATGCCGAAGCCGATCATCGCCCCGTAGAGCCCGCGGTGATGGTACTTCTCGGCGAGGTCGTAGCACGAGCACGAGCGCAGGCCCGGGTATGTCACCCAGCCCACCTTGTCGTGCGCCTCGAGGAACTCGGCGACCGCCTGGGCGTTCGTGGAGTGCCGCTCCATACGCAGCGGCAACGTCTCGATGCCCTGGGTGAAGAGGAAGGCGTTGAAGGGCGACAGGGCGGCACCCACGTCGCGCAGCAGCGTGACCCGCAGCTTGAGCGCGTAGGCGAGGGCGCCGAAGGTCTCCACGTACTTGAGGCCGTGGTAGGTCGGGTCGGGCTCGACGAGGCCGGGGAACCTGCCACTCGCCGCCCAGTCGAAGCGCCCGCCGTCGACGACCGCGCCCCCGATCGAGGTGCCGTGACCGCCGAGGAACTTGGTCAGCGAGTGCACGACGACGTCGGCGCCGTGGTCCAGAGGCCGCAGCAGGTACGGGGTCGGCATGGTGTTGTCGACGATCAGGGGTACGCCGCTGTCGTGCGCGACCGTGGCCAGGCCCGAGAGGTCGGCCGTGTCGAGCCGCGGGTTGCCGACGCTCTCCACGTAGACGAGCTTCGTCTCGGGTCGCACCGCGGCGCGAACGGCCGCGAGGTCGCCGGGCTCGACGAGGGTCACCGACAGGCCGAGCTTGGCCAGCGTATGCGTGAAGAGCGTGTGCGTGCCGCCGTAGAGGCTCGACGACGAGACGACATGGTCGCCGGCGCCGGCGATGTTGAGAATCGCGAACGTGATCGCCGACTGGCCGGACGCGAAGGCGACGGCGGCGACCCCACCCTCAAGGGCCGCGACGCGCTTCTCGAGCACGTCCGTGGTCGGGTTCATGATACGCGTGTAGATGTTACCGAACTCCTGCAACCCGAAGAGCCGGGCGGCGTGGTCGGCGCTGTCGAACACATAGGCCGTGGTCTGGTAGATGGGCAGGGCGCGCGACCCCGTCGTGGGGTCCGGGTCTTGGCCGGCGTGCAGGGCGAGGGTCTCGAAGCCCTGCGGCGCGGGCGCTGCGGCTTGGCTCTCGTCGGTCATGGCTGCTCCGATGCGTAGGCGTGACCTGCGAAGCATACCCCCGGGCGCGCCGGCACACGCGGCCGATGCTACGATGCCCCCGTGGACGACGTGCGCGAGATCCTGAGGCGCGAGCTGCCCGGCCTGGAAGAGGCCGTGCCTCTCGCGCCCCATTGCGCCTACCGCGTCGGCGGGCCCGCCGAGTTCCTCTACGCGGCGCGCGACACGAACGCGCTCGCCTACGCCGTGCGTCTCGCCCGCGAACTGGACGTTGCGCTCACCGTCCTCGGATGGGCGACCAACGTCCTGGTCGGCGATGATGGCCTGCCGGGACTCGTCGTGCTGGCGCGGAACGAACGGTACGTTCTCGAAGGTGACGTCCTGCGTGTGGAGGCCGGCGCGGAGCTACCCGGCCTGGTCGCCGACCTGGCCCGGCAGGGGCTCGCCGGCCTCGAGTTCGCGGGCAACATCCCCGGCTCCGTCGGGGGCGCGATCGTCGGCAACGCCGGGGCGTACGGTCGTGCCGTGAGCGACGTGCTCGTCGAGGTCCAGCTGCTGGAGGGCCGCGTCGAGAGGCGCGCGGCGCCCGCTGAGCTGGCCTTCGGCTACCGCACCAGCCTCCTCAAGTCGCGTCCGGACCTCGTCGTCCTGTCCGCGACCTTCAGCCTTGGCCGCGGCGACGCGGGCGCGCTGCGCGACGAGATCGCCCGCGACGCTGAGCTGCGGCGCAGCAAGCACCCCCTCGAGTACGCGTCGTGCGGCAGCTACTTCAAGAACCCCTCCCGTGAGCTGCCGGCCGCGCGCCTCATCGAAGAAGCCGGACTGAAGGGACTCACCATCGGGCGAGCTCAGGTCAGTGAGAAGCACGCCAACTTCCTTGTCGCCCTCGAGGGCGCGGCGGCGGCGGACATCCTCGCCCTCGCCGCCGAGGTCAAGCGCCGCGTGCGCGAGGAAACGGGGATCGCGCTCGAAGAGGAGGTCCGCCTGCTCGGCATCGAGCCTCCGGAAGCTCAGGCCGGATCCGGAGGACCGGCAGGGCTGCTCGCCCCGCCGTGACGATCTCGAGCGTTGTCCGCGGCCTCAGCGCGGCCAGGTACCGATGAAGCGGAGCAGGCTGCGAAGCGGCGCGCGCTGCTCGTCGCCCTTGGGCTCGGCGGCGAACCGGTAGTCGACCTTGCGCAGGAACTCGTCGAGCTCCGCGACGTCACGCTGAAGGCCGCCTACGTGCTTGGCGATCAGCGCCTCGGCCTGGTCCGTGCCGGTCACCTCGGCGAGGACGCGCCGCACGTGCGGCCGGCACAGCGCCCCCGCACCATGCACGTAGGCCTCGCGAAAGACGCCGTCCTCGAGGGCCGTGGCAAACGTCTTTGCTTTCTGGGAGAGGACGGTGGCGGCCGTATCGCAGGCCGGGCAGGTCGCAGCCGGCTGCAGCGCGGCCAGCAGTCGGCCGATGCTCGCCCGGACCCGGCGGCCGCTCTGCGCACCGCCACTCCGGCCACGCCCACTCCAGGCGCGCTCGGCGCCCTCGAGCGCCTCGAGGTCGGCGGCACTGAGCTCGCGCATCACCTGCGCGATGGCCGACAGGTTGCGCGTCTGCTCGACGACGACCGTGTAGAGCAGGCGTGTGTGCGTCACGCAGAAGCCGCGCGAGGCGAGGAGCTTCTTGCGCAGGCTGGCGTCGGCGAGCCCCTCGTAGGCGAGCCAGTGCAGCCGCGCCCGCTCCTCGTCTTCGAGCAGTCTGCATAGGGCGCACTGGGCGTCGCCCGCCTCGCGCACCGCCTGACGCAGTTTGACCCCATGCGGGTCGCCGGCAGTGGCGTGCCCGGGCAGGTACTTGTCGGTGTCGAGCAGACCCACGGCAGTCCTTTCGTGACGCTCCCCGACCCTAACGCACCAGCAGCGTCGAGCAGGGCGCGTGGTCGACGATCTTGTCCGCAGTCCCCGTCAGGTGGAAACGATGCGCCAGCGAGTGACCGTGGGAGGCCAGCACGATGAGGTCGAAACCGCCCTCCTCGGCGAAGTGCACGACGCGATCGGCCGGGTCGCCGACCATCTTCTTCGGGTGCAGTTCGACGCCATGCTGTGCGGCGAAGTCCACGGCCTCGCGGTCGATGCGCTCGAAGAACGCGTCCTTCTCGGCCTTCGCCTCGTCCACCTCGCCCAAGGTGGCCGCGTAGGCCGGAAGCTTGCCCTCGACAGCCAGCGAATGCAGCTCGGCGTGGAAGGTTCGCGCCAGTTCCACCGCCGCGGCAAGCGCCTTCTGGCTGCCCTCCGACCCGTCGAGCGCCACGAGGATCTTCTCGAACATCACCCATCCTCCCTCTCTTCGACTCTTGGCCGGAACCACCGCTGCGCGATCAGCGTCGGGATCACCGCGCTCGCCACCACCACGGTGACCAGCAGCGAGAACTGCGCCTTGTCGATGATGCCCGCCTGATACCCGTACAGCGACGAGATGGTACCGAAGGTGAGGCCGGTGCTCATCAGGAGCGTGAAGAAGACCGAATCCCTGCCGACGAAGCCGCGCGCCAGCGGCAGTACCGAGCCGATCTTGGCGACGAGCTTGACGCCGAACAACGCCGCCAGCAGGCCGAGGTTGGCGCCCAGCGCGGCGAGCGAGACGTTCATGCCGCTGCGGATGAAGAAGATCGGGGTGAGGAAGGCGAACGCGACCACGCGCAGGCGCTGGCGCTCGAGGTCGTGTTCCGTGTAGAGCCGCGAGGCGGCCAGGCCGAGCAGAAAGGCCGGCAGCACGGCGTGACTGGCCGACAGCTTGCCTAGCGCCATGAGCAGGAAGAGAAGGAAGAAGACGAGCTTGATCTCGGGCTCGATGACGCGGTCGCCGTAGCGGCGGAAGAACCACGGGCTGATCTTGGGCAGCAGCCAGATCATCAGCGCGCTCACGACCACGAAGACGACGATCCAGCCCGTGGGCTTGATGAACAGCAGGCTCAGGGCCAAGGCGGTGCCGAAGTCGGTGACGAAGGTCGCCGACATGAGCAGCTTACCGATGCGCTGGAGGTTGAGACCAGTCTCGACGAGCACGGCGTAGACGACCGCCAGCGACGTGGTCGAGAGCGCGACACCGGCGATCTCGGCCGCCTTCCACGACCAGCCAGCCGCGTAGTGGGTGAAGAGCAGGGCAGCGACGAAGGGCGCGAGGAAGGAGACGCCGCCGACCAGCAGGCTGCCCTTGAACTCGGCGCGCAGCAGGGCCGTATCGACCTCGGCCCCCGCGAGGAAGGTGAGCACAATCGAGCCGAAGGCGGCGACGAAGTCGACCCACGGGGCGGTCTCGAGGCCAAAGAAGTTGGCCGCCGCGACGCCGAGGACGATCTCGACGATGGCGATCGAGACACCGAACTCGACCGAGACGATGCTGGCGAGGAGGGCGACGAGGGCGATACCCACCGCGACCCAGAGTTCTGTCATGTGCGCCTCCAGTAACGTTGCCAGCGTCACGTAGAGGCCATCAGCGACGGGGGTCGCGGTTAGCGGCGAGCCTCATCGCCGTTGGCGCATTGTACACGCTGTTCAGACCATTCCGGCCGTGGGAATCGCCGGATTCGTGGCATGGCCACAACATCACGAGGAACGATGTGCGGGCGCGAATCCGAGTCACGGGCGGTCGTCAGGCGCAACGCCTCGTTGTGCGGCCCCGCTACAGCGCCTTCGACATGAACAACACCACGCCGGCGGCCGGCTCATACACCGTCTGCGCGAAGCCCGCCGCCTCGTAGACCCGTCTCGCACGGCGATTGTTCTCCTGCGTCTCGACGGTCAGCTTGCAGCACCCCGTGCTGCGGCCCTTCGCGGCGATGGCATCAAGGAGTTGACGCGCTACCCCGTGACCGCGGTGCCCGGGCAGGACCACAAGATCGTGGATGTTGATCAACGGCTTCGCCGCGAACGTCGAGAAGCCACCGAAGCACACAGCGAGGCCCACCGGCTGACCAGAGCGATACGCCAGGAACACGATCGTCGTGGGGTGCTGAAGAAGACCCGGGACCAGCCGGCGCCTGACGTCGGCCGGCATCGGCGCGCCCTTGCCCATCGGATCTCGCGAATAGGCGCCCAGCAGATCGACCGTGGCCTGCCGATGCTCGGCGCAGCGCAGATCTGCTTCAACGACTTCGCATGTCTCCGTCACCCGGGCTCCTCAGCGTCCGCACGACAATGAGCACTTGTGCCGCGTCTCCGCACCGACACAGCCGCTCTCTTCTGCCTGCGACGATAGCACCGCGCCCGGACGTGCGGCATCGGCAGTCTGGGGGGGCCGCAGACAAGCATGCCCGCGCCGGAGGACGGGCTGAAGCAAGCGTCGCCGCGCCGGGCCGTTCCACCCGGCTGCCCGCGACCTCGTGCAGGCGGCAGGCAATCGAGACTCCTCGTCCTGCGGATGGAAAGAAGAATCGAACCCGAGGAACAACACCCCTGGTGACGCCGGCCCTCAGTCGGAGCCCGACACCACCCGAGCATCGCCGTCGTCCGCGAAGATGCGTCGGTAGAGGTCCTCGCCGTAGCTCGTCGACAACGGCTCGCCTTCGACCAGTCGAAACGTTCGGCTTCCGTCGGCCTGTCGTTCAGCGCGCAGGAACAGGGCGCTTTCGTTCTTTGGGGAGCAGAACAACCCGTGGGCCAGCTCGAACATGTGCGTGACGAAGAAGACCTTGGCCCCCGTTTCGCGCAGCGCACCGACGATCTGTCGCGCGATCTCGGAGCCCTCCCGCTCGTTCGTGGACGCGAACGACTCGTTGAACAGCAGGATGGCGTTGCCGTCGATGTGGTCGGCGATCTCGCTCATCCTGCCGAGCTCCTCGTCAAGCTTGCCGCTTCTCATCGTGGCGTCCTCCTCTCGCTTGAAGTGCGTGAAGACGCCGCTGCGAACATCGGCACGGAAGGACTCAGCCGCCACGAACATGCCGCATTGCATCATCAGCTGCGCCAGGCCGACGCTGCGCAGAAACGTCGACTTGCCGCCCTGGTTCGCTCCCGTGATCGTCACGAGGGACTTCCCGTCGGCCGTCACATCGTTGCCGACGACTCGCTCTCTCACGCTCAGACTCAGGCATGCGTCGTAGAGCCCCCGGCAGACGAAGGACCGCTCGCCACAGGCCAGCGGGACGGGGAATCCGGTCGGCTCCCCCTTGGCGGCAAGGCGCTGATGGAGATTCCCGCAAGCGATGTAAAAGCCCAGCTCGGCGCGCAGCGCGCGAAAGAAGCTGAGGACATGCTCGCATGACTGGGCGAGGGCGTTGGCGACGAGGTCGATGCCTCTGCCGCGCAGCGCCGCCAAAGCTTTCGCTCCGGCCTCGTCGCGAGCGTCTATCTGGAAGCTGTAGGAAGCGCGACTCCTTCGCGAGAAGCGATCCCTGAGACCTCGCTTGCCGTGCGCCGACGGTCGACGAAGCACGTACCCCGTACCCCCGTTCCCCTTGCCGAGTTCGGCGCTGATCGGCACACCCGTGCGAAAACGAAGGGTCCGCAGATGGCCCTCGATCGTTCGCAGGTAGTCGTCATCGAGTTCGCGCGAGAGCGCCGCGAAGAGCTCCACGAAACCCTCGGAGCGGAACGCGGCGCCGTGTTCTTCGGTGATATGCCTGAGCCGTCTGAGGATGTCCACGAAGAGCTCGAGCACACCCACCGACCGCCTCAGTATCATGTCCGGCGAAGACCATCGAGAGAGGCCGAGCTCCTTCCGCTCCCCGGCGATCGCCTCCACGGCAAGGTCATAGATCTGCCTGACGATGGCTGGATGCTCCAGACAGTCGGCCAGGACATGCTGGCGATAGACGATCGCCTGCGCGTCGGTGAGGCTCGAGAAGACGGCTTTCTTCGCCGCGTTCAGGAGGAACCTGTCGCCGACGGCCATGGCCTCGAAGAGCGTGTCCAGCTCGAGGTCTTGCGTCAGGGCCTCGGCGTGGGGCGGGAGCTCGCGCTGCAGAGCGGTTTCTTGCTCTTCCACCATCCGGAAGCCGGTGCTTCCGGCGATGAATCCCGTCAGCCCCGGCGGCAGGTCGAAGTCCCCGTCCCGCTGCATGAGGCGGACCTTCATGACGTGAGACGCTCCTTCAAGCGCGCATAGGTGAGGCTGTACTTGTCGGCGATCGCGTACGCGTAGGCCAGCCCGTCGGCGGGCCTTCTCACGATCTTGTAGGTACGCGTCGCCGGGTCTTCGGGGGTGACCGCGCTCACCATGCTCACGGTCGCCGAGCTCAGCGACGCCAGCTCGTCGACGAAGGTGACGTAGACGCAGATGAGCCGCCGCGCGATCATCTGCTCGAGCACCGCCCTGCCGAGCGTGGATGCGTCTCGCAGTGTCGTCCCGGTGAGGCTCTCGTTCATGATGACGATGCTTCGGGGAGTGGCTTGCGCCAGGATCTCGTGGATCCTGAGGAGGTCGTCTTCGAGCTTGCCGCTGAGAGTGCTGAGGTTCTCTTCTCTCTCGAAATGCGTGAACAGGCGGTCGCACAGAAAGAGCTGCGCGTCGCTGCCTGGCACGGGACAACCGATGGCGGCCAGGTAGTGCAGCTGCCCGAACATGCGCGCGAAGGTCGTCTTGCCGCCCTGGTTCGGGCCGCTGACCACGATGATGCGTTCCGGGTCGCTGAGGTCGAAGTCGTTGCAAACCACCGGGTGCTCCGGGACGAGCGTGTCGGCCAAGGCGACGTCGAAGGCGTCGCGGGCGTGGATCTCTTGCGAGCGATCGTCGACCCGGGGGTAGCAGAAGCGCAGCCCGGCCGCCGTGAAGCGCTCGGTGTACTGCAGATAGGCGACGTAGAACTGCACCTCGCGGTCGAAGGCGGCGATCGTCTCGTCGAGGTAGTGGAGGTGGCGCTCGCAATAGGTGTCCAACGCCAGAAAGACGTCGGGGAACAAGCGCGCCACCAGGTCCAGAATCTGAGCCTCCACGTGATTCATCCACGGCGAGGCGGAGAACGTCGTGCGGTAGTCCTTGGCGGCCGCTCGTTTGAATCTCTCGAACGTCTGCTCGACTTCTGAGCTGTAGTCAGTCTCGGCCCCACAGCGACTGACCCCGACGCGGAGCCCCTTGATCGTGAGCAGGTAGCGCACCTCGGACAGGCCGGCTCTGACCTCTCTGCTGTCGGCGCGAAGCGTCCTGAAGGAGTCGGACTTCACATAGTCCGCCAGGTACGCGCGGAAGGCGCTGAAGCCGCGCGAGCCGAGGTCGGCGACGGCCAGCTGCCCGGCGAGGCGCTCGACGGCCTCGCCGTATAGCTGCGCCGCGTCCAGGAACCAGGCCTCGCGCTCGTACGCGTAGTGGACCTTCTCTGCTTGCTCGAGATGCTTGCGCATCTCGCGCATCGCTTGCGCGAACGACCCTACATGCGCGAGGAGCACCTCGCTCTCGAGATCACGCAGTACCTCATGCCGGTAGGCGATGGCGTCGAGCGTCGGCAGGCGTGAGTAGAAGAAGGGTGCCAGGTCGTACTCCTCGCGGCCGGCGGAGATCGACGCCACGACCTGGTCGAGGTTCAGGTCGCCGAAGAACGAGGGCGCCTCCCGCTCCAGTACCGGCGAGGGCTCGCTGCTGCAAAACAGCACGCTGACGGCAGGCACGGCGCTCATTCACCTCCCGGGCATATCGCCGCGAATCGGGAGCGCCATGGGCGGCCACGTCGTTCCGGCGTAGTGACGTAGCGCTTCAATCGGGGCCTGCTGCTCCCGTCCGCGTGGCTCGTGGCGGTAGCGGTGATCGCGTTTGCGCTCAAACTCGGAGAGCCCGCTGCGCAGGGCCTTCAGCCTCCGAAGCCAATCGTCGAGGAGAAGCTCGGTCACTGCCGGATAGTGTCGCGACGCCTCCTCGATAGCGCTCGAGAAGTGGAGTGCGCAGAGGCCGCTGGAGGCCGCGTAGCGGGACCGAAAGGATCCGTCGGCAAGCGCCTCGCAGAAGAAGGAGCGCTTGCGTTCAGCGCTGCGCTCTCGTGCGCGACAGGCCGGGCATCCGCCCGGCTGCCGTCGGGCGCGAACCATATGCCAGCGCGATCCGCGCGCCCGCCTTGTGATGCCTTGCAGACGAGCGAGATCCTCATCGATGAGCCGCGCGCACGCGGCCGAGACGACGGGAAGAGCCTCGCGCTCCCGGGCGATCTCCAAGAAGAGTCCGGCATGCGGCGGGCAGAACCCCCTGCTCGCCACGTACCGCCGGCGCACGCCGGCGTCACGATGCCCTTCACGCACAAAGGTCTCCATCCAGCGCTGTTCGTCGAGTGCCTCAGCTCGGCAGAGCGGGCATCCCTCTGCAGCCAGCGCGGCTTCGAGCTCGAAGGTGAAGATGTCCACGCCTCCGCCTCTCCTTATCCCAGGGGCTGTGGTCGAGGACGTGACGCCCCCGCGGTCTCACGTCGAGGAGCCCCTGGGAGCTC
>Ga0315281_10015977_pt1 | contig 10034 bp, 10 predicted proteins | sample YL17G07_0_MG_FD_204540 | JGI IMG/M metagenome (GOLD analysis project Ga0315281, IMG submission 204540) | Sediment microbial communities from Yellowstone Lake, YNP, Wyoming, USA - YL17G07_0 | ecosystem: Environmental > Aquatic > Freshwater > Lake > Sediment | place: USA: Wyoming | collected...
ACGAGGCCGAGGCCGTCTCCGCCATGATGGGCGTGCTGCACGAAACCGGCCATGCGCTGTACGAGCGCGGCCTGCCCGCGACCTGGCGCTATCAGCCGGTCGGACAGGCGCGCGGCATGAGCCTGCATGAGAGCCAGTCGTTGTTGATGGAGATGCAGGCCTGCCGCTCGCGCCCGTTCCTCGCCTGGCTGGCGCCGATCATGGCCGCCACCTTCGGCGCCGGCGATCCGGCCTGGGCGAGCGATAACCTTTATCGCCTCGTCACCCAAGTGCGGCCCGACTTCATCCGCGTCAACGCCGACGAAGTCACCTATCCCTCGCATGTCATCCTGCGCTACCGCCTGGAAAAGGCGATGGTTGCGGGTGAGCTTGAGCCCGAGGGCCTGCCCGCCGCCTGGAACGCCGGCATGAAGGAACTGCTCGGCATCGTCCCCCCCAGCGACCGCGAAGGCTGCCTCCAGGACATCCACTGGTACGATGGCGCCTGGGGCTATTTCCCGACCTATACGCTGGGCGCCATGACGGCGGCGCAATTGTTCGACGCCGCCTGCCGGGCGCTGCCCGATATTCCGGGCGCCCTCGGCCGGGGCGATTTCGGGGCCCTTCGGGCCTGGCTCAAGGACCACGTCCACGCGCTCGGCTCCTCGCTGCCGACGCCGGCCCTGGTCGCCAGCGCCAGCGGCCGGCCGCTCGATGCCGGCGTCTTCAAGCGCCACCTGGAAAGCCGCTATTTGGCTTGAACGAAGGGCCCTGCCTCAGGCGGCGGTAAGCGGCCGGACGCGGGGCTCGATCGCCGGCCAGCTTTGGTGCCGGGCGCGACGGATGTCGAATTCCATCTGTAGGCCCAGCCACAATTCGGGCGTGGTGCCGAAGAATTTGGCCAGGCGCAATGCCGTGTCGGCGGTGATGGAGCGGCGGCCGTGCACGATGTCGTTGATGCGCGCCGCCGGCACGTCGATATCCCGCGCCAGTCGGTTCTGGCTCACGCCGAGCGGCTTCATGAATTCCCGCATCAGGATTTCACCGGGCGGGATGGGGCTGAGTTTCTTGGTCATGGGTCGTGGTCTCCGTCGCTGTCGCGGGCGTTTCTAGTGATAGTCGACAATTTCTACCTCGAAGGCATCGCCGCTCTGCCAGCGGAAGCACAGCCGCCACTGGTCGTTGATCCGGATGCTATGCTGCCCGGCACGTCCCCCTTTAGGGCTTCAAGCCGGTTCCCGGGCGGCACCCTCAAGTCCGCCAGCGAGCCGGCGCGGTGCAGCAACAACAGCTTGCGGCGGATGATCCTTTCCAGGCGCGCATGACGCGGCACGGGTTCGTCGGCGAACAGCCGCTCCGCCTCGCGGTCGCGGAAACTCCGGATCATCCGGGAAAGATATACCGACAGCCGGTATATGTCAGCCGGAATGGATCGCCCCGGGCGGGTAGGGCCGCCGCTCCGCCGCCACCTTGCAACGACCCGACCCCGCCTCTACCTTAGGGGCCGGTTTCGGCACCCCTCTCATCGGAGCATCCCTGCCTTTGCGCTATCTCAGCACCCGCGGCGCCGCTCCGGCGCTGGGTTTCGAGGACGTCTTGCTTGCCGGCCTGGCGCCGGACGGCGGGCTTTACCTGCCCGAAACCTGGCCGCGCCTCTCGGCCACCGATTTGAAAAGGGCGGCCAGCGCCCCCTATGCCGAAACGGCGGCCCGCGTGCTGGCGCCCTTTGTCGGCGCGGCGGTGGCGCCGGCGGACCTGGCCCGGCTCTGCGCCGAGAGCTACGCCGGCTTCGACCACCCCGCCGTGGCGCCGCTGGTCCAACTCGATCACGGTCTTTGGCTGCTTGAGCTGTTTCACGGCCCGACGCTGGCCTTCAAGGATCTGGCCATGCAGTTGCTGGGCCGGCTCTACGACCATGTCCTGCGGCGCCGGGGTCAGCGCATCGTCGTCGTTGCCGCCACCTCGGGCGACACCGGCTCGGCCGCCATCGAAGCCTGTCGCGGCCGCGAGTCGATCGCCCTTTACGTCCTGCATCCGCTGGGTCGCGTCTCCGAGGTGCAGCGCCGGCAGATGACGACCGTGACCGACGCCAACATTCGCAACATCGCCGTCGAGGGTAGCTTCGACGATTGCCAGGATTTGGTGAAGGGCTTGTTCGCCGACCTGCCCTTCCGTCAGGAGATGCGGCTCTCGGCCGTCAACTCCATCAACTGGGCCCGCATCGCCGCGCAGGTCGTCTATTACGTCACCGCGGCGGCGGCCCTGGGCGCGCCGGAACGCGCTGTCTCCTTCGCCGTCCCGACGGGCAATTTCGGCAACGCCTATGCCGCTTATGCCGCCCGTGCCATGGGCCTGCCGGTGGAGCGATTGGTGGTGGCCTCGAACCGCAACGACATCCTGGCCTGCTTCTTTGCCTCGGGTGAGATGGCCATCGGCGCCGTCGAACCGTCCTTGAGCCCGTCCATGGATATCCAGGTGTCGAGTAATTTCGAGCGCCTGCTGTTCGATCTCTATGATCGCGACGGCGCCGCCGTGGCCGGGGCGATGGCGAGCTTGCGCCGCGACGGGCGCCTGCTGGTGGGCGAGGGGCGCTGGCGACGGGCCACGGAGATATTTTCCGGGTTCCGCCTTGATGATCCCGGCACGCTCATGGCCATCAAGCAGAGTCACGACGCCACCGGCTCGCTCATCGATCCGCACAGCGCGGTTGCCGTGGCCGCCGCAAAAGCAGCGCTCAAATCCGGCGCCGCCGCGCCGATGGTCGTGCTGGCGACGGCCCATCCGGCCAAGTTTCCCGATACCGTCGAGCGCGCCACCGGCCGGCGACCCGAACTGCCGGCCTACCTCGCTGGCCTGATGCAGCGCCCGGAGCGGGTCCAGGTTCTGCCCAACGACCTCGCCGCGGTGCGCGACTTCATCGCCGGCATCGAGGGGGGGCGGGGGGGCGCATGAGCGCGGCCCCCGGTGTGCGCATCTCCACCCTGCCGAACGGCTTGCGCGTCGCCACCGACACCATGCCGTCGCTGGAAACGGCGGCGGTCGGCATCTGGGTCGAGGTCGGCACCCGCGACGAGTCCGCCGCCTTCAACGGCGTGGCGCATCTCTTGGAGCATATGGCCTTCAAGGGCACGCACCGGCGCACGGCGCGCGGCATCGCCGAGGAGATCGAGACCGTCGGCGGCCAGCTCAACGCCTATACCTCGCGCGAGAACACCGCCTATTACGCCCGCGTGCTGGCGCCGGACGTGCCGCTGGCGGTGGATATCGTCGCCGACATTCTCCAACACTCGACCATGGACGCGGCCGAACTGGAACGCGAACGCGGCGTCATCCTCCAGGAGATCGGCCAGGCCGAGGATACGCCCGACGATTTGGTGTTCGATCATTTCCAGGCCACCGCCTATCCCGATCAGGCGCTGGGCCGTCCGGTGCTGGGCCGGGCCGAGATCGTGCGCCGCCTGACCGGCGACGAGATTCGCGGCTACATGCACCGGCATTACGGGCCTTCATGCATGGTGCTGGCGGCGGGCGGGCGGGTCGATCATGATCGGTTGGTAGAGCTGGCGGCCGCCTTTTCCGAGCTGCCGGCCGACGCCATCGCCGATACCGAACCGGCCCGCTATGCCGGCGGCGACAGTCGCACCGAGCGCGATCTTGAGCAGGTGCATCTGGTGCTGGGCTTCGCCGGGCTCGGTTTCCGCGACCCCGACTATTACGCCGCCTCGGTGGTGGCGATGGCGCTGGGCGGGGGCATGTCCTCGCGCCTCTTTCAGGAGGTGCGCGAGAAGCGCGGTCTCGTCTACAACATCTCCAGCTTCACCGCGCCCTATCGCGACGGTGGCCTCTTGGCCATCTATGCCGGCACCGGCGAAACCGAAGCGGCGGAGGTGCTGGCACTCATCTGCGGCGAGAGCACCGATTTCGCCGCCACCCTGACCGAGGCCGATATCGCCCGGGCCCGGGCCCAGATGAAGGCCGGCATCCTGATGGGGCGCGAGAGCCCCAGCACGCGCTGCGAACAGCTGGCCCAGCAACTCCTTATCTTCGACCGGCCATTGCCGACGGAAGAAATCGTCGCCAGGATCGAGGAGGTGGACGTGACCGCGGCGCGCCGCGTCTTGACGCGCATCCTGTCGAGCCGGCCGACGCTGGCGTGCATCGGTCCCGTGAGCCGGGTCGAATCCTACGACCGGCTGGCGGCGCGGTTGAGTTAGCCGCCATGCGCCCGGTCGGTTTCCGCTTCGGTTTCGGTCGCTTCTATGCGCCGCGCGGACATCGGCTCGATGCCGAGCGGATCTATCTGCGTCCGCCGCGTTACCGCGATTGGCGCGCCTGGGCGGAATTGCGCGAGTCGAGCCGGGCCTTCCTGACGCCTTGGGAACCGGACTGGCCGACCGACGCGCTCGGCCATGCCGCCTATCGCCGGCGCCTGCGCCAAGTGGCGCTCGAATGGCACACCGACGCGGGCTATGCCTTTCACATCCTGCGCCGCGCCGACGACACGCTCCTGGGCGGCGTTACCTTGAGCAATGTCCATCGCGGCATCGCCCAGTCCGCCAGTCTTGGCTACTGGGTTGGCCGGCCCCATGCGCGCCGGGGCCATATGGTCGAGGCGCTGCGCTGCCTCCTGCCCTTCGCCTTCGAACGCCTGGGCCTGCATCGCATCGAGGCCGCCTGCCTGCCGCATAACGAAGCCAGCCGCCGCCTGCTGCTGCAAGTGGGGTTCACGCCCGAGGGTCAGGCCCGCGACTACCTGCGCATCGCCGGCGTCTGGCAGGACCATCTGCTGTTCGGCTTGATCAAGGGCGACCTGGAGCGGCGCGAGCGTCCCGCCCGCACCTCGATTCAGGCGTGACCGACGTCGCCCGACAGCCGCCCCGGCTCGACACCGATCTTGTCCACGGCGCGCTGCCATTTGCTCTCGAGATCGGCGTCGAACACCAAGGCCTCGTCGGCCGGCACCGTCAGCCAGCCGTTGGCATGGATCTCGGAATCGAGCTGTCCCGCTCCCCAGCCGGCATAACCCAGCGCCAGCAGGCTGAGGCGCGGTCCGTGGCCGTCGGCGATGGCCTTCAAGATGTCGAGCGTGGCGGTCAGCGCCATGCCCTCGTTCACCATCACCGAGCCGTCGTTCGTGTAATCGGCCGAATGCAGCACGAAGCCGCGCTCCGATTCGACCGGGCCGCCGAAATGGATGCGGATATCCTCGCTGTTGGGCGTCGCCACGATGCCCAACTGCGACAGCAATTCCGGAAATCGGGTCGCGCCGACCAAACGGTTCACCACCAAGCCCATGGCGCCGTCGGCGCTATGCGTGCAGACATAGATCACCGTGCGCGCGAAGCGCGCGTCGCGCATTTGCGGCATCGCCACCAGCAACTGGCCGGTCAGGTAGCCGCCCGGGGTGAGCGTCGGCTTCATGGCTCTTACATAGTATCCGGGGTGCGGCTCTCGCAAGAGCCTCGCATTATACACGCAAATGTGACGCCAATCGGGCCAGCGTGGGTGTAAGAAAGTGGCCGCACGGCCGCGCCTCCCAGGGCCGCGCCGCAGGTCCAGCAAAGGGTTAGCAAGGTCCATGCCACCGCGACGCTTAAAGGTTGCCTTGGGCCTGCTGGCGGCGCTGCTTGGCAGCGCGGCGGGGGCGACGGCGGCGCGGGCCGAACCCGGCGCCTCTCCTTGGGCGACGACCAATGAAAGTGCGGCGCGCCTGGTGTCGGCGGTGACGGCCGTGGGCCAGGGGGCGGTGGGCCAGGATTCGGCCCTTCCCATCGGCCTCGAAATCCGCCTCGAGCCCGGCTGGAAGACCTATTGGCGCTCGCCCGGCGACGCCGGTCTGCCGGTGGCCGTGGATTGGGCGGGTTCGAGCAATCTCGCCCGGGCCGAGATCGAGTGGCCGGTACCGCATCGCTTCTCGCTCTTTGGCCTCGATACCTTCGGCTATAGCGAGCATGTCGTGCTGCCCATCGTGGCGACACCGGCGCGTGCCGGCGAGGCGGTCTCGTTGCGGGCCCATGTCAGCTACCTCGTCTGCGCTACCATCTGCGTGCCGGTCGATGCCGACTTGGCGCTCGATCTTGGCCCGGGCCCCGCCGAACCCACTGCCCATGTCCAGCTTATCGACCGCTTCCGCGTCCAGGTGCCGGACGACGGCACGCGTCACGGCCTGTGGCTTGAAGGGGCTGCCCTGATCGGCGACGGCGAGGATGTCGAGATCGAAGCCGTTGTTCGTTCGGCCGTGCCATTCCAATCGCCCGACCTGATCGTCGAGGGGCCGCCCGGCCTCGTCGCCGCCGCGCCGACCGTGCAACGGGGCCCGGTTGGCAATGTCGCCGTGCTGCGTGTGCGCGTCAGCATGGCCACCGGCGAGGCGCTGCCGGCGTCGTTGCCGGTGACGCTGACGCTGGTGGACGGGGCGCGCGGGCTCGAACGCAGCCTGACGCTTGAGCGCGCGGCCGGTGCGTCGGCCGCGACCGTGAGTCTGGCCACCATGCTGGCCCTGGCGTTGCTCGGCGGCCTGATCCTCAACCTGATGCCCTGCGTGCTGCCGGTGCTGTCGCTGAAGCTGATGAGCGCGATCGGTCACGGCGGGGCGCAGGGGCGGGCCGTGCGCCTCTCCTTCCTCGCCTCGGCCGCCGGCGTCGTCGCCTCGTTCCTGGTCCTGGCGGCGGCCTTGGCGGGGCTCAAGGCGGTCGGCGTTGCCGTCGGCTGGGGCATCCAGTTCCAGCAGCCGGTTTTTCTCATCGCCATGGTCCTGCTGCTGACGCTGTTCGCCGCCAGCCTGTGGGACTGGTACCAGGTAAGGCTGCCATCCTGGCTCGGCGACGCGGCTCTGGCCGCAACCGACGACAGGCATGGCGCTCGCTCGCATGGGCTGGGCGGGGCCTTTGCCACCGGCGCGCTGGCGACGCTGCTGGCGACCCCCTGTTCGGCACCTTTCGTCGGCACGGCATTGGGCTTCGCGCTGGCCAGGGGCACGGGCGAGATCCTGGCCGTGATGGCGGCCATGGGCGTGGGCCTGGCGCTGCCCTATCTTGCCGTCGCCGCTTGGCCTCGCCTCGTCACCTGGTTGCCCCGGCCCGGCCGCTGGATGGTGAACTTGCGTCGGCTCTTGGGCCTCGCCCTGGTCGGCACGGCGGTTTGGCTGTTGGCCGTGCTGCTGACCCTGATATCGGCTCCGGCGGTCGCCGCCGGGGCCGCATTGGCGGCGACGATGGCGGGGTTGATCTGGCTGCGCACGCGCCTGCCGGCGAGACTCCGCCTGACGGCGGCGGTGCTGGCGGCGGCTTCGGCGGTCGGGGCGCTGTTGCTGCCGCTCACCTTTCCCGGCGGACCGTCGCTGGTCTTGGGGCCGGTCACCGAGGGCGCCGTTGCCTGGCAGCCCTTCGACCGCGCCCGCCTGGCCACGCTGGTATCCCAGGGCAAGACCGTGTTCGTGGATGTGACCGCCGAATGGTGCGTCACCTGCCAGGTCAACAAGCTCCTGGTGCTGGACAATGCCGAGGTGGCGGCGCGCTTGAATGCCCCTGGCGTCGTTGCCATGCTAGCCGACTGGACCCAGCCCAGCGACGAAATCTCCCGCTACCTTGCCTCCTTCGGCCGCTACGGCATTCCCTTCAACGCCGTCTATGGGCCAAAGGCGCCGACCGGTATCGCCCTGCCTGAACTTCTTGGCGTCGCGACCGTGCTCGAGGCGCTCGCCACCGCCAGCGATTGACAAGCAAGCGCAACTTAGGGCCTTATTTTTGCCGGCATTTTTCCGCACCCCGCCTCGCAATTCAACCTAACGAGGGCCCGACATGACCATTAAGATTGGCGACAAAATCCCGGCCGTGACGCTGCGCACCATGACCCGCGAGGGCGTCAAGACCATGACCACGGGCGAACTGTTCAAGGGCAAGACGGTGGTGCTGTTCTCGCTGCCGGGCGCCTTCACGCCCACCTGCTCGGCCAAGCACCTGCCGGGCTTCATCGCCCGCGCCGACGAGATCAAGGGCCGGAAGGTGGACACCATCGCCTGCCTCTCGGTCAACGACGCCTATGTCATGGAGGCCTGGGGCAAGAGCCAGAACGCCGGCGACAAGGTGCTGATGTTGGCCGATGGCAACGCCGACTTCTCCAAGGCCGTCGGCCTGACCAGCGACAGCGAGAAATTCGGCATGGGCCTGCGCGGCCAGCGATATGCCCTGGTGGCCAAGGACGGCGTTGTCACGATGCTCAATGTCGAGGCGCCGGGCGCCTTCGAGGTCTCGACCGCCGAGGCGGTATTGAAGGCGCTATAGGGTTCGCGGCGCGCCTTGCGCCCAGCCCTTCGTCCCTCGACAAGCTCGGGACGAGGAGGCTACGGGCGATCTGCTCTCGGCTATTCCCGCCCATTGCGGCGGTGTTCCTCGAGCCCGTGGCGGGCCAGCGCGTCGGCGCGCTCGTTTTCGGGATGGCCGGCATGGCCGCGCACCCAGTGCCAGCGCACCTGATGCGTGGCGACGGCCGCCTCCAGGCGTTGCCACAGATCCACGTTCTTGACCGGCTTCTTGTCGGCGGTTTTCCAGCCGCGCCGCTTCCAGCCGGCAATCCACTCGGTGATGCCGTTCTTCACATAGGTGCTGTCGGTGTGCATGTGGACGGTGGTGGCCCGCGTCAGGCTTTCGAGCGCCTTGATCGCCGCCATCAGTTCCATGCGGTTGTTGGTGGTGTCGGCGCTGCCGCCGTGCAGCTCCTTCTCGCGCTCGCCATAACGCAGCAACACGCCCCAGCCGCCGGGGCCGGGATTGCCGCTACAGGCGCCGTCGGTGAAGACCTCGACGATGCCGGTATCTTTCTTGGGTCCGCCGCTCATTCGAGGCCATAGCCCGCCAGCCCGCGCACGCCGGCGTGAAAGCGCAGCTTGTTCAGATACTCGATCGGATCCTTGGGCCTGACGAAGGCGCCGGGCGGATGATTGAGCCAATCATAGAGTCGCGTCAGCAGGAACCTGAGGGCGCTGCCCCGCGCCAACAGCGGCAGGGCCATCATTTCGTCCCCCGGCAGATGGCGCTGGCGGGCATAGGCGCCGACCAGCGCCCGCGCCTTGGTGGTATTGAAACTGCCATCGAGCTCGAAGCACCAGGCGTTGAGGCACACCGCCACGTCGTAGGCGAGGAAGTCGGTGCAGGCGAAATAGAAATCGATGATGCCGGAAAGCCGGTCGCCGAGGAAAAAAACGTTGTCGGGAAAAAGATCGGCGTGGATGACGCCGCGCGCCAGGTCGCGGGGCCAGGCGGCGGCGATGGTCTCGAACTCACGCGCGATCTCGACGGCCAAACCAGGGCGCACCTCGTCGGCGCGCGCGCTACAGGCCTCCACCAACCGCCGCCAACCCTCGACCGACAGGTCGTTCGGGCGCGTCGCCGCGTAATCGCCGCCGGCGAAATGCATCCGCGCCAGCGCCTCGCCGACAAGCTGGCAATGCCGCACCGTCGGCCGGCGCACCGAAATACCATCGAGGAACGAGACGATGGCCGCCGGCCGGCCGCAGAGCTGGCCCAGCGCCATGCCGTCGCGGGCCTTGATCGGGGTCGGGCAGGCGATGCCGCGCGCGGCCAGATGCTCGATCAGGCCCAGGAAAAACGGTAAATCGGCCGGCTTCACCCGCTTCTCATAGAGCGTCAGGATGTAGCTGCCCCGCTCGCTTTGCAGCAGGAAGTTGCTGTTTTCGACCCCCTCGGCGATGCCCTTGCACGACAACACCCCGCCGATGTCATAGCGGGCGACAAAAGCCTCAAGATCGTTGTCGGGAACCTCGGTATAGACGGCCATGGGGCTTTGTGCTCGGCGCCGGGCCTTGTCGAAACGCCGGCCGTTCTCTACAGTTTCCCCCGAATCGGCCGGGGCTGCTCGGACCGGACAGTAATACAGAGCACCTCGGCGAGGGAAGAGTATGACGGCCACTGCAATTCCGGCTCAAAAGGCGCCCTATGCCGTCGAGGTGACGGCCGGGCGCAGCTATTTCTGGTGCGCCTGCGGGCGCAGCAAGAAGCAGCCTTTCTGCGATTCCTCGCATATGGGCACCAGCCTGT
>Ga0315281_10015978_pt1 | contig 10033 bp, 7 predicted proteins | sample YL17G07_0_MG_FD_204540 | JGI IMG/M metagenome (GOLD analysis project Ga0315281, IMG submission 204540) | Sediment microbial communities from Yellowstone Lake, YNP, Wyoming, USA - YL17G07_0 | ecosystem: Environmental > Aquatic > Freshwater > Lake > Sediment | place: USA: Wyoming | collected...
CGCGATCTACCTCGAGTCGAAGATGGCGTTCCTTCAAGCGGCGCCGGGGATCACGAACCCGCTGCTCTCCTATCCGAACCGCGGGTGGGAGAAGGTCTACCGGGACCAGTACCACTACGACAGCAGCTTCACGTTCGTGTGCGCGCCGAACTGCACGCACAACTGCCGGCTGCGGGCGTTCGTGCGGAACGGCATCGTCATGCGCACAGAGCAGAACTACGACGGCCAGGATGTCGGCGACCTGATGGGCAACAAGGCCACGAACGCCTGGAACCCGCGCGGCTGCAACAAAGGCGCGGCACTCACGCGGCGCGTGTACGGGCCATACCGGCTGAAGCAGCCGATGATCCGGGGCGGCTGGAAGAAGTGGGCCGACGACGGGTTCCCGGCCCTCGATACGGCCAACCGGACGAAGTACAAGTTCGACTCCCGCGGGACCGACACCTTCGTGAAGATGAGCTGGGACGACACCTTCAACTACGCCTCGCGCGGCATGGTGGCCATCGCCAAGCGCTACTCCGGTGACGAAGGCAAGAAGGTGCTCCTGGACGAGGGCTACCAGCCGGAGATGGTGGAGGAGATGGGCGGCGCGGGCACCCGCACCTTCAAGCTACGCGGTGGTATGGGGCTGCTCGGCGTCATGGGGAAGTACGGGATGTACCGCAACTCCAACATGCTGGCCCTCCTCGACGTCCACGTCCGTGGCGTGAAGCCGGAAGACGCAAAGGGCGGGCGGAACTGGTCCAACTACACGTGGCACGGAGACCAGGCGCCGGGCACGCCCTTTGTGACCGGCCTGCAGAACGCCGACTGCGACTTCAACGACATGCGGAACGCCAAGCTGCACATCGGCGTGGGGAAGAACCTTGTTGAGAACAAGATGGCCGACGCCCACTTCTTCATCGAAATGATGGAGCGCGGCGGCAAGATCGTAACGATCACGCCGGAATACAGCCCGCCCGCAACCAAGGCGGACTACTGGATCCCGTGCCGGCCAGGGCTCGGTGATACGGCGATCTTCCTCGGCATTACCCGCTACTTGATGGACAACAACCTCTACGACGCGGACTTCGTCAAGAAGTTCACGGACCTGCCCATGCTGATTCGGACGGACAACCTGAAGCGCTTGAGCGCGGCGGACGCGTTCAGCGGTTATCAGCCCGGACTACCAGCCGACGGCCCGAGTTTCAAGGTGCAGGGACTCACGCAGGACCAGTACAAGAAGCTTGGGGACTACGTTGTCTATGACGCGAAGTCGCGTTCGCTGAAGGCGCTGACCCGCGACGATGTTGGTGCGAAGCTCACGGCCAAGGGCATCGACCCGGACCTGGAATTCACGGGCACCATCACGCTGGCGAACGGCCAGCGCGTCGAAGTGACCACCCTCTGGCAGGCGTATCGCCAGCACTTGAAGGACTACGACCTGGACACCGTTGCGGAGATCAGCGGTTCGCCCAAGGACCTCATCGTGAGGCTGGCGAACGACATTGCGACGATCAAACCGGTTGCCATCCACGTTGGCGAAGGGATCAACCACTGGTTCCACGCCACGCAGCACAACCGCGCGATTCATCTGCCGTTGATGCTGACCGGGAACATTGGCGTGCCGGGCGCGGGCGCGTACTCGTGGGCCGGTAACTACAAGGCTGCGCTGTTCCAAGGCACTCCTGAGTCGGGCCCTGGGTTCAAGGGCTGGGTCGCCGAAGACCCGTTCGAGCCAAACCTCGATATCAACACCAACGGCAAGGATATCAAGGCGCACGCCTACACCAAGGACGAAGAGCCTGCGTACTGGGACCACGGCGACAAAGCGTTGATCGTGGAAACCCCCAAGGCGGGGCGGAAGAACTTCACCGGCAAGTCACACATGCCCACACCGACGAAGGTGATCTGGACGACGAACGTCAACCTGCTGAACAACGCGAAGTGGATGTATGGCGTCCTGTTCAACGTCCTGCCGAAGATCGACCTCGTCATGACGCAGGACGTCGAGATGACGCTGAGCTGCGAGTACTCCGACGTGGTGTTGCCGGCCAACTCCTGGCTGGAGACGACCCAGCCCGAAGTGACCGCCTCCTGCCAGAACCCTTTCCTCCAAATCTGGAAGGGCGGCGTGAAGCCCATCTTTGATACCAAGGACGACGTCATGATCCTGGCGGGCATGGCGAAGGCGCTGGGCGAGGTGGTCGGCGACAAGCGGTTTGAGGAGTACTGGAAGTTCGCCCTGGAAGGCCGGACGGATGTGTACATCCAGCGGCTGCTGGACGCCTCGGGCACCACCCGCGGCTACAAGTACAGCGACATCATGACGGGGAAGTTCGGCGAACCCGGCGCGGCCTTGTTGCTGTTCCGCACCTACCCGCGCATCCCGTATTGGGAGCAGGTACACGACAACATCCCCTTCCACACCGACACGGGCCGGATGAACAGCTACTGCGACATCCCCGAAGCAATCGACTACGGCGAGAACTTCATCGTCCACCGGGAAGGCCCCGAGGCGACGCCCTACCTGCCGAACGTCATCGTTTCGACCAACCCGCTGATCCGGCCGAACGACTACGGCATCCCGCAGAGTGAGATGGACCCGGACAAGCGGACGGTGCGAAACATCAAGCTCGGCTGGAGCGACGTGAAGAAGACGAAGAACCCGCTCTGGGAGCAGGGCTACAACTTCTACTTCATCACCCCGAAGACGCGGCACGCCGTCCACTCGTCGTGGTACCAGACGGACTGGCTGAACATGTGGAACACGAGTTACGCCGACCCCTACCGGGCGGATAAACGCCAGGCGGGCGCCAGCGACCACCAGTTGCACATGAACCCTGATGACGCCAGGGCGCTCGGCATAGCCGATGGCGACTACGTTTGGGTGGACGCGAACCCGGCCGACCGGCCCTACATCGGCTGGAAGCCCGACGACCCGCACTACAAGGTCGCACGGCTGATGCTGCGGGCCAAATACAACCCCGCCTATCCGCGCGGCGCGGTCATGACCAAGCACGGGGGTTGGGGCGCGACCGAGAAGACAGTGAAGTCGCACGAGACGCGTGCAGATGGCCGCGCGGTTTCGGAAGACACCGGCTACCAGTCGAACTTCCGCTACGGCTCGCACCAAAGCGCGACACGCGACTGGTCCATGCCGATGCACCAGACCGACACGCTCTTCCACAAGGCGAAGGTGGCGCAGGCGTTCATCTTCGGCGGGGAAGCCGACAACCACGCCGTGAACACGGTGCCGAAGGAGACTCTCGTGAAAATCACGAAGGCCGAAGACGGCGGTATCGGCGGGAAGGGCGCATGGGCGGGCGGCACCAGTGGCATGTCGCCCGGCGGGGAAGACGCAGGCATGAAGGCCTACCTCGCGGGCAAGTTCAACAGCGTGAAGAAGGCATAGCGATGGCGGAGAAGGATTTCGAAGCTGACGACCCGTACGAGTTCGTGGCGGTCCGCTTCCCGATGCCCGAAGGGGTGGACGGAGACGAAGCGATGGCGCGCACGTTCATCGAGGAGTTCGCGCTGATGGGGATGCCGCGGCACAAGATGCTGAGCCTCTTCCACTCCCGGTTCTTCGCGGGGACGCACGCGATCCTCGAGACGCGGGGCGAACCGTTCGTGGTGGCAATCATCGATTCGGTTTACGGCCCGGCCGTGGCACAGGAGGTCTGAAGATGGCGAAGGTTTACAACTGGCAAATCGGCCGGGAAATGGACTACCGCTTCGATGGCGGGAAGCCGAAGCGGCAGTTCGCCGCCGTCTTCAACACGAACCGATGCATCGCCTGCCAGACCTGCACGATGGCATGCAAGTCGACCTGGACGTTTTCGCCCGGGCAGGAACTGATGTGGTGGAACAACGTTGAGACGAAGCCGTACGGCGGCTACCCACAGCACTGGGATACGAAAGTATTGCAGCTCCAGGAGAAGGCGAACCCGGGCGCCCAGGTGTGGAACACGGCGACGAAAGGCGCCCCGAAAACGCCGTACGGGCGGTTCGATGGCAAGACCATCTTCGAGACCGCGGACGGCGTGAACAACCAGGCCACGGGCTACATCCCAACCGAAGAGGAGTGGAAGGCGCCGAACATCTTCGAAGACACGGCGACCGCGCATTCGAAGACGGGGGTTTCGCTGCCCGAGCACGCGGGCTGGTTCTTCTACCTCCAGCGGATCTGCAATCATTGCAGTTACCCGGCGTGCCTCGCAGCGTGCCCCCGGAACGCGGTCTACAAGCGCGAAGACGACGGGATCGTGCTCATCGATGAGGAGCGCTGCCGCGGCTACCGGAAGTGCGTTGAAGCCTGCCCGTACAAGAAATCGATGTACCGGCCGAGCACGCGCACATCAGAGAAGTGCATCGGGTGCTACCCCCGCGTGGAGGGCACGGACCCGCTGACGCTGGGACTGCCGATGGAAACGCGCTGCATGACCGCCTGCATCGGCAAGATCCGGATGCAGGGCCTCGTCCAGGTTGGCCCCGACGGCCAGTGGATCGAAGACAAGAAGAGCCCGCTCTACCACATGGTGCACACGGAGAAGGTGGCGCTGCCGCTGTACCCCCAGTTCGGCACCCAGCCCAACGTGTATTACATCCCGCCGCGCTGGGTACCGAGAGAATACCTGCAGCAGATGTTCGGGCCCGGGGTTGAAGAAGCGATTGCGCGCTACATGAACCCGAGCCGGGAACTGCTGGCCATCCTCCAACTGTTCCGCGTGACCCAGAAGATCATCTTCAGCTTCGACATCAAACAGGGGCCGAAGACGGCGGAACTGAACATCGGCGGCCAGAAGCGAGAGATCTTCAACGACACCGTGGTTGGCTTCGACAGCCAGGGCAAGGAGATCGTCCGCGTGACGGTGGACGAGGCAGTGATCGAGCGGCCGGACCACTTCGCGATGAACACGATCTAGGGGGTGGACAGTGAGTGTGATTGAGAGTCTGACGAAGGAGCAGGTTGAGGCCATGCGCCGGGCCGTGAGCTACTCGCTGCTCGCGCATTGCTTTGCCTACCCGGACGAACAACAGGTGGCAGCACTCCAGGAGGCAGCGGCCGCGGCGGCCCCGTTCGTAGAGGGTTCGCCCGTGGGCGAACTCATCGCGCTCGCGGTTGCGGCGACGAGCGAAGACCTGGAGGCAGAGTTCGTCCGCCTGTTCGCGCTGAGCTCTTCGCCGGATTGCCCGACGTTCGAGACCGCCTACTACGCGGCGGAGACGGTACTGCAGACCAACCGGATGGCCGACATCGCCGGCTTCTACCGCGCGTTCGGCGTCGACTCGGGCACCGCCGGGCTTCGGCCCGACGAGATCTGCGTGGAACTCGAGTTCATGGGCTATCTCGCGCGCAAAGAGCTGTATGCGCGTGAGCACCTCGGCGCGCCGCGAGTGGGGCAGGTAGTGAAGGCTGAGCGCATGTTCCTCAGTGACCACCTCGGGACGTGGGGAACGACGTTTGGGCGCCGTGTTAGCGCCCGGGCTGGCTTGTGCGCCTTCTACCGCGAGGCTGGTTTCGCCCTATCGAGTTGGGTGGTGGCCGAATGCAACCGCACTGGTGCGAAGCCGGCGGCCATCGTCGAGGGGCCCGTCGCCGGATGGGATGCGGAGGTCCCAGATCCCGCGGACAGGGAAGAGCAAGTATTCGACCCGGACGAGATCCCGGTAACGTGAGGTGAGTGCGATGAAACTCCCGAGTTGGTTGAACGGCCGGCGGCGGACGGTGGTGTTCGCGGTGGCGCTGCTGGCGGTGGCCGGCGGGCTCCAGTTCGCTAACGTCAATCCGGCCGTATCGCAGTCGGTGTTTCTGACGGCGTACCAGGCGGACAGCGACCCGGGGTTGAACCCCGCCAGCGATGTGTGGAACAGCGCGCCGCCGGTGCAGGCGCCGCTCACGGCGCAGGCCGGTGTTTACGCGGCGGGCGGCGGCAGCATCCCGACGGTGAGCGCGAAGGCGCTGCACTACAAGAACAACCTCTACGTGCGGCTGGAATGGGACGACTCCACCGCCGATGAATCGACGACGCGGGTGCAGGACTTCTCGGACGCGATCGCGCTCGAGTTCCCTGCGCAGACGGCCAGCACGGTGCCATCGATCTGCATGGGACAGGCAGATGGGGGCGTGAACATCTGGCAGTGGCGGGCCGATTCGCAGAAGGGCTTCAAGGACCCGACCGAGGTGTACACGGGCGCACTGGTGGACATGTATCCATCAAAGGAGGCCCTGTTCTACACCGCACGGGCGGCCGGCAACCCGTATGCGAACCACGAGCTTGGCCCAACCCAGACACTGGTGGCCACAACGTTCGGCTCGCTCTCACCGGCGGCCGTGCAGGACGTCAAAGGCAAGGGCGTGCGCGTTGGCACCGGCAAGTGGGCGGTGGTGTTTAGCCGCCCGTTCGACGGTTCCGATGGCAGCCAGGCGAGGTTCGCTGTCGGCGCCAAAACCGACATGGCGATTGCCGTCTGGAACGGCAGCGAAGGCGACCGGAACGGGCGGAAGTCGGTTTCGCAGTTCGTCACGCTGAACGTCGCCGGCATGAGCGCGCCGGGCAGCAAGGGGATCAACTCGCTAGTGGTGGTGCTCGCGGTCATCCTGTTCGTCGGCATCGCCGGTATCGGTGTCGGGATTGCGGTGTACGGGGCGCACGAAGAGGGGAGGCCGTGATGCTGCCCTCCTGGGCGGCGCGGCCGGGCGTTGGCCCACGGGCGGCGAGCCACCCATCGCTGGTGGTCGGCGCGCTCGCGGCGGTCGCGGTGTTCGAACTCGCCGTCCTACGGACGTTTTCGCGGACGGCCATCCACATCCCGGCGCTGCACCAGATGGCGAAGCCGTACGAGTACATCTCCTTTGCGGGCCGGTTCGCCTACTTCCTCGCGGTGGTGCTGCTCATCGTGGCGCTGCAATGGCTGATTCGTACCTGCTGGGGCGCAAAGACGCCGACGGCTCGAGCGGGAGCAGTGGTGGCAGGCGGGTTCGCGGCGGTAGCGGGCGCGGGGGCGCTCGGCGTGGCCGGCAACCTCGCGGTGGACGCAGCGACAGTCGCAGCGGTGGTACTTCTCGCGGGGGCGGTCGGCGGACTCAGCCACCGCGGCGCGGCACTGGTGGCCGGGTTGTTCGCCTGCGCGTTCGCATTCGATGGCGCGCACACCGTATTCCAGGCGCTGGCCCAGGAGGGCGGGGGTTCGATCCGGAGCAGCTGGCTGCTGACGGCGGGAGAGGTCAGTGGAGTGGGGTTCGCGGTCGCTTCGCCGTTGATGGTTGAGGGGCGGATCGGGCGGCGCACGTGGGTGTTGGCCGCCGGCGTGGGAATCATCACCTTCGCAGCGTTCGTGGGGGCGGGGGGCTCGACTTCGCGCATCCTGCTGCTGTGGAACGAGGGGCTTTCGGGGACGATGCCCTCGCTGGCGTACGGAGTGGCAGCGGCGGGACTCACGGCTTCAGTGGTTGGGCTCTGGCGAAGCGGGCAGACCGCGGCGGCAGCGGCCCTGGTGCTGCTGGTTGCGGGCGGGATTGGGCTGCACAACACGTACCAGTCGGGCCTCGTGATCGCGGGGCTGGCGACGCTGTTGGTGGCCGGAGCCGAAGATCGGCGGCGGGTCGCAGCGAGCTACTGACCGTCCCAAGTCGAGCGGACCTCAAGCGCACCTCTGTAGACTCTTGTCCTGGCGGGATACCCCGTTTTGAGGAGGCTCAGCCATGGCCGGACGCGTCGACCAGAAGGTCGCACTCATCATGGGCGGCGGGCAGACGCCCGGGGAGACGATAGGAAACGGGCGCGCGACGGCGGTATTGCTGGCCCGCGAAGGGGCGCGCGTGCTGGTGGTCGACCGCTCGCTGGCTTCGGCCGAGGAGACGGCCGCGATGATCCGGGACGAGGGCGGCGAGGCCGTAGCCTGTGAGGCGGACGTGGTGCGTGAGGAGCAGGTGCGCGCCGCGGTCGAGGAGTGCGTGCGGCGGTTCGGGCGCATCGACATCCTCCACAACAACGTGGGGGCGAGCCTCGCGCTGGGCGACGCGACCGCGACGGAACTCACCGTCGAGGCGTTCGACACGATCTACGCGGTGAACCTGCGCGGCATGTGGCTGGCTTGCAAGCACGCCTTGCCGCTGATGCGGGCGCAGGGGAGCGGCTCGATCGTGAACATCTCATCGATGGCGGCGCGGTCGGCGTACCCGTACGTGGGCTACAAGACGACGAAGGTGGCAGTGATCGGGCTGACGGAGAACCTGGCGGGCCAGAACGCGCAGTACGGGATACGAGTCAACACGATCTTACCGGGGCTGATGAACACGCCGATGGCGATCGAAGCGCGCGTGGCGGCCGGCGGCGACCGCGCCGAAGTTATCGCGGGGCGCGACCGCCAGGTGCCGCTGGGCCGGAAGATGGGGACCGCCTGGGATGTGGCCTACGCGGCGCTGTTCCTGCACAGCGAGGAGGCGCGGTTCATCACGGGGGTGTCGCTGCCGGTGGACGGCGGCGGGGCGGTGTCGGGGCGGTAGTGGGCGGTTTCGCGCGATGCCTCCTACCAGTGGCGGAGACGTGTCGAATGCCCCGGGAAAACGTGTCCGGTCACGGCAGTGCTGGCGCCCGGCGCGCATTGGTCGCCTGCTCAAAGCCGTAGGCGAAACGAAATGAGCGCTGGCTTGCTCCAGGCCGGACCAAGAAAGGTTAGTCGCGGGTGAGTCCGACGATCGCAGCGCGGTAAGTGAGGCCCGGGGTCAGCGGCAGAGGCGACTGGGCCGCGGCCGGTACGGGCCTGGTCGGTGTCGTGGAGGCCCTTGCGTCTGTTCCGGGAGTGGCGCCGTAGGCCGCGATGAGGCCCGCGATATCGTCGGGCTGTTGGGCGCGTTTGTTCGTGCCGCCCGCGTAGCCGCCGTACATGACGGCGTTTCTGTCGGTGGTGGTGCAGGTCGCGACCTGGTTGATGTCGCAGGGGTGATCGATGCCGAGGGCGTGGCCGAACTCGTGCGTGAACACGCTCTGGAGGTCCATGCGGATGAACGACGCTTCCGTGGTCCATGCCCAGTTGGGATCGACCTGGATATCGAACTCGGTGGCGCCCGTCGAGGGACTCCAGTTGGTGCAGGTCATGGCGAGGACGTTTCCCGGCAGGGAGTGCCAGCCGACGGTGTTGCGACCATCGGTGACGCCCTGGCAGGCGTCGGGGGTAGCGGTGGTCGTGCCGGCGTCGGTGAATCGCACGTTGGCGCCAAGCGTGCCCCATGACTCCGCGGCCGCCTGGACTGCGCCCGCATCGCCGATCAAGCCGGCAGGTTTGCCGGCGGCGGTGTAGGCCCATGTCGGATGGGTGTCCACCCACCTGTAGCGCTTGAGCAGGTACTGGGCGGAGACTTCGCCTTCAGCGACGGGGACGGCGCCGGGGAAGTAGGCCAACATCTGCTGGCGGACGAGGGCGGCCCTTGCCGCGACGTCGCTGGCGCTGCCTTCAGCGATCAGCATCTCGAAGGTGACAAACGATGGCTCGCCGCGCCCGGGGAGGGCAAGGGTGAAGTCGTTCGGGAGGAATCGGTCGTTCGTTTCGGCGTGCGCGGGCCGGGTGTGGGTGGCCAGCGTTACGAGCACGCAGGCCAGGGCGAGCGCTGCGGTCTTCGCGATTGTCTTAGGGGTGGCGACCCCGATCCTTAGTGTGTTTGCCGCTTCCATCCGATTCCCCCGCAGGCGCAATCGCGCTTGTTGTGCCGGGATAGTCGGAAGGGGTTGGGTGGATCCTGAGGGGGGAAACGCGTATCGAGGGCGTGGAAACCACCTAGGCGAGAACCCCACGCAGCGGCTGATTTAACCCGTAATGGCCCAGGTTTTAGATTCGGAGAGAGCGCGCCGGGGCGCACGACGCGCGGCGCGTGAAGGGTTCGTTCCCATGGAGTGGCTGGCGGGTGACTGCCCGACCCTTAAGGGAACACCGAAGCCCGGAGAGGGACTTCCCTTAGGCGATCAGGCCCGCGACGTTATGTCCCGCGCGGGCCGTGAAAGGGCGCAACCCGTAGGGGAGCGGGGGCTACCCCCAGCGCGGCTGCTCACCG
>Ga0315281_10015980_pt1 | contig 10033 bp, 7 predicted proteins | sample YL17G07_0_MG_FD_204540 | JGI IMG/M metagenome (GOLD analysis project Ga0315281, IMG submission 204540) | Sediment microbial communities from Yellowstone Lake, YNP, Wyoming, USA - YL17G07_0 | ecosystem: Environmental > Aquatic > Freshwater > Lake > Sediment | place: USA: Wyoming | collected...
GGGCAATAGACATGGAAATGGATCTGAAAATAAGCAACATTCCCTGTATTTTTCCCTGCTAACAGGGAATCAACCCGGAGACAGGTTTGCCCTGGACTGTAAGCACCGCCATATATCTCAAATCACCCCATTGGGGTGATTTGAGATATATGGCGTGTGGAGAATTTGATTCGAATCTCGGGTTCGAGCGATGCAAAGCTTTTGTGCATGAATAATCTCATCAAAACCACCTTGTTAGACAGGATCATACATTTTGTATTATTCATTTTATTCTTTTTTATTCTGATCGTAAGCCATCGTTTAGACTGGGATTACTTCTATGCTTCTTTCGAGGTCGACCTGCAAAGCTAGCTTATCGATCACACACCTCCAGTCTGGTCCTATAGTTTTTGCGGGGGAAGCCCGAGAATTGCGGACCCACAGGCGTTTGGTCTTTCTCCTCTGTTTATTATTGCATTTTTATTGGGCTCGGTTATGGGCACAAAGGTGCTTTTTCTGGGACTCGCCATACTAGGTTACTTCAGTCTGAAAGATTTATTATCAAATCTGACACACACAAATAATGTCCTGATCTCCTATCTCTCTCTTTATTTTGTACTGGGCTATTATTTCTTTTGGCATGCCCACACAGGGAACGTTACTTTTGCCCTCATGTATCTCTGGATTGCTGCGCTTGCGCTCAGCGTGCGCCTGATGCTGAGTTCCACTGTCCAGGTTAAGACCTTGTTGGCGCTTACAGTCCTCATTACATCAGGTCTCACAGCGGGCTTCTATCACTCTGTGGTGTTTTTTATTCTTCCGACAAGTATCATTTTCATCCCGACGCTTTATTTCCTGAATAATATTCGTCTGTATAAAACCGGGTTCTACCAGGTTACAGCTGCATTATGCCTGGGACTACTTTTGTCCTCTTATAAATGGCTTGCCATAATTCAACATCAGATGGCGTCGCCCCGATCGCTGATTCTCAAAGCTTCAACCAACGTCTCGGAAAGTTACTCCCTCCTGGAAACAGCAGTTGGAGTTTTTTTGCCAACTTATCATGATAAATTCTGGGGTGGACTTGCTCATAGCGGACCTTACGGAATCTGGGAATATTCCGCCTTCAGCTGGAATCACGTTACCCTGTTTTTTTGCTTATTTTTGATTTTCAGAAACAGGATTTTTACCAATACAGGCCTGCTCATGGTCTCTGCAGCACTGATTCTATTTGGCGCCCTTCTGGCATTAGGAGAGTTTTCATCGTGGGCGCCCTTCACTCTTTTAAATGAATATATCTTTCATCACTCAATGCGCGCAGCCGGACGCTTCCTGATTGTGTGCAGTCTAGGGATCACCTTTTTTCAGGCAGCCGCCATCGCCGGTCTGGATGAATCGGCGTCCAGGCGATTCCTGTATCTTCAAAGAATCGGTGTCCTGGTATTTCTTCTTGCCCCCTGGAGTTTTTACCCTGGACATCAGGATCCCGACTGGCTTTCCGGATTTCATCACCCCCATGCGATTCCAGAAAAACTGCAGGCCGTCATCTGGCTGCCCAAAGATGAAGCAGATAATCCTACCACCATGTATCCTGTCACTACTCGCGGCGTATCAGTGCTTGATTGCTATAGCCCGCTTTTCCAGGAAAGGCGGATTCAGGGTGGTGATCAAGCACTAATAAAACAAATACCTTTTAATCAGGCCTTTCATTTTGTTAAAACACCGCCGAACACCAATGAAGATATTCGTAATATGTGTCACGAACAATCCTATTTTACTTCCAGGGAAATCCATTTAGGGAACTCATGTCCCGCAGGGAGTTGTGTTTTCTTGAACAGTATAGCTCCTGATGATCCAGTGAGAGTGCTTCTGGAAATAAAAAATGGAATCTATTGCAAGGTCCAGATGCCAAGCAGTGATCGACCGAAGGAATAGGCGACAACAGGGTCAGCTATTCTGGACAGAGGAACGATAAAACGATCCCAGAATAGAATTTGCTTTATTGTCGGTTCTTTTTGCTTCAGAAATATCCGGTTTGATAATGACAGCGTCATTCCAGGCGCATCAAGATAAATCAGCCGTGCTTCACTCAGTCCGGACGGAATAATCTGTCGCAGGGATGGGCGCGTATACCGCCTGAAATGTCCTATTGCAGAGTCATAGAGACTATACAAAAACATAAAGGCCGGGACCAGAATGATGAGATGGCCTCCGGATCTCAGACGCGCCATGGCCTCGACTATTTCGGCGCGATCATGTTCGATATGTTCAAGAACATCAATGTAAAGAATCGTATCATATATCGGGGTCCGCTCAATGACACAAAGATCACCGTGAATAAATTGAACCGGCAAATCGTTCAATATGCCCCTGCTTGCTTCCAGTAAAGATAGATCCGGTTCCAGCGCAGTCCAGGACTTGGTATTTTTTTGATATAGAAAACGAATGTTCGCACCCAGTCCGGAGCCGACTTCAAGCACATCGCCTTTTATATACGGGTGGACCAGTGAAGACCAGTAGCGTTTCCACTGCAGGGCATGGGCAAATAACTCAAGTTCATTCCCTGTATAATTCATCTTCGTTTGCGATGACATAGATCGGCCGATGCTTTACTTCTTCAAAAATAATTCCTACGTACTGACCAACGACACCAAGCGATAAAATTATCAAGCCTCCCAAAAAAAATTGCGCGGAAAGTAGAGATGCCCAGCCGGGGATTGCAAGCTGGGTGGTGATTTTTACACCGATCACAAGCGCCCCGGCAATCAGCGACAGGAAGGATATCAAGAAGCCCATCCCTGTAATAAAATGAATGGGGATTGCAGAATATGAGAACCAGGCTACAAAGCCCAGCCTGATCAAGCGAATCATTCCTACACGGGATTCGCCGCGTAGTCTTTTCTTGCGCGGAGCAAATACGTAACCGTTTTTGAATCCTACGGAAGAAATAATTCCTGGTATATACCTTAGTCGCTCCGGGAACGCCCGAAGCGCATGAATGACAGTCCTGTCATAGATGCCAAAAGTACCAACATCACTGCGCAGTCCTGAAAGTTTCTGAAAAATTCGACTGAAGATAAAATGGCAAAATCTGAATAATACAGATTCTTCTCTTCGCGTTCTTGCCACCTGAACTGACTGATATCCGGATCTCCATTTTTGCACAAGCTCGGGTATGATTTCTGGAGTATCCTGAAAATCAGCATCCATAAGCAAAATACCATTACCATCCGCATGATCAATAATGGCGCTCACTGCCGCGGGATGACCATAATTCCGGGAGAATGATATCAGGCGCACCCTGGAAAATTCCGAAAACCGGAACTGACGAATTTTCTCGATGGTAGTGTCACTTGAGCCGTCGTTTAACAACAAAAGATGAAAATTCAAGTCATGGAAATCTTTTTTTGTCTGTGAAACTGCGCCTTGGATTGCCACCAGAAAATCAGAAATGCCAGACTCTTCGTTGTATACAGGCACCCCAATTTCAACGATCATCATATTCCTCGCAAGCTCGGGTTAAAATTGATTAAATACTCACGACCTGAACCTGTCAAGATTGGTCCGGCACGTAAATTTCGCATTACCTCTTTGACTGACGTATATAGTACAATGCTGGTTTCAAAAGGTGTGCCTTCTAACCTAAATTCTTACCTATAGCAAGGTGACATGAAAGGCTGGGCTCCAGGCCTGTGCTCCTCAAGAATACCGGCTCCTCCGGCAGTGTGTATCCGTCTGTTTTTTTCCTTCACCTCCCCAACAGCATCATTTTGATGCCCAATAACAATCCTGTACTAAAACCCGATGTTCCAGCGTGGCTCCTGTGGTTGCAGCGCAATCTGTTAAGGAGCGAAGCGGCCATTGTGGCAATGGCGCTGGTCACCACCACGCTCGTGGTGTTGGCCGTTTCTTTTACAACACATCTTTTCGGTCAACAGCAGCACTTGGTGAACATGTCACGGGACATGGAGGGACATATAGAGCGGGCGCATCTCTGGTTTGAGGAAGGGGTACAGGGCGACCCGACCATTGACATTCAGCGTGACTTCTATGCGCATCTTGATGCCGTTGCCGCATTGACCCAGAACCTGCGTCATGGGGGACAGATCCCGGGGACGGACCCCGGGGACAGACCCCGGGGACAGACTCCGTTCAGAGATGCGGGCGGGCCTGATGTCGTTCCTGAGGGCTTTGCTTTACTCGATCAGTTGCCCTCGCAACTTGCCCGATGGCGTGAACTGGGCGATCGCCGCTGGGGAGACAAGGCCCACGGCCAGCCCGGCAGTGTGCTGGACCAGCAGTTTGACGCAGTTTTTGAAGAAATCATGGTGACACTCGACGGGCTGGACCATCTCATTGAACGCAATGCTGTAAGACTGAAGCGCATTAATCAAGGCGTCATTGACGGTCTTACCTTGTTGCTGCTGGCATTCTTTACCACGACACTGATGTTGATCCGTTTTCGCCGTGCCCGGGACCATGCGATCAACGCTGACCTGGAACAGCGGGTCAAGGAACGCACGGCCGAACTGGCCGTTACCGCTGAAAGACTTGACCTTGCCACGCACGCCGCCCGCCTCGGCATCTGGGACTGGTACATACCGGGTAACACACTGATCTGGGATGACCGGATGTATGAGTTGTATGGCATCAGGAAGGAAGATTTTTCCGGCGCCTACGAGGCCTGGCTGGCGGGTGTCCATCCCAACGATCGCGCGCGCTGCGACGAGGCGATCCAGCAGGCGTTGCGCAATGAAAAATCCTATAACATTGAATTTCGCGTCCTCTGGCCCGACGGCACGACCCACTACATCAAGGCCGACGGACATGTGGTGTGGGATGAACAGGGCAATCCGCTCAGGATGACCGGCATCAACTATGACATCACCGAACGCAAGCTCAAAGACCTTGAATTGCAACAATCCGGGTACTTATTGAGCTCACTCATTGAGAATCTGCCTCTCAAGCTGTTTCTCAAAGACGCCAAAGACCTGAAAGTAGTTTTAATCAACAAGGCGGGGGTGGAACTGCTGGGTATCACGCGTGAGCAGATCATCGGCCGCGATGATTATGACCTGTTCCCCAGGGAACAGGCGGATGCCTTTCATTTCCAGGACCGGCAGGCATTACGGAACATGACCATGATAGATATCCCGGAAGAACCTGTGAAAACGGCCGATAAAGGCATACGCATCCTGCACACCCGCAAAGTGGTCATTACTGACGTCGAACACCAGCCCAAATACCTGCTTGGTATCTCGGAAGACATCACGGAAAGGACACGGGCCGAGAAGGAATTGATCAAGTCCAAAGAAGAAGCGGAACGCGCCAACCGCGCCAAGTCCGATTTTCTCTCGCGCATGAGTCATGAGTTACGCACCCCCCTGCATTCCATCCTCGGCTTTTCCCAGTTGCTCGAAGACAATTCGCCGCGCCTTGCCCAGGAAGAAAAACAGATGCTGCAACAGATCCGGGACAGCGGCGGGCATCTCCTCGAACTCATCGACGAGGTGCTGGACATCACCCGCATCGAGGCGGGCAAACTGGAATTGTTCCTGGAGGACGTCGAGCTTGCCGGGATCCTGACGGAATGTCACCACCTGGTACGGGCCATGGCGGACAAAAAAAATATCGCCATTCATCTAAAGGAGGATGAAGGCCTTGCGCTGCATACCGACCGCACGCGCCTGAAACAGATCCTGCTGAATCTCCTGTCCAATGCCATCAAGTACAACCAGTATGGCGGTTCCATCACCGTTAATAGTGTTGTGCAGCCAAATGATCGTGTGCGCGTGACAGTGACGGACACCGGGAAGGGGATCCCCGAAGACCAGCAGGGACGCGTCTTCCAGCCGTTTGCCCGCATCCACCGCAAAGACAGTGCGACTGCAGGCACAGGGATGGGGCTGACCATCAGCCAACGGCTGGTCGAGGAAATGGGTGGGAAGATGGGGTTTGAGAGCCGGCCCGGCGCGGGCAGCAGCTTCTGGTTTGAGCTGCCGGCAAGCGACCGCCTGAAGAAGGACGCCCCATTACGGGCTGCGGCGGTAACGAATAATGTTGTGGCTCCCGGGATCACACCGGCCACAGGCAAGGTGCTGTATGTTGAGGACACACCAGCCAACGTTCAACTGATGCGTTTGATCGTAAAACGCCTGCCTGGTGTAGAACTGCTGGATGCCCACACCGCGGAACGAGGCATAGTCCTGGCGAAGGAGGCGCACCCTGATCTCATCCTGATGGACATTGACCTGCCGGGCATGGACGGGATTGAGGCCTTGAAGTTACTACGACAGGACGCGGAGACGCGACACATCCCGGTGATTGCGGTCAGCGCGGCGGCCATGCCGCATGATATTGAACGCATCCAGCAGGCGGGATTTGACAACAGTATCAGCAAACCCTTCAACATCCAGGAAGTGCCCGCCCTGCTCGCAAAATACCTGACAGCGTCAAAAGGGACCTGAAACACACCGGCATGATCTCCGTATCTGGAGGTTCAAAATCTGCATTTAAAGTATCCAGATTCCCTGGTTCTGATTTTCAAGTCACACTTTCAGCGCTGTAGCGGGCGAACAGGCCGGTATGCACGGCGTAACGATAAACACGTGTAAATAACCAGCAGGCGAGAACGAGGTACACCGCATCAATGGCAAAGCTCCACAGCAGCATGTGTGCCGGGACCGTTCCACCCTTGATCACCATGCGCAGTCCCTCAAACACCCAGGATGGCGGCAATAATTGCGCGATGTATTGCATCCATTGCGGGAGCGTCGCCACAGGATAAAAGACGCCGGCAAAGGGCGCGACCACGGCAGGTATCGGCCAGATGAACCACTCCGACACCGGGCCGAACCGGAGCACGATGGCGCTGCCAATGATGCCGAGCGCAATGCCGAACAAAAACAGTGCCAGCAGAAACGGGATAATCACCGTGCCATAGGCGAAGAAGGAAAGGCCGAAGATCAGGGACGCGAGGACCAGCATGACAACAAGTCCGATCGCGCTGGTGGCAATACTGGACAGCACGAGTCCGCTGACATATTCCGTGACGGACAACGGCGTGGCAAAGAGATTCAGAAAATTGCGCGTCCAGACGTCCTCAAAGAACGCCATCGTCACGCCCTGCATCACGCGGGTAAAGAAGTCCCATAACAGCACGGCGCCAAGCAGCACCGGGACAAAATCATAACCGCTGGCCGTGACCGTGTTCAGATACCGGGTGATGAACCCCCACAGGATGATATCAACGGCCACCCACACAAACAATGACATCATGCGCGCGAAGTTGCCACGCATGAGATAAAAATGACGGAGTACGATGGCAGCGATGCGGCTTACGTGCGTGTACATGCGGTCATCCATGCGCAGCTGTGGGAGGCTCGCGTGTCACGGCGATGAAAAGTTCTTCCAGCGTCTTTTTGCCATGAGCAAGCGGCAGTGTTTTCGGATCGCCTTCCAGCACAATCCGGCCACGCGCAAGAAACAGGACGCGGTCGCATACTTCCTCGACTTCGTACATGTTCTGCGACGTCCACAGTACGCCGCCCGCACCCTGTGCGGAAAACTCCCGGATCACCATGCGCACCTCATGGGCACGGGCAGGATCGAGCGAGGCCGTCGGTTCATCAAGCAGAAGCAGTTCCGGGCGGTTGAGCATGGCCTTGGCCAGGCAAACGCGGGTCTGCTCGCCTGTGGAAAGTAATCCGCATTTCATATTGCGGAAGTGATCGAGGTTAAATTCTGCAAGCAGCGACTCTATACGCGCCGTGAGGTCCCTGATGCCATACAACATTCCGAAGATGCGGAGGTTTTCCCAGACCGTCAGGTTGCCGGGAAGTGGCGCATACACAGCGGCGAAGTTGGTGCGCATCAGAACCTGTGCACGATGTGCTGCGATGTCCATGCCCTCGATGTGAATCGAGCCCGCCGTTGGTTCAAGAATACCAAGGACCATGCTGATGATCGTGGTCTTCCCCGCTCCGTTGGGCCCGAGCAGCCCGACGATCTCGCGCCGGCCGACGCTGAATGAAACTCCGTCAACGGCCAGCATTGCGCCATATTCCTTGCGCAATCCGGCCACGTCCAGCACCGGGGATGAAACCAAGGTTTCCTTTTCCATGCCGGCATGAAGACGAGAATCCATAGAATATCAAATCAGTAGAATCATACGGGCAGGCTTGTGATTACTGGTAAAATTTGATGAGTGTGGCGCAAAGGATATTGGAAATTTTTACCACTCCAGATCTTGCGGGACTTCAGTATGGTTCTGTGCATGACGATAATCCGAACTGGCCTGGTAAACGGCCCTCCTGATCCTGTTGAATTGTCCGAGGGGACGGTGCGCCTCCAAGGCATGCCAGGGTGAATACGAGAGATTTTCGCAAAACTGCTTTTGCTCAGGACTGTTGAATTCTTGCTCAGGAATCATGACTCTGGCCACCGTAACAAAGGGTGATAAACGCTCGTCCCATTCCACCGAAGGATCCTCTACCGGCATATTCGCTGATGGATCCTGCAGTTGTACCACGAATTCAAAACAGCCGCCGCCTTCTGCAAGTTCCTTGACCAGATTATCGCGCATGAAATCCGGATCGTTTGCATCAGCGCTGTATTTTGAATGGCCCGGGCTGCAGGGCTGTGCGCTGAACTTGATATTCTGCGGTCCTAGTTTGTAGGCGGTATTACTGTAATAGGAAATCCATTGAGGACTGCCGGGCGGCGTTTTCAATGTATCCAGCGCAATAATAAACTCGCGTATATGCCACTTGAGGGGATTCAACCCGTCAAAGAAAAAATGGAGGTAATTATCGGTTTCCAGAAAATTATTATAGTCATCAATGTTGGCGGAAAAAAACGCCGGGTTGTCCGCCATGAGAAAATCCTGGGTCTTCTGGCCGTCATGTCCGGCCGTGGAAAACGGCTCCCCATCGATGCCCAGCAACTTGATGGCCATGCCATGCGCATCTTTATTGATATCACGGCTCAGTGCATAGTTCGAGTTGGCATTGGAAAAACGTATCCAGGCTTTGTACTTGCGGCCCGGCCGGCTGAAAACTCCGTATTGGTATTTCGGGTCAAGCTGGTCCAGCACATTGAAATATGCCCTGACACAGGAATGGCCCTTGGCATGCGCGCCACGCCCGACATATGCCCCCTTGTTTTTTTCGACAATGCGAATGAAGTTCTCGATTGCTCTCTTTGATTGTACCTGTTCGTCTGCGCGTATTTTTTCGTCCCTGTCAGCAGCCATCGTATCATCCGATGAACAACCAGAAAATACCTGGGTAATAACTCCCAGAAAAATATACGGAAGAAATCTTTTGGATCTTCTCATCAAAGGGTCTTCATATATTCCACCAAGTTCCAGATCTCCTCTTCCGTGAGGGCCGGAAGACCATCATAACCCGTTCCGTATTCGTGACCACTGTTACTGTTGCCTTCCAGCGTGGTATCGAACAGAAAGGCGCCAGGCGCTGCACCGGTTGCATACCCGACATGCGCCGGATCGAATTCCCAGGACCCGGTATAAAAAGTTTTTTCCCGTTTTTCAGCGGGGAGCAACAACTGATAAAGATTTGGAACTGAACCATTATGCAGATAAGGGGCCCCGGTCCAGATTCCATTCAGTGGTCTTGCCTTGTAGGCCAGCAGAGCCGCCTCCGAGACCTCTGTGCCGCGTTTCAGGATTACCCCATCCAGGTACTTGGGTGGATGGATTTCTTCTCCATGTCCCAGTTTTTTTGCATCACGTAACGCCAGGTAACTTTGCAACAGATTATTCCTGAGCACACCCACCATGATATTGTTGGCGACGAACAACGCCGGCACCTCTTCTCCCATAATATCCCCGGCAATGTAAAATCGGGGTTTGCCTGAAAAAATGCCGCTCTTGCCTTTTAGTTCAATGGCATTTTTTGCCATCAATGGATCGGTCTTGATTTTATCGATGCTGCTCATCCGGACCTGGATCTGGCGCGCAGGGTCAGTACGGTCAATATCCTGATGGCACATCACACAATATCTGACATAAAGCTGTCTGCCGGCATTGGCC